>VFQO010001082.1_pt1 | contig 23292 bp, 19 predicted proteins | sample 3512331 | NCBI WGS metagenome assembly VFQO01 (sample SAMN10412371, study PRJNA504923) | tailings metagenome | isolation source: Replicate 3 from Balatoc abandoned mine | place: Philippines: Itogon, Benguet | collected 2017-08-28 | reverse complement strand
CGCGCCAGCAGCTTCTTCATCGCCTTGGCATCGCCCGCCACCCAGGCGCGCATCATCGTCAGCGTGAGCGCCTCGATCTCGGCTTCGACCGCCGCCATGACTCAGCCTTCGAGCGCGGCGACGCCGGGCAGGACGCGGCCTTCCATCCATTCGAGGAAAGCGCCGCCAGCGGTTGAAATATAGGTGAAATCATCGGAGGCGCCCGCATGGGCGAGCGCTGCGACGGTGTCGCCCCCGCCGGCCACGCTGACCAGCGAGCCTTCGAGGCTGAGCGCCGCCGCCGTGCGCGCCAGAGCCACAGTCGCGGCATCGAAAGGCTCGGTCTCGAAGGCGCCCAGCGGCCCGTTCCACACCAGCGTGCGGCAGGTCTTGAGCACGTCGGCCAGGGCTTCAACTGCCTGCGGGCCAAGGTCGAGGATCATCTCGTCGGCGGCGACCTCGTGGACATTGCAGACCCGCAAGGAGGCCGGGTTGGCGGCGAATTCCTTCGCCACCACCACATCATAGGGCAGATGCACGGTGCAACCCGATTGCTCGGCCTCGTCCATGATCCGCGTGACGACCGGCGCAAGGTCATGCTCGCACAGGCTCTTGCCGACATTCACCCCGCGCGCGGCCAGGAAGGTATTGGCCATGCCGCCGCCGATAATGAGGTGCTGGACCTTGCCGACCAGATTTTCGAGCACGGCGAGCTTGGTCGAGACCTTGGCTCCGCCGACCACGGCCGCAACCGGCGTCTCGGGCGCGCCGAGCGCGGCATCGAGCGCCTTCAACTCGGCCTCCATCGAGCGGCCCGCATAGGCCGGCAGCAGGTGGGCGAGACCTTCGGTGGTCGCATGGGCGCGGTGCGCGGCGCTGAAGGCGTCGTTGACATAGAGCGTGCCGTGCGCGGCGATCGCCTGCGCCAGCGCCGGATCATTCGCCTCCTCGCCCGGCCAGAAGCGGGTATTGTCGAGCAGGGCAATGTCCCCTGCCCGCAGGATCGAGCCCACCGCCTGATCGACCACCGGACCTGCGATCTCGGGGACGAACATGATCTCCTTGCCGATCACCCGCTCGACATCGCCGATCACCATGCTGGTGGAAAGCTGCGAGGAACGCTGGCCGCCGGGCCGCCCGAAATGGGCGAGCAGCAGCACCTTGGCACCGCGGGCCGCAAGTTCGAGGATCGTCGGCTTGACCGCCTCGACGCGGGTCACGTCGGTGGCCGAGCCGTCCTTCATCGGAAGGTTGAGATCGACGCGCACCAGCGCGACTTCGCCGGTGAGATCGGCGGGCAGATCATCGAGGGTCTTGAACTTGGGCACAAGCAACTCCGTTCGCCCTGAGCCTGTCGAAGGGCCGTCCTTCCTTCGCGGCACAGTGCTGAAAGAAAATACGGTGCTTCGACAAGCTCAGCACGAACGGGTGCTGGGCGTGTTTGTCAGAGGAACTTCGCCACCACGCCGGCAGTGTCGATCATGCGGTTGGAGAAGCCCCACTCGTTGTCATACCAGCTGACGACGCGGGCGAGCTTGCCTTCCATCACGCTGGTTTCCAGCGAATCGACGGTAGAAGAGGCCGGGTAGTGGTTGAAATCGCTCGAGACCAGCGGCTGGTCGGTGTAGTCGAGCACGCCCTTCATCGCCCCTTCGGCAGCCGCCTTGAGCGCGGCGTTGATCTCCTCGGCGGTGGTGTCGCGCGAGGGCACGAAGACGAGGTCGACCATCGAGACGTTCGGTGTCGGCACGCGCACCGAGGAGCCGTCGAGCTTGCCCTTGAGTTCGGGCAGCACCAGACCGACCGCGCGAGCCGCGCCGGTGGTGGTCGGGATCATGTTCTGCGCGCCGGCACGGGCGCGGCGCAGATCGGAGTGGATCTGGTCGAGCATGCGCTGGTCGTTGGTGTAGGAGTGAATGGTGGTCATGAAGCCGCGCTCGATGCCGATCACGTCATTGAGCACCTTGGCGACCGGAGCGAGGCAGTTTGTGGTGCAGCTCGCATTGGAGATGATCACGTCCTCGGCGGTCAGCGTCTCGTGGTTGACGCCGTAGACGATGGTCTTGGACACGCCGGTGGCGGGCGCCGAGATGATCACGCGCTTGGCGCCTGCGGCAAGGTGCGGGCGGCTCGCTTCGTCGGACTGGAAGAAGCCGGTGCACTCGAGCACGATGTCCACGCCCATCGCGGCATGCGGCAGATTGGCGGGATCGCGCTCCTTGGTCACCGCGATGCGCTTGCCGTTGACGATGATTGCATCGCCATCGGCCTTCACTTCGCCGTTGAAGCGGCCATGGACCGAATCATGCGCGAACAGCAGGGCATTGGCCTTGGCATCGGCAAGGTCGTTGATCGCGACCAGATCGAGATCGTGGTCGGTGCGCTCGAGAATGGCGCGGGCGACGAGACGGCCGATGCGGCCGAAGCCGTTGATGGCAACTTTGGTAGCCATGAGAGGTACTCCTGCTTAGTTCTTGAGCTTGCTCAGGATTTGCGGAACGATCTTGTCCGCGGTGAAGCCGAAATGGGCAAACAGGTCTTCCGCCGGGGCCGAGGCGCCGAAGGTGTCGAGCCCGATATTGAGACCCGAGCGGCCGGTGTAGCGTTCCCAGCCCATGGTCGAGCCCGCCTCGATCGAGACGATCAGCGCGTCGGCGGGCAGAAGGTCGGCCTTGTAGACCGCGTCTTGCGCGTCGAACAATTCGGTGCAGGGCATCGAGACGACATCCGCGCCCACGCCCTGGGCAGCCAGCGCCTCGGCACATTCGACCGCGAGCGCCACTTCCGAGCCGGTGGCGACCAGCACCACCTTGCGCTCGCCCTGCGCCGCGCGCAGGCGATAGCCGCCCTTCGCGCTGCGATTGCTGGCTTGCGTCCAGTTCTCGTCACCCTCGCCGCGCAGTTGCGGCAGGTTCTGGCGGGTCAGGGCCAGCACCGAAGGCGTCTCGGGGGTCGAAAGCGCCATCGCCCAGCACTCCGCCGTCTCGATCACGTCGGCCGGGCGGTAGACATTGAGGTTGGGGATCAGGCGCAGGCTCATCACCTGCTCGACCGGCTGGTGGGTCGGCCCGTCCTCGCCCAGACCGATCGAATCGTGGGTCAGGACATAGATCACGCCGATCTGCTGGAGCGCCGAGAGGCGGATCGCGTTGCGGCAGTAGTCCGAGAAGATCAGGAAGGTCCCGCCATAGGGCACGATCCCGCCATGCAGCATCATCCCGTTCATCGCGGCGGCCATGCCGAACTCGCGGATGCCGTAATAGACGTAGCGGCCGGAGTAATCCTCGGCGCTCATCGGCAGGGTCGAGGGGGTCTTGGTGTTGTTCGAGCCGGTGAGGTCGGCCGAGCCGCCCACCAGCTGCGGGATCGCGGCGGTCAGCGGCCCGAGCGCCATTTCGGACGCCTTGCGGGTCGCGACCTTCTGCGGATTGCGGGCCAGATCGTCGATAAAACCCTCAATCGCCGGGCCGACGAGGCTGCCGATCGGCATCATCCGTTCGATGAAGGCGTGCTTCTGGTCCGAAGCCTCGAGCCGCCCTGCCCATGCGCCATGCGCCGCGCGGCCCGGTTCGGCGGCGCTGTGCCAGTCGGCGAGGATCTCGGACGGCACCACGAAAGGCTCGTGCGACCAGCCCAGCTCTGCGCGCGCGGCTGCTACTTCCGCCCCGCCCAGCGCCGCGCCGTGGACGCCGCTGGTGCCCTGCTTGTTGGGCGCGCCCTTGCCGATCAGCGTGCGGCAGGCGATCAGCGAGGGGCGCGGATCGGCCTTGGCCTCGGCCAGCGCGCGGTCGATATCGGCAAAGTCATGGCCGTCGCACTCGGTGACGTGCCAACCGGTGGCGATGTAGCGGGCCTTGATGTCCTCGGAGGAGGAAAGGTCGGTCGCCCCGTCGATGGTGATGCGGTTGTCGTCCCACAGCACGTTGAGGCGGCCCAGCTTGAGGTGCCCGGCAAGGCCGATCGCTTCGTGGTTGATGCCTTCCATCAGGCAGCCATCGCCCGCGATCACCCAGGTGCGGTGATCCACCAGATCATCGCCATAGACCGCATTCAGATGCCGCTCCGCCATCGCCATGCCCACCGCCATCGCGAGGCCCTGACCCAGCGGGCCGGTGGTGCACTCCACCCCGTCGAGCAGGAAGTTCTCGGGGTGGCCGGCGCAGGGGCTACCGAGCTTCCGGAAGTTGCGGATGTCCTCGATCGTCGGCGCGGCATGGCCGGTGAGATAGAGCAGGCTGTAGATCAGCATCGAGCCGTGGCCGGCCGAGAGCACGAACCGGTCGCGGTCGGCCCAGTCGGGCGCGGCCGGATCGAACTTCAGATGCCGCGTGAACAGCACCGTGGCTGCGTCGGCCATGCCCATCGGCATGCCGGGGTGCCCGGAATTGGCTGCCTCGACCGCGTCCATCGAGAGAGCGCGGATGGCATTGGCCATGGGCTGAAGGCGGGCGGCATCGAGGGTCATCGGCACGCTGTTCTCCTGCGGGAGCCCAGCGCGGCGGCGTGCGCGATTCGAGCCCCTGTTAAGGTCGCGCGGTCCATTGCCGAGCCCAAGGGGGAGGTCAACCTTTGCGCGCCTCAAACCCGCTACGCGCTAACCCGCTCACTTATCAACAGGCCGCCCCAAGGCTTTGCGCGGACAGCCTTGTGTTGGTATCTACCGGAGCGATGAGTGCCGACCGCATCGCTTCCGCCCTGACGCGCATCGAGGCCGCCATCGCCCGCATCGCGGCGGTGCGCGACAGCATCGTGGCGGCCGCAGAGAAGCCGGGCGCAGGCTCCGCGCGGGTCGTCGAACTGGTCAACAAGCACGAGAAGTTGCGCGAGCAGGTCGCTGAGTCGCTTCGCGAACTCGACGATCTTCTCGCCCAGCTGGAGGAGTGATCCGCGCGCCATGGCCACCGTCACGCTCAGCATCGGTCCCAAGAGCTATCAGGTCGCCTGCGCCGACGGGCAGGAAGCGCATATCAAGGCGCTGGGAGCGATGATCGCGGAGAAATACGCCCAGCTCGGCTCCGCCCGCGCGCCGCTCGAGGCGCAGAACCTGCTGTTTGCCGCCCTGTTCATGGCCGACGAGCTCGACCAGGCAAAAAAGCGCCTCGCCGAAGCGCCCGCGCCCGCGCCCGCTCCGGCCCCCGCGCCCGCCGCCGAGACGATCGACCCCGCGGTGGTCGCGGCCTTGCAGAACGCCATCGCCACGCTCGAGGCCGATCTTGCCTCGGCGCGTCAGGCCGCCGCACGCGCCGCGCCCGCCATGCAATCCGACCTGTTCGGCGGGCCTGCCCCCGCACCGGCGGTCGACGAAGCCCTCGCGCTGCGGCTCGAGGCCCTCGCCGCCCGCGCCGAGGAAAGCGCCGCCGCGCTTGAAGCGGCTGCCGCCAACGCCTAGATAGGAAGGCGGCGGGACTGCCCGGCACGAGCCGATTGAATATCCCTGAGGCTATAAGTAATCCAAATGGGAGCTGTCCCTGCCCTTGCGTGCCGGTTCGTCCGGAACTCTCGGGTATACGGCGCCCACCTGACGTACCACGCGTCAGAGGATTTCTAGCGCAAACGACCCATGGTGGTTCCGCCACTTTTTTGATTTCGCCTCAAGCGCCGGCGCGCGCATCCGCGCGCTTGGCTTTCCTCTGGGGGCCCGGCCCCTGCGGGGCCACCCCTCCGGGCGGGCGGCCGCCCTTGCGGCCCATTGGGCCGTTTTTTGTTTGGGGCATCCTCGCTCACGCGGCCTGAAGGCCGCTTCGCTGCGGGCGGGCGGTCGCCCTTGCGGCCCTGCGGGCCGATTTTGGTTTGGGCAGGTTCGGGCTGTGCTTGTCGAAGCCCTGCTTTTTCTGCACTCAGGTCTGCCCCCAAGACCGGAGAACGCGCCGTGACCAGCAAAGACGAACTCCGCCGCACCCTGCGCGCAGCCCGCAAGGCCCATGTCGATGCCCTGCCCGACGCGATCCGCGCCTTGCTGTTCCATCGCCCCCCGGCCCCGCTGCTGGCGCGCATCCCGCAGGAGGCGACCATCGGCCTCTATCACGCCGCCCCCTTCGAGGCTCCGGCGGCGGCCTATGCCCGCTTCTTCCGCGAGGCGGGCCATGTGCTCGCCCTTCCCCGCTTCGCCGGCCGCTCGGCCACAATGACCTTCCGCCACCACACGGACCCCTTCGCGCAGGAGGATCTCGAGGTCGGTCCCTTCGGCATTCTCCAGCCCGAGGCCGATGCCGAGCCGGTGGTGCCCGATGTCCTGTTCGTGCCGCTGGTCGGCTTTACCGCCGAGGGCGCGCGGCTCGGGCAAGGCGGCGGGCATTATGACCGCTGGCTGGCGGAACATCCCCCCGTTCTTGCCGTTGGGCTCGCATGGGACGCGCAATTGTGCGAGGCGCTGCCCACCGAACCCCATGATGTGCCGCTCGATGCGGTCGTCACCCCCACCCGGATCTACGGAAAGCTCTGAATGCGCGAGACCCCCACCTGGCGAATCCCCTTCGGCATCGTCAGCCTGTTTATCGCCCTGATGGTCTATGGCGTGGTCATCGCCCGCTATGCCCCCGAAATCATCGGCGGCTGGTCGGGCGGAGCGCAGACGGTGGTCTACGTCGTGCTCGGCCTCGTCTGGCTGCTGCCGCTCAAGCGCTTCCTGATCTGGATGGAGACGGGCCGCTGGAGCCCGCCCGAATAGCGACCGGCGCGGGCAAAAGAAAAGGCGGACCGAAGCCCGCCTTGTTCGTGCCCTGAAGGGCGTTTCCAGGGAACAAGTGGCGCGAGTGACGGGGCTCGAACCCGCGACCTCCGGCGTGACAGGCCGGCGCTCTAACCGACTGAGCTACACCCGCGCATCTTGTCCTTTCGAGCGTTTTGGCGATGCCGTCCCGCTCGTGGAGCAGCGCCATTAGGGCCGGTGCATCGGGCTGTCAACGGCCATATCGGCAAAAATCGCAAGGCCCTTTGCCGCTCAGCAATTCTCGTACTTCCAGTTGCGTTTGCGCCCCTCGCCCAGCCATTCCACCGCCTGCGCGATGCGCCTCGCCTGCGTCTCCTCGCGCTTGGCCGCCGCGATCCATTCGATGTATTCGCGCCGGTGCGAGGGTGCGAAGGCGGCAAAGGTCGCCTTTGCGGCAGGGGCTGCCTCGAGCGCGGCGGCAAAGGCTGGCGGAACGGGCAATTCGGGCTTTGGCGCGCGGGTCTTGCGGGGCTGCGCGAGCGCATCCGGGCGGGCCTGAAAGCGCGCGACCAGCACATCATCGGGCGGCAGATCGGCCAGCGAGGTGAGCCTGCCGAGCGCCCCCATGCCCTCGCCGCTACGATCCTCGTGATGGATTACGACCGCGGCATGGGCCTTGAACGCGGCGAGGCCGACCACATTCCTGCCGCCGGCCATGAAGTGGGGCATCCCCCACTTGATGGTCTCCTCCGCCTCGGGAATCGCCTTGTGCACCAGCGCGCGCACATGGGCGAGGATCGGTTGCGCGAAAGCAGCCGCCCTCGCGATATAGTCGTCGATGCGCGGATCACGGGTCATGTCGGGGGCCTCCGTGCCCCGACACTACCCCAGTCAGCCGGCCAGCAGAAGCGCCGGGGCCTCGATCAGCCGCTTCACGCCTTGCACGAAGCTCGCCGCGTCGTGCCCGTCGACCACGCGGTGATCGCAGGAGATCGAGATATTCATCAGCTTGCGCTTGGCGATTCGCTCGCCGCCCATCCCGTCGGAAACGAACATCGGACGCTCGACGATGCGGTTGGGGCCGATGATCGCCACTTCGGGCCGGTTGATCACCGGCGTGGTCGCGACCCCGCCAAGCGGGCCGAGCGAGGTGATGGTCAGGGTCGAGCCCGAGAGCTCCTCCGAGGTCGCCTTGCCGCTGCGCGCTGCCTCGGCCAGGCGGCTGATCTCGCGCGCGAGCTGCCACAGGTTCTTGGCCTGCGCGTCGCGAATCACCGGCACCATCAGCCCGGCACCGGTCTGCGCCGCCATGCCGAGATGGACAGCGCCATAGCGCGTCACCACCCCCGCCTCGTCATCGTAGCGGGCGTTGATCATCGGGAATTGCGGGATGGTCTTGCAGATCGCGGTAATCAGCAGCGGCAGCATGGTGAGCTTGGGCCGGGAACCTTCAGCGCCGCCCCGCGCCGCGTTCAATTGCGCCCGCAGGTCTTCAAGATCGGTGACGTCGCATTCCTCGACATAGGTGAAATGCGGGATGTGGCGCTTGGCCGCTGCCATGTTCTGGGCAATGCGCTTCCTGAGGCCGATCACCTTGATCACCTCGTCAGAACGCGCCTTGCCTGCCGCGCCGAAGCCGCTGCCCGCATTATAGGCAAGGAAGGCGTCGAGGTCGCTGTGACGCACCCGGCCGTCCTCGGCCGGCTTCACCTCGGCAAGGTCGATCCCGAGATCGCGGGCCCGCTGGCGCACGGCGGGACTCGCCAGAACCTTCACTTCCGTTCGTGCCGAGCTTTTCGAAGCACTGTCATTTTCTTTGGAAGCGGAGGGCGCCCCTTCGACAAGCTCAGGGCGAACGGGGTTGGGTTCGACATGCGCCGCGGCATCATCCGGGTCGCTCGCATCCGGAGTTTCGACCTCGATGCGCTCGGCCACTTCCTCCGAGGTCGGCGCGTCGGACATCTCGTCCTCGACCTGCTCGGCGGCAGCCTCGGCCTCGGTTTGCGAGACCTCGCCTTCGGTCTCGATCACCAGCAGCATCGCGCCGATCGAGATGGTGTCGCCCACCTCGCCGGCGAGCGTTGTCACCACACCGGACACGGGGCTTTCGATGTCGATCGTCGCCTTGTCGGTCATCACGTCGACGAGGTGCTGGTCCTCCTCGACGCGGTCACCGACCTTGACGTGCCACTCGACGATCTCCGCCTCGGCCACGCCTTCGCCCACGTCGGGCATCTTGAAAATGAACTTGGCCATGCTCGGGTCAGTCCTTGAGAAGCTTGTCGATGGCCTCGCCGATGCGGACAGGGCCGGGGAAATAGGCCCATTCGAGGCTGTGGGGATAGGGTGTGTCGAAGCCGGTGACGCGCTCGACCGGGGCTTCGAGGTGATAGAAGCAGCGTTCGGTGACAAGCGCCGACAGTTCGGCACCGAAGCCCGAGGTGCGGGTCGCCTCGTGGACGATCAGGCAGCGGCCGGTCTTCTCGACCGAGGCCTCGATCGCCTTGATGTCGAGCGGCACCAGCGTGCGCAGGTCGAGGATTTCTGCATCGACGCCCTTGGCCGCGCACACGGCCTCGGCGACATGGACCATCGTGCCATAGGCAAGCACGGTCAGCGCTTCACCCTCGCGCACAGTGCGGGCCTTGCCGAGCGGAACCTTGTAATAGCCCTCTGGCACCACGCTGTCGGGGTGCTTCTTCCAGGGCTCGACCGGCTTGTCGTAATAGCCCGAGAACGGCCCGTTGTAGATGCGCTTGGGCTCGAAGAAGATCACCGGATCGTTGTCTTCGATGGCCGAGATCAGCAGCCCCTTGGCATCGTGCGGGGTGCTGGGGATGACGGTCTTGAGGCCCGCGACGTGAGTGAACAGCGCCTCGGGGCTCTGGCTGTGGGTCTGGCCGCCGAAAATGCCCCCGCCAAAGGGCGAGCGCACGGTGAGCGGCGCGATGTAGTCGCCCGCCGAACGGTAACGCAGACGCGCCGCTTCGGAGATCAGCTGGTCGAGCCCGGGATAGATATAATCGGCGAACTGGATTTCGGGGACAGGGCGCAGGCCGTAGGCCCCCATCCCCACCGCCACGCCGATGATCCCGCACTCCGAGATCGGGGTGTCGAACACGCGGGTCTTGCCATGCTTGGCCTGAAGCCCGGCGGTGGCGCGGAACACGCCGCCGAAATAGCCGACATCCTCGCCCATGATGATCACGTCGGGATCGCGCTCGAGCATGATGTCGAGCGCCTCGTTGATCGCCTCGATCATGTTGAGGCGGCGTTCTTCGAGCACGGCCTCGCCCAGAGTGGCAGGTTGGTCGCTCATCCGAAGGGCCTTTCCGTGCCGAACTTGGCAATGCGTTCGCTAATGGCCTGCTCGGCCTGTTCCTCGAGGTGCCAGGGCAGCTCCTCGTAGACATCCTCGAACATGGTGTGGAAGGGATGGTGGAGACCATGGCCGAGGATGCCGTTCTTCTCGGCCTCCTTGGTGGTCGCCTTGACCTGTTCGGCGCAGGCGAGGTCCATTGCCGCATGGCGTTCCTCGTCCCATTCGCCAATCGCGATCAGGTGCTTCTTGAGGCGCGTGATCGGATCGCCGAGCGGCCATTCCTCGCGCTCCTGCGCCGAGCGGTAGCCCGAGGGATCGTCCGAGGTCGAATGGCCTTCTGCGCGGTAGGTGAAATATTCGATCAGGGTCGGCCCGTGATTGCCGCGGGCGCGGTTGGCGGCCCATTCGGTCGCGGCATAGCAGGCCAGCGCGTCATTGCCGTCGACCCGCAGCGCGGCGATGCCATAGCCCAGCCCGCGCGCGGCAAAGGTGGTGCGCTCGGCCCCGGCAAAGCCCGAGAAGCTCGAAATCGCCCACTGGTTGTTGATCACGTTGAGGATGACCGGCGCATTGTAGACCGCAGCGAAGGTGCAGGCGGAGTGGAAGTCGCCCTCCGCCGTCGAGCCCTCGCCCACCCAGGTCGCGGCGATCCGGCTGTCCCTCTTGACCGCGCTCGCCATCGCCCAGCCCACCGCCTGCGGTGTCTGGGTGGCAAGGTTGCCCGAGATCGAGAAGAAGCTGTGCTCGCGGCTCGAATACATGATCGGCAGCTGGCGGCCCTTCAGCTTGTCGGCCTTGTTCGAGTAGATCTGGTTGATCATCTCGATCAGCGGATAGCCGCGCGCGATCAGGATGCCCTGCTGGCGGTAGGAGGGGAAGATCATGTCGTCGCTGGCGAGCGCCATGGCGGGCGCGATCGAGGTCGCCTCCTCGCCGGTGCACTTCATGTAGAAGCTGGTCTTGCCCTGCCGCTGCCCGCGGAACATCCGTTCATCGAAGGCGCGCACCATCGCCATGTGGCCGAGCATCTGGCGCAGAGTCTCGGGATCGAGGCGCGGGTTCCACGGACCGTGGGCGCGGTCATCGTCACCCAGCACCCGAACCAGACCATAGGCAAGGCCCGCCATCTGCGAAGGATGGACGCCCTCGTCGGGGCGCGGCTGGTCACCGGGCGCGCCGATGTCGATATGCGAGAAATCGGCCTTGTCGCCGGGCCGGTATTTGGGCTCGGGCACGTGCAAGGCGAGCGCCGGGCGGTTGCCCTCTGCCGGTTTGCCAGAATCGGCCATTTTGCACACTCTCCCCGAGCCGGCACGTCGCCGCCGGGCGCGTGCAATCATTGCTTGTATACGTATTTTTATTTCACCGCCGGGGAGCGGTCAAGCACGGTGCGCGGGCCAGCGTCAGACCGCAACAGGTGCGCTGATCGGGGGCAGCGGGGCGTAATCATGCACCACGAAATCCTCGATCGCGTAGTCGAATATTGTTTCGGGCCGGCGGGTGATCTCGAGCCGCGGGTGCCCCTGCGGTGTGCGCGCGAGCTGTTCCTCGATCAGGTGGGCGTGATTGAGATAGAGGTGCACATCGCCGCCCATCCACACCAGCTCGCCCGGCTCCATCCCGACCTGCTGCGCGATCATGGCGGTGAGCAGCGCCGCCGACCACAAGTTGAACGGCAGGCCGAGCGCGACATCGCAGCTGCGCTGGTAGAGCAGGCAATTGAGCCGCGCAGCCTCGCCCTCGCCTGCGACATGGAACTGGTAGGTCTTGTGGCACGGCGGCAGGGCCATGCGGTCCAGCTCGGCGACATTCCAGCCCTCGATGATGTGGCGGCGGCTGCCCGGACTGGCGCGCAGCGAATCGATCACCTGCGCGACCTGGTTGATCCCCTCACCCTTCTCGTAGAGCCCGTCAGGGCGGTAGCGGTAGGTCGGCCAGTCCACCCACTGCTTGCCATAGACCGGCCCGAGATCGCCCCAGCGCCGGGCGAAGGCCTCGTCCTCGGCGATTCGGGCAACGAAGTCGTCGAGCGCGATCGATTCGCCGGTCTCGCGGACAAAGTGCGCGTGGGGCCATTCGTTCCAGATCTTCACGCCCTGAAGCACCAGCGGGCGGATGTTGGTCTCGCCAGTGAGAAACCACAGGAGCTCGCGGCTCGCGGTCTTCCAGTAGACCCGCTTGGTGGTGAGCAGCGGCATCGCCCCGCCGCCGAGATCGAATCGCAGCATCGCCCCGCAGATCGAGCGCGTCCCCACGCCGGTGCGGTCGACGCGCTCGCTGCCCGTCTCCCAGACCTGGCGCATCAGATCGAGATATTGCTGTTCGGGATGCGCCGCGAGCGGAGCGGCAGAGGGATTCGCAAGGCTGGCCATGCCGCAGACCATAGCGTGCAATTGCCCGCTTGCCACTCACCTCATCCGCACCTATAGGGCGCGCCTTGCCTCGATCCGCGGCGGTTTTTCGACCACGCGGAGCCGACACGGTCGGGGAGTAGCTCAGCCTGGTAGAGCACTGTCTTCGGGAGGCAGGGGCCGGAGGTTCGAATCCTCTCTCCCCGACCAATTCGCTTAATTCCGTGATGTCGAGGACACACTCCGCCAGCCCCTCGGGGCCGGCGGGTCGCCACGCTGCGGCTAGGCGTTAACCCTGATTCGCAAAAGTTTGCCGGATATCCCCGGGGGCCTGACCCGCCGGCGAAAAGCTAAGCCCCAAAACGCGAAAAGCCTCGGTTTCCCGAGGCTTTTCTGGTATTTGCTGAAAAGCCCCCTTAGCGGGTGCCGAAGCATTCGCGGATAAAAGCCCACATAGCGGCCTCCTGAAATTGGTTAACCCGATGTCAGGAGGTTTAACATTTTATTAACCCTAATCAAGCGTTAACTACAATCCGCCCTCCGCCCATCATCGCCAGCAGTTCGGGCATGGCGATCGCTCGCGAGAAGAGATAGCCCTGCGCCTGGTCGCAGCCCATCGCGCGCAGGGCTGCGGCAACCGCAAGATCCTCGACCCCTTCGGCCACCACGACCTTGCCCAGCGAGTGCGCGATCTCGATCGTCGCCCGCACCACCGCGCGGCTCTCCTCGGAGCTCGCCATGTGCTGGACGAAGCGCTTGTCGATCTTCAGCTCGGAGCTCGGCAGCTTCTCGATATATTCGAGGTTGGACTGGCCCGTGCCGAAATCGTCGATCGACAGGCTGATCCCGCGCGCCTTGAGGGCTGCGATCTGCGGCGCGATCCGGTCGTCCTCGAGCTTGGCGGTCTCTGTCAGTTCGAGGGTCAGGTTCTCCGGCGGGAAATTGTAGCGGCCGATCAGCGTCATCATGTCGAACAACAGGTGAGTGTCCGACAGGCTCTTGGCCGACATGTTGACCGCCAGTTTGAAGCGCGGGTCGAGCGCGATCGCCTGCTTGCCCTCGAGCAGCGCGCTTTCCATCACCACCAGTGTCAGCTCGTTGATGCGGTTGCCGGCCTCGGCGGCGAGGACCAGTTCCTGGGGATTGACGAAGTCGCCGCCCTCAGGCTGCCAGCGGATCAGCGTCTCGGCCCCGACGATCCGGCCCGAGGCAAGATCGATCTTGGGCTGGTAGGCCACCCCGATGTCGCGATCGCGCAGGCCCCTCTCGAGCACGCGCAAAAGGCCGAGGCGCTGGTTGCGGGCCTCGAGATGGGCGGCATCGTTGATGATGAAACGCACGCCGCGGGCGGTCGCCTCGTCGGCTGCCTGCATCGCCTTCTTGATGCGCAGCGCGACCGGCAGATCGTAATTCGTATCGACCCCGAGCGCCGGTGCGCTGTTTGCCGATTGCCAGTCGTGGCTGATCGCGGTCTTGAGCATCAGCGCAAGACCATCTGCATGGCGCTCGAGCTCCTTTGCCTCCATGCGCGGGGCGAGCCACACCAGAACGTCGCGCTCGAAAGCGACATCGGCAACATCGCCTGGCCCCTTCACATAGGCGATCAGCGTGTTCACGAAATCGCCGGTGTCGCGGGCCGACCATTCCTCGGAGATTTCGGCAAGGTTGGCGATCCTGAGCGCGTAGACATCGCGCTCGGCGCTCGGCTTGTCCGAGCTGATCGCGGTGGTGGTCATCGCATCGACATCGGTGCTGTAATACTTGTTGTTGATGCGGCGGAAGCCGAAGGCCGCAAAGCCAATCGCCATAAGCGCCGGCATCACATCGAACCCGATACTCAGCTCGTCGAACGCGAAAGGCACCACAATAAGCGATAGCGAAAGCACCCACAGCAACGGTTTGCGGCGCCGCTGCGAGAGAGCCTGAGCAAGGATCGCCGCCGCCGCAAGCGCCACCGCAGGATACCACACCAGATCAACCGGCACCCCCCGCTTGAGGGTATGGGCGCCGAGAATGTGAAAATATGCCCCGGGCGTCCTGCCGTAGAGCGGGTGGCGGTAGATATCGGTCGAGGCAGTGAATGTCTGGCCGATCACCACTTTCTTGTTGGCAAGGCTGTTTGCCGGGACGCGGCCGCGCAGCACATCGACATAGCGATAGGTCGGTACCGTGTAGGGATTGAAAGCGAGATCGGGACGATAACCGGTTGCCGGCCCCGCGTAATCGCTCAGCACGGCAGAAATGGAGGGGAAGCTTTCGCCGCGCTCAGACACGGATGTGGGCAATTGCACCGACAGGCCGAAGGGACTGGACACGCCGAACATCGTCGCGATCTTGGCATGCCCGCGGAAATCGGAGTGCGGGAAGAAGGGCTCGCCCTGCGGGACATTCAGCGCCACGGTGGGCATCATTCCAAGCCAGACATGGCCCTTGTTGCGCTCGAGGCTGCGCGCAAAAAGCGCATCGGCATCGGGTGTCTCGGCATCGGCGTGCGCTCGGTCCCAGACGATTTTTGTCACCCCGGCATCGACCAGGTTGTTCATCACCACGCTGTCATCGGCGCGCGAGGGAATGGGCTTGCCCAGTTCGTTCAGTGTCGCATCGTCGATCGCGATCATCGCGATATCCTGAGGCGCGGCACGCATCCGGAGCCAGGCGCGTGCGGCGCGATAGCTGTCCTCGACGGGGAGAGGCATTTCGATGAGGCCGGCAAAAGCACCGAAAGCAATCGCCATCAGCGCGACCTTCAGCCGCTTGCGGCGCAGCAGGTGAGCCCCCGACTGGCGGGAGGATTTCGCTTTGGTATCAGCGGCCTGCGAGTCCGAACGCCCGAAGGCGCGCCCGATCCTGTCGGCCAGAAACTGAAACGAGGCAATGATCACGCGCGCCATCCCGTGGGGAAAACCTAGGTTCTCCCTAGGGTGCGGTGGTTAATTCATTGCAAATGCGGTGCCTGCCCCGCGGTCCGCGGCGCTGTCAAAGCACCCGGGGCGCGAGGAGGCCGAGCGCGATGGTGAGCGTTCCGAGCCCGGTCGACAGGTGCCAGCGCAGCCGCAGGAAATCGCGCGCCGCATAGCCCAGCGCCCGGTCGACCAGCGGCGAGGCGAGGATCAGCGCGCCGAGATAGAGCAGCGCCGGCCCCGGCCAGTCCCATCCGAAGGTCCACGGCAGGAACAGCGCCACTGCGAGCAGGCTCGGCATGACCGCAAGAACATAATGCCCTGTCCTGGCCGGTGAGCCATCGCGGGCACCCGCAACCGCCTGCCCCCACCACACGCCGCCCAGAAAGCTGAAGATCGCCGCGGCATAGGCAAAACCGCCTGCCAGCGCGGCATAGCGCCACTCGTGCCCGGTGACGATCATGCCAAGGCAGATGATCTGCGGCAGCAGCCCGGCATAGCCGAGCATGCGGGCGGCAGGTGAAAGCGAAGTGTGTCCGTCCATGGCGCGTCTAATCCCGGCCAGCGCCAAGGGTTCCCGCTGATGCTTGCGGGGGGCGCGCCTTTGCGCCACTTGAGGGGCATGGAGCTATTCGATCTCACCGGCCGCACGGCCATCATCACCGGCGGCAATGGCGGCCTTGGCCTTGCCATGGGACGCGGGCTCGCCAAGGCGGGCGCGAATGTCGCCATCCTGGCGCGCGATCCGGCCAAGAATGCCGCCGCGCTCGAGGAACTGCGCGGACTTGGCACAGGCGATGTGCTCGCGCTGACCTGCGACGTGGCCGAGGACGCGGCGATCGAGGCGGCGATCGGGCAAGTGCTCGGTGCCTTCGGGCGGATCGACGTATGCTTTGCCAATGCCGGGATCTCGGGCGCAGGCACAGCGATCCCCGACATCACCGCCGAGGGCTGGGACCGGACAATGGCCGTCAACACCCGGGGCGCGGCGCTGGTCTACAAGCACGTCACCCGCCACATGATCGCCCGCGCCAAGGAGGGCGATCCCGGCGGCAAGCTGATCGCGACCTCCTCGGGCCAGTCGATCATGGGGGTGAACCGCTCCTCCGACTACGCCGCCTCCAAGGCCGCCCTCAACGGCCTCACGCGCGCGGCCGCCTTCGAGCTGGCGCGCTACGCCATCACCGCCAATGCCCTGCTTTTCGGCTTCTACGAAACCGACATCACCGCCAAGGCCGATCCCAAATTCGCCGAATGGATGAGCCGCCGTATCCCGCTGCGCCGCCCGGGGGACCACGCCGAGCTCGAGGGGCTGGCGGTGTTCTTCGCCTCGCCGCACAGCGATTACATCACCGGCCAGTGCCTCCCGGTCGACGGCGGCCTGTGCATCTCCTGAAGGGGGAACAGCGAACCTGTCCGACCGTTAGCGATTGACCCTCCCCCAGCCGGAAACCCCTCCCCCAACCGGAAACCCCTCCAAAGTGTCCGACGACGAACGCATTCCCGATTTCGACAAGCTGCCCGAAGACCGCAATCGCCAGCGCGCCGTGCCGGCCGGACGGATCGCGCGGCTCGGCACTTTCGGACGGCTGGTCGGCGGCGTGGCGGGCGGCATGGTGGCCGAAGGCGCGCGGCGGCTCGCAAGCGGCGAAGGCATTTCCCCGCGTGACCTGATCCTCACCCCGGGCAATGTCCAGCGCCTCACCGACCGCCTCTCGCACCTGCGCGGCGCGGCGATGAAGATGGGGCAGATGATCAGCCTCGATGCGGGCGATTTCCTGCCCGAGGAATTGTCGAAGATCCTCGCGACCTTGCGCGATCAGGCCAATTTTATGCCGGCCAAGCAGCTCGATCAGGTGCTGCGCGCCGAATGGGGGCCGGACTGGCGCAAGCACTTCCGCTGGTTCAACCCGCGCCCCATCGCGGCGGCCTCGATCGGGCAGGTCCACAAGGCCCTGACCCGCGAAGGCGAGGAGCTGGCAATCAAGGTGCAATATCCCGGCATCGCCAAGTCCATCGACAGCGATGTCGATAACGTGATGACGCTGCTGAAGATTGCCGGTTTTGCGCCGCCCGAACTCGAGATGGACAAGCTGATGGCGGCAGCCAAGCAGCAACTCCACGAGGAGGCCGATTACGAGCGCGAGGGCCGCCAGATGGCGCTCTACCGCGACATGCTGGCAGACACGCCCGGCTTCGTGGTGCCGCGCCTCCACGAAGGCCTGACCCGCGGCTCGATCCTGGCGATGAGTTTCGAGGAAGGGGTCAGCATCGAGGAACTCGGCAAGGAGCCGGACGAGCGGCGCGACGCGGTGTTTGCGCGGCTGATCCGGCTGGTCGCGCGCGAACTGTTCGATCTGGGCGTGATGCAGACCGATCCGAACTTTGCCAATTTCCGTTACCGGCGCGAAACCGGCGAGATCGTGCTGCTCGATTTCGGCGCCTGCCGCCCGGTCGATCCCGAGGTTGCGCGCGGCTATCGCAAGATGCTGCTCGCAGGCTTGCAGGGCAACGCCGAGGAAGTCCTCGCGGCAACGATCGAGGCCGGGTTCATGATGCCGATCGTCGCCGAGAAGCACCCTGAACGCGTGCGCCGGATGATCGATATCGTCATCAACGAAATGCGCGCCGATGCCCCGTTCGATTTCGGCGACCGCGCCTTCATCCCGCTGCTGCGCGACGAGGGCTTCGCCATCGCACAGGACAAGGAAACCTGGGCCTTCCCCCCGATCGAGACCCTGTTCGTGCAGCGTAAGGTCAGCGGCACGGCGTTGCTGGGGGCGCGGTTGAAGGCAAAGGTGAACATCCGCCGCATCACCGAAGAGGTGCTGGCAAGCACCGCCCCGGCAGGCTGAGCGGCCGCTCTGATCCGGGCCAGACCCCGCCTTGCCCGCCCCTGCCCCGCTCCAGCCTCGCCTTCCAGACAATCGGCGCCCTCAACCCGATGTTTCACGTGAAACCAACAAGATAGGCTGTGGACACGCACCCGTTCTTGGTCTAATCGGCAGCCATGCATGGGGGGATCGAGCATAGGGCCAGCGTGCTTTTCGTGTGTCTCGGCAATATCTGCCGGTCACCGATGGCAGAAGGCGTATTCCGCGCTGTGGCAGAGCAACGCAGGCTTCCGGTCCACGCCGAATCCGCCGGGACCGCCTCCTATCATGTCGGCCACCCGCCCGATGCCCGCGCGATCGAGGTGGCCCGCGCCCACGGCATCGACATTGCCGGGCAGTCGGCACGGCAGATCGAGCGCGACGACTTCTACCGCTTCCGGCACATCATCGCCCTTGACCGCGCCAATCTCGAGGCCTTGCGCGTCAAGGCCCCGCGCGGTGCCACGGCGAGCCTTGCCATGCTGATGGACGCCGTCGCGGGCCGCGAGGGCGAACCGGTCGCCGATCCCTATTACGGCGATGCCGCTGCCTTCGAGATCGCGTGGCGGGTGATCCACCTCGGGGTCAATGCCTGGGCCGAACGCCTCGCACGGGAAACGGCGGCCTTGCGCGGCTAGCCTCCGCGCAGCAATTGCACGCCCCAGTCGCGCTCGAACAGATAGAGCAGCAGCCGCGCCGCTTCGCCCCGCGGGGAGGTGAGCCCGCCGTCGCGCTCCATCAGCAGGCGCGCATCGCCGTGGGCAATGGGAAGCAGGCGCTGCGTCTGTTCGAGATCGGCGATGCGAAACGCCGCTTCCCCCGATTGCCGCGTGCCGAGCAATTCGCCGCCGCCGCGCAGGGCAAGGTCCTCCTCGGCGATCCGGAACCCGTCCTGCGTCTCGCGCATCAGGGCAAGCCGCGCCCGCCCGGTCTCGGATAGTTGGGCCGAGCGCAGCAGTAGGCAGGTCGATTTTGCCGCCCCCCGCCCCACCCGGCCGCGCAGCTGGTGAAGCTGGGCAAGGCCGAACCGCTCGGCCTGTTCGATCACCATCAGCGTGGCGGACGGCACATCGACGCCGACCTCGATCACCGTCGTCGCCACCAGCAGCCGCGCCGCGCCGCTGGCGAAGCGCTCCATCGCAGCGTCCTTGACCTCGGGGCGGAGCTGGCCGTGGACCAGCACCACCGCATCGCCGAACCGCTCCTTGAGCGCAGCAAAGCGCGCCTCGGCGGCGGCGATGTCGGCCATGTCGGGAACGCCGTCGAGCTCGCGCACCATCGGGCAGACCCAATAGGCCTGCTGCCCGCCAGCGATGTGCCGAGCGAGCCCCTCCACCACCTCGTCGATCCGCTCCATCGCCACCACCCGCGTGTCGATCGCCTGCCGGCCGGGGGGCAGTTCATCGAGGCGGCTCACGTCCATTTCGCCATATTGCGCCAGCGTGAGCGAGCGCGGAATCGGGGTCGCGGTCATAGCGAGCGTATGCGGCGCGCGCCTGCCCTTGGCGGCCAGTGCAAGCCGCTGCGCCACACCGAAGCGGTGCTGCTCGTCGATCACGACCAGGCCCAGGTCGCGGTAGTTCACCGCCTCCTGAAAGATCGCATGGGTGCCGACCAGCATCTGGATCGAGCCGTCGAGCAGCCCCATCAGGATGCTTTCGCGCTCGCGCCCCTTGTGCCGTCCGGTCAGCAGGGCGATCTCCACCCCGGTCGGGCCGAGCATCTTGCGAAGCGTCTCGAAATGCTGGCGGGCGAGAATTTCGGTCGGCGCGAGCAGCGCTGCCTGCCGCCCCGCCTCCACCGCGATCAGCATGGCATTGAGCGCGACCACCGTCTTGCCCGCGCCGACATCGCCTTGAAGCAGGCGCAGCATCGGTGCCTCCTGCGCCATGTCGCCCTCGATCTCGGCGATCGAGCGGGTCTGGGCTCCGGTGAGGTCGAAGGGCAGTTGCAGCCTGGCCCGCAAGGTGCCGTCGCCGGCCAACGCCTGCCCCTTGCGGCGGCGCCCCTCGGCCTTGACCAGCAGCAGGGCAAGCGAATTGGCGAGCAGTTCGTCATAGGCGAGCCGGTCCCGCGCCTTGGCATCGGTGCTCTCGTGAGCGAGCCGCAGGGCGTCTGCCCACGCCGGCCAACCGGCGCGCTCCGATTGGCCCGGCTCGATCCATTCCGGTAGGTCGGGAAGCCGCGCCAGCGCCTGTCTGGCAAAATCCGCTATGCGCGGCTGGGTCAACCCTTCCGACAGGCGGTAGACCGGCTCGGACAGTCGGGCCATGTGGGCAGCGCTCTCGACTTCGATATGGTCGGGATGGACGATCTGGAGCATGTCGCCATAGCGGTCGAGGCGGCCTGCCACCCAACGCATCTCGCCCACCGGCACCAGTTTCTTCGCGCTATAGGCCGCCTTGCCGAACCATGTCAGCGAGCAGACATTGCCCGCCGCATCCTGCGCCAGCACGCGGTAGGGTCCGCGGCTTCCGGCGCGCGGGGCGCGGTGCTCGATGGCGGTGAGCGCGATGATCACCTGCTCGCCCTCGCCCGCCGAATCGAGGTCCGCCACCGCCCGGCGGCTGACGAAGCGTTCGGGCAGGTGATAGGCGACATCCTTGACCCGCGTGAGGCCGAGCTTCTCGAGCGGCTTCATCAGCTTGGGGCCGACACCTTCCAATGTCGTCACTTCGGCAAAGAGCGGATTGAGAGCCTCGGGGCGCATGGCCAGCATGGCTATCACTGCGCTTGGCTCTTTGCGAGTTGAAGGCGCGCGAAGCTGTGGCTAGACGGCGGCCATGACCGACACCCCCACCTTCGAACAGCGCCTCGCCCGCGCCAAGTTCCGCGCCTGGCACCGCGGAACGCGTGAGGCCGATTACATGATCGGCGGCTTCTACGACCGCTATCACGCGGCCTGGGGCGAAGAGGAACTCGTCTGGTTCGAGGCGCTGCTCGATGCCGACGATGTCGACGTGATGGCCTGGGCGCTCGGCTCGCAGACCCCGCCCGCGCATATTGCCGGCGCGCTGCTCGAGGCGATGCAGAAACTCGATTACGTCGATATCCCGCGCTGAGCGGCAACGCGTCCGGGCAGCACGTTCGACAAGGCGTGCGCGCCCCGCTAAAGCCCGGAACAAATCCCGCGCCGCTGCGGTTTGTCGGGTGCGCTCCATAACCTCTCGCAACCCCCTTCTCGACCAGAGCTGGGGGTGGTCCTGCATTGCCCTTTTCCGTTGAAGTGACCTCATGCCCGATCTCAATCGCATCCTCTCGGCCAAGGGTCCGCTGACCCTCGCCTCGCTGCCGCGCGGGGGGCTGCCGCTGGTGCTGGCCGATCTGGCACGGGCTGCAAAGCGCCGGGCGGTGTTCATCGCGCCCGACGATGCCGCGATGCGCGCGGCGGCCGAGGCGGCGCGGTTTTTCGCGCCGGAAGTCGAGGTTGTGACCTTCCCCGCGTGGGACTGCCTGCCCTATGACCGCGCCAGCCCCGCGCTCTCGGTCAGTGCCGAGCGCCTCGCCGCGCTCCACAAGTTGCAGCAGCCCGGGAGCCAGCAGCAATTGCTGGTGACCACCGTCAACGCCGTGCTCCAGCGGGTGCTCACGCCCTTCCGGGTGCGCGAGAGCGTGCGCGAGTTCAAGGTCGGCACGCAAATCGGGCACGAGAGCCTCTCGGCGCTGCTGACGCGGCAGGGCTACAGCCGCACCGACACGGTGATCGACCACGGCGAGTTTGCCGTGCGCGGCTCGATCGTCGACATCTTCCCCTCCTCGCTCGATGCGGGCCTGCGGCTCGATTTCTTCGGTGACGAGCTGGAGAGCCTGCGCCTGTTCGATCCTGCCACCCAGCGCACGGTCGAGCGGATCGACAGCCACCTGCTCCTGCCCGCCTCGGAAGCCCTGCTCGACGAGGAGAGCATCAAGCGCTTCCGCTCCCGTTACCGCGAGCTTTTCGGCGCCAATGCCACGCAGGACCCGCTCTACGAGGCCGTCAGCGAGGGGCGGCGCCTTGCGGGCATGGAGCACTGGCTCCCGCTGTTCGAAACCAAGCTGGCAACGCTGTTCGAGCACCTCGGCAAGGACGATGTCGCGGTGATCGATCAGGGCGCACTCGGCGCCGCCGAGGAACGGCTCTCCGACATCACCGATTACCACGAGCAGCGCGGGCGGATCGCGGGCGAGAAGAAAGGCTCCTATCGCCCGCTGAAGCCCGATGCGCTCTACCTGTCGCGGGACGAGTTCGATGCCGCGCTTGCCGCCCAGCCTGTCCACCGCGCCTCGGGCTTTGCGGCCGATGACAGCGCGGGCGTGATCGATTTCGGCTTCCGCTCCGCCCGCGATTTCGCGCCGGAACGCGGACGCGGCGAAAATGTCTATGAAGCCGCCGCCGCGCACCTCAAGCCGGTGGCAAAGTCGCAGCGCAAGTCGCTGGTCGCGGCCTATTCGAACGGCAGCGCCCGGCGCATCGCCGCGATCCTCGAGGAAGCCGGCGCCCCCACCGCTCTGGCGGAAAGCTGGCAGCAGGCCCTCGGCCTTGCCGCCAAGAGCAGGACCGCAGTGGTCGTCCTCCCGCTCGAGACCGGGTTTGCCAGCGACACGATCGAAGTTCTGACCGAGGCCGATATTCTCGGCGACCGGCTGGTGCGGCGCAAGAAGAAGCGCAAGGATTCCGACGCCTTCCTCGCCGAGCTTCAGGCGCTCAGCCAGGGCGACCTGGTCGTCCATGTCGAGCACGGCATCGGACGCTATCTCGGGCTCGAGGCCATTCCGGTGGGCAAGAGCCAGCATGATTGCGTGGCGCTCGAATATACCGGCGGGGACAAGCTGTTCATCCCGGTCGAGAACATCGACGTCCTCACCCGCTACGGCTCGTCCGAGCAGGCGGTGGCGCTCGACAAGCTCGGCGGCGAGGCGTGGCAGCGCCGCCGCGCCAGGCTCAAGGAGCGGATCACCGCCATCGCCGGCGAGCTGATGCAGGTCGCCGCCGCCCGAGCCTTGCGGCAGGCCCCTGCCCTCCCCGCCGACCCTGCCAGCCTTGGCCAGTTCACCGACCGCTTCCCCTGGTCCGAAACCGAGGATCAGGAACGCGCCATCGCCGATGTGCTGGGCGATCTGGAAAGCGGGCGGCCGATGGACCGGCTGGTGTGCGGCGATGTCGGCTTCGGCAAGACCGAGGTGGCCCTGCGCGCCGCCTTCGTCGCGGCCATGAACGGCCAGCAGGTCGCCGTCGTCG
>VFQO010001081.1_pt1 | contig 23298 bp, 19 predicted proteins | sample 3512331 | NCBI WGS metagenome assembly VFQO01 (sample SAMN10412371, study PRJNA504923) | tailings metagenome | isolation source: Replicate 3 from Balatoc abandoned mine | place: Philippines: Itogon, Benguet | collected 2017-08-28 | reverse complement strand
TTTTTAGCGCTTCGGCTCATGATTTGTCTCCGTGAGAGGAATGGGTGGGGCGTCCAAGACGCGCAGAATCGCTTTGGCTTGGGCGACCCGCTCCTGAGCGACTCGGTATTCAGGCCGGAATCGATCCTCCGCGCTATCGAGAATGGATTGGTTCTCCGTTATCCTTCGCTCCCAAAAGTCGCGATGCTCCGCGTCCACCGCGAAGCATTTGCAGCCGCAGCAGGCTGACGGGCTGCGATGCTCGTAATTCGGGTGAGCGGAGAGCCATGGATCGGTTTTTCCCAAGGCATGGCATCGTGATTCTCCGGGAGAAATGCTGACAAAGCATTTCCCATAGTCGGAAAACCAAATGCGCAGATCGGATTCGACCACCCAGCTCTCGACATTTCCTTTTTTCCGCATGTCCTCCAGGCTTTTCCGCTGCTCTCGCACAAGCTCGGCCATGCCGCCGGCGATCGGAGCGAGCCCCGTGGATTGCTCGACCAGGAATTGGACGGTTCGCTGCCTTCGCGCGGAATCGATGGATTCCAAAAGATCCGGATCATTTCCGATGTATCCCTGCTCAGTCATGGCCAGCGACATGTGCTTGAAATGCTGGGAAAGGGCTGGAAGCATCTTTGGGTCGCTTCGAAGAACATAAAGAGCGAAGGTCTTTCGCCATTGATGAGTCTTGAAGCCAGACCCGTCCTTGTATGGGCGCAAGTCAATCGATCCGAAAATCGTGTCTGGCAGCTCGCTTAAGCCGCACTGGCGCGCGATGAAGGCTTTGCAAGAGGAAAGAATGCCATTGGATGTGATGGGAGACACGCCGGAGGCGTCCATGGCCAAATTTCGCCCCCGATCGCCGTAGGAGACCAGAAGATCGTCCATTTTCGCCATTTCCCTCCAAGGCTTATGGAGCTTTTCCAGCGCCAGCAAAGCGAGAATGGCTGGCGGAAGGTAATCGGATCCGGCCGGGCGCATTCCGGCAAGCCACTCGAGATGCTTTCCGTCATGAATCTTCTCAGCTTGGGAAGACAAAAAGAACAGCTCGCTGAGCCCGGATTTGGACTTTCGGATGCGGATCGATGCCGGAAGACCGGTTTTCGGGTCGATTCCGGAGCGGATGGCGGCGATTTCGCTCACGCGCATGCCTGTAGTCCCCTGCAGAAGGCAAACGCAAGCAGCTGTAGCGTCGCTGATTAGGGCCCGGACTGCGGTTTCCGTCCGAGTGATAGGCTTTCCGGTCTCATAGGAGATATCCGAGCCGGGAGTTATAGGCTCTCGCCAGGGGATTTCTCCGCGTTTCGAGAATTGGAATTTCTCGATCTCCTCGTAGAGCCTTAAGGCGGCGAAGGCTCTAGTTCCTCGCAGCGCCCTTTTTTTTGAGACAAGGGAGAGCAGCTCGTCGCGAAGGCGAATAATGTCCGATAGAGTCTCTTCGAGCCACTCTATGGATGTTCGCAGAATCGTCAGAGCGACCGGATCCGGAAGAGGCTCGATCCAGCCGTGCTCTTTCGCGTCGATTTTTTGGATCGCGGAAGAGGATATCGGAAGGCCATCAAAAGGAGCTTCAGGCAAGAATGGGATTCCAGCGTCCAAGACGGCCTTGCGGTGATGGTAAGCGGTGTTGAGCGCGTCGGCTAGGTGGCGTATTCCCGCTTGGGAAATGGAGGCGGGCTTCCCATCCGGAGCGATTTGGCTTTTGAGATACCGCCAAGAAGCTTGGGAATCGAATGAGGAAAGGCTGCTCCCGTTTTTCCGCATCCATCGGATGGCGTTCGCCAGGCGCAGAAGAAATTGCAAAACCGTAGGGGGTTTCTTCGCGGGGGCATCGGAATGCCCATGAAGGCAAGACCAGGCAAGAAGGCGAAAGGTCTCCAGAAGCGTTTCCTGGCCTGGGGAGAGCAGCGTCTCGCCATCTCCGATGGAGATTCCCCAGCGGATAACGGAATCATATTGGGCTTGCCCTGCTCTTAGCGGCGTGAATGTCCAAACCTCATCGCTCCATTTGCTATGGGGGGAGACTTGGATCTCAGGCTTGGCGGCCGTTTCCGGAGCGAGCTTTAGGGTTTTCGCGGTCATGCTCACTCCAAGGGAGGAAGGGCGGGAAGCGTCAAGCGCTCAGCCTCAAGCAGGCTTTTCTCGTCCGAGCAGGCTGGGATCCAATAGGATTGAAGCCGTTCGGCGATAGGGCTCCAGGCGGCGAGCCATCGGGCCGGCTCCATCTCTGTCTGTGAGTCCAGGATCTTTTTGCGCAGCTGCATAAGGCGCGCGAGAGCGTGAGCGTCAAAGCGCTTGCTCACCGCCAACGGGCAAGACGGGCACATGCCATAGGCCTGGCACAAGCGACCCTTGGCTTCCGATGGAATGGGGGACGCGAACGGATCCAGGCAATGGAATCCGGGAGTCGCGGCCCCTTTGTCGGCCGAGAGGGGCTCCTTGCGGGGATCGGCAGCCTTTCCGTCGCTTCCGACCCAGCGCTCGCGAGTCGCCATGGCCAGGCCGAGTTTTTCGCTGTTGCGAAGCCTGGCTGAGTCGGATGTGTAATGGCTGTCGATCGTCTGGGCTGAGCGCTGGCCGCCGGCGATCGCGACAGCTTTGATGTCGCCGTCCGTGATCTCGTGGACCAGATCCAGCGAGCTTTTGCGGATTTGGGCCAAAGTGAAGTCGGGGAGGGAGCGGTCTTCGCGGAATTTCGAGGATGCCCATGTCCATCGGGTGTATCCGCCTTCGGGAAACCCCGCGAAGCGAGCGAAACCCGATCCGCTATGATCGCTGGGGTATACCATGGCGAAGAGAAGGTCTTTGTCTTCAGGCGGAGCGATCGAGCGCATGCGCTCTCCCCAGCGAATGAGGAAAGCCACGATCGCTCCCGGCCCCAAAGGATCACCAAGCGCGAAAGAGCGTATCTGCCGGCGGCCGGAGCGCGCTTTGTTGGGCGAGAAGCGAATTCGCTTGGATCCGAATCCGTCCGGCCAATCGATATCGCTCAAGCGCAGCGAGCGGATCGTGTCGGGGTTGAATCCCGTGTGGAACGCCAAAAGAATGACAAACGGGACGACATCCCGAGCTTCCGGCATGAATGGCTTGCGAAGGGATTTGAGGCTGTTGGCTCTGCCAAGGCTTAGTTGGTTCCAAAGATCCCTGTCATTATTCAGGAGCCATGTGTAAGTGGGGAATTCCCCGCCATGGCATTCGGAATAGAGCAATCGATCTTTGGAGAGATCGTCGGCTCGATCCGGATTGGTTTTGGCTAGCTCGATCGACTCCCAGGCGGCTCGGACTTCCTCCATGGTGGAGCGAGCCTCATGAAGGCAGGCGAGAAGAATTTTTTTGGAGGTTGGCTCGTCAAGAGCCTCGATCGGATTCGCGTCGGAACGCCGCCCATGATAGCTTTTTCCGCTGAAGGAGACCTCCGGATTCAGCCGAGCATTGGCCGCTGGAGCCTTTTTCATGTGGGAGAACAGGATCTTCGCGATTCCCCAGCGCTTGGCTTGCGTCCCCTCGCTGAGAATCGGAGCTTTGTCCGGCCCCCGGCGAGCGAGCCATTTGCGAAATTCGGAAAGCCATCGCGGATCCAGCGTGTCGAGCGTGATTTCGCTGGGATTGCCGGATTCCTTCGCATAGGAGAGGAGCCCCTCATTGAGAGCGAAGACGCCGCCTTTGAAAGTTCTTGAGGAGACTCCGGGGCCCCAAGAAAGGAAGGCTTGCGTCAAGAAATCGCAAATGCCGGAGAATTCCAGCCAAAGGGAGGCGTTGGTTTGGGTTTCGCCATGGATCGCCAGGAGTTGCTGTCCGTTTCGCTCAAAGCGGATTGGAGACTTTTGGGGAGATAGGGACGGATCGCCGATGCCGACGACTTTTCGGGATCCGTCGGATCCGAGCTGGGAGTATCGGCTTTTCGCTTTCGATGCCATCGCTTAGCCCGCCTCGGATAGGATTCGAGCGACATGGGATCCGATGCGATCCGAGAGGAGAGCCTCGAAATCTCCAGCCAGGCGAAGGTAAATGTCCGTGGTGGTCGCCAGATGCTCATGCCCAAGCCGAGCCTGGATGAGCTTCCAAGGCTCCGAGTTCCCGGCCCGCTTCTCCGAGAGATACGTCCAAATCGCGAACGTGTGCCGAAGGCAATGCGGAGTGAAGGCGGCCTCTTGGGATGAGTATTTCTGAGCCGTGTCGGGGTCCGTTTTCGTTTGGCTTCGCATCAGGCCAAGAGAGGGGGCTTTCGCGTGGGCGGTTTTGATCGCCTTAAGGAACGAGGCCGAAAAAGTGGAGTAGCGAGCCGGTCGCCCTAAGTTCGCCCGAGAGTCGGCTCCGTTGACGAAAAGCTCAGCGGGCTCTTCGCGAGTCTTGATGAGTCCGTCTTTGCGGGCTTTTCGGAGAGCGGCGGAGCGCTCGTGGGCGTCATACCATTTGAGCCATCCCAGGAGGATGTTCGGAATCTCGATTTTTCGGCGCTTCCGGCCTTTGCCAAGGATGGACATCAGCGTGACGCCATAAGGATCCTCGGGATGCTCCGGGGAGAGCGATCGGATGTCGGCCGCCAGGATTTTTGACGGCTCATCTGGACGGGTTCCTGTCAGGACGCAAAACTCCGCCCAAAGGCGATCTCGCGTGGGGCGAGGCGATAGTTTTCCGGTTTTTGGCGGCAAAGGGCCGAGCTCAGCGGCGAGCGCCTGGTATTGCAGCTTCGTGAGAGCTTTGACTGTCTCGTCAGGGTTCTTCGGAGCGTCCGGGAGCAGGTCGTTTCCGAGGCGTCGGTGGACGGAGTGGGTGTGAGCCAGGGGAGTTCGATCAATCGGAGCTCGGATTCGAATCAGCTCGTCGCCAAGATCGATGGAGCACATTTTCCGGGCGTTGGCGAACCGATAGAACATCAGCACCGTGTTGAGTCGGCGGCGGATTGTCGAGAGCGAATAGCGCTCATGGGTCCTGGGGCTGACGAGGATGAGCATGTAGTCGCGGTATTTCTCGATATGGGAGCGGGAGATCGAGTCCCAAGGGAGATCGAAATGCTCCAGGTAAGAGAGCCAGTCCTTCAGGTCCTCCGCTTCTGCCATAGCCGTGTTGAGGACGAGTCGGCCGATGCCGGCGTGCCGGTTTTTGAGGAAGGCGAACGCGGGGCGGATGATCTCCTGTGTCGCGTCATCGACGAGAAAAGGGAATCGCTCAGGCAAAGCCGGCGATGAAAGGGCTAAAGGAGTCTCTTCGCGTTTTGTGATAACGGCATCCGATTTGTATTTCGCGATGGAGATGGTCATGTCGATTGTGGCCGAAGCAGGTTGCCTTCGAAAAATCCTTGAGAGGATAGAAATATCGCATGAACAGATTTTGTCAACAAAATAAATAAGACAAACTGGATGATCGGAATGGATTTTTAGGAGTTTCCCGATACACTGGGTCGATGGGTGGTTTGTGGACAATTATGCGTTTTTATGTAAAATGATATGATTTTCGCGCGTCCGCTCGATCAATCGATAAACTTTCAGTGGGGTTTACAGGTTTATGGCATTCAAGAAAAGCAAGCTCTTCGCGGCGATTTGGGATGGCTGCAACAAGCTGCGAGGCGGCATGGATTCCTCGCAATACAAGGACTATGTGCTGACGCTGCTGTTCGTGAAATATGTCTCCGACAAGGCTGGGGACCCCAAGTCCATCATCAAGGTCCCGAAAGGGGCGAGCTTCCAGGATATGGGAGCCCTGAAGGGAAAGCCTGACATCGGCGATAAGATCAATCAGATTCTCTCCGCTCTGACGGCCGCGAATTCAAAATTATTCCCTGCCGAAGCATTCACAGAGATCGATTTTAACAGTTCAGCAAAGCTGGGCAGCCCTAAGGACATGGTGGATCGCCTCTCGGGACTTGTGGGAGTTTTTGAGAATCCTGATCTGGATTTCAAAAAACACCGAGCCGGGCAGTCGGATATCCTAGGCGACGCGTATGAATATCTGATGAAGAAATTCGCGAAGGACTCAGGGAAGAGCAAGGGCGAGTTCTATACGCCAGGAGAAGTTTCCGTGATTCTAGCGCGGCTGATCGGAGCTCACATGGCGCAGAATGGCCAGAACGGAGCTCCAACCCTTTATGACCCGACGTGCGGGTCAGGGTCCCTGTTGCTTCGATGCTATTCGGAGGCGTTCGAGACCCAGGGGGTCGAGATGTCAGTCCATGGTCAGGAGAAAGATATCACCACGCATGGGCTTGCCAAAATGAATATGGTGCTCCATGGAGTCAGCGACGCCGTGATTCTGCGAGAAAACACCATCTCCTCCCCGCAATTCGTCAAAAGCCATGTCACTCAGGCTATTGATGGGATGAATCAGGCGAAGCGATCTCTGCAGACATTCAAATACATCGTCGCCAATCCGCCGTTCTCCTCGAAAGCATGGAGTATAGGGATCGATCCGCAGAACGACAGCTTCGGGCGCTTTGAGATGGGAGTTCCTCCGCCGAAAAATGGCGACTACGCGTTCGTGCAGCACATCACAGCATCGCTCGACGCCGACGGTAAAGCCGCGGTAGTGCTTCCGCATGGGGTTCTCTTCCGTGGCAACGCGGAGGCCGTCATCCGAACGGCGCTCATCAAGAAAGGCTGGGTCCGAGCGATTGTGGGCCTTCCAGTGAACCTTTTTTTTGGAACGACCATTCCCGCTTGCATCCTGTTGCTGGACAAGGAGCGGGCCGTGGAGCGAAAAGGCATCTACATGATCGACGCCTCCAAGGGCTTTATTAAGGAGGGAAAACAGAGCAAGCTGCGCGAGCGGGACATGCGCAAGATACTAGACGCTTTCGAGGCACAGGCCGAGATCGAGAAGTTCTCGCGCTTTGTTCCCTATGAAGAAATTGAGAGGAACGACTGGAACCTGAATTTGCCGCGCTACATCGACTCCTCGGAACCAGAGGACGTCCAAGATCTGGGCGGACATCTGCAAGGCGGCATCCCGCAATCCGACATCGATGGGCTCGAGATCCTTTGGAAAGCCGCTCCGAGCCTGAAAGAGCAGCTGTTCAGGCCGATGCGAGAGGGCTATTTTGAATTGCGATGCGAAAAGACGAAGATTCGGGAAGTGTTCGAGTCCAACGCGGAGATCGCGAAGCTCAAAAAGGAGATCACAACCGATTTCGCCTCCTGGAGAGAAAAAGCCCTGGAGATTTTCCGCGCCTTCGCGGCGGGCGGGAAGCCTCGCCGCGCGATCAACCAGGCCGGCGACGAAATTCTGAGATCGTTCCAAAACGCCGAAATGCTCGACAAATACGACGTATTCCAAAAGCTCATGGAGTCATGGGAAGAGAGCATCCAGGATGACCTCTTCGTCGTCGCCGATTCAGAGGATAATAAGGAGGGTTTTAAAGGATGGCTCGCCTGCAAAGATGTCAAAACTGTTGAGGGCAAGTCGAAGGCGGAATTCAACATCGAAATAGGGTCCGGCAAAGGAAGGAAGCGGTATCAAATCGATGTCGTAGAGCCTGTGCTGGTGGCGAAGCGCTTTTTTGCGGCCGACTGGGCTAATCTGGAGAAAAAAGAAGCGGATCTGGCCCGCGCGGAGCAGGCCATCGAGGAAGCCATGGATGAGCTTGGCGGCGAGGACTCGCCTCTTTCGTCATATATTGAAGACGGCAAATTTATGGCAGCGACCACAGAGTCTAAACCAAAATTAACCTCTGATGAAAAAGCCGCAGCAAAGGCCAAGAAGGAAGAGGAAAAGGAATTGGCTGCTAAGGAAAAACAGCGAGAGAAAGCTGTTCTAGCCTCTATGCCCAAGGAAGAAAGGAAATCATACAAAGCCAACCAAGAAAAAGAAAAGGCTTTGCTAAAAGCTAAAAAGGAAGTCGCGGCGATCGAGTTGTTTGCTATGAAGGGAGGAGCGGAGCGCCTCAAAGCTGTTGCGGACTACGAGCAGGAGTTCGGCGAGGATGCTAAAGCGGTGCGTGAGCTCCTAGCTAACATCGCGAAAGCTGAGAACCTCAAGTCGGAGATCGCGGCCGAAAAAGAGAAGCTGTGGGCCTTGGTTCTCGAAAAGATCAGGAATCTTACGGAAGAGGAAATCAAGGCATTGGTCATCGAAGATAAGTGGCTTGGGACGCTATCCGAAGCGATTGACGCGGAGGCGAAGCGCGTTCTGCAATCGCAAGTCGCACGTATCGAGGAGTTGGGTTACCGTTACGAGACCAAGCTGGATGACCTTGAGGAGAAGCGTGCGAAGCTTCTCCAGAAGACTCATGAAAACATGAAATTGCTGGGGTTTTGATATGAAGTTAATCGACTGCTGCACTAAGATTAAAAGCGGAGGGACACCTCCAACCGCTGAAAAAGACTTTTTCAATGGCGATATTCCTTGGATATCAATTTCCGATATTACATCAGCTCCAAACGGAATGTTATACAAAACCGAGAAAACGCTTACTAATGAAGGTTTAAAAAGAGTTGGAGGAATTTTATTTCCACAAGAAACGATTTTTTTAGCAATGTATGCCTCAATTGGCGAAGTTTGTGTCGCACGGGCTCCCGCATACACAAGCCAGGCAATTCTTGGAATCGAAACGGACAAATCAATTGCAGATAATCGATTCTTATTCCAGATGCTGCAATTTAAAAAACAAGAATTGCTTAATCTTGGTCAAACGGGGACGCAATCAAACTTAAATGCGAAAATAGTCAGAAACTTCGAAATTTCTCTCCCCCCCATCCCCGAGCAGCGCCGCATCGCCGCGATCCTCACCGACCTCGACGACCTGATTGAAGCCCAGGAGGCGCTCATCGCCAAAAAGGAGGCCGTTAAGCAGGCCACCATGGAATTGCTGCTGACCGGGAAGAAGAGACTGCCGGGGTTTGAGGGGGAGTGGGGTGAACAGAAATTTAAAGAGGTTTTTGTTATTCAAAAAAACAAACATCTTCAAGTGAAAACTTTTGAATACCAGGTATCGGGTCTATTTCCAATTGTTGACCAAGGGCAGAAGCCAATCGCAGGATTCTCTTCCGATTCAAGTAAAGTGCTAAACAAAAAAGAACTTGGTTTGATCGTTTTTGGAGATCACACTTGTATCACAAAATTTGTAGATTTTCCTTTTATCGCAGGAGCGGATGGCACTCAGATTTTGGAAACCGTAAACGGAAATCCATTTTTCCGCTATTTACAGCTTTCACATGCTCCTGTTGAGTCAACAGGATACAATAGGCATCTATCGATTCTAAGGCAGATGATTTTCGTGTCGCCAACCCTGGCAGAACAGGATGCTATTGCCGAGTTCTTCAAGCCTATCCTTGAAGAGTCCAAAACACTTGCAATTGGCTTGGAAAAACTTCAGAACCAAAAGCTAGCAGTGATGCATAAGTTGCTGACGGGCGAGATTCGACTGCCGGAGCAGCAAGAAGAAGCTGAAAAGGGTTTGGATTGAAGCGGCAAAAGACGAGGCTTTCGGTGTTGCCGCTTGCCTTAATTCGCGATGGATTTTGGGATTATTGGCTATGAGCAAAAACAATGAGTGGACCGACGGGGACAACCAAACATTTTTTGATGGTTTCCTCAAAAGCTGCGGGAAAGATTCGGCAAGCATTGGAGGACCCAAAAAGCAGGGGGAGCCAGCGAAAGAGCAAAGCCAATCGCGCCCAGCGTTCTCTCATCCCATAAGCTCCGCCATCAAGACGGATAAATTCGGAACGCCAGCGGCGCACGAGGTGGGAGCTTCGGAGCGTTCGACGCAGAATCTCGCGATCGAGCAGATCAAGGCGCTAGAATACCGCTTCCTGGACAGCAAGCAGCACACGGAAAACTCGAATATCGAAGAGGATTTGCTGCGGGCTAATCTGGAGAGTAGAGGATACGCTCCTGATACCATCGCGAAAGCAATAGCCAAGCTGCGCCAGGCCGCGAACCAGTCGGGAGCCGACTTGTATGACCGGAACAAGGCGGTATACGAAATGCTTCGGGGCGGGATTCGCGTAAAAACGGGAGCGGGAGAAAAAGAGGAGACCGTTTGGCTCATCGACTGGGAAGATTTGGAAGCGAACGATTTCGCGTTCGCCGAGGAAGTGACGATCGAGGGGATTTTGCCCGGCTCGCACGCCAAGCGCCCTGATATCGTGATTTACGTCAATGGCATCGCCCTGGCTATGCTTGAGCTCAAACGCTCGTCGGTTTCGGTCGGCGAGGGAATTCGCCAATGTCTGGACAACCAGGATCGCCGGTTTATCGAGCATTTCTTCTCCACCAATCAGCTGCTGCTCGCGGGAAACCCCTCGGAGGGGCTCCGATACGGGGCGATCGGAACCAAGGCCAAGCATTATCTCGAGTGGCAAGAGGAAACGCAGATTCCGGAGGAGAAGGTTGATAAGCTTTCGCGCCATCTGCGACAGCTCCTGTCGAGGGATCGATTCATGGAGATCATCTACGACTTCGTGATGTTCGACAATGGGCTTAAGAAGCTGTGCCGGCAAAACCAGTATTTCGCCGTGAAAGCGGTCCAAAAGCATATCCAAGAGCAAATCGTTGGTCCGGATGATCACGGCCAGCACATTTGGAAGGATGGGAAGAGGAAGGGCGGAATCATCTGGCACACGCAGGGATCCGGAAAAAGCCTGACGATGCTGCTGATCTGGCGGTGGATCAAGGAGTTTGACCCTCGGGCGAAGCTTTTGATCATCACGGACCGAAAAGAGCTCGACGAGCAGATCAAGAAAGTCTTCAAAAGCGTGGAGATGAATGTCCATCGGGCGGAAAGCGGGTCGGATTTGGTGAAGGCGCTCAAGTCCAGCGAATCCGAGCATGACGCGGTATGCTCCCTGATCCATAAGTTCGGGACGAAGGAGCGGCAAGGCGGGGATGATCCGGATGCCGCCGACAGATACGTCAAGGAGATGAAGGATGCGCTTGGCGGAGCGCTGGAGAGCCGGAATCTGTATGTCTATGTCGACGAGTGCCATCGGACGCAGTCCGGAAAGCTGCCTGAGGCCATGTCGGAGATGCTTACGGACGCCATGCTCATCGGCTTCACGGGAACTCCGTTGCTCAAGGCCGACAAGCCCAGCGTCGATGTGTTCGGACCGTATATCCATCGGTATCAGTTCCCTGAGGCGGTGCGCGACAAGGTGGTGCTCGATTTGCTCTATGAGGCGCGAATGGTTCCGCAATCCTTAGGGGACACCGATAAGGTAGATGTCTGGTTTGAGAAAAAGACGCAGGGGCTGAGCCCTTTCGCGAAAGCGAAAATCCAAAAGGAGTGGGCGAAAAAGCAGAAGGTCAAATCTTCGAAATCCAGAATCGAAGTGATCGCGCAAGACATTATCTTTGATTTCGCGACAAAGCCTCGCCTGATGGAGGGATCCAGGGGAAACGCTCTGCTGGTCGCCGACTCGATCGGATCGGCCTGCCAATACTATCAGGAGTTTCAGGATTCCGAGCTCAAGGGGCGAGTGGCCATCGTGACCTCCTATGTGCCAAGCCATGAGAAGATCAAGGGGGAAAGCACGGGAGACGGAGACACGGACAATCTATTTAAGCACGCCGTGTATTCGGAGATGATCGCGGAATACATGGACTGCAAGAAGTCCGAGGCGGCAAATTTCGCGGAGAAGTTCGAGACGGAGGTGAAAAGGCGGTTTGTCGAAAAGCCGGAGCAAATGCGGTTGCTGATCGTGGTGGACAAGCTGCTGACGGGATTCGATGCCCCGTCCGCCAACTACATCTATCTCGACAAGGAGATGAGGGATCATGAGCTCTTCCAGGCGATTTGCCGCCCGAATCGGCCGGATCAGGAAGATGAGGGCAAGGAATACGGGTATATCGTCGACTACCGGAACCTCTTCGGGAAAATCCGCTCGGCGATGGAGGACTATGCGGACAAGAATCCATTGAGCGGATATGATCCGGAAGATGTCGACGGGATCGTGAAGGACGCGGCGCAAGAGGCTCGCAAGAAGATGGAAGAGCTTCGCGCTGAGCTCTCTACGCTGTGCGCGGGCGTGGGGGGGACCACCCAGCAGGATTATGTCGGATATTTCGGCCCCCAAGAGGGATTGAGCGCTCAGGAATTGGCGAAGCGAGAGCAAAAGCGGCTGGTTTTCTATAAGACGGTCGAAGCGTTTTTGCGATCGGTAGCCTCCCAGGGCAACGATCTGGAAGCTTTTTATGGAGAGGAGAAAGCTAAGTTCTTCCGCCAAGAAGCAGCGTTCTACGAGGAAGCCTCCAAAGCGGTGAAGCTCAGCAGCGGCGATTACGTCGACATGAAGCTCTACGAGCCGCATATGCGGCGGATGATCGACCAGTTCATCACGGCATCGCCGTCCTCCACCTTGGAGGGGTTTGAGGATTTGAGCCTCATGGAGATGCTTCTCAAAAGCGGCGAGGATATCGACGCGGCGCCGAAGATGGTCAAGGAGGTTATCGGCAAGGGGCAGGAGCAGCGCGTCATGAATAATGTCAGGGCCCTCCTGGTGAAATCAGCGACGGTGAGCGCGAGCGGATACGAGAAGATGTCCAGCCTGCTGGAAAAGCTCCTGCTGGATCTCAGGAAGGAGGAGATCAGCTATAAGGAGTTTCTCGCAGGGGTGAGAAAGCTCGTCGAGCAGATCGCAAACCCCTCGATGGTGGAGGGATTCCCCAGATCGATCGACACGAAGGCCAAGCAAGAGCTTTATGCTTTGCTCGATGGAGATGAGCAGGCGGTTCTGGAGGTGGATGCTGCGATCCGAAGCAAAATCCAGCCGATGTGGAGAACGGAGTTTCCAAGAAGGAAAAAAATCGAGATCAAGGTTCGAAGCGCGATGGAAAGGGTATTCGCGGCGAAATGGGGAGCGAATCCGAATCTGGCGGCGATGGTCGAGAAGGCCACTGAAGACGCCATGGAAATAGCGAACTACAACGAGAGGGATTACCCGTCGTGAGGGCCCCGGATCCGATTCGGGCGATGGATTGGAGCGTCGGGGATATCGCCGTCCGCGTGGAGATCAAGGACATCAAGAATATCCATATCGGGGTGTATCCCCCGGATGGCCGAGTCCGAGTCGCGGCACCAGTGGAGCAGGATGAGGATTTGCTGCGGCTGGCTATTCAGCAAAAGCTCGGATGGATCAAGACGCAAAAGCTTCGCTTTTCCGAAATGGAGCGGCAGACAGAGAGGCGGTTTGTCGGGGGAGAGTCGCACTACATCTTCGGCAAGCGCTATCGCCTGACAATCGAGAGTGGAGCGAAAAATGCTGGGCGACTCACTAAAAGCTATCTCTGTCTTACCCTGACACCGCAAACCGAGAAATCCCAGGAAGCCCGGAAGCGCTTTGCGGAGGCTTGGATGAAAGAGCATCTGCTGGAGAAAATCGGAGATCTATGTCGTCGTGAGAATTTGGCGATTGATTTGGCGAATGTGACGATTAGGAAAATGAAGACAAAATGGTTCGGAAGGCAGAAGCATCCGGAGAAGGCGTGGATCAATTTGGAATTGGTGAAAGAGCCGGAATCGAAGCTCCTCTCCATTCTCAAATCACTGCACAAATAAAAAAAGAAAGGATAAATATTATGATTGATAAAAATAAACTTGTGCAAATGGTAAAAGATTTGAGAGAGAATCATTTAAAGACATACGGTGATGATGTTGTGGATGAGCTTATGAGTTTTTTAAACTCAGCACACTGCGATAATGAGGATAATGATCATTTCTATTCCACTCACTGGTCAGAAAACGGACAAGAAAAGTCTCCAAATATCAAAAATTTTATAATGGAGACGTCCGAGCTTTCGGAATCTATTAAGGAAAACCTTTCAAAAGTAATACTGGTTGATCAATTCATTCAAAAAGATGAACCGGAGGCGACCCATCTGTCCGTTCTGTGTGAAGCTGATATAAAAAAACTATACGACAAGCTGGAATTTAGAGATTTCGAGTGGGAAGTTGAAGATGTCGTGGAAATTTTGCTTTGGCTGGCGAGCCTTCCGCCGCTAAGGAATTACTGGAGGAGAACTTTTTTCCTGGCAGCCATAGAAAGAGAAAAAATAGGTGTAGTGAAATTGCTATCATTGGGTGGGTTTCCAAAAGAAAGCGATCGATTCGAATGTGACGAATCGTATTATGAATATGAGCAGCCATACCATGATAAGGCTAAAAGAGGAGATTCAGCGGCGCATTTCGCAGTTAGAAGCGAAAACGAGGAAATAATGCAGATTCTTTTGGAATCGGACTTTAATTTCGATTCAAAAAACAGAGATGGCTTGTCTGCCTCTGATTTGGCAAGAGAGGGCTATCCGAAGATGTTTGCGCTTATCGAAAATAAAAAATTATCAGATGGTTCATCTGAAGGTAAAGATGGGAAAGGCTCCTCTCTCCGAGGGGTTTAGGGTTAGATAAAACTTTCATTTCATTTTATTACTGGTTGACGGTTAGGACTAAAAATCACTTAAACAATGATTAACTCTAAGCTTATTATCAAATACAAAAAGGATAGAGTCGAAATGAGCGAAAAACGAAAAACTTTCACGAAAGATTTCCATTGCCAAAGGCATGGAAATGTAACAGTTACGATTGGCGTGGTTGGGATGTTCGGGAGCAGCCAAATTGTTCTTGCTGGGCATGGAATTCGCTGCTCTGGCCCTAAAGCCGGTAAATGCCAAATGGCTGAGAACTCAAAACAAATAAATCAAATACTAGATGATAGATGTCCGGTAAGGGGGCTCCTTCAGAAGGATTTGTCAGAGGTCTTCAATATTGGGCCTCAGGATTTACTGTGAAACACGATCCGCGTCCCATTTATATGGCATGCAAATCAATGAATAATTATCGTGAACAATATACTTCCATTACATATCATGTCGCCAACGGGGACATGGTCACCATGACGCTGCTGCAGGGGGTGCTCAACACGTTCGTGATCGCGATCTCGCGGGTGATCGCCTACGCGGTGGACACGGCGCTGCGCTCGAATGAAGAGGAGAGCTCCTCGGGGCATAGCTGGGTGTTCATGGGGGTGAGCCTGGCGCTGGACCTGGTCTTGGGGCTCTTCGCGAGCATGATCGCGGCGTGGTTCTCGAGGCGGCGGGAGTTCCGCGCGGACGCGGGCGGAGCGAAGCTGGCCGGATCCGAGGCGATGGCCTCGGCCCTGGAGCGGCTCAAGGCCGGGCACGAGGCGGAGCTCCCGAGCGGCTTGCGGGCGTTCGGGATCCGGGGCGGGATGATGAGCGTCTTCGCGAGCCACCCGCCGCTGGAGGAGCGCATCGCGAGGCTGCGGCAAGGCAGCTGATCGGGTGGCTGGAACAGAGGATCGGGGGCCGTAGCCCCCGATCTTGTTTTGGGTTGAGGGAAGTTGCGCGATGCGATGGAGAAGGCTAGTCTCAGGAAATGGGATGCTGGATCAAGGGGAGCAAAATGGCGTGGAATCCGAAATATAGGGTCGAGATGTTTGAGGACGGGAAGATTTTCGGGCTGATCATCCTGGAGCCCTACTGGCCGATCGCATTGAAGACGGATAACGGGCAAGTGATTTTTTCCGGGATCGAAGGGGAGAGGTCCGATCCGATTCCGATTTCGGATGGAGCGGAGGAAGTGGGAATTCAGATGCTATGGCTCAGCGAGGGGGCTCAATATTTGATTCCGGCGCAATCCGAAGGGTGGGTTTCTATGCGTGGAGGATTTGCTGTCGATCCTGAGCCTAAAAAAGGAACGAGAAGAGTATTGGGGGTTTCTCAGCCGCATAGCTACGGAGGAGGATCCAAAGGGTTATGGAAAACGCGCTTCGCGACGGTTCTGCGCGAAAAGGATTTGCCTTTGAAAAGGGATGAGAGAGGGACTTGGACGGCGACAGGGGATATTTTGCCGGGAACGGAGGAGATTCCGTATTGGATGGATTTGGAAGTGGAGAATCTGGAGGGAGTCGGGAACGACAGGATTATCCAAGTCGCGAGGATCGATTCTCCGAGGGATTGACGTCGGCTGAATCGCGAGCGTTTGAGGAAGAGGCGGCGCAAATTCGGCGCGAATCAAGCCGTTCCTGAAAAAATCGCGGTCCGCCAAGGGAGATGAGCGAGAAAGTCTCCTTTAAATCTTCGATCTGAATGGGATCGGACAGAATCGGGTGCGAAAGGTCTTGGCGGAATCCCGCCAAAGCGAAATCCCTGGCGAGCTCCGCGCATTGGCGGAGACTGAGGGAAGATGGAGGGATGTTTCCGGATTCGATGTCTCGGAGGATAGCGGAGAGTGTAGAGGAAGTGTCGTAAGGGCTGAAGTCCACCTCTTTCGAGCGATTGCTGATGAGCTCCTCGGAAGAGGAGACGGGAATGCCAAGCTTTGCGGAGGCGAGAAGGGAGAGGGAGTCGCAGAATCTCTCTTCCATGCGCTGCCCAAGATAATTCACAAGAAAGTGGCGTTGCTCATAGTTCTCGATGGGCGGAATCTCATCGGCGAGGCTAGCTCCGGACAGGGCGGAGTGGATGGTGCGGAGCTTGGCGGTTTTGTTGTGAGAGGTTCGGGAAAAAATAGGGTCGAAAATGGCATGTCCGATCTCATGAAGAAATGCGGTTTGCAAAAAGGCGGACTTGTTTTCGCTTTGGTTGAAATATTCAGCCAAAGGGGAAGATTTTGGGCTTCCCATAAAAATAGAGGAAATTTCCGGAGATTCGGATAGGCAATAAAAATCATCGCTTCGCATTAAAGATTCGAATTCAACTTGAATCAGCTTTTCGATTCCTGACGGAGAGACAGACTCCATAGAGTTGATTTTTTCAGAGAGTTCGCTGATGGGAGTGATGGCGTTTTTTTGCCAATTGGCAAAATCACCAAGGAAAGCGAAGTTTTTATTTATTTGAATTCGCATGGAATCAATCGCCATTGTAATCAAAATTATTGTAATCGAAACGGGTTAATTGGCAAAGATTGGCATCTGGAAAGATATGGCTTGCGGTGCCATGCTGAAGGCATTGCGAGCGCAAGATTTCCGCGTTCGTGAACACTTCGCTTGCCGTAGATAACATGTCGCCAACGGGGACATGGTGACCATGGCGCTGCTGCAGGGGGTGCTCAACACGTTCGTGATCGCGATCTCGCGGGTGATCGCCTACGCGGTGGACACGGCGCTGCGCTCGAATGAAGAGGAGAGCTCCTCGGGGCATAGCTGGGTGTTCATGGGGGTGAGCCTGGCGCTGGACCTGGTCTTGGGGCTCTTCGCGAGCATGATCGCGGCGTGGTTCTCGAGGCGGCGGGAGTTCCGCGCGGACGCGGGCGGAGCGAAGCTGGCCGGATCCGAGGCGATGGCCTCGGCCCTGGAGCGGCTCAAGGCCGGGCACGAGGCGGAGCTCCCGAGCGGCTTGCGGGCGTTCGGGATCCGGGGCGGGATGATGAGCGTCTTCGCGAGCCACCCGCCGCTGGAGGAGCGCATCGCGAGGCTGCGGCAAGGGAGCTGATTGGGTGGAGAGGAATAGAGGATCGGGGGACAAAGCCCCCGATCTTTTTTTTGGTTGATGGAAGTTGCTTGATGGAGATCGGGGCGGTAGTCTGAGCCAAGCCAAGCGAATCCTCATCGCGGAAGGATTAGCGCAGGGTCGGGAAAATGCTGCGGAAGAGATTTGGTCGACAGGATAAAGATGAAGGAGGAGCGATGAAAAAATTCGGAATGCGGGCTGGCATGCGTTTGGATGTCCTAGGAGTCGCCGCGGCGCTCGCCGTCGGGATCTTTGCGGCGGAAGCCTTGGCGGATGCCGGGCCGGCTCCCAAGCAAACGGAGCTGAAGAAAGAGGCGGAAATGGAGAGGGGGGATGGGCCTTCGTGGGAGGAGAGGGTCCGCAGCGGGGAAGCGACAGGAGGCGTCATCCGCAAGATCAACCGGGAGGCGGGGAGGGCGACGATCCGGCACGGGGAGATCCGATCGCTGGAGATGCCGCCGATGACGATGGTCTTCGGATTTTCGGACCCCAAAGCGCTCGATGGGCTCAAGGAGGGCGACGAGGTGGCTTTCGAGCTCGAGCCGGGGCAAGGGCTGAAGATTCTCCGGATCGGGAAAATCGAGGCAGCCGGGGGGAAGTAGCGGGAAGGCGGAGCGTCTGCGGCCTGCGGGCCGAAGATTCGCGGCGGAGCGGCGGGGTAGAGCGGTGAAGATGAAATTGGAGAGAATGCGGCTGCGGGAGCATCTGCCGCCGAGAGCGGAGATGGCGGAGATTCTGGGGGCGAACGGGCTGGCGCTGATTTTCGCGCTCGGCAGCGCGAGCGCGCTGGCGCTGATGCTCTGGACGTATTGGGCGCAGAGCGTTCTGCTGGGGATATTCAACGCGGCGAGAATCCTCGGTCTCGAGCGCTTCTCCGCGCAGGGGCTCAAGAGCAACGGGAAGCCCGTTCCGGAGACGGAAGGGGGAAAGCGATCGGCGGGGATCTTCTTCGCGTTCCACTACGGATTTTTCCATTTCATCTACATGATGTTCCTCGGAAGCTTCGCATCGATCGGGCCGGAAGGCGCCAGGCTCGGGGAAGAGGACTGGATATGGCTCGCGGCGGCTTGCGCGTCGTTTCTGATTCCGCAGATCGGGATTTGGCGGCGCTGGAGGGAGGAGGACCGCGCGGGGATCCCGAACCTGGGGCATCTGATGTTCGCGCCGTATGTCCGGATCATTCCCATGCACCTGACGATCCTCTTCGGGGCGGGGATGCTGGCGCTGGGGGCCGGATGGGCCGCCGCGCTGCTTTTCGCGGGGCTCAAGACGGGGGCGGATATCGCAGGGGCAGCCATCGGGCGCGCGATGGGCGAGGCGGCCAGGGCGAAGGCCATCGAGGAGGACGGGCGATAGCTCGGCCTGGGGAGAGCGGTTCGCTCGCGGCGGTGGCCCCGGGGGGCGATTTCCGGCAAAATGGAGTTTCGGAATTTCAGGCGAATGGCGATGGAGAACCAATCGGAGATCGGGAGGATGTTCGCGAGAGCGGAGGCGGCCTTCTCCGGCGGGGCGCGGGGAGAGCAGGAGGACGCAAAGGATCGGATTTTCGAGGCGGCGCGGAGCTGGCCAGGCCACGCAGGAATGTTTCTCGAGCGCATCGCGGGCCTGGGGGGGAAGGCGAAGCGGGCCCTGATCAGCGACGCGAGATTCTGGGAGCTGCTCGGCGGGGTTCGCATGCCAAAGGGCGAGGCCTCGAGCCCGCCGAATTTCGGGGGGTTCGAGGAGGCGGCGGAGGGCTGGGGGGAGAGCGGGGGATCGCATTGGATCGGCTGGGCGGACCGGTGGGTGCGGACGGGGAGCGAGACGACAGCCGCGCTGCGCGGAGCGCGAGCCCTCGGGAGGATCCGGGAGATGGGGGATGCCGGGCTCGGGGGAGCCTGGCTTCGGAGGATGATCGAGATCGGAAATCTCGAGGGGGCGAAAATGGCCGAGCGAGAGGGCGTGCGGCTCTCGGGGATGAGCTCGGGGCAAAGCGCGCAGATGCTCCTGGAGATCGCGCGGAGCCGCTCGCGGGAGATGGCCGAATTCTGGAGGGAGCGGGGATGGGCGCCGCTGCGGAAGAAGGCCGAGCGGGAGCGGGAGCGGGAGATCATCGCGGCCGACAGCCTGGCCAAGCGCGAGCTGTGGGATTTGGCGATCCGGGCGGGGGCGCCCGAGCCGGATTTCCGGGGGGTGTCGCCCTCGGAGCTGCGCCGAGTCCCCGAGATCGGGGGGATAAAGGCTTTGGCCAGGGAAATCGAGCGCTCGGGGCGCGTCGGGCCGGGGTCGGCGCCGCTGCTGGCCTTCGCGGCGCTGGCGAGCGAGTCGGGGATGCGGATCTACGAGCGAGAGCTCGAGCTGGAGGGGCCAGCGCCGCTGAGCGAGGGGGATTGGATCGCGCTGGGGGGCCAGCGAGGAGAGCAAGGCGCGGGTTCTGGAGGCTTACGCCCAGGCGGGGAAGGCCATCGGGGCAGGAGGGAAGGGGGAAGAGGAGGGGCTGGTCCTGGAATGCCTGCGGGCTGGGGGGGGCGAGCGCCTGCTCGGCGCGCTCGCGCGGCTCCAGGCGGATTTCGAGTGGAAAGGGAAAGATGGGCGATCGCTGCTGATGGCGCTGTTCGACTTGGGCGGGCGCGGCGACAAGGCCGCGCGGGCCCGCGATCTGCTGGAGGCGGCGGAGCGGGCCGAGCCCGGAGGGAAGGCGAAGCTGCTCGCGGCGCGCGACGCGAGAGGGGCCGGAGCGGCCCACTGGGCGGCGCGGGCGCTGTGCGCGGGCAGCCTGGAGCTGCTCAAGGCCGAGGGGGCGGATCCGAGGGAGGCCGATCGGGACGGCAAGACGATCGCGCGCTGGGCGGCGAGCCGCTATGGGGCGAAGGCGCAAAAGGCCGCGCTGCCGGCGATGCGCTGGATGATCGCCCAAGGGGTGGATTTCGGAGCCAAGGACAGCAAGGGCGTCAGCGCGCTCGAGGCGCTGGCCCGGCGAGGGCCGATCGACGCGATCGCGGAGGTGATCCGGGCCGACCCGTCGGCTGCGCTGAGAAAGGGGGGCAAGGGGAAAGCCCCGATCGAAGTGTGCGTGGAGCGCGGAGGCGAAGCCGCCAGCGCCGCCGAGTCGATCCTGATCGGCCTGAAGGCGGAGGGGGCGGAAGGGGGGGGCAGAAAGCCGCGCCGAGGGATCTGAGGGGGGCGGGGGAGAGCCGCCAGCCGGAGCCCTCCGCTCAGGGGCGGAATTCGGATTCGAAGGATTCGTCGGAGAGCGCCCGCGTCGAGAAGAGGGCTTCGGGAAGTTTGCGGTCGTAGAGCGCCTCGTCGACGACCATGCGGGTCTGGTGGCCGGTCTCCAGATCCGAGACGCGGCTGTCGGAGATGGTCCAATAGCCTTGCCGGCGCTCTTTGGCCAGCAGGACCCAGCGCTTGAACGGGGCGCTCTCGCCGGGGCGGAAATAGTCGACCCGCATCGGAAGGAGCGTGGCCGGATCGATCCAGGAGACGCGCTTGCCGTAGGAGGAGCTTTTCGGATCCTTAGGAACGCTCTCGAGGACGGAGCATTCTGCGCCGCCCTCGATTTGGGGGGGCAGCAGGCGATGCGAGTCGGAGGCGGGGTCGCGCTCCTGCAGATCCTCGAAGTAGAGGTCCGATCCGACAAAGCGCCCGCCCTTGCGGTCGGAGGAGACGCGGCGGACGCGGTCGAGCGCGGGAAGATAGAGCCACTGCTCGGATTGCCCGGCGCGATCGACGCCGAGGAATCCGGTCCCGGCGATGTCCTCGGGGTAGAGGAATCGGATGAGATTGCGGCGCTCGCCGCCGGGCATCTCGGCGCGGTAGGTGGCGATCTCGCGCACGCGCGGGGCTTTCCCCCGCTCGGTGAGGGCCATGCGGCCGAGAGTGGAGAGATCGTCCCCGGCGGGGAGGCCGGCGGCATGGACGGGGCGAGGATGTCCGGGATTCGCGGGGCATGTCGCGGGGGAGGATTTCAGCGCGCAGGCGAATTTCATGGAGAGGCCCGGGGTCCCGGAGGCGATGGCGCGGGCGTTTTCGGAGTCGGAGGGGGATCTGGAGGATCGGCTGATCGCGGCGCTCAAGGCGGCCCAGGCGCTCGGAGGGGATTTGCGCGGCAGGCAGTCCTCCGCGCTGCTCATCGCCGAGAAGGGCGCTCGGGAGTCGGAGGCGGATGGGAGGGTCTTCGATCTGCGCGTCGACGACGCGCGCGATCCGATCGGCGAGCTCGAGCGCCTCGCGCGGCTGCGCAAGGCGCACCTGGATCTGGCGGAGGGGTCGATGGCATGGGAGCGGGGCGAGGAGGCGCTCGCGCGGGAGATCTTCGCGAGAATGCGCGCGCGGGCGCCGGAGGAGGGGCAGCTGGCGCTCTGGGCGGCGCTGGCGATGGGGGAGGATCTCCCGGCCGGGGCGGAGGAGCGCTGGCGGGAGGCTCGGAGGAGAATCGAGGCCGCGAAGGGGCGCATCGGGAATGCGAATGAGAATGGGTGAGATTCGCCAGCTGAACATATTATGCGCCAGGCCCGCCGCTCTCCCGCGCCCTCGGCCTGGCGCGCGAATCGAGCCGATCGGCGCGGAATTTTCTCCGGAATGGAGCCGAAAAGCGGTATAATAGGCGGGTTCGCATCGGAAATTCCCGAAGGAGGAGAAGATGGAGAAAGAGCGAGAGCTGCCCGCCGGATTGTCCCGCGCCGGCACGAGCCGATACGGATATCTGCGGGACGACGAATACGTTCTGCTCGAATGCAAGGAGGACGGAGCCGACAAATTCTGGGGAGCGTTCCCGGACGGGGGGAGCTGGGTGGTCTTTTGGGGCCGCAACGGGCGGCGCCCGCAGCAAAGCCAGCGGGTGGACCGCCGGGAGGCGCAGCGGCGGCTCGACGAGAAGCTCCGGGGCGGCTACGAGCCGTCGAAGACGGCGCATCGGCTGCAGGATGCATTCCTGACGGCGCCGGAGTGGTTCGGGAACTTCCGGGATCTCTCGGCGCAGTTCACGTCGCTGATGGAGAAGGCGGCCCTGACGCTGCGCATCCAGGCCGAGGAGCTCACGCCCAAGGAGGCCAAGGAGCGCCAGGAGCGCCGCCGGAAGTTCCAGCTCTGATCGTTCGCGGGCGGCTTGCCAGCGGAGGGCTCCGAGAGTAAAAGGGGTCGGAAGGAAGGGCCGAGGGGCCGAGAGCCGGAAGGAGCGCAGCGATGCGGGAGCGAGCGGCCAGCGAGACGCTGGATCTGAAGTGGAGAACCCGGGAGAAGGACGAGTCCGGGGAGCATTATCTGCTCAAGATCCGAAGGGATCGGGGGGTTTGGCTGCTCGAGCATCGGTGGGCGAGGCCCAGCGCGGACGCGCTCGCGGACGCGGCGCGGGTCTTCTCGGAGATGACGGGGGTGACGACGGATCCGGGGCGGCTCGACGCGATCCTGGAGCTGTATCCGGAGGCGAGGATCAAGGTGGCGCTCGACGGGGGAGCGAGGGACACGGCCGCGCGCGAGCTGCTCACGGATGTGGCGGCGAGCTTTTTCCTGGGGAGCCGCTGGCCCTCCGAGGAGGATGAGATCGAGGCGGACCTGGGGGAATTCCTGCGGCTGCTGCGCCGACAGGCGAGCGCGATGGGGTTCGGGGTGGAGCCGGAGTTCCTCGAGGAGGATTGGGAAGAGGCGCTAGCGGAGGCGGCCGCGCGGCAATTCGCGGAGTGATCCGGGGAGGCAGGGGAGGTTAAATCCTCAGACTTTCCGGGCTCGCGGCTTCGTCGCGGCGCCGAAGCGCGCCTCGAGGGCGGCGAGCAGGACTCGCTCGGGCTCGGAGGCGGAGCTGTCGTCGCCCTCGATCTGCCGGGAGGCGAGGCCGGCGGTGGCGGCGAGCAGGGCGCGGCGGCCGAAATCGCCGGAGACCGATCCGAAGAACTCGGGGGCGGGATCGGAGAGAAGGCGGGCCATGGCAAAGATCTGGTA
>VFQO010001080.1_pt1 | contig 23372 bp, 22 predicted proteins | sample 3512331 | NCBI WGS metagenome assembly VFQO01 (sample SAMN10412371, study PRJNA504923) | tailings metagenome | isolation source: Replicate 3 from Balatoc abandoned mine | place: Philippines: Itogon, Benguet | collected 2017-08-28 | reverse complement strand
CATCTCCTTCAATGAGGCGACTATATGCTGTGCAGGATTTCAGTGGGTCATTACAAGGATGCCAACCTGAAGCGCGTTGCCAATCGCAATTCGGTGATCGACGAGATCTTCTTCTACACCGAACTGTGATCTGAAATCGGTGCAAGAAGAAAACAAAATGGCCTGCTGATTCAGCAGGCCATTTTCATTTAGGGAACATGCCCCGGAGCATGATTGTGCGCTTGCAACGAGCTGGCGCAACACCGCAGCACTAGAGCTTCGGCACCAGCCCCCGGACCGCTTTCAACGACTCGCTCACATGCCCCTGCGGACCTGAATCCGTGTGCGCATACACCACCTTGCCATCCTGCCCGATCACGTAGGACACCCGCGATGCGAAGCCGGCAAAACCGAAGGCACCCGCCGCCTCGTACTGCTTGGCCACCTTCAGCCCCGCATCGGACGCCACCGGGAACTTGCCCTGGCAGTGTGACACCGAGAACTTCTTCAGCTTGGTGATGTCATCACCGGAGACGCCAATCACGCTGGCACCGGCCTTGGCAAACTGCGGCATGGCCTCGGCAAAGAGCTTGGCCTCGACACTGCAACCGGGCGTGAATGCGGCCGGGTAAAAATACACCACTACTGGCCCCTTGCTGCGCAGGGCCTTGCTGTCGACACTGATCTGGTTGCCGGCCTGGGCGGCAGGCAGGACGAAATCCGGTGCCTTGGCACCCACTGCCAACAGGGCATGGGCCGGAAGCGAGACGACAAGAACAGCGGCGCCCAGCGCGGCCGAAAGAATGGACGTGTTCATTTGCTCAGATACCTCATGGCGTCTTCGATGCCCTTCAAGGTCAGCGGATGCATGCGACCATCCAGCAGCTGCAGGGTCATCTCGGTGGACGGGGTCATGCCCCAGTGCTTTTCCGGCTCGGGATTGAGCCATACCATCTTCTCGAAATGCTGAGTGAGGCGTTGCATCCAGACCGCGCCCGGCTCCTCGTTGAAGTGCTCGACCGAGCCGCCAACGGCCTGGATCTCGTACGGGGACATGCTGGCATCACCGACGAAGACTACCCGGTAGTCCTTGCCGAACTTGTGGATGATGTCCCAGATAGGCGTGCGCTCGCTCCAGCGCCGGAAGTTGTTCTTCCAGACCGACTCGTAGATGAAGTTGTGGAAGTAATAGAACTCGAGGTGCTTGAACTCGCTGCGCGCCGCCGAGAACAGCTCCTCGCAGACCCGCACATAGGGATCCATCGATCCGCCAATATCAAAGAAAATCAGAACCTTGACGCGATTCTTGCGCTCCGGGACCAGCTTGATGTCGAGCAGGCCGGCATTGTGCGCCGTGTTGCGGATGGTGTCGTCGATGTCCAGCACTTCCTCCGCGCCCTGGCGGGCGAAACGGCGCAGGCGGCGCAGGGCCAGCTTGATGTTGCGGATGCCGAGCTCGACGTTGTCATCGAGATTGCGGAAGTCACGCTTCTCCCAGACCTTGACCGCGCTCTTGTTGCGCGACGGCCCCGCCAGGCGTATGCCCTCGGGATTGGCACCGTAGGCACCAAAGGGCGAGGTACCGCCGGTGCCGATCATCTTGTTGCCGCCCTGGTGACGCTTCTCCTGCTCCTCGAGTCGCTCGCGGAACTTGCGCAGCAACTCGTCCAGCGAGCCGGCCTTCTCGATTTCCGCCAGCTCCTCGGGTGACAGCGTCTTCTCCAGCTCCTTGCGCAGCCAGTCCTCGGGCAGAACCTTGCTCAGCAACTCGGGCGTGACCAGATCAAGACCGTCAAAGAACGCCTTGAAGCCGCGATCGAACTTGTCGATGTGGCGCTCGTCCTTGACCAGGCAGATCTTCGCCAGGTGGTAGAACTGCTCGGCATCGGCGTAGACCAGTCCGGACTTGAGCGCGGCATTGAGGTCCAGCAGCTCGCGAATGCTGACCGGCACCTTGTGTGCGCGCAGGGTCTCGAAGAACTTGACCAGCATGCTCGTTTCCCCCTGCCCTGCCCGTGCATCCCGTGACGCACGAACGGCGGGCCATCGTGCTTACTGGGCCGTCTCGCGGCGGTTCATGAAGGCCAGACGTTCCAGCAGGGCGACGTCAGCCTCGTTCTTAAGCAGCGCGCCATAGAGCGGCGGAATGGCCTTGCGCGGATCGCGGTTGCGCAGCACATCCTCGGGCATGTCATCGGACAGGATGAGCTTGAGCCAGTCGATCAGCTCCGACGTGGTCGGCTTCTTCTTCAGGCCCGGCACCTTGCGCAGGTCGAAGAAGATGTCCAGCGCTTCCTTCAGCAGCGTGCCCTTGATGCCGGGGTGATGCACCTCGACGATGGCCTTCATGGTCTCGGCATCGGGGAACTGGATGTAGTGGAAGAAGCAGCGGCGCAGGAAGGCGTCCGGCAGCTCCTTCTCGTTGTTGGAGGTGATGATGACGATGGGGCGATGCTTGGCCTTGATGGTCTCACCGGTCTCGTAAACGAAGAACTCCATCTTGTCGAGCTCGGTCAGCAGGTCGTTGGGGAACTCGATGTCAGCCTTGTCGATCTCGTCGATCAGCAGCACCACGCGCTCGTCAGCCTCGAAGGCCTCCCAGAGCTTGCCCTTGCGGATGTAGTTGCGGATGTCATGCACGCGCTCGGTGCCGAGCTGGGAGTCGCGCAGTCGCGACACCGCATCGTATTCGTAGAGGCCCTGCTGGGCCTTGGTGGTCGACTTGATGTGCCACTGGATCAGCCGCGTGTTCTCGGCCAGCGCCACCTGCTCGGCCAGCAGGGTCTTGCCGGTACCCGGCTCGCCCTTGATCAGCAGCGGCTTCTGCAGGGTGATGGCAGCATTGACGGCCAGCGTCAGTTCCGGGGTGGCGATGTAGTGATCCGTGCCGATGAAAGACATGTGAACCTCGATAGCGCGGCCGGGATGGCCAGGTGATATGACATGAGCCTAACGGAATGCGTCAGGAATGTAACGGGAACAACCGCAGACATGCAGGGTCACCGCAGCCTCCAGAGCCACGGCAACCGCCGCGACTCACGAGTTGCTGGTGCCATGCTGGCGCTGCCAGAGCGCATCCAGCCACAGCCAGATGCCACCAAACAGGAACCAGGACAGGGCCACCTTGAACATGCCCAGCGGCGCCTTCATCAGCAGCTGGAAGGCAAACGCAAGCAGCGACGGCGCCAGCACCAGGCTCTGGTCCGCCGAGGTCATCAGGGCCGGACTGAACAGCAGGACCAGCACGACGATGCGCGCCACCCGCAGGCTGTTGGGAAACCAGACGGCCAGATGCGAGCGCAGGAACACCCGGTAAAGCACCACGGCAGCGCCCAGATAGACCAGCCATGCCGCCAGATAGACCGGATTCATGTCGCGCTCTCCTGGCTGGCGTCATCATCCGTGGCCAGGCGTCGACGCCACGCCGGCGCCTGATCCGGCTGGATCAGCCAGGGCTCGGGAGGGGGTGGCATCTGCAGATAGAACCCCGCGGACTCGAGATGCTCCATGACCTTGCTGACATCCGCGCGCGCCAGCGGGCGCTCCGGGCTGAGCACGAGGTCAGTGACATGGCGCGGCTGGCCGAAGCCGGCCAGCAAGGCCTCGGGTACCGCCTGAAGTCCTTTGGCCTTGGGCACGTAGAGGTACATCTCGTCCTTGCGGCTGCTCTTGTAGATGGAGCAGAAGAGTCGACTGGTCATGGGCATATCCTGGGTCTAGACACCGGCATGGCGTTGCTTGCGCCATGCCGCGAGTGCATCGCGGTGCTGATTCAACACGCCGGCCACGGCATCTGGCAAGTGCCCGGCTCGCCAGCCCGGTATCACGGCAAGGCCGGCCTCGAGGCCGTCATCGACGGCGGCCAGCACGACCTGCTCGGCCAGGCGCTTGCGCCAGAGCACTTCCATGGGCAGTTGAAGGCGCTCGGCAACCGGCTGCAGCGACTGCTTGAGGGCATCAAAAACACGGCCTGCCTCGCGGGGCAGCGGCATCGGCAACGGCATGGGCCACTCCGACGGCGGCAAGGATGTCGCGTCGGCAATCAGCGCCAGCAGCGCCTCGCCATCACGCCTTGCCACGCGCGGATTGAGCTCATCGATCTGCTGCAGCTCACGCATCGTGCGTGGCTGCAGACGTGCCATCTCGAACAGCGACAGCGGCTTGAGCAGATGCCCGCGTGGCACATCGCGTGCCACCGCCTCGCGCTCGCGCCAGGCCATCAGCGTCTGCAGCACCGCCAGCGCCTTGGGCGGCAACCGCCAGGCATTGGGGTGATCCAGCCACACCAGCTCGGGATCCGGCAGCGCCACCGGACGACAGACCTCGGCGCACTCGGCGACAAACAGCGGCCACAGCTCGCGTGCCTGCAGACGCTCTCGGGCCGCTGCATACAAGGCCGGCAGATGTCGCACGTCGAGCGCGGCATAGTCGCACTGCTGCACGCTCAGCGGACGTGCCAGCCAGTCCGAGCGTGAGGCATCCTTGGGAATGTCGATGCCCAGCATCAGCTGCAGCGCCTTCTGGTAGCCCACCTGCAGACCCTCGCCCAGCATGGCCAGCGCGATCTGGGTGTCATGGATGACGCCCAGGCCCTGCGGCACCAGCGGAGACAGGACTTCAAGGTCCTCGGAGCAGGCATGCAGGACCTTGCAGGGGCCTGACGGCCCCAGCAGCGGAGCCAGCGCCTGCAGCGACGGGATCGCCAGGGGATCGACCAGCGCCTCGCCCTGCCCGTCACCCAGCTGCACCAGGCCAAGACGCGGAAAGAAGGTGTCGACCCGGATGAACTCGGTGTCCAGCGCCAGCGGCGCCGCCTGATGCCAGCGAGGCAGGGACTGCTCGAGCCCCTGCGCGCTGGCGATATACATCGTCTGTGTCAATCGATTCCCAACTGTTTGGCGATCACTTCGTTCATGATCTCGTAAGTGCCGCCGCCAATCGAGAGAATTCGGTTGTCACGGTACAGTCTTTCCACCACCGACTCGCGCATGTAGCCCATGCCACCGAAGATCTGCACCGCTTCGGTGGTGACGAAGTCGGAGGTCTGCGTGGCGAAGTTCTTGGCCATCGACACCTCCTTCACCGACGGGATGCCGTCGGCGATGCGGGCACCGACCCGGTAGGTGAACTCGCGGCTGGCCTCGATGCGTGTCGCCATGTCGGCCAGCTTGTGACGGATCACCTGCAGACGGCCGATGGCCTTGCCGAAGGCCTCGCGCTCGCGCGACCAGCGGATGGCCTCTTCCAGTGCCATCTGAGCCGTCATGTTGGCCATCACCGCCAGGTTGAGCCGCTCCATCTGGAAGTTGCTCATGATCAGCAGGAAGCCGGCGTTCTCGCTGCCGATCAGGTTCTCCGCCGGCACGATGACGTTGTCAAAGAACACCTCGGCGGTGTCGGAAGCCCACCAGCCCATCTTCTTCAAAGGCTGACCGGTGGACACCCCGGCGCGCGAGCGCTCGATGACCAGCAGACTGACACCGGCATAGCCGGGGCCGCCGGTGCGCACGGCAGCGACATAGAAGTCGGCACGAATGCCGGAGGTGATGTAGATCTTGCTGCCGTTGACCACGTAGTGATCGCTGTTGACCTCGTCATGACGGCGTTCGGCGCGGGTGCGCAGGCTGGCGACATCCGATCCGCCAGACGGCTCGGTGATGGCCAGGGCGGCGATCATGTCACCTGCCAGCACGGGGCCGACAAAGCGGTCCTTGAGCGCCTGGCTGCCCCACTTCTCCAGCGGCGGCAGCGCGATGTCCAGCGAGCCCAGGCTGGCCGCGAAACCACCGGAGGTGGAGCGCATGACCTCCTCGGTGGCGGCAATCTTCATGAACACGTCTTCGCCGGTACCGCCATAGGCCGGATCATGGCCGATGCCGAGCAGGCCGGCGGCTCCGGCCTTGCGGTAGATCTCGCGGGGAAAGCTGCCCGCCTCTTCCCAGGCGTTGATGTGCGGCAGCACCTCGCGCTGGATGAACTGGCGAGCGGTGAGACGCACCTGCTCGTGGGTCTCGTTGAAATAGGGGGTGAACAGACTCATGAAAAACACTCCGGTGCATTGCAGAAAGCGCAACGTGACCGGTCGGTTTTACAGGCCGCCCGAGGCGACAGCAAGGCAGAAAGTGACGAAATACGACGAATCTGGTGACAGCGCGTAATGTCTCAGATCGGACGGCGGCCACTGAGTGCATGACTCAGGGTGCTGCCATCGACAAATTCCAGTTCACCACCCACGGGCACGCCATGAGCAATGCGGGTCATGCTCAGCGGCAGGTCACGAGTCGCCTCGCGCAGGTAGTGCGCCGTGGCCTCGCCCTCGATCGTGGGGTTGGTGGCGATGATGACTTCGCGGATGGCTGGCGTGCTGCGCAGGCGCTCGATCAGCGCCGGCAGGCCAAGCTCGCCGGGGCCGATGCCGTCCAGCGGTGACAGGCGCCCGAGCAGCACATGGTAGCGCCCGCGGTAGCCGCCACTCTGCTCCAGCGCCAGCACGTCCATGGGACTCTCGACAATGCAGAGCTGGCTGTCATCGCGGCCCGGGTGACTGCACAGACCGCAGACCGGCTGCTCCGACAGGTTGCGGCAGACCTGGCAGTGATCGACCTCGTTCAAGGCCCTCTGCAGGGTGTCAGCCAGACGCAGACCGCCCGCGCGCTGGCGCTCCAGCAGGTGCAGCGCCATGCGCTGTGCCGATTTCGGGCCGACACCGGGCAGCACGCGCAGAGCGTCGATGAGGTCGCGGATCAGGGGACTGAGCATGCGCCGGCAGCGTCCGTCAGAACGGCAGCTTCATGCCCGGCGGCAGGCCGAGACCGGCCGTGGCGGCACCCATGGTTTCCTTGCTCCTGGCTTCGACCTTGCGCACGGCGTCGTTGACGGCGGCAGCCAGCAGGTCCTCGAGGATTTCCTTGTCCTCGCTGAGCAGGCTGTCGTCGATGCTGACGCGCTTGACGTCATGCTGGCCGTTCATGGTGACCTTGACCAGACCGGCGCCCGACTCGCCAACCAGCTCCAGGCTGGCCAGCTCTTCCTGGGCCTTCTGCATGTTCTTCTGCATCTGTTCCTGCATGCGTTGGGCCTGTTGCATCAGTTGCTGCATGTTCATCGGGTGTTCCTCATGTTCAGAAAGGGATTAATGCTTGATCTGCAGGCTTTCCGGCACCAGCTGGGCCTCGAAGGTGGACATCAGCGCCTTCACCACCGGATCGTCACGCACGGCGCGCTCGGCCTGCTCGCGACGCGCCGAGAGCTCGCGCTGGCGTCGTTGCGCCGGAGTTTCAGCGGACGGCTCGACCATCAGCAGCTGCACCGGCTGCTGCGGAAACTGGCCTGCCAGCCTGTGCTGCAACTGCGGCAAGGCCTGACCGCCTGCCAGCATCTGGTGCCGGGGCGAGAGCTGCAAGGTCCAGCGGCCATCCTGATCGACGACCAACACGGTGTTGCGCGCCAGGTTGATCGCCGCCCCCGAAAGGCCGGAGCACTCCACCCACTCGGCCCAGCGTGCCGGCGTCCAGGCGGCATCGCTTGATGCCTGAAGCAGCGGCTCCACCACAGGGGCGGTGCAGACCGGCTCCGGACTGATCGCCGGCGCCGGCATGGCAGCGGTCGCAGCGGATACAGGGGGAGCAACAACAGCAGGGCTCTGCAGCGGGCCAGCCGGCTGAACGCTAGCTGCTGGAGCAGGCTGGCGTGGCAGGGATGCCGTCACGGGTGCCGCGGAGGCAGAACGCCCGGAAGCCGCCGGACCGGAGCCCCGGGCACCCGTGGAAGAAGATGACGACACCGGGCCACCCGGACTGCCGGCATCCGCCGGGCGGAAGGCCAGCATGCGCAGCAGGGTCATCTCGAAACCGGCACGGGCATCCACCGCCAGCGGCAGGTCACGGCGACCATGCAGCGCCATCTGGTAGTAAAGCTGCAGGTCTTCCGGGGTGATGGCAGCGGCCAGCTGCAGCAGGCGATCACGATCGCCTTCGGCATTGTCGATGGCATCCGGCACCACCTGGGCCACGGCCAGGCGATGCAACACGCTGATCAGCTCGGCCAGCGCCCCGGCAAAATCGATGCTCTGCTCGGCCATGGCCGCGATCACAGCCAGCAAGGCCGCCGCGTCTCCCGCATGCAAGGCATCAAGCACGCGAAACACCTGGTCGCGGTCGATGGAACCGAGCAGACCGCGCACCTCGGCCTCGAGCAGACGTCCCTGGCCGAAGGCAATGGCCTGGTCCGTCAGCGAGAGGGCATCACGCATGGAGCCCTGGGCGCCGCGCGCGAGCAGCCAGAGCGCGCCCTCCTCGGCCGCAATGCCTTCCTGGGTCAGCACCTGCTGCAGATGCGTGACCACCCGCTCCGGCGTCATCGGCTTGAGCGCGAACTGCAGGCAGCGTGACAGGATGGTGACCGGCAGCTTCTGCGGATCGGTGGTGGCAAGCAGGAACTTCACATGCGGCGGCGGCTCCTCCAGCGTCTTCAGCAAGGCATTGAAGGAGTGGCCGGAGAGCATGTGCACTTCGTCGATCAGGTAGACCTTGTAGCGCCCGCGGGTCGGCGCGTACTGCACGTTGTCGAGCAGTTCGCGGGTGTCCTCGACCTTGGTGCGCGAGGCGGCGTCGACCTCGATCAGATCGACAAAGCGGCCCTCGTCGATTTCACGGCAGGTGGTACAGACGCCACAGGGCGTGGCACTGATGCCCTGCTCGCAGTTCAGGCAGCGCGACAGGATGCGTGCGATGGTGGTCTTGCCGACCCCGCGGGTACCGGTGAACAGGTAGGCGTGGTGCAGACGGTTCTGCTCCAGCGCATGCGTGAGCGCGCGCGCCACCACATCCTGACCGACCAGCTCCTGGAAGCGACGCGGCCGGTACTTGCGGGCGAGAACCTGATAACCCATGGCGGACAACCTGTCTGATGTTGCCGCCTATCCTATCGGATGGCGTGATCAGGCCCAAGCCGCATTGACCTTTTTGCATCCAGACAATCCGCATGAGACATCACGGCTTGCCAGATGACCGCCTGGTCGCGTAGGGTCGGCAGCAGTTCCCGACCCGTGTTCGATACCATGCTTTCACCCGCCCAACGTGTTTCCCGCATTGCCAACCAGACCTATCGCCGTCGAACCGGCGTGATTCCTGCCCAGCCCTGGTGGCAGCACCTGCCCGGCGACTTCGCCAGCTGGCCGGACCGCTTCCGGCTCGACATCACCACGCGGCTGATGGTCGGCGGCACGGCTGGCATCGATGTCGGCCTGCGTACCGGCATCGCCACGCTGGCAGGGGTGTTTGCCGTGCCCAGCACCTTGCGCCCGGAAACCGTGGCACTGGATCGTGACAACCGTGCCTTCTATCAGGCCCTGGCCGACGCCGGCGATGCCGCCGCCATCTATCCGCGCCCGACCCAGCGCCCGATCATGCAGCATCACCAGCCTGGCTGGCTGGATTACCGGCCGAAGGTCGGCCATGTTGACGTGCTGTCGTTCGAAAGCGAGTTCCGCACGGTGAATCCGGCCATGCAGGCACACTACAGCCGCTTCCGGCGCAACCGTACCGCCTGGGCCGAGCACTGGGTGCACGGCGATCGTCCGCGTCCGACGCTGATCGTGATCCACGGCTTCACCGCCGATCCCTACTGGCTGAACAGCCGCTTTCTGGCCCTGCCCTGGTTCTACGAGCTGGGCTACGACATCCTGCTGGTGACCCTGCCCTTCCACGGTCGTCGCCAGGAGCGCAGCTCGCCGTACAGCGGCCATGGCTATTTCTCGCACGGCTTCTGCCACATGAACGAGACCGTCGCGCATGCCATTCATGACATCCGCGTGTTCATGGATTACCTGGAAAAAACCGGCGTGACCCAGATCGGCGCCACCGGCATCAGTCTCGGCGGCTACACCACCGCCCTGCTGGCGTCAGTGGACGAGCGCCTTAAGTGCGCGATTCCGAACGTGCCCGTGGTAAGCATCATTGACATCATCCTGTCCTGGCAGCCGGCAAGCTGGCTGGCGAAGGCAGGCATGAAACTGGGGGGCATCAGCTTGCAGGAGGCACGGCATACCGTGGCCATGCAATCGGCGTTGAGCTTTCCGGCCGTCATTGACCATGACCGGCTCATGCTGATTGCCGGTGCCGGTGACCGGCTGGCGCCACCCAAGCATACCTACCTGCTCTGGGAGCACTGGCAGCGCTGCCGGTTGCACTGGTTCCCCGGCAATCACCTGATTCATCTCGATCAGGGCCGCTATCTGCGGGCCATGCGCAGCTTCATGAAACAGATCGGCTTCGTGCCGTGACGGAGCGCGCCGTGACGGGGCGCGCCGGCGTGACCGGCGACGCAACCCGCTGGCAAGCGCTTACTTGAACTTGTCAGTCAGCGACTTGAGGGCGCCCGTGGCTTCGCTGGCCAGGCCTTCGACACGACCCTTGAGGTCGCCCAGGGCCGCTTCGCCGCTCTGCAGCAGGCCGTTGATCTGGCTCTGGACATCGGCCTGAACGCCCTTCAGGCGCTCCAGCTGCGCTTCCAGCTCGGACTTGGCCTCCGCAGTGGCGCCTTCGGCCTTGGCCTTGAGGCCATCGGCCTGGGTCTTCAGATCATTCAGTTGGGTTTGCAGTTTCTGCTTCAGTTCGTCGAGGGAACTCATGACATCGTCTCCTGGGGCGTGATCAATCACGGACAGCGCATCCGTGCCTATCGCTTATAGCGCGAGCACATGACATTGGTGTGCAAAAACCGGATGAGCGGAGTCCCGGCTCGCCCAGCGGCAAGGCGCCCGAGCAGCGCAGCTAGGCCACGCCGCCGTGCTGCAGCCACTGTACGGCGCCCTCGCCGGCCCGGCGCCCTGAGGCGAAGCAGGCCGTCAGCAGATAGCCACCGGTGGGTGCTTCCCAGTCCAGCATCTCGCCGGCGCAGAACACGCCGGGGAGCGCATTCAGCATGAGCCCGGAATCAAGCGCAGCACGGCTGATGCCACCCGCCGTGCTGATCGCCTCGTCCAGCGGACGGGTCGCGCTCAATGTCACCGGCAGCATCTTGCACAGCGCCGCCTGCTGCCGCAGAACCGGCATCCCGGCCAGACCCTGTGCCCGCAGCCAGCTCGAGGTGTCCGGCTGACGCCAGACCTCCTCAAGCAAGGCGCTTTTCACGCCATCGAGTCCGGCACGCTGCCAGAGCCGGCTGCGCGTGAGTCCCGCCTTGCCGGCAGCAGCCTTGTCCAGGGCCGCGCCCAGCGTGGCCAGGGAGCGATCCGGCAGCAGATCCAGGGTGATGACGGCACGCCCGCAGGCCTCGATGCGCTCGCGGATGGCACGCGCATGGGCATAGATCAGGCCGCCCTCAAGACCGTCACGGGTCAGGATGCACTCGCCGCGCCGCTCCCGCATGCCGGCCAGCCACGGCAATGACAGGCTGACATTCTTCAGCGGCTCGCCGGCTCGACGCGTGAGCACCTCGCTCCAGTCTGCCTCGAAGCCGCAATTCGCTGCCCGCAACGGACTGACGGAGACCCCGCGATCCGCCAGCCACGGCAGCCAGGCGCCATCCGACCCCAGGCGTGCCCAGCTGCCGCCACCCAGCGCCAGCACCACCACCCGTGCCTGCAACGACGTGGTGCCGTCTGGAGTCGCGAAACCCAGCAGCCAGTGACTGCCGTCCCGTGCCAGATCCCCTTGCCAGCGATGCCGGGTCAGAAGGCGCATGCCCTGTCCGCGCAGACGCTGCAGCCAGCGTCGCAACAATGGCGCCGCCTTCATGCCGGCGGGAAAGACGCGACCGGAACTGCCGACGAAGGTCTCGACACCGAGCCCGGCAGCCCAAGCGCGCAGGGCCTCAGCCCCGAACACGTCAAGCTGGGGGCGCAGCCAGTCGGCGGCATCCTCGTAACGGGCAAGGAAGTCAGGTGTCGCTTCGGAATGGGTGAGATTGAGTCCGCCGATGCCGGCAAGCAGAAACTTGCGGCCAGGTGACGGCATGGCATCACAGACGGTGACGTCGAAACCCGCCTGCAGCAGCTGCTCGGCAGCCATAAGACCGGCAGGTCCGGCACCCACGACGAGCGCTGTCATGACATCAGGAAAACGGGGGAAGGAACAATGAGGGTGGCGACCCTGCCAGCCCGACCCCGGCACATGCTTGACGGGGACCGTTGCTTCCTTCCGGACCTGGCGGGATTGACCGTTTCACATTGCGAGGAGACCGGCAGGGCCACCATAACGACGCTCGCTCACGAACGAGGGCGCAGTATAGAGAAAAGCCGCGAGGCTGCCTACCACTGCGCCGCATCATCCGGGCCGATTGCTCAGTGCTCGCCCTGCACGGCATAGAAGGTGTCCAGCTCGTGCACCAGATGCTTCATCACCGACCGGTTGTTGACCATTTCCATGTGACCGATACCTGGCAGCGCGACATTGCGCCCGTAATGCTCGGCCACCCGACTGCCGCTCTGCGGCGCCACGATGGTGTCATGCGGCGACCACAGCGCCACGAACGGAACCGGACAGGGCACGGCCTCGATCTCGGTCATCAAGGTGCGTGCCCACGGGTTCTCGTCGGTGAGCTGAGACACGATGGGGCCCATGCCCTCCTTGCCCCGCGCCAGCACCGTGCCCCGGAACGGCGAGCCGACGGCAATGGCCAGCGCGGCCTTGTTCATGCCACCAAAGCGGTGCAGATACAGCCGTATCACCAGGCCGCCCATGCTGTGCCCGATCAGCACCACATGGCGGGCACCGGTATCGGCCAGCACCGCGTCGACGAAGTGCGCGACATGCTGGGCATTCTTTTCCACGCTGTCGAAGATCGGCTCCGGACTGACGGCATAGACTTGGCTGTAGCCAGAGGCGATCAGATGGTCGCGCCAGGCCTTGAGGTAGCCGCGATTGGTGAAGAAGCCGGGCACCAGCACGATGGGCAGGCCCTTGTGCGGCAAGCCCTTGGGCGGGTTGGTCGGCACCCAGCGCGGCTCGAAGGCGAACAAGAAGGGATAGGTCAGCATGGCTGCCCACCACTCGCGGAGGATCATCGCCAGCGTGGCCGGGAGACCAATCTCCTGCTCGGGGGTCTTGGGGGAGCGTGCCTTCCAGGTCGGAATCACGTTGCCCAGCACCATTACCAGGCGCAGCATGGCGAACGTGGACAGCACCACCAGGAGCACGGCCAGCGGAGAGCTGCCACGGCTGAGCAGCCAGGCAGCCAGCAGGACGTAGAGCGCAAGCTCGATCCAGAATGCCTTGAGAAAGCCGCGGCCATGCGCGGTATAGCCTTGTTCGGGAATCATTTCTTTTGTTTTCCTGACGAGCACGCCGGCCAGCGCAACGCGCGCTGCCGGGTCATGTGACAGCGATGTTACTCGTTTTCGCCAACGGCATGAAAGCGCGCCAGCACCGTGTCGGTGGCCAGCGCCGCCTGCCAGTCGAGATCACTCAAGCCGCCGACATCGTGGGTTTGCCAGATGACGCTGAGACGGCGGTAGCCGAAGCTGACGTCGGGGTGATGGTCCATCGCCACCGCCAGCGCCATCAATTCGGTGACGACCGCCTGCACGGCGGCAAAGTCCGGCAGCAGCACCTCGGCAACCAGCGCGTTGTCACGCTGCTGCCACCAACGCGCCAGCCGGACCGAGCAGTTCATTTTCCCGGCACCGCTTTCGGGCGCACGGCGCGGTGAAAGGCGTTCTGCGGCGGCATGCGGTCATGATCCTTGAGGGCAAAGAGCTTGGTGTTCAGCGACGAGCCGCCATCCACGCACAGGCAGGCACCGGTCATGTAGGAGGCGGCCGGCGACAGCAGGAACACGATGGCGCTGCTGATCTCGTCCTCGTCGCCCATGCGGCGGGCCGGAATCGTGGCATTCATCTGCGGAATCACGTGCTGGGCAAAGGACGGGTCATAGCGATCCATGCCGCTGGAGGCAATGAAGCCCGGTGCCACGGCATTCAGGCGCACGCCACGGTTGGCCCACTCCACCGCGGCCGTCTCGGTGAAGCTGAGCATGCCGGCACGTGCCGCCCCGGAATGCGCCATGGCCGGCATGCCGCGCCACATGTCGGCGATGATGTTGACGATGCTGCCACCGGTCTTTGCCATCGACTGGTTGAACACCTCGCGCGCGACCAGGAAGCCGCCGGTGAGGTTGTTGGCCACCACCGCGTCCCAGCCCTTCTTGGAGATCTTCTCGACCGGGGACGGGAACTGGCCACCGGCGTTGTTGACCAGGCCATGGATGACGCCGCGCTCGGCCACCACCGCCGCCACCATCTTCTGCACCGCCTCCTCGTCACGAATGTCGACGCTGTGCAGGCTGCACTCGCCGCCATCCTCGCGAATCTCGCGTGCCACGTTCTCCAGACGCTCCAGATTGCGTCCCACCAGCACCACGTGAGCACCCAGCGCCGCCAGCTCATGCGCGGTGCAGCGGCCAATGCCGGAACCACCTCCGGTGACAATATGGGTTTGACCGGCGAACAGGCCGGGACGGAAGACGGTGCGGAAAGACATGAAGGAATCCCTTGTTACAGTGAAGAGGCAGAAAATGCCCGCACATGACACAAGGGCGTGACCATAAAGTCAAGGTTGGCGACGCTGCTCCAGGGTTGCCTGCAACGGAAAACGACAAACCGGCGGATCAGAGGCCATGCCATGACCAGATGACCAGAAACAAGAAGGCCCGGTCATTGCTGACCGGGCCTTGCTGTGTGGTGACCCCACGGGGAATCGAACCCCGGTTACCGCCGTGAAAGGGCGATGTCCTAACCGCTAGACGATGGGGCCGAACGTGGTGGAGCTAAGCGGGATCGAACCGCTGACCTCTACAATGCCATTGTAGCGCTCTCCCAGCTGAGCTATAGCCCCACATTCCCGAACGCTGCTGGGTGTGCGTCGTTCGATGGCGCGCAGTTTATGGATGACCAAAAACCCTGTCAACAGCAATTCGCGATATTTCTCCAGGCTCTCGCGACATCGAGCATTCTCTGAGCAAAGCCCCACTCGTTGTCATACCAGGCACACACTTTCACCGTGCGTCCGATCACCTTGGTCAACGCCAGATCGACCGTGCAGGAGGCCGGATCGTGGTTGAAGTCGATGGATACCAAGGGCTCCTCGCAGACTTTCAGGATGCCGCCCAGCGATTGCGCCGCCGCATCACGCAGCAGCTGGTTGACCTCGGCCGCCGTGGTGTCCTTGGCACAGGTCAGGGTCAGATCCACCAGCGACACGTTCAGCGTCGGCACACGCATGGCGTAGCCATCCAGACGGCCGTCGAGTTCGGGGATCACCTGCCCTATCGCCAGCGCCGCCCCGGTCTTGGTCGGAATCATGGAGTGCGTGGCTGCCCGCGCCCGCCGCAGATCGCCCTGATAGACATCGGTCAGCACCTGGTCGTTGGTCACCGAGTGGATGGTCACCATCAGTCCCTGCTCGACGGTCAGGGCACGGTGCAGCGGCAGCACCAGCGGTGCCAGGCAGTTGGTGGTGCAGGAGGCATTGGAGACGATGCGGTCACTGGCCGTCAGACGATCATGATTGACGCCGAACACCACCGTCTTCGCGCCCGCTGCCGGCGCCGAGATCAGCACCCGCCTGGCGCCGGCAGCCAGATGAACCTGCGCCTTGTCGGCATCGGCAAACCGGCCGGTGCATTCAAGCACCAGATCGATGCCCAGCTCGCGCCATGGCAGGGCAGCCGGATCACGCACCGACAGCACGCGCACCGGCTCGTCATTGATCAGCAGGAAATCGGCCGGACTGTCGCCATGCGGCTCGCTGAGCTGCTCGACGCGCCCGCGGAAATGGCCATGGGCAGTGTCATGCCGGGTCAGATGGGCGTGCGTGGCAAGATCGCCCAGGTCATTGAGCGCCACCAGGCGCAGTTCATCACGGGGTACCGCCGATTCGTGATAGGCACGAAGGATGTTGCGGCCGATGCGGCCGTAGCCGTTGATGGCAACCTGCCAGGACATGATGCCTCTTCCTTCCGGACCGGGTCGGTGATCAGAAGATGCCACTCTCCAGTCCGGCGGCGAGGGTCATCCCCAACGTTTCCGCATCTGCCACGAAGCTGTCATGCCAGGTGCCGCGCCAGACCACAGGCGGCTGCACCCAGCTCCAGCGCAGACCGGTGACGATGGTCTGCACGGCACGGCAGGTGCCGGTGCCGTCATGGCCGGCACGCACCCAGAGCGCGCAGGGCATGCCCTGTTTTTGTTCTAGCACGGGGTAGTAGATGCGGTCAAAGAAGTCCTTCAGGGCACCACTCATGTAGCCCAGGTTTTCGGTGGTGCCAAGCAGGATGGCATCTGCCGCCAGCACGTCCTGCGCACTGGCCTCGAACGGTGACAGCACGCGCACACTCACCCCGGCGATGTCAGGATGCCCTGCCCCGCGTGCCACGGCATCGCGCAGCGCCAGGGTGTTTGGCGAGGGCGCATGCGCCACGATCAGCAGCGTTTTCATGGCCACCTCAGAGATAGTTCAGGGGCAGCGCCGTGGTATCGACGACACGCCGCATCACGAAGCTGGAATGCACGCCGCTGACGCCCTCGATGCGGGTGATCTTGTCGAGCAGGAAGGCCTGGTAGCTGTCCATGTCGGGCACCACCACCTTGAGCAGGTAGTCGGCGCTCTGCCCGGTGATGAGGTAGCACTGCTGCACCTCCTCGAAGCCGCGCACGGTGGCCTCGAAGTTCTCGAAACGCTCGGGCGTGTGGCGATCCATGCTGATCTGGATCAGCACCGTCAGGCCCAGACCCAGTGCCTTGCCGTCGAGCAGCGCGGCACGCCCGCGAATGATGCCGGCCTCCTCCAGCTTCTGCACACGACGCGAACACGGCGATGGCGACAGCCCGACCCGCTCGGCCAGCTGCAGATTGGAGAGACCGCCGTCCTGCTGCAAAAGCGCCAGGATGTGACGATCGTAGCGATCCATCTGGATCGGATGCGATTTCATGGCAATAAATCACCAATAAAGCTCAATTAAACGCAACATATCACCATAAATACTGAAAATCACCCGATCTTCGCAAGCCTTTTGCGCAACCTGCCGCATAGACTGTGTTTCGTGAGCACGACGACGGGCCCTGGCGGCCCGTCCTGCATTTTCAGGAGCAGATCATGGCCTTCGACCATCGCAAGTACCGTCCCACCCCGGCCATTGTCCGGCCGCAGCGCCGCTGGCCGGACCAGGTCATCAGCCAGGCGCCGCGCTGGTGCGCTGTCGACCTGCGTGATGGCAACCAGGCCCTGGTCAAGCCCATGACCGTCGAGCAGAAGACCCGCCTGTTCCAGTTGCTGGTCAAGCTCGGCTTCAAGGAAATCGAGGTCGGCTTCCCGGCCGCCTCGCAGCCGGACTTCGACTTCGTGCGTCAGCTCGTCGAACAGGGTCACATTCCCGATGACGTCACCATACAGGTGCTGACCCAGGCCCGCCCCGAGCTGATCGCACGCACCTACGAGTCACTCCGGGGCGTGCCGCGCGCCATCGTGCATGTCTACAACTCGACCTCGCGCACCCAGCGCGAGCAGGTGTTCCGCACCGATGTCGCCGGCGTGAAAGCCATTGCCGTGGCCGGCGCACGGTGCGTGGCCGAGCATGCCGCCCGTCACCCGGACACCGACTGGACCTTCCAGTATTCGCCCGAAAGCTTCACCGGCACCGAGCTGGAGGTCGCCGCCGAGGTGGTCAATGCCGTCATCGACGTCTGGCAGCCCGAGCGCGGGCAGAAGGTCATCATCAACCTGCCGGCCACGGTCGAGGTCAGCACGCCCAACGTGTTTGCCGACAGCGTGGAGTGGATGCTCGAGCACATGCATCAGCGCGCGCATGTCGTGGTGTCACTGCACACGCACAATGACCGCGGCTGCGGTGTCGCCGCCGCCGAGCTCGGCGTCATGGCCGGGGCCGACCGCGTCGAAGGCACCCTGCTCGGCAACGGTGAGCGCACCGGCAACATGGACCTGGTGACCATGGCCATGAACCTGTACAGCCAGGGTGTCGATCCGATGCTGGACCTCTCCGGCATGCGCGAGATCATTGACACCGTGGAGGCCGTCACCGAGATCAAGACCCATCCCCGTCATGCCTATGCCGGCGAGCTGGTGTTCACCGCCTTCTCGGGCAGCCACCAGGATGCCATCCGCAAATGCCTGGCCAATCAGGGCGAAGCGTCTGCAGGCAACCCGTGGGATGTTGCCTACCTGCCCATCGACCCGCGCGACCTGGGACGCCGCTACGAGGAGGTGGTGCGCATCAACTCGCAGTCCGGCAAGGGTGGCGTGCTGCATGTGCTGGAACAGCAGTTCGGCATCACGCTGCCACGCTGGCTGCAGATCGACTTCTCGCGCGTGGTGCAGGAGCAAGCCGAGCGTGATGGCGGCGAGGTCGATGCCGGGCGCATCCATGCCATGTTCCGCAGTCACTATCTGGCGGTGCCGCCGGGCTGGCATCTGGGCCGCTACGACCTGCACCGCGAGGGCGACATCGTGCATGCCGAGCTGGCACTGGACGACCGCAGACTGCAGGGTCGGGGACAGGGCGTGATCGAGGCGCTGGTGGCTGCCGTGCAGGCCGACAGCGGTCGACGGCTGGTGATCGAGGCGTATGACGAGTTTGCGCTCAGCGCCGGTACCGAGGCCCAGGCCATGGCCTGCGTCAAGGTGCGGGATGGCGACCGGGTGGCCGCTGCCGCCGGGATCGCGGGCGACACGTTGGCCGCCAGTCTGCAAGCCGTGCTCAGTGCCGCCGGACGCCTCGCCGAGACTGCGTGAGGTGACAGAGTCCCGGGCTGGTGCTGTCCTCCGGGAGGACAGCACCAGCCCAAGACTCAAGGCCGCTCAGGGGGTCGGCGAGACGGCCAGCGGCTCGCCACGGCGGAAGGCGGCGAGCAGCTTTTCCAGCTCCTTGGCCTCCTTCTTGGACACGCCGCCAAGCACCGCGATGGCTTCGCGCAGACGCGCCCGGGTCATGTCCGGACCCATGATGGCCATGGCCTCCATCACCGGCGGCGCCGATGGCGAACCCGCCATGCTGACGAAGAACGGCGCCATGAAGTCACGCATCTTGATGCCCAAGAAGGCACTCAGGCGCTGCAGCAGATCCGCGATCCCCTCGTGCTGCCAGTCACGCAGCGCCTCCAGCTCCCACAGCGCGAGCTGCAGGATGGTCTTCACCTGATCCGGCGTCAGCGACTTGTGCGCGAAGCTCTCCGGCGTCAGCGCGACCTTGCCGGCGAAGAAGAAGCCGGCCTTGTCCACCGCCTCCGACAGCGTCGACACACGGGTCTGGATCTGGCTGGCCACGCGCGCCAGATAGTCCGGCGTGATCCAGCGCTGGAAGGCCGCCACGAACTGCTGAGGCGTCAGGCCCTTGAGCCACTGGCCGTTGAGCCAGGCCAGCTTCTCGACATCGAAGATCGGCCCGCCCAGCGACACGCGCTGCACGTCGAAATTCGCGATCATCTCGGCCAGGGTGAACTGCTCGCGCTCGTCAGGCATGGACCAGCCCATGCGTCCCAGGTAGTTGAGCAGCGCCTCGGGCAGATAGCCCATGCGCTCGTAGTAGGTGATCGAGGTCGGGTTCTTGCGCTTGGACAGCTTGGACTTGTCCGGGTTGCGCAGCAGCGGCATGTGGCAGAGCTGCGGCATGTCCCAGCCGAAGTACTGGTAGAGCAGCTTGTGCTTGGGCGCCGAACTGATCCACTCCTCGCCGCGCAGCACATGGGTGATTTCCATGAGGTGGTCATCGACCACGTTGGCGAGGTGATAGGTGGGCAGGCCGTCTGCCTTCATCAGCACCTGCATGTCGACTTCTTTCCAGTCGATGGCAATGGTGCCGCGCAGCAGGTCGTTGATCTCGCAGGTGGTCTCCTCGCGCGGCGCGTCAGCGGCCGGACGCGGCACCTTCATGCGGATGACGTGCGGCTCGCCGGCAGCGAGGCGACGGCTGACCTCGTCAGCGGACAATCCCGTGCAGTGCCCGTCATAGCCCAGCGCGCCCTTGGCGGCGGTCTGTTCGGCACGCAGCTGCTCCAGACGCTCGGCCGTGCAGAAGCAGCGGAAGGCATGTCCCTTTTCCAGCAGGATGTTCGCGTGCGTCTTGTAGATGTCGCTGCGCTCGCTCTGACGATACGGTGCATGCGGACCGCCGACATCGGGGCCCTCATCCCAGTTCAGGCCCAGCCACTTCAGCGAGGCCAGGATCTGCTGCTCCGACTCCGGCGTCGAGCGCACCTGATCGGTATCCTCGATGCGCAGGATGAACTGACCGCCGTGCTGACGCGCGAAGCAGAGATTGAACAGGGCGACATAGGCGGTGCCGACATGAGGATCGCCGGTAGGCGACGGCGCGACACGGGTACGCACAGGCTTGGTCAGGGCAGTCATGGACATCTCGTCACGGGAAAACGGAAGGCGCGCAGTATAAAGAAAAAGGCCGCTGCACACCTAGGTGAGCAGCGGCCCGGCTCAGCGCGAGGCGGGCATGGCCTGCTGGCTGCGCTGGGTCGGCGAGCTCATGCCGGTGACACGGCTGAACAGGCTGGTGAGCTGGTCTGTCGAGAGACCGCCGGTGGCACCCGCCTTCTGCAGCTCGTTGATCACGTCCAGCACCTCGCCCGGCAGCAGCTCGGTGACCAGCAGCGGCAGTTCGCTGTCGCTGCAGTTCTCCTCGTTGCGCACCAGATCATCGTCGAGGGCATTCACCGCCGGCAGCTGGTTCTGCACCCAGTCGTTCATCATCGCCGCTGCTTCGCCATGCACCACCGTGCGTGCGATCGACGGCATGCGGATGCCGGCCTCGGCGGAGCCGACGCGGAACGGCATGATCGAGGACGCCGCCTGCCGCAGCACGATGTCGTGCTTGAAGCCGCCGGAGCCGCGCCCGGCCGCCACCGGCTTCTTGCAAATGCCGTAGCGCTTGTCGACGACCCGGAAGCTGTCCAGGAACAGGCCCGAGTTGGAGCCGCCGCCATTGGGGTTGTGGCAGTGCATGCAGTTGACTTCGAGGTAGGCCCGCATGCGCTTGTGGATGTCCAGCGCGGAACCCGGCAGCTCGCCGGAGTCACCGGCGACGTCCCAGGCCGGCTGGCGTGCCTCCGGCGTGGCCGGCAGCCCGGTCAGCCAGCCGCGCGTCTTCATCAGCACCAGCTGGTTGCTGCCACCAAGATCGGCGTTGACGCCGCGGTCGAGATTGCGCGCCTTGGGACCGATCGGTGCCGACCCCGGCTCGCGATCATCGCCGCCATGGCAGCTGATGCAGTTCAGCGCCGCCGGAATCGTGTACTGGCTGGCAGTGCCGGTGTATCGCGCACGCTGGCCGTTCTTCAGCACCTTGGGATTGGGATCCAGATAGTCCCAGGCCACCGATGCCGAGCCACCCGCCAGGCTCAATGCCGCCGTCGTGGTGCGGCCATTGCCGTCATGCGACCAGATGTAGGGCAGCCCGACCCAGTTCACGCCGGTGGCGGTCTGGCGCTTGATCAGCAGACGGGTCTCGATGACCTTCTCGGCCAGCAGCTTGCCGGCCGCATCCTCCTTGCGGAAGCTGAAGGTCTTGGCGATCACCGTGCCGACCGGGAAGTCCAGGGTCGCGGTCACGCCCTGGCGGCTGTCCTTGTAGGCAGCCGGCTGCACCGAGCCCGGCGTGCTGCCCGGCGGCAGGAAGATGACGCGGTCCTTGCTGGCGTAGTCACTGAACAGGGCGGTGTTGAGCTGATACGGCATGACGCCGTTGCCCTGCCCGCCCGAGAGCGGATCGGACGCCTCCTTGAACAGGCCGTACTGCGCCAGATCCGGGCAGTCATGGCGAGCCAGCGCGGCCCAGTTGACCTCGCCCGGCTTCACTGCCGAGCAGACCTTCTGCGTCTCGGCAGCGGTCGGGCGCTTCTCGCCGGCGCTTGCCACATAGGGCAGCTTCAGCACCGGTGGCACGCGTGCCGGCAGATCGCAGTTGTGCGGCGCCAGATCGGAGGAGCCCGGCGTGGCCAGCTGCTGCACCAGCTCCGGCCCGAGGTCAGTACGATTCAGCTTGGCATTCAGGAACGCCGTCTTCAGCGGGTTGCTGTCATGCTGGTTGTTGGTGATGCAGATGCCGTTTTCCGGCTTCTTGAGCTGGCCCTGGGCATTGAATTTCCAGGCGTTGTACTTGCAGGTCGGCTCCCGGTCGGAACGGTCGAAATTGGGTCGGCCGCGCTCGTCCACCCGCGCTTCATACCGCCCGCTCTCGTTGGGATTGGGCCGGTTGAGTGGTACGCCGTCCTTGTCGACGGGGTATTCGGTGCAGCCGTTCGGCGTGTCCTCGCCACCATCCCAGACAATGTCCGCACCGCGTCCGAAGTTCTTCACGCGCAGCAGCAGAGGCAGCGCCGAGGCCACGCCACGATCCGGATTGGGCTGCTGCGGATTCATGCCGTTGTTGCGGAAGGTGTTGTGGTGAATCTCCAAACCCTCCGGATAGAAGTCGTAGCGTTGATCCGGGTACGTGTTGTCGACCAGCCCGAAGTTGACGATGCCGATGCCGATGCTGTCGTTGTCATGAATCTCGTTGCCATAGATCTCCAGCTGGTCGGAGGCCAGAACGAGCATGCCGGTGCCGCGCGGGGTCAGCCCGACGATGTTGCCGATGGGCGCGAAGTTCTCGGTGTTGTTGCCGTAGCTCTTGTTGTTGCGGACGATGTTCTTCTCGCCGTACTGGCGCAGGTCAGGCAGGTCGAAGATCAGGAAGCCGCCGGTGTTCTTCGTCGCCACATTGTTCTGGAAGATGGCGCGGTAGGTGTTCTCGAACTCGTAGCCGGCGACGTTGTAGGTGGCCAGGCAGTTCTGCACCACGACATCGCTGGACTGCCCGACGTAGACGCCGGCATCGGAGGCGCCATGCGCCTCGCAGTTCTCCATCAGGATGTGGCGCACCTCGACCGGGTACAGCGCGTAGGCGCCGACATCGGAGCGCGGGGTGTAGCCCGGATCGGTCTCGTCGCGACCGGCCAGGTCATGCCAGCGCGCACGCACGCCACGCACCGTGATGAAATTCGAGCGGAAGATGCGAATGCCGTTGCCCGGCGTGTCCTCGACGGTGAAATCCTGCAGCACCAGACCGTCCGAATAGGACGCGTTGATGCCCTCGGCACTGTCGCTCTTGGCGAAATTGAGGATGGTCTTGTCCATGCCGGCCCCCTTGAGGGTGATACCCGGCTTGCTGTTGATGAGCAGACCGGTGGGCATGTCGAAGCGGCCTTCGCACAGCGATACCACATCACCGGCACTGGCCTGGAACAGCTCGGTGAGGATGCGGTCGCGCGCCCTAGCGTCGGCGGCAATGCAGCCGCCACGGACAGCCGGCGAGGTCGGGTCGTCACTGCCGGCAACCCGGTCATCGCTGTTGCGGGAGCAGGCGCCAAGGCCCAGCAACGACAGACTCAG
>VFQO010001077.1_pt1 | contig 23430 bp, 19 predicted proteins | sample 3512331 | NCBI WGS metagenome assembly VFQO01 (sample SAMN10412371, study PRJNA504923) | tailings metagenome | isolation source: Replicate 3 from Balatoc abandoned mine | place: Philippines: Itogon, Benguet | collected 2017-08-28 | reverse complement strand
GAAGTTGGTCTACCGCGGTATTGGGAGACTCGTCTAATGTTCTGCCGACTATATTGCGCGACGAATTGCCCGAGTTTCCCCGGCAGGCGCTGGAGGCGCTGCGCGAGCCATTGGAGAACGGCCGCATCCGCATCTCGCGCGCCGCGCAGCAAACCGAATTTCCCGCGCGCTTTCAGCTCGTGGCGGCGATGAACCCCTGTCCGTGCGGCTGGCTCGGCCACCCCACGCGCGCCTGCCGCTGCACCCCGGACCAGGTGGCGCGCTACCAGGGAAAGCTCAGCGGCCCGCTGCTGGACCGCATCGACCTGCAGGTGGAGGTGCCGGCGTTGGCCATCGGGGACCTGCTGCACGGCGCACCCGGCGAAGCCAGCGCCGATGTGCGCTCGCGGGCGATCGCGGCGCGCGAGTGCGCGCTGCGGCGCCAGGGGGGGCCCAACCAGGGTCTCGTGGGCGCGGCCCTGGACACCCACGCGCGCGCCGACGCGGCCGCGCTGACGGTGCTGCAGGCGGCCGCCACGCGCCTGGGCTGGAGCGGCCGGGCGATGCACCGCGCCCTGCGCGTGGCGCGCACGATTGCCGATCTCGCCGACAGCGAACACGTGTTGCCCGGCCATGTGGCCGAAGCGGTGCAATACCGGCGCGCGCTGGCCGCCGCTTGAATCGCCACACCGGCGCAGCGGGCGCAGGCGTTCAAAGGTTGGGCGCCAGCCAGCGCTGAAGGTCCTCGCGCGCCACACGGCTGCGCTCGGCCAGATCGGCCACCTGATCCTCGCCGATCTTGCCGACGTTGAAGTAGGTGCTCTGCGGGTGGCTCAGGTAGAAGCCACTCACGCTGGCGGCCGGCGACATGGCCAGGCTTTCGGTGAGCGCCATGCCGATTTCATCGGCCTTCAGCAGCTCGAACATGCCGCGCTTGACGCTGTGGTCGGGGCAGGCGGGGTAGCCGGGCGCGGGGCGGATGCCCTGGTACTTTTCCTTGATGAGCTCGTCGTTGCTGAGCGCCTCGTCGGCCGCGTAGCCCCAGAGGTCGGTGCGCACGCGGTGGTGCATCTGCTCGGCCAGCGCCTCGGCCAGGCGGTCGGCCAGGGCCTTGAACATGATGGCGGAGTAGTCGTCGTGGTCGGCCAGGAACTGCTGCTCCTTCTTCTCGACCCCGATGCCCGCGGTGACGGCGAACACGCCCACGTAGTCATTGGCGACGCCGTGGGGCGCCACGAAGTCGGCCAGGCAGCGGCTCGGGCGCATCACGCCATCGATCTCCTGCTTCTCGGCCTGCTGGCGCAGACCATGCCACACCAGCACCGGGCGTTCGCGCGATTCGTCGGCGTAGAACGCGATGTCGTCCTCGTTCACGCGATTGGCCGGGTACAGGCCGATCACCGCGTTGGCCTGCAGCCAGCGGCCGTCGATGAGCCGCTGCAACATGCGCTTGCCGTCGCTGAACACGCGGCGCGCCTCTTCGCCCACCACCTCGTCCTTGAGGATCTCCGGGAAGGGGCCGGCCAGATCCCAGGTCTGGAAGAACGGGCCCCAGTCGATGAATTTCGCGAGCTCCGCGAGATCGACGTTCTTGAAGACCCGGCGGCCGATGAACTTGGGCATGGGTGGTGCGTAGGCCGAGAAATCGATCGGCGTCTTGTTGGCCCGGGCCTTGGCCAGCGGCCACAGCGGCACCTGCTTCTTGTTGGCGTGCTGCAGGCGCACGCGTTCGTAGTCGGCGTTCACCTCGGCAATGTAGGCCGCCGCCTGGTCCGACAGCAGGCCCTGCGCCACGCTCACGCTGCGCGAGGCGTCGGGCACATAGACCACCGGCCCTTCGTAGTGCGGAGCGATCTTCACCGCGGTGTGCACGCGGCTGGTGGTGGCGCCACCGATGAGCAGCGGAATCTTCCTGATGCGGAAATGTTCGTCCTTCTGCATCTCGCTGGCCACGTACTGCATCTCTTCCAGGCTGGGCGTGATCAGGCCCGACAGGCCCACGATGTCCGCGCCTTCGACCTTGGCCTTGGCCAGGATCTCGTGGCACGGGACCATCACACCCATGTTCACCACCTCGAAGTTGTTGCACTGGAGCACGACGGTGACGATGTTCTTGCCGATGTCGTGCACGTCGCCCTTGACGGTGGCAATCACGATCTTGCCCTTGCTCTTGACGTCGCCGCCCGCGGCTTCGAGGCGCTTCTTCTCTTCCTCGATGTAGGGCAGCAGGTGGGCCACGGCCTGCTTCATCACACGCGCGCTTTTCACCACCTGGGGCAGGAACATCTTGCCCTGGCCGAACAGGTCACCGACCACGTTCATGCCGTCCATCAACGGGCCTTCGATGACGTTGAGCGGTCGCCCGCCCTGCGCCTCGATCTCGCGCCACATCTGTTCGGTGTCCTCGACGATGTGGTCATTGATGCCGCGCACCAGCGCGTGCGACAGGCGCTCGCGGATCGGCAGCTCGCGCCACGCGTTCTTCTGCGAATCGTCCTTGGCCGCGCCCTTGGCGGTCTCGGCGATCTCCAGCAGGCGTTCGGCGGCGTCGGGCCGGCGGTTCAGCACCACGTCTTCCACGCGCTCGCGCAGCACGGGTTCGAGTTCGTCATAGACGCCGACCATGCCGGCGTTGACGATGCCCATGTCCATGCCCGCCTGGATGGCGTGGTACAGGAACACGGTGTGGATGGCCTCGCGCACCGGGTCGTTGCCGCGGAAGGAAAAGCTCACGTTGGACACGCCACCCGAGACCTTGGCCCCAGGCAGGTTCGCCTTGATCCAGCGCGTGGCCTCGATGAAATCGACCGCGTAGTTGTTGTGTTCCTCGATGCCGGTGGCGATGGCGAAGATGTTGGGGTCGAAGACGATGTCCTCGGGCGGGAAGCCCACTTCGTCCACCAGCACGCGGTAGGCACGCTCGCAGATCTCGATCTTGCGCTCGTAGGTATCGGCCTGGCCCTTCTCGTCGAAGGCCATCACCACGGTGGCGGCGCCGTAGCGCTTGATGAGCCGCGCCTGGTGCTTGAACGCCTCCACGCCCTCCTTCATGCTGATGGAGTTGACGACGCCCTTGCCCTGCAGGCAGCGCAGGCCGGCCTCGATCACGCTCCACTTGGAGCTGTCCACCATCACCGGCACGCGCGCGATGTCGGGCTCGCCGGCCATGAGGTTGAGGAAGCGCACCATCGCGGCCTCGCTGTCGAGCATGGCCTCGTCCATGTTGACGTCGATGATCTGCGCGCCGTTTTCCACCTGCTGGCGCGCCACCGCGAGCGCGTCCTCGAAGCGGCCTTCAAGAATCATGCGCGCAAAGGCCTTGGAGCCGGTGACGTTGGTGCGCTCACCGACGTTGACGAACAGGCTGCCGGCGCCGATGGCCAGCGGCTCCAGGCCCGACAACAGCATCGGACGCACGGCGGCGAATGAAGGGGAAGAAGTCTCGGAGGACATGCGGCTCACCAGGGTTGTTTGCAAAGAAACCGACCGGGTGAGCGTCGTTGGGGCCGTTTCACGCCCGACTCAAGCCTGACGCCCGGTGCCCCGTGGAGGGGTGGGCGCTGCAACGCTCCTTGAGTGGCCCGATTTTAGCCGGCACCCTGCGGCAGTGCAGCAGCGCGCCGCCGCACCGCCACCACCCGCTCCCCGGTGGCCAGCGATCGTGCGCGCAACTGGCCACAGCCGGCGTCCACGTCCTGGCCCGCGGAGTGGCGCAGCTTGGTGAGGATGCCGCGGCGGTGCAGGCGGCGGGCAATGTCGGCGGCCTGCTCCCACGCGGGGCGCTCGAAGGGCAGGCCCTCGACCGCGTTGTAGGGAATGAGGTTGAGCACGCCGTAGCGCCCGCCCAGCAACCGCACGATGCCCTCGACTTCGTCGTCACCGTCGTTCACACCCGCCAGCAACGTCCATTGGTATTGCACCGGGTAGCCGGTGGCACGGGCATAGGCGTCGGCGCGCTCCACCAGTTGTTCGGGCGTGAGGCGTGGCGCACGTGGCAGCAGTTGCTCGCGCAACTCGGCCCGGGTGGTGTGCAGCGAGAGCGCCAGTGCGGGCTTCACCGCGCCGCGCGGCAGCGCCTCGAAGGCGCGCTCATCACCCACGGTGGAAAACACCAGGTTCTTGTGGCCGATGCCGCCGACGGTGCCCAGCAGTTCAATGGCTTCGAGCACCGCGTCGAGGTTGTGCGCGGGCTCACCCATGCCCATGAAGACCACCTTGTTCACCGGCCGGCCGGCGCGCGCCAGCGCCACCTGGGCCACGATTTCGGCGCTGCCGAGCTGGCGGATCAGGCCACCGGTGCCGGTCATGCAGAAGCCGCAGCCCACGGCGCAGCCCACCTGGGTGGACACACACAGCCCGCCGCGCGGCAGGCGCACGCTCTCCACCGTCTGGCCGTCGCGCAGCGCCACCAGCAGGCGGGCCGAGCCGTCCTCGCCCGGGTGCTCTGCCTGCAGGCGCGCCAGGCCCGCGAGTTCATCACGCAGCGCGGGCAGGGCTTCCAGCAAGGCCCTGGGAAAGTGGTGCTCGGGTTTGCGCCGCCCGGCATCGGCCGGCAGGGCATGCAGCCAGTGGCGCAGCACGCGTTGCGCATGCAGCGGCCCGGCCCCGAGGGCGGTAAGGCGTTGGCGCAATTCGCTGATGTGCATGGGGCCGTGATTGTCGCGCAGCACCCGCGAGCGCGTGTTCGGCCCACAATGGCCGCTGCACGACCAAGGAGGCCCCGATGCTCGAGATGGTGATCACCGCGCGCAGCGCCGACCTGGGCCACGGCCTGCTGGTGCGGCGTGTGCTGCCCTACGCCAAACGCCGCATGGTCGGCCCCTTCATCTTCTGGGACCACGCAGGCCCGGTGACGTTTGCGCCCGACGCGATCGCGGGTGCCGACGTGCGCCCGCACCCGCACATCGGCCTGGCCACGGTGAGCTACCTGCTCAGCGGCTCGATGACGCACCGCGACAGCCTGGGCACGGTGCTCGACATCCGCCCTGGCGACGTGAACTGGATGACCGCGGGCCGTGGCATCAGCCACAGCGAGCGCTTCACGCACCCGCAGTCCTTCGCGGGCGGCGGGCTGGAGTTGATGCAGAGCTGGGTGGCGCTGCCGGTGGAGCACGAAGAGACCGCACCCGCCTTCGCACACACCGGCAAAGAGGATCTGCCCACGATCGAGGAAGGCGGTGTGTGGATGCGTCTGGTGGTGGGCGAGGCCTACGGCGCAAAAAGTCCCGTGGCCACGCTGTCACCGCTGTTCCATGTGCACGCCGAAGCGCAGGCCGGCGCGCGCGTGCGCCTGCCGGGTGGCCACGCCGAGCAGGCACTCTACGTGGCCAAGGGCGAGGTGGAGCACGCCGGACAGACCTACCAGCCCGGCCAGTTGCTGGTGTTCGGCAACGACGGCGATGCCTTCGTGACCGCTCGCACGCATGCCACGCTCATGCTCTTCGGCGGCGAGCCGCTGGGCGAGCGCCACATCTGGTGGAACTTCGTGTCCTCGCGCAAAGAGCGCATCGAACAGGCCAAGGCCGACTGGCAGGCCGGCCGCATCCCGCTGCCACCCGGCGACGACGCCGAGTGGATTCCGCTGCCGAATGCCTGACGCCGATCAGTACTGCTTGTAGGGGAGAAACTTCCCCGACATCACGATCTTCACGCGGTCGCCGTTCGGGTCGGCCTCACGCTTCATGTCCATCTTGAAGTCGATCGCGCTCATGATGCCGTCGCCGAATTCTTCGTGGATGAGCTCCTTGAAAGTTGTGCCGTAGACGCTGATGAGTTCGTAGAAGCGGTAGATCAGCGGGTCGGTGGGCACGCTGGTGGGCAGCGAGCCCTTGTAGGGCACCACCTGCAGCCACTTCTGCTCCTCGCTGCTCAGGCCGAAGATCTTGCCCAGCACCTTGGCCTGCTCGGGCGTGGCGGTCATCTGGCCCAGGCACAGGGCGGTCGTCCATTCCTTGGATTTGCCCACTTTCTTCGCGACGTCTTCCCACTTGAGGCCCTTGCTGACCTTGGTGCTGACGATTTTTTCGGTGACTTCGATGCGGCTCATGTGTTGCCTCTGATGGAGTTGTGAAAGGAATAGGCTCAGTGCGCCTTTGCGCGCGAGACCAGGAAATCGACGATGTGGTTGCGCAGCGCGTAGTAGCCCTCGAGGTGGTGCAACTGGGTGCGCGTGCGATCGCGTGGCAGCGGGTTGACCACCACCTCGGCCAGACCGCCGGGTTTGTAGACGCCGTCGGCCTCCGCGCCGTTGCTCATCAGGAGAATGCGGTCGGCCAGCAGGATGGCTTCGTCCACGTCGTGGGTGATCATGAACACCGTCTGCTGCGTCTGGCGCACGATGGCCATGAGCTCGTCCTGGATGGTGCCGCGGGTGAGCGCGTCGAGTGCACCGAAGGGTTCGTCGAGCAACAGCATCTTGGGCTGGATGGCGAAGGCGCGCGCGATGCCCACGCGCTGCTTCATGCCCCCCGAGAGCTGCGAGGGCTTCTTGTCGATAGCGTGCGCCAGGCCGACCATGGCCACGTACTTCTCCACCTGCGCGTCGACCTCGGCCTTGCTCCAGTCGGGCCAGCGCGACTTCACCGCGAAAGCGATGTTCTGGCGCACCGTGAGCCAGGGCATGAGCGCATGGCCCTGGAACACCACGCCGCGCTCCAGGCTGGGGCCGGCGATCTCGCGTCCGTCCATGAAGGCGTGGCCGGCGCTGGCCGTGTCCAGCCCCGCGAGCACGTTGAGGATGGTGGTCTTGCCGCAGCCGCTGTGACCGATGATGCAGACGAACTCACCCCTGGCGATGCCGAAGTCCACATCGGCAAACACCGGCTTGTCGGCCTGATAGGCCTTGGCAAGCCCCTGGACCTGCAGGAAATCGCGGGAGGTGGCACTCATGGGCGCTGCTTTCATGGCCGGCGCACCGAGGGCGGCGCCGTGTTGTCGGGATTCACTCCACATAGGTCACCGCCTTTTGCAGTTGCGCGAACATGAGGTCGAGCAACATGCCCACGACGCCGATCATCAGCACCGCGAAGATCACGTTGGTGAGCGAGAGGTTGTTCCACTCGTTCCAGACGAAGTAGCCGATGCCGGTGCCGCCGACCAGCATCTCGGCCGCGACGATGACCAGCCAGGCAATGCCCATGCTGATGCGCATGCCCGTGAGGATGGTGGGCGCGGCCGCCGGCAGGATGACCTGGAAGGCCTTGCGCAGCGGGTTCACCTCCAGCGTGGCGGCCACGTTGAGCCAGTCGCGCTTGACGGAGGCGACACCGAAGGCGGTGTTGATCAGCATCGGCCAGATCGAGCAGATGAAGATCACGAAGATGCCGCTGACGTTGCTGTCCTTGAGCGTGTAGAGCGCCAGCGGCATCCAGGCCAGCGGGCTGATGGGCTTGAGCACCTGAACGAAGGGATCGAACGCCTTCTGCATGAGCGGCGACATGCCGATGAGAAAGCCCAGCGGAATCGCCACCAGCATGGCCAGCAGGAAGCCCAGGCCCACACGCAGAAGCGAGTGCGCGAGCTGGATGCCGATGCCCTTGTCGTTGGGTCCGTTGTCGTAGAACGGGTCGGCCAGGTGGCCCCAGCTCGCCTTGGCCACCTCCAGCGGCGGCGGAAAGCCATCGCTCTTGGTGGCACCCGGGTCCTTGCCCATCATCCTGGCGTATTCGATCTCCTCGGCCGTCATGCCGGCCGAGGAGCCGCCCACGCTGGGCCCGGTGGTGCCGAGCTGCCAGGCGCCGATGAAGACGCACAGCAGCAGCAGGGAGACCAGCGCCGCGCGCAGGTTCAGGTTGAGGCGTTTCATGGGGCCTCCCGCCGGGCCGCCCCAAGGGAGGCCCGCGCCCCCTCGGGGGGCAGCGAATACACGAAGTGATGAGCGTGGGGGCACATATTCACGCCGCCTTGCTGATCGCGAAGCCTTTGAGGTACTCGGCCGGCTTCGCCGGGTCGAAGACCTTGCCCATGATGGTGTGCTTCTCGTAGCCTGGCCCGGCCTTGAAGTCCATGCCGAGGTCCTTCATGTGCTTGCGCGCGTCGGTGATGAGGAACACGCGCTCGGCGATCTGGTTGTAGTTCACGTCGCCCTTGATGTAGCCCCAGCGCTGCATCTGCGTGAGCATCCACACCGCCATGCTCTGCCAAGGCATGGGGTCGAAGTCGGCGCGCGCGGGCACGTTCTGCACCTTGCCCAGACCGTCGGCGAAGCGACCGGTGAGCACCTGCGCGATCACCGTTTCGGGCTGGTTCAGGTAGGCCTGCGGCGCGATCACCTTGGCGATGAGTTCGCGGTTCTTGGGCTGGCGCGCCATGGCCGCGGCCGTGAGCACCGAGCGGTACAGCGCCGCAAAGGTATTGGGGTTCTGGCGGATGAATTCGCTGCTGGTGCCGAAGGCGCAGCAGGGATGACCGTCCCACAGGTCCTTGGTGAGCACGTGGATGAAACCGATCTCGTCGAACACCGCGCGCTGGTTGAACGGATCGGGGCCGAGGAAGCCGTCGATGTTGCCGGCGCGCAGGTTGGCCACCATCTCGGGCGGCGGCACCACGCGGATCTGGATGTCGGTGTCGGGGTTGAGCCCGTGCTCGGCCACGTAGTAGCGCAACAGGAAGTTGTGCATCGAGAACTCGAACGGCACGGCGAACTTGAAGCCCTTCCAGGTCTTGGGGTCGCGCTTGTCCTTGTGCTTGACGTGCAGCGTGATCGCCTGGCCGTTGGTGTTCTGGATGGTGGCCACGTTCATCGGCGTGGCGTTGGAGCCGACGCCGAGCGAGATCGCCAGCGGCATGGGCGACAGGAAGTGCGTGGCGTCGTACTCCTTGTTGATCATCTTGTCGCGGATCAACGCCCAACCCGCCGTCTTGATGACCTCGACGTTGAGGCCTTCGCGTTGGTAGAAGCCCAGCGGGTGGGCCATGATGAGCGGCGTGGCGCAGGTGATGGGGATGAAACCGACCTTGAGGTCCGTCTTCTCGAGCGCGCCCTTGCGCTCCTGCGCCATGGCCTGCAGGCTGGCCACCGGCAGCACGCTGGCAATCGCCGCCATGGCCGTGCGCTTGCCCACCGCCTTGAGGAAAGCCCGGCGCACCGGCTCCTGCGGGAACAGGGACTTCACCAGCGTGGCTTCGATGAAGGCGTTGCTGTAGGCCTCGAACTCGCTGGTCTCGCTGCGCTCGCGCAGCGTGGTGGCGGCGTGCGCGGCGGCGTGCGCGGCGGCGCTCTCCTTCGCTTGTTGTTCCGCCTGGTGCTCGGCCACCGTGTGGTCGCGCCCGCAGCTGCACTTGAGCATCAGGGGCCGGTCGGCGTTGTACGGGTCGAAGAATTCGGACATGGCGCACCTCGTGAGTTGGAGATGCACCGGGAATTGCAAGCGCCGGGCCAGCTTGTGCCAGGCACCCCCCCGAAGGGCGATTTCGTGGGCGCCGCTTCGACGCGGTGTAGGGCCAGCCCTACAAGGGCCGGGCCCGCCACTGGGCTCAGGCCGGAGAGCGGTGCCTTTCGGCGTACAGCGCGAGCTCGACGTCGTTCTTGGCGCCGGTCTTTTCGAGGATGCGCGCGCGGTAGGTGCTCACGGTATTGGGCGCCAGGTGCAGCTGTGCACCAATTTCGCTCACCGTGAGGCCCTGGGTGAGCAGGCGGTAGACCTGATGCTCGCGGTGCGAAAGCGCCTCCGGCCCGGCCTGGGCGCTGGCGCTGCCCACGGCGGCCGCCAGCGCCTCGGCGGTGGCCGGCGTGAGGTAGCGCCCGCCGCCCGCGCATTTGCGCACCGCCAGCAGCATGTCGTCCGGGTCGGCGCTCTTGTTGAGGTAGCCGCAGGCGCCCAGGCGGATACAGCGCACCGCGTATTGCTTCTCGGGGTAGGTGCTGAGCATGAGCACCGGCAGGTGCGGGTGTTCCTTGCGCAGGCGCTGCAGCACGTCCAGGCCGTCGATGCCGGGCATGGCGATGTCGAGCAGCACGAGGTCGATGCCGTCGTGACCGCCCAGGGCCCGCACCTGCGCCAGCACCTCGTCGCCGCGCTGGGCTTCGGCCACCACGTTGACGTCGGGGGCGTCCGCCAGGATCTGCTTGAGGCCTTCGCGCACGATGCGGTGGTCGTCCCCGATCAGCACGCGGATGGTGTCGGCCAGCATGTCAAAGCGGCTGGCTTCGCTGAATTGGCTGTTCATGTCGTCTCCAGGGCCACGGTGAGTGCCATGTGGGTGCCGTGGCCCGGACTGCTTTCGATCCGGATATCGCCGCCGAAGTGCCGCGCGCGTTCGCGCATGCCCATCACACCGTAGGCGTTGGCGGCTTCGAAGGCCTGCGGCGGGGCGCCGACGCCATCGTCGCGCACCGACAGCCGCAACACGCCGCCCTGGTGACGGATGCACACGGCCAGCCGACGGGCACGCGCATGGCGGCCCACGTTGGACAGCATTTCCTGAAAAATGCGGAACACCGCCATCGCAAGCGGCTCGGGCGGCTCGGGCGCGCCATCGACCGCCATGTCCCAGTGCAGTGCCAGCTCGGCGCTGGCCACGAACTCCTGGGCCTGCCATTCCAGCGCGGCCCACAGGCCCTGGTGGTCGAGGATGCTGGGGCGCAGGTCGGTGATGATGCGCCCGACATTGTCGACCGCGCTCTCGATCAGCCGGCTCATGTTCTGGCACTTGCAGCGCATGCGCTCGCGCATGCCTTCGGCCTCGTCAGGGCGGCGTTGCGCCTGCTCCGATAACCGCTTGTCCATCCAGTTCACGTCCATCTTGAGCGCCACCAGCAGGCTGCCCAACTCGTCGTGCACCTCGCGCGCGATGCGCGTGCGCTCCTCCTCGCGCACCGCCTCGCTGCGCGCAGCGAGTTCGCGCACCTGGCGCAGCGCGGTCTCCAGCGCATGGGTGCGCTCGCGCACGCGCTGTTCCAGCTCGCTCTTGGCGGCGCGCAGCGCATCGGCGGCGCGGCGGCGCTCGGTGATGTCGACGAAGGTGACCACGGCACCGCGCACCTGGCCACCGTCGACGATCGGGTGGCTGCTGTACTCCACCGGGAAGGCGCTGCCGTCGCGGCGCCAGAACACCTCGGTGTCGATGCGGCAGGGCTCTCCGCGGCGAAACGCATTGAAGATCGGGCAGTCTTCGACCGGGTAGTGCGCACCATCGGCGTGCGAATGGTGCGTCAGTTCGTGCATGTTGCAGCCCAGCAGCTCGGCCGGCTCGTAGCCGATCATGCGCGCGCCCGCGTGGTTGATGAACACGCACAGGCCGTCGAGGTCGACCCCGAACACGCCCTCGCCGGTGCTGGCCAGCAGCAGGCCGAGCGGGTCGCGCCAGGCCGCGGTGGACGGCGCCACCGCGGAGCTGACCAGGTCGTGCAGTGCAAGTTGCATGGCACAGGCGCTAGCAACGCCTGTGCCAAGTTGGTGCGCAAGGATCGATCCGCCGCCGGGCCGCCCCAAGGCGGATCAGCCCCCCTCGGGGGGCAGCGACCCGCGCAGCGGCGGAGCGTGGGGGCCTTATGTGTTCGGCGCGGTCTTGGCGCTCCAGAACATGGTGATCGCCAGGATGCCCACCACCACGCCCAGCGACACCGCCACCGGGATCTTGAAGATGTCGATCAGCATCATCTTGGTGCCGATGAAGACCAGGATGACCGCCAGGCCGTAGTTGAGCAGGTGGAACTTGCTGGCCACCGCCTGCAGCAGGAAGAACATGGCGCGCAGGCCGAGGATGGCGAACACGTTGCTGGTGAGCACGATGAACGGGTCGCGCGTGATGGCGAAGATTGCGGGGATGGAGTCGACCGCGAAGATCACGTCGGTGACGCCGACCAGCGCAATGACCATGAGGAGCGGCGTGGCGATGCGCTTGCCGTTCTCGACGGTGAAGAACTTCTCACCGTCGTAGTGCTTGCTCACCGGCATCAGGCGGCGCAGCAGCTTGAGTGCGGGGTTGTCGTCCAGGGCAGGCTCCTTGCCCGCGGCCCACCACATCTTCACGCCCGTGAGCACCAGGAAGGCGCCAAAGACATAGAGGATCCAGTGGAACTGCGACAGCAGCCAGCCGCCGATGAGGATCATCACCGTGCGCAGCACGATGGCACCCAGGATGCCGATCATGAGCACCCGCTTCTGGTACTCGGCCGGCACCGCGAAGTAGGTGAAGATCATCAGGAAGACAAAGATGTTGTCGACCGCGAGGCTCTTCTCGATCAGGTAGCCGGTGAGGAACTCGAGCGATTTCTCGTTGGCGATCGCGGTTGATCCGGTGGTGTCTTTAACGGCCCACCAGAACAGGGCGTTGAAGACAAAGCTCAGCGCGATCCACACAAGCGACCAGTTGAGCGCTTCCTTCACGCCCACGGCCTGAGCGCCCTGCTTCTTGAGAAGGACAAAATCGACGAACAGGGCGGCCACGACGAACACGACGAAGACCACCCACAGCCACAGTGGGGCAATGCTTTCCATGAAAGACCTCGGTTTGGTGTTGAACGAACACCCCAAGGTCTGGTCGCGACCACCCGGTGGGTGGCAGGACGTTCCCGGCGGCTTTTCGACCGCGAATTGACGAGAACGCCGCGCTGCCGATGCCTCGCTGTGCGCGGGGTGGCAGGCCGATTACTCCCCTTGAAGGGAAGCCGGATTGTCACCGGCCGGGAAATATCCCGGCCCGGCGTCGGTTATTCAGGCCGGCTCGGCGTAGAAGGCCGCGCGGTGGCGCGGCGCCAGCGGCTGCACCGCCTGGCCGATGGCCGCGATGTGGTCCGGTGTGGTGCCGCAGCAGCCGCCAACGATGTTGACCAGCCCTTCGGCCGCGAACTCGTGCAGCAGGCGGCTGGTGACCTCGGGGGTCTCGTCGAAGCCGGTGTCGCTCATCGGGTTGGGCAGGCCGGCGTTGGGGTAGCAGCTGATGAAGGTGTCGCCGGCGACCTTGGCGAGTTCCTGGATGTAGGGGCGCATGAGCGCGGCACCGAGCGCGCAGTTCAGGCCCACGGCCAGCGGTTGAAGGTGGCGCACGCTGGCCCAGAAGGCGCCCACGGTCTGGCCGCTCAGGATGCGGCCCGAGGCGTCGGTGACGGTGCCGCTGATGATGAGCGGCAGGCGCTCGCCGGTGGCCTCGAACACCTCGTCGATGGCGAACAGCGCGGCCTTGGCGTTGAGCGTGTCGAAGATGGTCTCGACCAGCAGCACATCGGCGCCGCCTTCGATCAGTGCCTCGACCTGCTCGCGATAGGCCGCGCGCAGCTGTTCGAAGGTGACGTTGCGTGCGCCGGCGTCGTTCACATCGGGGCTGATGCTGGCCGTCTTGGGCGTGGGGCCGAGCGCGCCGGCCACGTAGCGCGGCTTGTCGGGGGTGGAGAACTTGTCGCAGGCGGCACGCGCCAGGCGGGCCGAGGCCAGGTTCATCTCGCGCGCCAAGTGGGCCATGTCGTAATCGGCCTGGGCGATGGTGGTGGCGCCGAAGGTGTTGGTCTCGACCAGGTCGGCACCGGCGGCGAGGTAGCCCTCGTGGATGTCGCTGATCACATCGGGCCGCGTGAGGCTGAGCAGCTCGTTGTTGCCTTTGACGTCCCGGGGGAAGTCCTTGAAGCGTTCGCCCCGATACTGCGCCTCGTCGAGCCGGAAGCGCTGGATCATGGTGCCCATGGCGCCGTCGAGGATGGCGATGCGTTGCTCGAGGATGCCGGGCAGGGCCTGGGCGCGGGTGTAGGCGGGCAGCTTGCTCATGGCGGAATTGTAGGGAGCGCCCCGCGCCCTGCGGCGAAGGGGGCCACACCATCGCCGACAATACGCCCCCATGAAGCACCTGTCCCCCAAGGGGGCCTGGGCCTGGCTGCAGGCCGAAACCGAGCGCCGCGCCGCGCTCGGCCAGGAGCCGCCGCTGTTCGTGGACGTGCGCATGGAGATCGAATCGCTCTATGTGGGCCGCCCGCCCGGCGTGGAGAACATCCCCTGGTACGAGTATCCCGACCTCACGCCCGAGCCGGAGCGTTTCGCGAAGGCCGTGGCCGACGAGGCCGGCAGCAAGGAGCGCCCGGTGCTGCTGATCTGCCGCAGCGGCAAGCGCACGCTGGACGCCGGCAAGGCGTTGGAGGAAGCCGGCTTCACCGACGTGGCGCACGTGGTGCACGGCTTCGAGGGCGAGCTCAACGACCAGTTCAAGCGCTCCACGCTCAATGGCTGGCGCCACGACGGGTTGCCTTGGGAACAGATGTGATCGACATCGCCGAGGGCAGCGAGACGCTGGAAGCTTGCGTCGCGGTGCTGCAGTCGGTCTTCGGCTACGAGGCCTTTCGCGGACCGCAGGCGCAGATCGTCGCGCACGTGAGCGAGGGTGGCGATGCGCTGGTGCTCATGCCCACGGGCGGTGGCAAGTCGCTGTGCTACCAGGTGCCGGCCATCGTGCGCGAGCACGCGGGGCATGGCGTGGCGGTGGTGGTGTCGCCGCTGATCGCACTCATGCACGACCAGGTCGGCGCGCTCAGCGAGGCCGGCGTGAGCGCGGCCTACCTCAACAGCAGCCTCTCGCTGGAGGACGCGCAACGCATCGAGCAGCAACTGCGCAGGGGCGAACTGACCTTGCTCTATGTGGCGCCCGAGCGGCTGCTCACGCCGCGCTGCCAGGCGATGCTGGAGAGCCTGCACGCGCAGGGCCGGCTGTCGCTGTTCGCCATCGACGAGGCGCATTGCGTGAGCCAGTGGGGGCACGACTTCCGCCCCGAGTACCGCGAACTGGCCGTGCTGCCCGAGCGCTTTGCGGGCGTGCCGCGCATTGCACTCACCGCCACGGCCGATGCGCTGACGCGCGCCGACATCGTCGAGCGGTTGCAGTTGCAGTCGGCGCGCACCTTCATCAGCAGTTTCGACCGGCCCAACATCCGCTACCTGCTGGTGGAGAAGAAAGACGCCACCCAGCAGTTGCTGCGCTTCATCCGCGACGAGCACATGGGCGCTCAGGGCCACGACGCGGGCGTGGTGTATTGCCAGTCGCGCCGGCGGGTGGAAGAAGTGGCCCAGATGCTGCAACAGGCGGGCCTCAAGGCCCTGCCCTACCACGCCGGGCTCGACGCCGCGCTGCGCCAGCAACACCAGGACCGCTTCCTGCGCGAGGAAGGCCTGATCATGGTCGCCACCATCGCCTTCGGCATGGGCATCGACAAGCCCGACGTGCGTTTCGTGGCCCACCTGGACATGCCCAAGAACATCGAGGGCTACTACCAGGAAACCGGCCGCGCCGGCCGCGACGGCGAGCCCGCCAACGCCTGGATGGCCTACGGCCTGCAGGACGTGGTGAACCAGCGGCGCATGATCGACGACAGCCCGGCGCCGGACGAGTTCAAGCAGGTGCTGCGCGGCAAGCTGGATGCGCTGCTGGCGCTGGCCGAGGCCAGCGACTGCCGGCGGGTTCGCCTGCTCAAGTACTTTGGCGAAGACAGCGCCCCCTGCGGCAACTGCGACAACTGCCTCAACCCGCCCGAACTGTTCGACGCCACCGAGCCCGCGCGCAAGATGCTCTCGTGCATCTACCGTGTGCAGCAGGCCAGCGGCCACGGCTACGGCGCCGGCCACATCATGGACATCCTGCGCGGCAAGTCGACCGAGAAGGTGTTGGCCAACGGGCACGAGCGTCTCAGCACCTTCGGCATCGGCGCCGACTGGAGCGAGACCCAGTGGCGCGCGCTGCTGCGCCAGCTCATCGCGATCGAGGCGGTGCGCGTGGACGACGCGCCCTACAACACCCTGCACCTGGCCGACGGCGCGCGCGCTGTGCTCAAGGGCGAAGGTGAGGTGCGGCTGCGTTTGCTGGCGGAGCGAGCGCCCACCCGCTCGCGCAGCGCGCGTGCCAGGCCACCGGTGGGCGACGACGGCGCGCCGCTCTCGCTGGCCGAGCGCGACTGCCTGGACGCGCTCAAGGCCTGGCGCGCCCAGGTGGCCAAGGAGCACAACCTGCCGGCCTACGTGATCTTCCACGACGCCACGCTGCGCGCCATTGCCCAGCGCCGACCGGCCGACGTGGCCGATCTGGAGGGCATCAGCGGCATCGGCGAGAAAAAGCGGGCCGCCTACGGCGAAGCGGTGCTCGCGGTGGTGAGTGCTTTTCGCTAAGCGCTCAAGTCCGCAGCGCCCAGGCCGAAAACCTCCGTGTGACACGCCCGACCGCCCGTCGGCCACCGCCTGTCGCGCGAGCCGCGCCGCTCAAGCCCGAGGGCTGCCGTGCCGATGTTTCCTGTAGAGGGGCCGAAAGGCCCTACCGGAAACGAACCCCAGATTGCACGGAGCGCGGCATGTTTTTCAAGCTGCCCTGGTTGGCCAAGCGCAAGACGCCCAGCTACCACGACACCCAGGTCCTCGAACTCGACTACGTGGTCGACGAGTTTCACGCCGCCATGGCCGACATCCAGGACCCGCTGCGCGCGCGCCTGCACGCCGCACTGATGAATTGCCGCACCCCACGCGACCTGTGGTTCCTGCGCGGCAAGCTGTTCAACCTGATCTCCAAGCACCACCACGAGGGCGAGGCCAACCGCCGCGTGGGCCGGCTCGACGCCAAACTGCGCTTCTTCGTCGACAACCACCCGGACTACGACGCCGACGACCTGCCGAGCCGGCCGATGGCGCTGGTTCACTGACCACCCCCGCGCCGCGCCTGCGGCGCGTCACCCCCTCAAGGGGGCGGTGTCTACGGACCGGGAAACCCGGATCCGTGACACCCTGGAACCAAAAAGCCCGCACTTGCGGGCTTTTTGTTGCGCGGCCGGCGTCTGGTTCAGTGCACGAAACCAATGCCGCGCGCTTCGCGCACCTCGGGCTTGATGCGGTGCTCGGCTTCGAGCTGGTCGAGGAACTCCAGCGGGTCCATCGCGGCGCCCAGGATTTCGGCCTGGCGTTTGACGGCGGCGAAATCGCCCGGGCAGAGCTGATCCATGACGGCCAGACGCTTGCGCACGGCCTCGTCGAGCCGCCCCGGATCGCCTTCCAGCGCCTCGACCACGAACATCGTTTCCCGCTGCTCGCGCGTGAGCGGCTTGAAGCGGATCTTGAAGGTGAAGCGGCGCAGCGCCGCCTGATCGATGCTGTCCATCAGGTTGGTGGTGCACACGAAGATGCCGGCAAAGCGCTCCATGCCCTGCAGCATCTCGTTGACCTCGGTCACCTCGTAGGTGCGTTGCGCGCCGCGGCGGTCCTGCAGGAAGCTGTCGGCCTCGTCGAGCAGCAGCACCGCGCGCTCGGCTTCGGCCTCACGGAACATGGCGGCCATCTGCTGCTCGGTCTCGCCCACGAACTTGCTCACGAGGTCGCTGGCGCGGCGGATCATGAGCGGGCGGCCCAGCTGCTGCGCCAGGTGCTCGGCCAGCGCCGTCTTGCCGGTGCCGGGCGCGCCGTGAAAGCACAGGCAGCCGTGACCGCGCGCCTTGAGCGCGTCGATGATGCGCGGAATCGGATGCCGCGACTCGACGTTGAGCATCGCCAGGCTGTACTGCGTGACGCTGGGGCGCTGCAGCGCGTCGGGCGCGCGGCCGAGCGCGCGGTCGGCGTGACGCAACTGGCGCTCGATCAGGTCGTCGAGCAACACCGGCGCCGCCATTGATGCCGCCTTCGCCGGTTTGCGGCCAGGCGCACGCGCCGGCGCCACCGCGAGCTGCGCGAAGCGCACCGCGGTGCGTATCTGTGCCGGTGTGAGGCCCTTGCGTTCGGTCAGGCGGCCGATCAGGGCCTCGCTCACGGCGACGCCATCGAGCGTCTTGCGGACCAGTTGTTCGCGTGCGCCAGGCGGCGGGCTCTTGAGCTCGAGGTGGTAGGCGAAGCGGCGCCGGAACGCCGGGTCGATCTGCTCGATGCGGTTGGTGATCCAGATCGTGGGCACCGCGTTCGATTCGAGCACCTGATTGACCCAGGCCTTGCCGCTGACCGAGTGGCTGTGCGGCGCCGGCACCTGCTCGGCGCGCGCCATGAACTGCGCGGCCTCGCTGGAGATCGGCGGGAACACGTCCTCGACTTCGTCGAACAGCAGCGCCGACTGCGCCGTGCCCTTGAGGAACACCTGCGCGATCTGCAATGAACGGTAGCGGTCGCGGCCGGAGAGCGCATTGCCGTCGCGGTCGGCGTATTCCACCTCGAACAGCGCCAGCCCCGCGGCCTGCGCCACCACGCGCGCCAACTCGGTCTTGCCGGTGCCGGGCGGGCCGTAGAGCAGCACGTTCACACCCGCCTCCTTGCGCGCCACCGCCTCGCGCAGCAGGCCGCTGAGCAGGCGCACATCGTCGGACACGTAGTCGAAGTCGCCGGGCACGAGGGTGGACTTCGCGGCCGGGCGCGTGAACACGGCCATCAGCTCGCTTTGCGAACGGTACTCGCGCATCAGCACCGGCGGCAGCTTTTCGCTGACCTTCATGAGGTCGGCCAGGTCGGTGATGTTGTGCTCGGAGATCAGGTTCTCCACCATGCCGATGCGCTCCAGGCGCGAGCCCGCGCGCAGCGCCTCGCCCACCTCGCTGGCCTTCACGCCCGCCACGTCGGCGATGGCGGCGTAGGCCTCGGGTGCGTTGTTCACCTTGAACTCGACAAGGATGGAGCGCAGGTCGCGCTGGTAGCGCGCGAGCGTGCCGTAGAGCAGCAGCGCGCGCTCGGCGCGGTTGAGCTGCAGCAGCTCGGCCAGCGCGTCGATGTTCTTCTCCACCAGCGTGCTCTGCTTCTTGAGCGCCTGGCTCAGCCATTCGCCGGTGACAGCGAGCACCGAGAGCAGGTCCTTCGGGGCTTCCTTGGCGTATTCGTCGAGGTAGAAGAACAGCGTGCCTTCCTCGTAGGGGCCACGCCAGACGCCGTAGCGGTCCATGAACGCGCCGGGGGCGAGTCTGTCGTGGCCGGCCCAGAGCTCGTTGTCCCGGCAACGGCGTTGCAGGAATTCGCGCAGGCGCTGCAGCACGGTGTGCGGCCACACGAGGTGACGGCCGGCGAGCGAAAGCAGGGTGTTGAGGTCGCGCCGCACGTTGAAGCGCGGGCCCTGGCGCGCGGCCAGGGTCAGTACGAAGTGCGAGCACATGAGGTCGAGCACCGGCGCCTGACGCAACCCGTGGGGCACGTGCAGGCGGCCTTCGCCCGCGCCGGCGGCGCGCGTCTCGGGCGTGCGGGCCATGGGGCTCGGTGACGAAAGCCGTTTGCTCATGTGCAGACCTCCAGGGAACCCTGCAGCGCAGCGGGGCGCAACGCTGTCAGGGCCCCTGTGCGGCGGACCATAACGCAGCTTGATGCGCGATGGAAGTGCATGATGACAGGCGTTCTCGGGCTTTTTCCACGAATGGCAAGCCACAATCGCACCATGCTCCAGATCGACGATATCCGCGCCGCTGCCGCCCGCCTGCAAGGTCAGGTCCTGCGCACCCCGTGCGTGGAGTCGCGCACGCTCTCGCAGCTCACGGGCTGCCAGGTGTTCCTCAAGTTCGAGAACCTGCAGTACACCGCCTCGTTCAAGGAGCGCGGCGCCTGCAACAAGCTGGCGCAACTCACGCCCGAGGAGCGCGCACGCGGCGTGGTCGCCATGAGCGCGGGCAACCACGCCCAGGGTGTGGCTTATCACGCGCAGCGCCTGGGCCTGCGTGCGGTGATCGTCATGCCGCGCTTCACGCCTGGCGTGAAGGTCGAGCGCACGCGCGGCTTCGGCGCCGAGGTGGTGCTGCACGGCGACACGCTGGACGAAGCCCGGGCCCATGCGCGCGCACTGGCCGCGCAGCAAGGCCTGGTGTTCGTGCACCCTTACGACGATGAAGCCATCGTCGCCGGCCAGGGCACGGTGGCGCTGGAGATGCTGGCCGACGTACCGGATCTGGACACGCTGGTGATCGCCGTCGGCGGCGGCGGGCTGATCGCCGGCATGGCGACCGCCGCCAAGGCGCTCAGGCCGGGCATCGAGGTGATCGGCGTGCAGACCGAGCGCTTCCCGGCGATGGTCAACGCCATCAAGGGCACGCACCTGCCCCAGGGCAGCAGCACGATCGCCGAGGGCATTGCCGTGGGCACGCCCGGCGAGGTGAACCTGCCCATCGTGCGCGCGCGCGTCGACGACTTGCTGCTGGTCGACGAGGGCGACATCGAGCAGGCGATCGTGATGCTGCTGGAGATCGAGAAGACGCTGGTCGAAGGCGCGGGTGCAGCGGGGCTGGCCGCGCTGCTCAAGCACCCCGGGCGGTTTGCCGGCCGCCGCGTGGGCCTGGTGCTTTGCGGCGGCAACATCGATCCCATGCTGCTGGCCTCCATCATCGAGCGCGGCATGGTGCGCGCCGGGCGGCTGGCGCGCATCGCCGTCAACGCGCGCGATGTGCCGGGCAACCTGGCGCGCATCACCGCGCTTGTGGCCGAAGCCGGCGCCAACATCGACGAGGTGCACCACCAGCGCGCCTTCACGCTGCTGGCGGCCCAGAACGTGGAGATCGAACTGGTGCTGCAGACGCGCGGACACGCCCACGTACAACAGGTCATCGACGTGCTCAACGGCGCAGGCTTCGGCGCGCACGCGCAGTGACGGCCCCCTGAAGACAACCCTTTGCACAGCCATGGACGACACCACCCGCACCCTGCAAGCCGCTTTGCCCGAGTACTTTGCCCCCTGGGTTCAGGCCCTGGGGCTGGTGGTCGAGAACCATGACGAGGGTTGCGTGACGCTGCGCCTGCCGCAGTCCGATCAGCTCAGCCGTGTGGGCGGCATGCTGTGCGGCCAGGCCATGATGGCCGCCGCGGACACCGCCATGGTGCTGGCGCTGATCCGCCACTTCGGCGCGTTCCGCCCCTGCACCACCGTGCAGATGAACACCAGTTTCCTCAAGCCGCTGTCCGGACAGGACGCGCTGGTCGAGGCGCGCGTGATCCGCGCCGGCAAGAGCCTGGCGTTCGGCGAGATCGACATCCGCGGCGCGCAGGACGGCAAGAGCGCCTGCCGCGCCACCACCACCTACGCGCTGCTGTAGGCGCCAGCCTTTGGCAGATGGCCTAAAATCCCGCCTTTCGATGTCATCGCACCGGAGTACCCATGGCCCACCACGAGCACCACACCCCCGAGCAATCCGACGACGTGGTCGAGTCCATCGTCCCGCTGATGCCCATCGTGCTGCCCATTGCCGGCGGCGTGCTGATGTTCCTGCTCGCCTTCATTGCGGTGGTGATGGCCTGAGCCAGCTGCCTGCGCCACCAAAGGCCGAAGTTCCCGTCAGGGCCTTCGGCTTTTTGCTGTGCACCTTTGTTTGCATGCATACGATGAACGGCGCGCCAATTGCATCACGTCATGCGGGTTTTGCATGTAACGCCGCTGTAACCCGGAACCCCCTTCCCTAAAATCGCGTCAATGGCCGATACGCGCCGTCGCGGGCGGATGCACCCATCCCCTGGCGGACCCAGAGTTGCGTGCCCACCGCCCCGCAGCCCCGCGCCGACCGACCCGATTTCGCCGCCCGGGCCACTCACCGATGACAGCCGCTTCTGCGGCTGTTGGTGTCTTGGGCAGCCGCCGGTTTTTCAACCTCTGGAGCCTGTCCGATGAACTCCCCCGTGATGCAGGGACTCACCCTCAACACACCCGCCTACGTGAAACACGCGCGCCTGATCGCCTGGGTGGCCGACATGGCCGCTCTGTGCAAGCCCGATCAGGTCGTCTGGTGCGACGGCAGCGACGCCGAGTACGACCGCCTGTGCCAGCAACTGGTGGATGCCGGCACCTTCAAGCGCCTGAACCCGGCCAAGCGCCCCAACAGCTACCTGGCCTGCTCCGATCCGTCGGACGTGGCACGGGTTGAGGACCGCACTTTCATCTGCAGCGAGCGCCAGGAAGACGCCGGCCCGACCAACAACTGGAAGGCCCCGGCCGACATGCGCGCCACACTGCAGCCGCTGTTCGACGGCTGCATGCGCGGGCGCACCATGTACGTGGTGCCCTTCAGCATGGGCCCGCTGGGCAGCCCGATCGCCCACATCGGCGTGGAGCTCTCGGACAGCGCCTACGTGGCCGTGAACATGAAGCTCATGACCCGCATGGGCAAAGCCGTGTTCGACGTGCTCGGCACCGACGGCGACTTCGTGCCCTGCGTGCACACCGTGGGCGCGCCGCTGCAGCCGGGCGAGACCGACAAGACCCCCTGGCCCTGCAACCCCACGCTCAAGTACATCGTCCACTACCCCGAAACGCGCGAAATCTGGAGCTACGGCTCGGGCTACGGCGGCAACGCGCTGCTGGGCAAGAAGTGTTTCGCGTTGCGCATCGCGAGCAACATGGGCCGCGACCAGGGCTGGCTGGCCGAGCACATGCTCATCCTGGGCGTGACCAGCCCCGAGGGCAAGAAGTACCACGTGGCCGCGGCCTTCCCCAGCGCCTGCGGCAAGACCAACTTCGCCATGCTGATCCCGCCCAAGGGCTTCGAGGGCTGGAAGGTCACCACCATCGGTGACGACATCGCCTGGATCAAACCCGGTGCCGACGGTCGCCTGTACGCCATCAACCCCGAGGCGGGCTACTTCGGCGTGGCGCCGGGTACCAACACGCTGACCAACCCGAACTGCATGGCCAGCCTGGACAAGGACGTGATCTTCACCAACGTGGCGCTCACCGACGACGGCGACGTGTGGTGGGAAGGCATGGGCGAAGCCCCTGCGCACGCCATCGACTGGCAGGGCAAGGACTGGACGCCGCAGATCGCGAAGGAAACCGGCGCCAAGGCCGCCCACCCCAACGCGCGCTTCACGGTCGCCGCCACCAACAACCCCGCTCTCGACGCCGCCTGGGACGATCCGAAAGGCGTGGCGATCGACGCCTTCATCTTCGGTGGCCGCCGCAGCACCACCGTGCCGCTGGTGACCGAAGCGCGTGACTGGACCGAAGGCGTCTACATGGCCGCCACCATGGGCTCGGAAACCACGGCCGCCGCCTTCGGCGCGCAGGGCGTCGTGCGCCGCGACCCGTTCGCCATGCTGCCGTTCACCGGCTACAACATGAGCGACTACTTCCAGCACTGGCTCAACCTGGGCGCGAAGCTGCAGGCCCAGGGCGCGAAGCTGCCCGGCATCTTCTGCGTCAACTGGTTCCGCAAGGACGAAAACGGCAAGTTCGTCTGGCCGGGCTTCGGCGAGAACATGCGCGTGCTCAAGTGGATGATCGACCGCCTGGAAGGCCGCGGCCAGGGCGTGGAACACGCCTTCGGCACCAGCCCGCGCTACGAGGACATCCACTGGAGCGGGCTCGACTTCTCGCGCGAGCAGTACGCCACCGTCACCGCCATCGACAAGGCCGCCTGGACGCAGGAGCTGCAGCTGCACGCCGAGCTGTTCCAGCAACTGGCCTACCACCTGCCGCGCGAACTGCAGGACACCAAAGCCCGCATCGAGCAGCGCCTGGCGGCCTGAAGCTCCGCATTCGAGCGCCCACGAAAAAGCCACCCCGAGGGGCTAGCCGTTCCGTTAAGGAGTTGCTAAGCGCCCGCCGGGACCTCATTGATTGCCC
>VFQO010001076.1_pt1 | contig 23439 bp, 29 predicted proteins | sample 3512331 | NCBI WGS metagenome assembly VFQO01 (sample SAMN10412371, study PRJNA504923) | tailings metagenome | isolation source: Replicate 3 from Balatoc abandoned mine | place: Philippines: Itogon, Benguet | collected 2017-08-28 | reverse complement strand
CTTCACGGTCGCCTGAATCATAATCGCTACCTCAAATCAATGGGTCCTGACCCTAGATGCCTGGCGACGCGGTCGGTGAGCAGCGCGACGCGCTCGCTATGGCCGCCGGTATAGGGGCTCTTGGCGTCGATCACCTGGCCGAAGGCGATCGCGATATCGTCGAGCCAGGCCTCGTCGACCGCGATGCGTGCCTGCGCGGGTTCGAGCGCGAAGAGCCGCGCATCGATGTCGGGCGCGGCGAGCTGGTTCCAGAAGGCGGGGTCGCTCGCAAGGTCGGCGAAGATCGCAGCGAGTTCGGGATCGAGCCAGCTGCCGCTGCGCGCCGCGACCTCGGCCATCGCACGCGCGGGGCCGCCCGCCATGAAAAAGACGTCGGCGACCTGCGCGAGCAGCGCGATGCGCGAGAGCAGCGGGATGGCTTGCCCTGACAGCCCGCGCGGCAGGCCGCCGCCGTCCCAATGTTCGTCGAGCGACGCAATGCCGTCGGCGACGCGATCCGAAAAGCGCAGCCGTTTGGCGATGCCGGCGCCCTGCGTGCAGCGGGTCTGGATGAAGCCGGTCAGGATCGGCGCGGCGTTGCCATGGAGATGGTCGAGCGCGGCCTGGCGCGCGGCCGCCTCTTCCTGCGCGCCGACCTCGGCCTCGATGAAGGCGAGGAAATCGGCGCCGTCGGGGCCGATCAGCTTGAAGCCGTGCTTGAGGCTGCGGTCGTCGCCGAGGAACAGGCCGGCGACGCGCGCGGCGTTGCTCGAACAGCCGAGGTCCTTGAGCAGCACGGCATAGAGGCAGTCGGCGAGTTCGGCGCCGTCGAGTCCGGCGGCGAGCGCGACATAGGTGCCGATCCACGCCGCGCGCACGCTGTGCCCGGCGGGCTGGCCCTCGGTGAGATCGAGCGCATAGGAGAAGGCGCCGAGGATTTCGGCGAGCCGCGCTTCGCCCATCGGCACCGCCGCGTCGAAGGCCGTGGCGGCTGGCTGGAACATCCTTTTCCTCCCTGTCGAGCCGCAGAGCATAATGGCAAGGCTTTACCAGCCCGTTAGCGCGATTGGCGCGGGCGCGGCGATGTGGCAGAAGGCGGGCGATGAGCCGACCCGATTTGTCCGACCCCGACGCCCGTGCCGCCTATCGCCGCGAACTGCTCGGCGTGGCGCGCTGGCCGCGGCTGGCGGGGTTCATACTGGTGATCGGCGCGCTCGGGCTGTTGATGTGGCCGCGCAGCGGCGGGCCGTGGTTCCTTGGGCCGCTGCCGACGCAGACCTGGGGCTGGATCAGCCTCGGCCTCGGTTGGGCGATCTGGATCGGGGTAATCGTCGCGCGGACGCGCCATCACAAGGGGCGGATGCGCGAGCCGTTGCCTTAGCGCAAAAGGTCCTTTCGCGCGCGTGCTTGTCCCGCTCAAAGCCCGGAACGCGGGGCGCCGCGCTTGGCGCGCGCCGGGCTTTGTGGCAGGGGAGCGCGATGACCGATGCCGATCCTGCCGCCGCCGAGCGCGCCGCCTATCGCCGCGAACTGCGCAGCATCGCCCGCGCCCCGCGCATGATCGGGTTTCTGTTCGTCTTCGCCTCGCTCGGCCTCTGGGCGTGGCCGCAGAGCGGGGGGCCGATGGTGATCGGACCGCTCGCGACCGAAAGCTGGGGATGGGTCTGCCTCGGCATCGGCTGGCTGATCCTGCTGTGGGTGATCTTCACCCGCACGCGCCACCACAAGGCGCGGATGGCCGAGCTCGACGCGGGGGAGTGACGCCTGGCAGCGCTTTACGCCGTGCGCCTTGCCAGCCAGACCCCCGCGATCATCAGCGCGATGCCCGCGATGCGCTTCAAGTCGATCGCCGAGCGCAGCGCGCCGAACAGGCCGAAATGGTCGATCGTCGCGGCGCTGATCAGCTGGCCGACGAGCACGAAGAAGATCGCATTGCCGACCCCGAATTTGGGCGCGATGAAGGTCACCGCGATGACATAGAAGGCAACGAACAGCCCGCCGAAGTAGAATTGGGCGGGGATGTCGCCGGTGAAACGCACCTGCCCGACCGAGCCGGTGAGCAGCGCGCCCGCGGTCGCGATCAGGAAGGCGAGGCCGAAGAGGATCATCGAGGCGGCCATCGGGCTGCCGAGCCTTGTCCCGAGCCCGCCGTTGAGCGCGGCGAGGACCGGGATGCCGATGCCGGTGAGCAGCATGATGAGCGCAAAGGCGGGCGCGCTGTTGTTTGCGGTCATCGCCCCGCCTCCTTCGCCGCCTGTGCGGCGCGATAGTCGAGCACGGGCAGCCCGCCGATCCCCCAATTGTCCAGATCGACCTCGTCGATCGTGACGACCGTCGTGGCGGGATTTTTCCCGAGCACTTGGACCAGCAGGTCGGTGACCCCGCCGATCAGTGCGGCCTTTTGTTCGGGCGTCGCGCCTTCGCGGGTGATGCGGATATTCACATAGGGCATGGCCTTGCTCCTCAGGCGAAGGGGGTGGCGAATTCGATGCGGATGCCGCCGGGCATGGTAGCGATGAAATGATGCGTCGTCGCGCCCCCTCGACTGCCTTGCAGGCGCTCGGGGCGGACCCCACGGATCGGCTCGGGGTCGAATTCGATGACGACGCCGGGGTGGCCCTGGACGCGCGCGAAGACGGTGCGCAGCGCGTCGAGGTCGGCGACTGCGAGCGCGAGATGATGGAGGCCGATATTGGCGCGGCGGTCGAACGGGGTCGCCGTGGCGGGGTCGGCGACCTGCCACAGGGTGAGCAGGATCGTGCCGTCGGAGACGAAGATCGCGGGATAGTCGGGACGTTCGGCGGCGACGACAAAGCCGAGCGCGTCGACGAAGAAATCGCGCGCCTCGGCGACGTCGCGGACGGCGAGGCCGATATGGTGGGCGCCCCGCGTGAGGGATTGGGTCATTTCTCTTCCTTTTCGGCTCGAAGCGCCGCGAGTTCGGCGCGCAATTGATTGAGTTCGGCGGCCATCGGCTTGATCGCGGCCGAGATCTCGGCCTCGGTGAAGCGCGGGGTGATGTGCTGCGAGCAATTCCATTCCCAGCCGATGATATCGATCAGGAAGGCGCGCTCGGGGACCGCGCGATACCCCTCGGGCATCAGCGAGGCGACGAGTTCGGGGTCGTCCGCGCGCTCGACGCTGTGGGCATGGCCGATCAGCTTGAGCCGCTCCTTGTTCGGATAATCCATCAGGAACAGCGACACGCGGTCGTTGTGCGCGAGATTGGCGGTGCTGATATATTGCTTGTTGCCGCGATAGTCGGCGAAGCCGATGCGGTTGCCCTCGATATGACGCAGGAAGCCGGCAGGGCCGCCGCGGTGCTGCATATAGGGCCAGCCCTCGGCATTGACGCTTGCCATATAGAAGCTGTCGCGCTCGCCCATGAAGCCGATCTCCTTCGCGGTGAGCAGGTCGGGGCTGCCGTCGGCGCCCGCGTCGAGCTTGGCATAGGAGGCACGCGAGCCGTGGATTTCCTGCAAGCGCCGGACGTCTTCGTCGAAGAGGGTGGTGCGGTAATTGCGTGCCATAGCCTTGCCTCCACAATCGTCATGCTGAACTTGTTTCAGCATCCATGGCCGACGCTCTCCTTCGGCGCTGCGTCTGGGGACAGGGCAGGCCATGGACCCTGAAACAAGTTCAGGGTGACGAGAGATGGGACGCGGCGTCCGGTTGCACGAGTGATTTAGATCGTTGCTCTGTCCATGATAATCTGGGAAGATTGCACGACATCATTGCATATATCGGAATAATCGATGGACCGGTTGCTGACGCTGGAAATGTTCGTCGCGGTGGCGGGCGAGGGCGGGTTCGCGGCGGCGGCACGCAAGCTCGGCATTTCGCCGCCCGCGGTGACGCGCGGGATCGCCGCGCTTGAGGAGCGGCTCGGGACGAGCCTGTTCCACCGCTCGACGCGTGCGGTGGCGCTGACCGATGCGGGGGCGGCGTTCCTCGGCGAGGCGCGGCGGATATTGACCGATCTTGCGGGCGCCGAGCGCGATATACGCGGCGCGGCGGCCGAGCCGCGCGGGCAGCTCTATCTGACCGCGCCGGTGATGTTCGGACGGCTGCACATGCTGCCGGTGGTGAGCGCGCTGCTTGCCGAACATCGCGCGCTGACCGCGCGGATGATGCTCGTCGATCGCAACGTCCGCATCGTCGAGGAGGGGATCGACGTCGCGCTGCGCATCGGGCCGCTCGCCGATTCGAGCCTGAAGGCGGTGCGCATCGGGACGGTGCGCCAGATGCTGGTCGCGAGCCCCGCCTATCTGGCGCGGCACGGCGCCCCGGCGGCGGTGCGCGATCTCGCGGATCATGCGCTGATCGCGATGGACGGGCCGCGCGCGGGGAGCGAGTGGCTATTTGCCGCCACGCGGCTGAAGCTCGAGGCGCGGCCGCGGCTGGTGGTCAACACCGTCGACGGTGCGATGGCGGCGGCCGAGGCGGGGGTGGGGATCGCGAACCTGCTGAGTTACCAGGTGATGGACGCGGTCGACGCCGGGCGGCTGATATCGCTGCTCGGGCCCGAGCAGCCGCCTGTGCTGCCCGTCCACCTGCTGTTCGAACCCTCGCGCGCCGCGCTGCCGTCGGTGCGGCTGTTCGTCGACGCCATGAAGGCGCGGCTCAAGATCGCGGGGCTCGGCTGACGCGTCAGAGGATCAGCGTGAAGAAGATCCAGATGCCGCCGACCACCGCAAAGAGCGAGCCGAGCCCGACGAAGATGCCGATGAAGCAGCCGTTGCGCAGCGGCGCCCACACCATGACGTCATTCGGGTCGTCGGGGTTGTAGCGTACGCGCATGATGCTGCCGACCGGCTTGGGATGGTTGGTCGACAGGCTGTCGGGCATCTGTCTGGTCACCCCGGCGAGCCGATATTCGATCGTCGCGGTGTGCATCAGCGTGCGGTCGCCGTCGCTGTCGGTGCTCCAGTGGCTGTCGTGGCCGATGACCCGGCCCTCGACCTCGTGCCAGCGGCGCCCGCGCATCTCGGTGCGCGCCATCGACAGGCCGATGCCGGCGAAAAGCAGCCCGATCCCCGCGAAGAACCACGGGATGATCCGCAGGATAAGCGCTTCGTCCATTCGCATTCCCCCCGAAATGCGCGGAACCGCGAACGATGGTTCCGCCTAGAACTGGTAGGCGAGGCCGATGCCGCCGAGCCACTGGTCGGCGCTGCCCGCGTCGGCGACGATCGGCGAATCGGCATAGCGGCCGAGCATGCGGCCATATTGCGCGCCGCCGATCAGCACGAAGCCCTTGCGCAGGTCGCCCGACAGCCCATAGGCGCCCGCTATGCCGAGCGTATATTTGCCCGCGGTGGCCTTGGCCCCGGCGCGATTATAGACGGGCAGGCCGCTGGCAGCGCTGCCGAGCGGGTCGACATCGAAATAATAGCGGCCGAACCCCTTGCCATAGATGTTCATCGACGCCGAAACGCCGATGAAGGCGCGCTTCGACAGCGGGGTGCCATAATCGATCGTCGGCGATACGACCCAGCTGCCATGCTTGCCCGACACATCCTTGAGCCCGACGACGCGCAACCCGACCTGATCGTAACCGCTGGTGACGATACCGGTGTGGGTGACGCCCGCCGACAGGCCGAGTTCGACCGCCATCTTCTTTTCGCCGAGCGCTTCGACCTGGACGTCCTTGATGCGGCCGGTGCGGTCGCTGCGCAGGTTGATGATCGGGCCGAATTTCAGGTCGGTCTTTTGCCCGCGCTTCTGGCGGATCAGGTCGACCTGCAAATTGGTGCCGCGGGTCGAAAAGGCGAAGCCGCTGAGACGACCGCGGACGTAGAAGCCGGGCAGGATCACGCGGTCGTCGGAGCCGTTGTAACTCGGCGCGGTGATCACCCCGCCGGCGACCGAAATATAGTCGCGTGCCCATTTGCGATCATCGTCGTCGCCCTCGGGCGAGGCGGTGGGCAGCAGGATGGTTTCGTCGATCTCGCGGTCCTGCAGATAGGCGGCGGGCGGGATCAGCGGCGCCGGGCGGACCGGCGCGGCATCGGACGCATCGAGCGCGGCGAGGTCGTAGCCGAGCGCGGGGCCGTCCATCGCCTGTGCCGGCGCGGCGGCAGCGAGCAGCAGGGCCGACAGCGCAAAACGGGAGAGAAAGGCGGGCATCGGCATGCGGTGTCGGTTCCTGTTGGTCTTGCCCCTGTGGACAGGGGTGTAAGTGAAGCAAGGGGTCTTGGAAAGACAGAGACTTGCCGAGGCGCTATTTAGTTCCCGTGACGGGACGATGACCCGTTGTGTCTGCCCTTCGCCGCCTTGCGCGCGCCTGAACCGCTGATCGGGCGGTTCGGGCCGGCGCACCGTCTTAACCGCTTGTTGCGACTGATCCCCCTACACGTCGGCGGACGGCAAGGGGGCGGTTATGCGCGGACGCATCATGATCAGGGCGGCGGCCATCGGCCTCGCGGGGGCGCTCGTCGCCTGCTCGACCGCTCCCGCTGCGCCGCCGCTGTCTGGGCGCATCGTTGCATCGCGCTGCCTGGGGGTCGACCTGCCGGTCGAAACGGCGGTGACGCTGTTCGGTGTCTATGAGGGCGAGCCGGGTCCGGGCGAGCGGCCGCGCGAATTTCGCGAGCACCGGCCGATGCGCGTCGCGATAGAGACGGGCGACGGACGCGGCCCCGAAGTGCTGATCCTTTCCTCCTATGAGCCCGTCGTCTGGGATGTGTCGGCGGTGGCGGGCAACGACCTGCGCGGCATCGTGGCCTATGGCTATTATCGCCCCGAGGTCGTCGGGGCGCCGCGCAATATGCCGGTGCGACTGGTTTCGCTGCGCATCAGCGACGCCGACCAGGGGCCGGTGCTGGTAAACGGCAACGACCCGGCGGCCGCCCCGGTCCCCGCGAGCCGTAACGATCGCGGCGCCGATTGCGGCGAACCGGCGTGGGTCTATCGCATCGGGGCACCGCTCGACCGGCTGTCGCGCGACGTCGAGGCCGGGATCGGGCTGCCGGTCGGTGCCTTTGTCGGCACCTACAAGGCGTCGTCGCTGTCGCTGCAGAACCCGCCGCCGGCGACGCGCGTCGAATCGGGGACGATCGAGGATTGCGCGGGCGACCGGACGCCCGATTGCGCGGCGCGGCAGCGCGAGCAGATCGAAAAGCTGCGCGAAAGCGGCTTCCGCACCAAATGGCGCGACGATCCGTGGGGGCAGGGCGGCGGCGGCTGACTTTGCCGGTGGCGCGCGCTAAGGGCGTGCTCATGCCTATGAGGACAAGAGGATGAACCGCGCGGGACGCCTGATCGGCTATGCGCTGATGGCCGCAGCAGCCTTGCTCGCGGTGATGATGAAGCGCGGCGACGTCGAGACGGTCGGACCGTTTCCGGCGGTGGCGGTCGCGCTGCTGCTCGGTATGGTCGGCGTCATGCTGGTGTTCACCGACCTGATGGTGCGCGGGCTTTATGCGCAGGTCGATGTGGCGAAGCGGGCGGGGGTCGGAGACACGTCGGCGGATGGTACGGAGGGGCAGGACGACGAAAAATGAGGCGCAGGCAGCCTAACTGTCACGGAATATCTCCCGATATTCTGTCAATGCTCTGATCGTCGCGCCTATTTCATCGCTTCTAGTGCTTTCATTTTCCCTGTATTTTTCCAACAGGCGGATGCTGTCATCTATTCGGTATGATGTTCCGCAAGATTGATAGAATGTCTCGAACAGGTTTTTCAGGCCCATTTTTTCTGGATATCTTGCTTGCGCAAACTCATTGATCAGAACGTCGCCAGCGAATTCGAGGCTTTCGCCATAAAATATCGCAGATAGAACGGCATCGATGCGCTGGGATGGCGGCGTGTCGCCGTCTTCCAGAATGGCCATTATCTCTCTGGACGAAGCCTCTTTTGGTCCCTCATATTTCATTGCTCATGCCTTTCGTCCCCCCAACAGGATGCTTTGAATAGCGTTAGGTCGGTCCGCGAGTGGCGATATGCAGCCCGCCTCAGTTCGGCGTCGGGCAGCGCGAGCGGTCGCCCTTGTTGCACGCGTCGATATCGGCATTGGCCTTGGCGACGCGCGCCACCTCGGCCTGGTGCGCGGCGGTGGCGGCGCGATAATCGGCCTGCTGCTTTTCATATTCCGCCTGCTTGCGGTCGAATTCGGCCTTCTTGCGCTCGAAATCGGCGACCTTTTCGGCCTGGATGCGGCGCGCCTCGGTATCGGCCTTGAGCCATGCGGCGGCGGCGGCATTCTGCTGTTCGTTGAGCGTACCGGTCTGCGACGGCGGCAGCTCGACCGGTACGGGGCCGCTGGGCTTGGCCGGGGTTGCCGCGACGGGTTTCGCCGCGACCGGCGCCGCGGGTTTGGCCGCAGTCGCGGTGCCGCGGCCTGCGAGAAAGTCGCTGCGCAGCCGGTCGGCCTGCTTGGTGTCGCAATTGTTCGCGCGCTTGCCTGCCCAATTGTTGCAGCCGTTGACGAAGGTCACCGGCTGGTCGGGGTCGAGTTCGTCATATTCTTCGGCATCGACGTCATAATAGGCGTTGTAGCTGACCGGCCCGTTCAGGACGCCGCGGTCGGCGGTGCCGACGAAGCGCTTCGAATAATAGTCGCCGGTCTCGTCGAGGTCGATATAGAGCGTGCCCTTGCCGCTGATCAGCCCGTTCGCGTCGCACGCGCCGGTCCATTCGAGCAGCACCACCCCGCCCGAGCCATAGCGTTCCTTGACGAATTTGGTGCCCGCGCGGTCGAGCCCCATGCCGCCATGGTTGGCGATCATCGTGCACTGGCCGGTGCCTTTCTTGACGGTCTGGAGCGACCAGGTGGTTCCGGCATAGGGGCCGTAATTGGCGTCGTCGGTCTGCGCCACGGCGGGCGCCGCGACAAGTGCCGCTGCCGCAGCGCAAAGGCCGGCAATCGTCGAAGTCGATGTCTTGCGTCGTGTCATAGTCGGGGTCCCTCTGCGCCGCATCGCCGCGGCCGGTCGCGCGCGAATCTGAGTCGATCGGCGTGCAAATTGCAACTCGAAACAAATTTGTAGCGCCGCGCCACCGTATCGATCGCGCCGCCCTGGCCGGACCCTTTTCGTTCGACAGCTTCGGCGGCACCCGGTATGACGGCGCGATGACCGATCGTCCGTCCACACCGCTGCTCGACACGGTGGATGTCCCCGCCGACCTCCGCAAGCTGAAGCCCGAAGACCTCCGCCAGTTCGCCGACGAACTGCGCGCCGAGATGATTTCGGCCGTCGGGACCACCGGCGGCCATCTGGGGTCGGGACTCGGCGTCGTCGAACTGACCACCGCGCTCCATTATGTGTTCGACACCCCGCGCGACAAGATCGTGTGGGACGTCGGGCACCAATGCTATCCGCACAAGATCGTCACCGGGCGCCGCGACCGGATTCGCACCTTGCGCACCGGCGGCGGGCTGTCGGGCTTCACCAAGCGCAGCGAGAGCGAATATGACCCGTTCGGCGCCGCGCACAGTTCGACCTCGATCAGCGCGGCGCTCGGTTTCGCGATCGCCAACAAGCTGAAGGACGAACCCGGCCGCGCGATCGCGGTGATCGGCGACGGGTCGATGTCGGCGGGCATGGCCTATGAGGCGATGAACAATGCCGCCGCGGCGGGCAACCGTCTGATCGTGATCCTCAACGATAACGACATGTCGATCGCGCCGCCGGTCGGGGGCCTCAGCGCCTATCTCGCCAAGCTGGTGTCGTCACGGCCCTTCGTCGAGCTGCGCGAGATCGCGCGGCGCTTTGCGCGCAAGCTGCCCGAGCCGCTGCACAAGGCGGCGAAGAAGACCGACGAATATGCGCGCGGCATGGCGATGGGCGGGACGCTCTTCGAGGAGCTCGGCTTTTATTACGTCGGCCCGATCGACGGGCATAATCTCGACCATCTGATCCCGGTGCTCGAAAATGTGCGCGACAGCGACCATGGCCCGGTGCTGATCCATGCCGTCACGGTCAAGGGCAAGGGCTATGCCCCTGCCGAGGCCGCCGCCGACAAATATCATGGCGTCCAGAAATTCGACGTCGTGACGGGGGTGCAGGCGAAGGCACCACCCGGACCGCCGCAGTATCAGAATGTCTTCGGCGAAACGCTCGCCAAGCTCGCCGACACCGACAAGCGCATCGTCGCGATCACCGCTGCGATGCCGTCGGGGACCGGGGTCGACAAATTCGCCAAGGCGCATCCCGACCGGACCTTCGACGTCGGTATCGCCGAACAGCATGCGGTGACCTTTGCCGCCGGTTTGGCGGCGCAGGGGATGCGGCCGTTCGCCGCGATCTACTCGACCTTCCTCCAGCGCGCCTATGACCAGGTCGTGCATGACGTCGCGATCCAGAATCTGCCGGTGCGTTTCGCGATCGACCGCGCCGGGCTGGTCGGTGCCGACGGATCGACCCATGCGGGCTCGTTCGACGTCACCTATCTGGCGACCTTGCCGAACATGGTGGTGATGGCGGCGGCCGACGAGGCCGAACTTGTCCACATGACCTATACGGCGGCCGAATATGACGACGGCCCGATCGCCTTCCGCTACCCGCGCGGCAATGGCACCGGCGTGCCGCTGCCCGAGGTTCCGCTGAAGCTCGAGATCGGCAAGGGTCGTATCGTGCGGCAGGGCAAGACCGTCGCGATCCTGTCGCTCGGCACAAGGCTCGCCGAGGCGCTGAAGGCAGCGGACACATTGGAAGCGCGCGGGCTGTCGACGAGCGTGATCGACCTGCGCTTCGCCAAGCCGCTCGACGAGGAGCTGATCCGCAAGACGCTCGCGAACCACGAGGTCTGCGTGACGATCGAGGAGAATAGCGTCGGCGGTTTGGGCGCGCATGTCCTGACGCTGGCGAGCGACGAGGGGCTGATCGACGCGGGGCTGAAGCTGCGCACGATGCGCCTGCCCGATACCTTCCAGGACCAGGATTCGCCCGACAAGCAATATGACGCGGCGGGGCTCAACGCGCCGCAGATCGTCGATACCGTGCTGAAGGCGCTGCGCCACAACAGCGCAGGAGTCGAAGAGGCGGGCGCGCGGGCTTGAACGGCTGGTGGTTCGCCGCTGGCTGCGTCGGACTGCTCCTGCTCTTGTGCGCCGCCATGGCACGCCGCTGGCGGAGCGAAACGGTGAGGCTCGCGGCGTCGCGGCCCAATCTGAGCGAGGGTGAATTTCTGTCGGCCATCGCGGAGATCGCCGATCGGGATATCGCGGAATATCTGTGGGAGGAACTCGCCGATTACTGGTCGCCGGCGACGCCGCATCCCGACGACGATTTCCTCAACAGTCTTTCCATCGATCCCGACGAGCCGCAGGACTGGCTCGAACGCTTTTGCCAGAAACATGGCTACGACTGGCGGGCGTGGCCGATATGGGCCGAGGGGCGCTCGACAACCGTGCGCAGTTTTGCGGTGTGGCTCGCCGAAGGCCGCCGCCGCGCCGAGGCGTCAGCATGAACTTCTACAACCTCCTGCAGTCGCTCGACGAACTGTTGTACGAGGTGATGTCGTGGCTGATCTTCTATCCCATCACCTTGTGGCGCACGTTGGTGCGGCCGCTGCAGATGATGGATTATTCGGACCTCGAGCAGGGCGATGCGAGCGACCAGCAATATACCGACACGCTGAGCCCGCCGCTGTTCCTGCTGCTGTCGCTGATCCTCGTCCACGCCGCCGAGATCGCGCTGGTTGGCAATGACGCGGTGGTCGCGAGCAAGGTCGGGCTGTCGGCGTTCGTCAGCACCAACACCGACCTGATCATATTGCGCATCGTGACCTACAGCCTGTTCCCGGTGATGATGGCGACGCGGCTGGTGCGGGCGAAGGGGTTGCAGGTCAACCGCGACACGCTGCGCGCGCCCTTTTACAGCCAATGCTATGTCGCCGCGGTGCTCGCGATGCTGCTCGGGACCGGAGTGATCCTGATCAAGCTGGGGCACGACGGGACGGTGCTCGCGGGCGCGGCGCTCGCGATCTTCGGCCTGCTGTGGTTCGGCTTCCTGCAGACGGCGTGGTTCAACCAGCATCTGAAATGCGGGCGGCTGCGCGCCTTCGGCCACGCATCGCGCGCGATGGTCGAAAGCCTGGTCGCGATGGTCGCGCTGTCGAGCCTGTTCCACTGATCCCGCTCGGCAGCGTCAGGAAAATCTCACGCAAAGGCGCAAAGGCATGAAGAAGGGGGCCGCCCTCTTTGTGTCTTTGTGTGAGATTTAGAGGGGCGCGCTGCCTCAGGTTTCTCACACGAAGACACGAAGAGGGCGCAGCCATGCGGCCTGGTGGCTTGCTGTCCAGGCGCCGAGCATGAAAAGGGCGGCCGAGGCCGCCCGTTTCCGTTTTCGATGATGACCCCGATCAGCCGGGGATCGCGGCGCTCGCGTCGCGGCCGTCGCCTTCGGGCGAGACGAGGATGTCGCGGGTGACGAGGCCCTTGTCGACGACGTCGGTGGTCGGGCTGCCGACCTGGCTGCGGATGCCGGGGTCGGCGCGCGCGCCGTCGGCATTGCCGATGATCGCACCCTCGGTCGCGCTGCGCGGTGCCGCGCCGCCGAAGAGCGCGCGCAGCGTCTGTTCGGCGGTGGTTTCGCCGCCGGGACGCGCGGCACCCGGTGCGGGCGGGGTCAGCGAATAGTCGGGCGGCACGATCAGCGGCGCCTGGCGCGAGACGCGCATTTCGTCGGGACGGTCGCGGCTGAACAGATTGTTCGACCCGCAGGCGGCGAGCGTCGATGCGGCCAGGGCGGCGCAAAGGATGGCGGTGGTCCGGTTCACTTGAAAATCACTCCTGTACGCCCCGTTTAATCCGCGGCGGGCTTGTCGTCCGCCTTCGGGGCCTTTTCGCCCAAGAGCAGCGCGCGCGCAACCAGCAAAAGCACCCCGATGGTGATGCACGCATCGGAGACGTTGAAGATGAGGAAGGGGCGGAAATCGCCGAAATGCAGGTCGGCGAAGTCGACGACATAGCCGTAGCGGGTCCGGTCGACGATATTGCCGAGCGCGCCGCCGAAGATCAGCGCCAGCGCGAAGACATCGCCCTTCGCCTGCTCGCGCGCCATCCATATCCCGACCGCGCCCGCGACGATCGCGGTGACCGCAACGAGGACCCAGCGCATCGTTTCGCCCCCGTCGGCGAACAGCGACAGCGAGATGCCGGTATTCTCGGCCCAGGTCAGGCGAAAGATCGGCAATATGTCGATCACGCGCTTTTGCTCGAGCGAGAGCGGGGTAATGACGATCCACTTGCTGATCTGGTCGAGCAGGAAGGCGACGGCGGCGATGATGAGGCCGAACTTGAGGTGCGGCGAACGGGTGCTGGACATGGCTTAGCTCAATACCGTGTCGCAGCGATTGCACAAGGCGCCGTCCTCGACGACCTCGGGCAGGTGGCGCCAGCAGCGGCCGCACTTGTGGTCGGTGGTGGGGGTGACCGTCACCGTTTCGCCGCCATAGGTGACCGATGCGGTGATCGCGATTTCGGCCATCGCCTCGGGTGACAGGTTCGGCACTTCAGGCATCGACACCTTGGCTTCGAGGCTGGAGCGGACGATTTTTTCGCGGCGCAGCGGTTCGATGGCTTCGGTCACCGTGCGGCGGGCTTCGCGGATTTCGAGCCACCATCCGTCGCGATCGTCGTCGTACCAACTGTCAGCGATTTCCGGCCATTCGAGCAGGTGGACGCTGCCGCCATCGGGGTAGCGGGTGCCCCATACTTCCTCGGCGGTGAACACCAGAACCGGCGCGGCGTAGCGCACCAGTGCGTGGAACAGGATATCGAGCACGCTGCGATACGCGCGGCGGGTGTCGGTGCCGAGCGGCGCGGCGGGGCCGAGGTCGCAGTAGAGGACGTCCTTGCGGATGTCGAAATAGAAGGCCGACAGGTCCTCGTTGCAGAAGTCGGTCAGCAGGCGCGTGTATGTGTTGAAGTCGAAATCATCCACAGCCTGCTTGAGCTGGCTATCCAGCATCGACAGCCGGCTGAGAATGTGCCGTTCCAACTCGGGCAAGGACGAGTAGTTTTTGAGCTTTTCCTCCTCGCTGAACCCGTCGAGCGCGCCGAGCAGGTAGCGGAAGGTGTTGCGCAGCTTGCGATACTGGTCGGCGACGCCCTTGAGGATTTCGTCGCCGATGCGGTGATCCTCGGTGAAGTCGACCGACAGCGCCCACAGGCGGATGATGTCGGCGCCGTTGGTTTCCATCACCTTGACCGGGTCGGTCGTGTTGCCGAGCGACTTCGACTGTTTGAAGCCCTTGCTGTCCATCGTGAAGCCGTGCGTCAGCACCGCCTTGTACGGCGCCTGCCCGCGCGTGCCGCAGCTTTCGAGCAGCGACGACTGGAACCAGCCGCGATGCTGGTCGCTGCCTTCCAAGTAGAGGTCGGCGCTGTGCGTGCCGCCGTCGTGGCGGACGAGCGCGGGCCAGCGGCCGCTTTCGAGGACGAAGGCGTGGGTGCAGCCCGAATCGAACCAGACGTCGAGGATGTCGGTGATGCGCTCGAAATCGGCGGCGTCATATTTGTCGCCGAGATAGTCCTGCGCGCGCGCGTCGTTCCACGCGTCGACGCCGCCCTCGCGCACCGCCGCAACGATACGGTCGTTGACGACGGGGTCGTTCAGATATTGCCCGGTCTTGCGGTCGACGAAGAGCGTGATCGGCACGCCCCAGGCGCGCTGGCGCGACAGCACCCAGTCGGGGCGCCCCTCGACCATCGATCCGATGCGGTTGCGGCCCTTGGCGGGGACGAAGCGCGTGTCGGCGATCGCCTGCATCGCCGCCTGCCGCAAGGTCGGGGCGTCGCACAGATCCTCTTCATGCGGGTTGATCGCCCCGCCCTCATTCTCCCAGCGCTTTTCGCGCGGGGTCTTGGGCTCGATATGCGTCATCACCTTGTCCATCGGCACGAACCATTGCGGGGTGCAGCGGAAGATGACCTTGGCCTTCGAACGCCAGCTGTGCGGATAGCTGTGCGTATAGTCGGCCGACGCCGCGAGCAGGCCGCCGGCTTCGCGCAGGTCGGTGCAGATCGGGCCGTCGGGGGCGTTGAACTTGGGATTGATCACGCTGCCCTGACCGCCGAGCCAGCCCCAGTCGGCGCGGTACTTGCCGTCGCCCTCGACCGCGAAGACGGGGTCGAGCCCGTTCGCCTTGCACAGGTCGAAGTCGTCTTCGCCATGGTCGGGCGACATATGGACGAGCCCGGTGCCGCTGTCGGTGGTGACGAAATCGCCCGCGAGGAAGGGGCGCGGCCGCGCGAAGAAGCCGCCGAGCGCGTGCATCGGATGCATCGCAACGACACCTGCGAGCTTTTCGCCAGCGATTTTCGTCAGCTTGCTGCTGGGCGCGAACCCGACGCGGCGCCCAAATTGTTCGAGCAGGTCCCAAGCAACCAGATATCGAGCGGGCGCCACATCGTCTTCGATCAGAACATAATCGATTGCCGGATTATAGGCGATCGCTTGGTTGACCGGGATTGTCCACGGCGTTGTGGTCCAGATAACGGCTTGGGTGAAGCTGTTGCTCGGCTCCTGCGGAAGCAGCTCGGGAGCATTTGGCGCTTGATCGATAAAGAAGCCGACATCGATCTGGGTCGAGACGATATCCTCATATTCGACCTCGGCCTCGGCGAGCGCGGTCTTTTCGACCGGCGACCACATCACCGGCTTGGCGCCGCGATAGAGCATGTCGTTCGCGGCGAATTTGAGCAGTTCGCGCACGATGGTGGCCTCGGCCTCATAATCCATCGTCAGGTACGGATGGTCCCAGTCGCCGCCGATGCCGAGGCGTTTCAGCTGCTCGCGCTGGGTGTCGACCCAATGTAGCGCGTATTCTCTGCATTCGGCGCGGAATTCCTCGACCGGAACCTCGTCCTTGTTGAGCTTTTTCTTGCGATACTGCTCCTCGACCTTCCACTCGATCGGCAGGCCGTGGCAATCCCAGCCGGGGACGTAAGGCGCATCCTTGCCCTTCAGCGTCTGGGTGCGGACGACCATGTCCTTCAGGATATGGTTGAGCGCATGGCCGATGTGCATGTCGCCATTGGCATAGGGCGGGCCGTCGTGGAGGATGAACTGGTCGCGGCCCTTGCGGGCGTCGCGAATCTGCCCCTCGAGATTGCCTTCCAGCCATTTCGCCAGAATCAGCGGCTCCTTCTGCGGCAGGCCGGCCTTCATCGGAAAGTCGGTCTTGGGCAGGAAGACGGTGTCGCGATAATCGCGCTGCTCGGCGGTGGGCGTGCTGTCGGTCATGGTGCGCGGCGCTTAGCGCAGATTCGCGTGGGCGCAAAGCTTATGGCGGGTCATCATAGCGACTTCGTCACCCCGGACTTGGTCCGGGGTCCAGCTTTCGACGTTGCTGAGCGGGACCCCGGATCAAGTCCGGGGTGACGATGACTAGATGTCGGCGAGCAACGCCTTCGCTTCGTCGCAGTCGGCCGCGATCTGCGCCATCAGCGCGTCCATGCCGTCATACTTCGCTTCGGGGCGGATGAAGGCGTGGAAGGCGACGTCGATTTCCTGGCCGTAGAGATCTTCGGCGAAGTCGAAGAAATGCGGTTCGAGCAATTCCTTGGGCGGATCGAAGCTCGGGCGGATGCCGAGGTTGGCGGCGCCCTTGAGCATGCGGCCGTCAGGCAGCCGGCCGGTCACCGCATAGATGCCGTAACGCGGGCGGAGGTAGTTGCCCATGTCGATATTCGCGGTCGGGAAACCGAGCAGGCGGCCGTTCTTGTCGCCGTGCTGGACGATGCCGCGCACGGTGAAGGGGCGGGTGAGCAGGTGCGCGGCGGTGGCGCAGTCGCCCGCCTGCAGCGCCTCGCGGATGCGGCTCGACGAGATCACCGCGTCATCGGCGTCGACCGGCGAGACCATTTCGGTGAAGAAGCCGAGGCGGCGGGCATGGTCGGCGAGTGTTACGACATTGCCGCCGCGGCCTTTGCCGAAGACGAAGTCGGCGCCGGTGACGACGCCTTTGGCGCCATAGCGACCCAGCAGCAATTCGGTGATGAAATCCTCGGCGCTTGTCCCTGCGAGCGCGGCATCGAAGGGGAGGACGAGCATCGCGTCGGCACCGGCGGCGGCGAACAGCTCCTGCCTTTGGTCGAGCGTGGTCAGGCGGAAGGGCGCGGCGTCGGGCTTGAAGAAGCGCACCGGATGCGGGTCGAAGGTCGCGACGATCGCCGGGCGGCCCTCGTCCTGCGCATGGCGCACCGCGCGGCCGACGACCGCCTGGTGTCCGGCGTGGAAGCCGTCGAAATTGCCGAGCGCGATCACGCCGCCGCGCAGATCGCCCTCGATCCGCTGGTGGCCGTCGAGGCGGATCATGGCGCCGAAATCGAGGGTGGCGGGGTCAGCGGGACGAGCCCTGCGCGCAGCACGCGGATGGCATTGCCGCCCATCGCGGCGCGAATCTCGTCGTCGCTGAAGCCCGCGTCGATCAGCGCCTGGGTGATCTGGACGAGTTGCGAGGTGTCGAAACGCACCGTGGTCGCGCCGTCATAGTCGCTGCCGAGCGCGACATGGCCAATGCCGACAAGGTCGCGGACATGCTTCATCGCCTTCGCGATGCTCGCGGGCGAGGTGTCGCACACCGCGGCGTCCCAATAGCCGATGCCGATCAGCCCTCCGGTCGCCGCGACGCCGCGGATCTGCGCGTCGTCGAGGTTGCGGTTGACCTTGCACGTCGCCTGCACCCCGCCATGGCTCGACACCACGGGACGGCGCGCCATCTTGAGGATATCGGCGACGCACGCCTTCGAGCAATGCGCGACGTCGACGATCATGCCCTTGGCTTCCATGCGGCTCACGACCTGCCGCCCGAGCGGGGTGAGACCGCCCTTCTTGAGCCCGTGCATCGAACCCGCGAGGTCGTTGTCGAAGAAATGGGTGAGCCCCGCCATGCGGAAACCGGCGGCGTAGAGCTTGTCGAGATTGGCGATATCGCCTTCGAGATTGTGCAGCCCCTCGATGCTCAGCATCGCGCCGGTGGCGAGCGGTTTGCCCTGCCGCGCGGCGAGCAGCGCCTCAATGTCTTCGGGGGTCGCGACGGCGCGGAGCTGGCCGTTCGACGCCTTGGCATCGCGGCGCAATTTGGTTGCGTGCCACAGCGATCGTTCGAGCAGCGAATCCCAGGTACGGATCGGCTGGAGCTGCGCGATGACGAGGCCGGTGATATTGTCGCTGTCGGCGCCATTGGCGTCGTAATTCTGCCCCTTGGGCGACTGGGTCGTGCTCGCGAGGACCTGCAGCGCCACATGGCCGTCCTGCAGGCGCGGCAGGTCCATATGGCCGCGATCGGCGCGCTTCAGGAAATCGCGGCTCCACAGCAGGCTGTCGCTGTGCAGGTCGACGATGGTCAAGGTCGCGTGCAGCGCCTTTGCTCGCGCGCTCACCTGCGGCAGCGGCTTGCCGTCGATCTTGTTGAGCCCGCGTTCGATGACGCCGGGCGCGAAGCTGAAGAAGGCGAGCGCGGCGAGCGCGACGACGAGCAGGATGCCGGTGATCCAGCGGCGCATCAGCGGTCCTTTCGGGTGAAGGTGACGAAGCTGTAGGCGGGGCGGCCGGCGTCGTCGGCGCCATGGTCCTCGCGCGCCGCCTCGACCCAGTCGGCGGGGTCGGGATAGGCGATCGACGCGTCGCCCGCGGGTTCGAGCGCGACCTCGGTCAGTTCGATGCGGTCGGCGAGGGGCAGGAACATCGCATAGATTTCGGCGCCGCCGATCACCATGACATGCGGTGCGTTGGCGAGGCGCAGCGCCTCGTCGATGCTCGCGACGGGCTCGGCGCCTTCCTCCTGCCAGTCGGGATCGCGGGTGAGCACGATATGGCGGCGGCCTTCGAGGATCGCAGGCAGGCTGTCGAAGGTCTTGCGCCCCATGATCATCGGGCGCCCCATGGTGAGCTGCTTGAACCGGCGGAGGTCGGCGGGCAGGTGCCAGGGCATCTTGCCATTGGCGCCGATCACGCCGTTGGCCGCGCGCGCCATGATGAGCGTGATTTCGGGGTGGTTCATGCCGCGGGTTCCGAACCCACCCAAGTTGCGTGACCGAGCTTGCGCCCGGGGCGCACCTCGGTCTTGCTGTAATGATGGACGTGGCAATGCGGGTCGGCGAGCAGGTCGGGCACCGCGGCGATGTCCGGGCCGATCAGGTTGCGCATCGTCACCGGCAGCGCGCGCGTCGCGGTGCTGCCGAGCGGCAGGCCGGCGACGGCGCGGATATGATTTTCGAACTGGCTCGTCTCGGCCCCCTCGATCGTCCAGTGGCCGCTGTTGTGGACGCGCGGTGCCATCTCGTTGAAGACCGGGCCGTCGTCGGTCGCGAAAAATTCGCCGGTGAGCACGCCGACATAGTCGAGCGCGTCGGCGATGCCGGCCATCATCGCGCGCGCCGCATCCTGCTGTTCGAGCACGATCGGCGGCGGCGGCAGGCTGGCGGTCGCGAGGATGCCAGCGTCATGGACGTTCACCGTCGAATCCCAGTACCGGATCTCGCCATCGATGCCGCGCACGAGGATTACCGAAAATTCATGGGCGAAGTCGACGAAGCCCTCGAGCACCGCCGAATGGCGGCCGATGGTTTCCCATGCGGTGTCGGCGTCGGCGGGGGTGGCGAGACGCGCCTGCCCCTTGCCGTCATAACCCATGCGCACGGTCTTGAGGATCGCGGGCGTGCCGATGCCCGCGATCGCGCCATCAAGCGCGGCGCGGCCCGGCACCGCCGCGAACGGCGCGGGGCGGCCGCCGAGGTCGGCGACGAAGCTTTTTTCGGTGAGCCGGTCCTGCGCGATTTCGAGCCCGACGGCGCCGGGGCGCACCGCGACATGCCCCGACAGGAAGCGCACGGTGTCGACGGGGACATTTTCGAATTCAAAGGTCACCGCATCGCAGGCGGCGGCAAAGGCGGCGAGGCGCGGCTCGTCGTCCCATGCCGCCTGGCTGTGGTGCGCGGTGACCTCGGCCGCCACACTTTCCGCATCCGGCGCGTAGATATGGACCTTGAAGCCCAATTGCGCGGCGGCGACCGCGAGCATGCGGCCGAGCTGGCCGCCGCCGAGGATGCCGATCGTCGAACCGGGGGGCAGCAAGGCGTCAGCCCTCGCGCACGGGGGTCGGCGCGACGCTTTCGCTCTGCGCGTCACGCCAGGCGTCGAGCTGGCCCGCGAGCGCCTCATCCTCGTTCGCGAGCAGCGCGGCGGCGAACAGGCCGGCGTTGGTCGCGCCCGCCTTGCCGATCGCAAAGGTCGCGACAGGGATGCCGCCGGGCATCTGGACGATCGAATAGAGGCTGTCGACGCCGCTCAGCGCTGCCGACTGGACGGGCACGCCGAGCACGGGCACGCGCGTCATCGACGCGACCATGCCGGGCAGATGCGCGGCGCCGCCGGCGCCCGCGATGATCGCCTTGAGCCCGCGGTCGGCGGCGCTTTTGGCATAGGAAATCAGGCGGTCGGGGGTGCGGTGCGCCGAGACGATCTGCACCTCGTGCGCGATGCCGAAGGTTTCGAGGATATGGACGGCGTGCGCCATCGTCGGCCAGTCGGACTGGCTGCCCATGATCACGCCTACAACGGCATTGGCCTGCGGCGCCCTGTCGCCCATTCCTCATATCTCCCTGTCGCGGCGAGTCATCGCCGCGCCCATCCCCTAGCGGCTCGCCCCCGCGCGGGCAACGGCATGAAATCTCGTGCCCGGCGTTTACCGATTGGTATCAAGTGGTCGCTAGCATCGGCGCTCACAAGAGACTGTCGGCGTCCGGCCGGCGTGGGTTCGCTGCGGGGATTTGGGATGGACAGCATTGGGGGGGCACGGATCGCGGTCGATCATCTGACCGCCGTACCCGTCGTCTCCATCGAGGACCAGTTGCGCGACGTTCGCCGCGAACGCGACGCGCTGCGCCGCGAGAACCGCGTCCTCAAGATCGCGGTCGCCGAGCTCGAGCGTGTGTCCGAACGCGACACGCTGACTCCGCTGTTCAACCGCCGCTATTTCCTGACCGCGATCCACCAGCGCCTCGCGCGCTTCGCACGACACGCCGAAAGCGCCGCGGTGGTGTTCGCCGACGTCAACCAGCTCAAATTCATCAACGACAGCTTCGGCCATGCCGCAGGCGACTTCGCGCTGATCCAGATCGCCGACCGCCTGCTGTCGTCGATCCGCGCGACCGACGTCGCGGCGCGCATCGGCGGCGACGAGTTCGGGCTGATCCTCGACCAGTCGACCGAGGCTGGCGCGCGTGCGCAGGTCGAGCGGCTGTGCGAGGTGCTCGCGGCGGCCCCCGCCGTCTATGACGGGCGCGAGATCGGGCTGTCGGCGTGCTTCGGGATCGCGATGCTCCAGCCCGACATGACCGAATCGGACATCCTCGCGGCGGCCGACCGCGACATGTACCGCTGCAAGCAGGGGCAGGATCGCCCCCTAGGCCATCGCTGACGACCGCCGCGATATGCCGTCCATCGCGGCCTGCAAATGACACCTTTCTGCGCTTCCGGTGCTCACGTACTGAAGTACGCTGCGCGCCGGTTCTCGAACGGCACCATTTTCGGCTCACGCTGAACGACATCTCGCGACGGTCTCTAAACCGCGCATTAACCAAATGAGCGCATCGTCGGACCCCTAAAGGACCAGGGGGCGTCAGATGTTGCATCACCATGACCCGAACCACGATATCCAGAGCCGGATTACCGGGCAGATCGGCGCGCTCGCCGAAGCGCTGCCGCATTGCGCGCTGACGCAGATCGTCCAGGGCGTCGACGATATCCGCTGCCTCGCGCGCGACCATGGCTTCGCCGCGGTCGAGACGCTGGCGAGCCGGCTCGAATCGGCGGTGGCCGCGGGCGGCTATCGCGCCGCGATCCTCACCTATCTCGACGCGATGAGCGACGCCGCGAGCGTGCCGCGCGGGCCGATGGCGCCCGCCGCGCAGGAAGCCTGGCTCGCATCGGTGGCGCTGCGTCTCGGGCATTGAGCGCATAGCAGGACCGGTTTTTCATGGATGCGATCATGGTTGCGCTCGTTGCGGTGGCGCTGGCCAATGCCGACGGGCGGACGGGCAGTTTCCTGTCACGGCTGCTTGCAGCGCGGGGCGACCGGCGGCTGGTGTTCGGCCTCGCATTCGGCGCCTTTATCGTCAATGCGGTGATCGCGGCGGTCGCCGGATCGATCGCCAACGGGATGATCGGGCAGGGGATCGTCATCCTGCTCGTCGCCTTTGCCTTGCTGTCGGCGGCGGTGTCGCTCGCCTGGCCCTGGCGGCTCGGACCTGCGGCGGAAAGCCTTGCGGAAACGCGGGCACCGCTGCTTGGGGGACGGATGCTGCTGCTCCAGTTCGGCGACCGCAGCCATTTCCTGATCGGCGCGCTCGCGGCGACGAGCGGTGCCGGCCATTGGGCCGCAGCGGGCGGTCTCGCCGGGTGGATCCTCGCGATGCTGCCGTTCCTCGCCTTTGGCCCCGAACTCGCCGGGCAGCGCGGCGCGAAAGTCGTGCGCTGGCTGAGCGTCGCGATCCTCGCGATCTGGGGGCTGCGCAGCGGCATGGCGGCTTTCGGGCTTTTGGGGTGAAGATCGGTTTTTGATCGATTTTATCGATCATGTAGGACGAAAGTGTAAGTGGGCATGCCGCGCCTCGTCTCCCTATATCCGGGGGACAGGAAAGGAGGGTCCCATGCCCGAACATAATCAGCCCAAGGTCGCCGACGCGCTCAACGCGCTGCTCGCCGACAGTTTTGCGCTCTATCTCAAGACGAAGAATTATCACTGGCACGTTCAGGGGCCACGCTTTCGCGAGCTTCACCTGCTGTTCGACGAACAGGCGACGCAGGTCCTCGCGACCACCGACCTGATCGCCGAGCGCGTGCGCAAAAATGGCGCCGCGACGCTGCGCTCGATCGGCGACGTCGGCCGGCGCCAGTCGATCAAGGACGATGACGCTGCAGGCATCGACGCCGAAACGATGGTCAAGGCACTCGCCGCCGACAACCGCACGCTGCTCGCGCAGCTGAAAGAGGTGAAGGCCGCCGCCGAACGCGACGAGGACATCGCGACGAGCGGGCTGGTCGACGGCTGGGCCGACGAGACCGAACAGCGGATCTGGTTTCTGGAGGCGACGGCGGGCTATTGAGCCCGCTTGCCGGGAATATCCTCCCTGTGGCGAAGCCATGGGGAGGTGGCAGCGCGAAGCGCTGACGGAGGGGCGAGGAGACGAGGCTGCTGCCCCTCCACCACGCCCTCCGGGCGCGGTCCCCCTCCCCATCGCTCCGCGACAGGGAGGATTTAGGTGTTGGCCTAGATCCCGAAGCCACCCCCAACGAAAAAGGGCGGCCTCGCGGCCGCCCTTTTCCTTGTCCGTTCAGACCGAAATCAGTCCTGCGACGGCTGGATGTTCACCGCGGCGAATTTGCCGCGATCGTCGACTTCGATGTCGAAAGCGACGCGGTCGCCTTCCTCGAGGCCGGCCATGCCCGCACGCTGCACCGCGCTGATGTGGACAAAGGCGTCGGCCTGTCCGTCGTCGCGCGCGA
>VFQO010001075.1_pt1 | contig 23459 bp, 24 predicted proteins | sample 3512331 | NCBI WGS metagenome assembly VFQO01 (sample SAMN10412371, study PRJNA504923) | tailings metagenome | isolation source: Replicate 3 from Balatoc abandoned mine | place: Philippines: Itogon, Benguet | collected 2017-08-28 | reverse complement strand
AAGGGCAACACGGTGCTCGTCGTCGAGCACAAGCCCGAGACGATCGCGATCGCCGATCACGTCGTCGACCTCGGCCCGCGCGCCGGTGTGCACGGCGGGCAGGTGCAGTACGAGGGCACCGTCGGAGGACTGCGGCGCAGCGACACGCTGACCGGCCGGCACCTCGACGATCGCGTGCGGCTCAAGCCCGACGTGCGCGGCGGCACGGAAGTGCTTCAGGTGCGCGGGGCGAGCACGAACAACCTGCAGGGCGTGGATGTCGACATTCCGCTGGGCAGACTGGTGGTGGTCACCGGCGTGGCCGGCTCGGGCAAGAGCTCGCTCATCCACGGGTCGGTGGCGAGCCGCGACGGGGTCGTCTCGGTCGACCAGAGCGCGATCAAGGGATCGCGTCGCTCGAATCCCGCAACGTACACGGGGATGCTCGACCCGATCCGCACCGCCTTCGCCAAGGCGAACGGGGTGAAGCCGGCGCTGTTCAGTGCGAACTCGGCTGGTGCCTGCCCGAACTGCAACGGCGCGGGCGTCATCTACTCCGACCTCGGGATCATGGGCGGCGTCTCCACCGTGTGCGAGGTGTGCGAGGGACAGCGCTTCCAGTCCGAGGTGCTCGAGTACCGGTACGGGGGCAAGAACATCGCGCAAGTACTCGCGCTGCCGGTGACCGACGCGGCCGAGTTCTTCAGCGCGAGCGAATCGAGGGTGCCGGCTGCGGCATCCATCCTCACCCGTATGGTCGACGTCGGGCTCGGGTATCTGACCATCGGGCAGCCGCTGACGACACTGTCGGGCGGCGAGCGGCAGCGTCTCAAGCTCGCGATCCACATGGGCGACACGGGCGGCATCACCGTGCTCGACGAGCCGACGACCGGACTGCACCTCGCCGACGTGGAGCAGCTGCTCACGCTGCTGGACCGGCTCGTCGACGGCGGCACGAGCGTCATCGTGATCGAGCACCACCAGGCCGTGATGGCGCACGCGGACTGGATCATCGACATCGGCCCCGGCGCCGGACACGACGGCGGTCGGGTGGTGTTCGAGGGCACGCCCGAGCAGCTCGTGGCCGATGCATCCACCCTCACCGGTCAGCACCTGAAGGAGTACGTCGGCGCTGAGGCCCGTCGTGGGGCACAACCCTTCGGGAGGACGACACGCCGTGGCGGGCCCGAATTCTCGTGACTCACGGCGTGTCGTCCTCCCGAACGGGCGTTACGGCCGACCGTAGGCTCGGGATGTGGCCGAGAGCGTGACGCTGGCGTCGATCGCGGATGAGCTGTACGGCCTCGTGCCGGCCGAGTTCACCCCGGCACGCAACGCTCGCGCACTCGAGGGCAAGGACAGCCCGGATGCCGAGCTGGCGCAACGAGTCAGGGCGCTGCGCGCTCACTGGGCCGCGAGCGCGAGAAGGCGCAGCGGCGCGCACTCGCGGGTCGAGGCGGACCGGCTGCGCGGGCGACCGGGCGGGTAGCCTACGGGCATGGACAAGACCTACCCGACGGCGGCCTCCGCCGTCGCCGACATCCCGGATGGCGCGTCTCTCGCAGTCGGCGGCTTCGGGCTCGTCGGCGTGCCGATCATGCTCATCCGAGCGCTGGTAGCCCAGGGCACGGGCGATCTGCGGGTGGTGTCGAACAACTGCGGTATCGACGGCTGGGGGCTCGGCGAGTTGCTCGGCCCCGGGCGGATCTCGCGCGTCACCGCCTCCTACATCGGCGAGAACACGGACTTCGCGAGCCGGTATCTCGGCGGTGAACTCGAGGTCGAGCTCACGCCGCAGGGGACCCTGGCCGAGCGCTTGCGTGCCGGTGGCAGCGGCATCCCGGCCTTCTATACCGCCAGCGGCGTCGGCACGATGGTCGCCGAGGGGGGTCTGCCGTGGCGGTACGGGCCCGACGGCGAGGTCGCGGTGCAGTCGCCGCCGAAGGAGACGCGGCAGCTGTCCTCGCTCGGGCAGCAGAAGGAGTACGTGCTCGAGGAGGCGATCGTCACTGACTTCGCGCTGGTGAGGGCCGCCCGCGGCGACCGGCACGGCAACCTCGTGTTCGAGAAATCGGCGCGCAACTTCAATCCGGTCGCCGCGATGGCCGGCCGCATCACCATCGCCGAGGTCGACGAACTCGTCGAGCCCGGGCAGCTCGACCCCGACGCCATCCACCTCGTCGGCATCTACGTCGACCGGGTGATCGAACTCTCTGCCGAGGACCGAGACGAACTGCCGATCGAGAAGGTCACCACCCGGCCGCGACAGGGCAAGGAGTAGTGGGATGCCTCTGACCAGGAACGAGATGGCGGCCCGAGCCGCGCTCGAACTCACCGACGGCAGCTACGTCAACCTGGGTATCGGCCTGCCGACGCTCATCCCGAACTTCATTCCGGAGGGGACGACGGTGATCCTGCACTCCGAGAACGGGGTGCTCGGGGTCGGGCCGTACCCGTGGGAGGGCGAGGAGGACCCGAAGCTGATCAACGCCGGTAAAGAGACCATCACCGTCAACGCCGGCGCCGCCTACTTCGACTCCGCGCAGAGCTTCGGGATGATCCGCGGCGGGCTGATCGACACGGCCGTGCTCGGCGCGATGCAGGTGTCGGCCGTGGGCGACATCGCGAACTGGGCGGTCCCCGGCAGGCTCGTCAAGGGCATGGGCGGCGCGATGGACCTCGTGCACGGCGCCGCGAACGTGATCGTGCTGATGGAGCACTCAACGAAGACCGGCGAGTTCAAGATCGTCGAGGTGTGCTCGCTACCGTTGACCGGCAAGCGCGTGGTCACCCGCATCATCACCGACCTCGCCGTCATCGACGTCACCGACGACGGACTCGTCCTGCGCGAGGTCGCGCCCGGCGTGACGGTCGACGAGGTGCAGGCGGCGACGGGAGTCACGCTGCTCGTCCCCGTCGAGCCGGCGGTGATCGGGGAGTCGGCCGGTCAGCCGCGGCAGTAGGCATTGACGATCAGATCGCCGCGGATGTCTCGCAGCGCGTCGACCACCCGGTCAGCCGTGCGCCCCGACACTCCCCCGGCGATCACGTCGTGTCGCCCAAGGGGCCGCAGCTTGCCGCAGCGCACCCGCACCACCTCCCAGCCGCAGTTGCGCAGCAGCCGGTCCTTGCGCCGGTCGGAGGCCTCCCGCCGACCCAGGTGATCGAGCCCCTCTCGACCCGTGGTGTCGTACTCGACCGCGACGCGGAGCTCGGGCAGCACGATGTCGGGCCAGGCCTCCAGGTGATCGAAGAACGGCTGCCGCAGCCGGATCGCGTTCCGGGTGCCGTCGAACTCGAGCCGTGCGGCCAGCAGCTGCCGCAGCCTCGGTTCGGCGGCGGACGCGGCCCGCGGTGCACAGTCACTGATGAACGGCTCCCCCACCTCGAACCTGGTCGCCACCGAGCGTGAGCACATGCGGCGGGTTCGTTCGCGTTGCTTGCCCGACCCGGCGGTGCACTCCGGGCACCAGCTCGAGCGCCGCCGCGAGCGTCCCGGCCGCTGCCGCTGCTCGGTCGGCGTCGCGATGAACCGGTGCCCGGCGTCGCACTCCCACTGCAGCCAGACATCCGCGGCCGGTGGCACCTGCGTGAGCACGATGTCGCGGTTGAGTTCCGGGTGGTACTGGCGCGCCAGCACCGGATACTGCTGCCACAGCTCCCGGTACGCCCCGACCGCGTACGGGACCGCGGCCCCGCGCGAGAACTGGCGCCGGGCCCACCAGGCGTCGACGGGCTCCGGCATGCGCACACGGTAACCTCAGCCGCCGACGTTCGATCGTGGTTGCCCTGACTCGACCGGCCACAGCGGTTCGGGTGGCGGTGTCCCCCTCCGGTCGTTCACCGTGTGAAGGACTTCCTTCACACGGTGAACGGCCAGCAGGAGGCTCCAGTGCCCGGCGCTCTGGGCAGTGGCACCGGGCGCGAGGCGCGAGAGAGAAGCACGAAACACGGCCGCGCGCGGCGCACCGGCAACGCCGCGAGGGTAGGCTGCCGCGCAACTCGACCAAAGGATCACCGATGCTCCCCGAGATCAATTACATCGCCGTGCTGCTGGCAACACTGTCGAGCATGGTCGTCGGCACGATCTGGTACACCCCGCGCGTGTTCGGCAACTACTGGATGAAGCAGTCCGGCGTCGTGCCGAGCGGCAGCGCCCGCGACGCGATCGGGCCGATCGTGCTCACCCTCATCGTCAGCTTCATCACCGCGTGGGTGCTCGCCGGGGCCGCGTTCATCGCGCAAGACTTCTACGGCGGGTCGTTCCTGGTCAATACCCTCATCACGGCCGCGATCCTGTGGGCGGGGTTCACGGCAGCACGCTTCATCACGCACGACGCGTTCGATGGACGGCCGGCCGGACTGACGATCCTCAACGTCACGCACGAGCTCGTGACCGTGCTGGTGATGGCGCTGATCATCGGGGTCTGGCCCGCCTGAACGCGATAGCGTCGGGTCATGCGATTCCCTGAGGTCGAACCCTTCCTGTCCGAGCACGGTGAGCCCAGTCTGCGGTGGGGGGTACTCGCCCCCGGCGGGATCGCCCGATCCTTCGTGTCAGGGGTGGGCAAGCACACGCAGCAGCGCGTCGTGGCGGCGGGTTCACGCAGCCTAGCCCGCGCCGAAGCCTTCGCGAGCGACTTCGGACTGGAGCGTGCCTACGGGTCGTACGAGCAGCTGGTTGCCGATCCCGAGGTCGACGCGATCTATGTCGCATCCCCGCACAGCGAGCACCTCGCTCACGGCCTGCTGGCGATCGCGGCAGGCAAGCACGTGCTGATCGAGAAGCCACTCGCGGTGAACGCCGATGAGGCGCGGACGCTGCTGCGCGCTGCGAGAGCCGAGGGCGTGTTCGCCATGGAGGCGATGTGGAGCAGGTACCTGCCGCAGGCGGGCGTGCTGCGTCGGATGCTCGACGACGGGATACTCGGCGAGGTGCAGCAGCTGTTCGCCGACCACGGTCAGTCGCTGCTGCACGTGCCGCGGCTGGTGACGAAGGAGCTCGCCGGCGGGGCGCTGCTCGACCTGGGCATCTACCCGTTCTCGTTCGCGTCGCAAGCGCTCGGCGCGCCCACCAGCGTGGTCGCGGCCGGCGCCCTGCTGCCCAACGAGGTCGACGTATGGTCGTCGAGCGTGCTCCAGTACGACAGCGGTGCCGTCGCGACCATCTCGACGACGATGGCGACGGTGACGCCGAACACGGCATCCATCAGCGGTTCGCAAGCGCGTGTCGAGCTGGCCACTGTTTTCTACACCCCGACGTCGATGCGGCTGACCGGAACCAACGGCGACACCGCCGACTGGGCCGACCCGACACCCGTGCGCAGCAGCGACGGCCTCTCGTGGCAGGCCACCGCGATGGCCGGATTCGTCGGCGAGGGCCGCCTGGAGTCACCGGTGCACACACACGAGGAGACCATCGCGATCCTCGCCACCATCGACGAGGTGCGCGCGCACCTGCCCAACTAGCGCCAGACTGAGCCCATGGCCGAAACCCCGGAGTCCCGCGTCGCCGTCTACATCGACTTCGACAACATCGTGATCTCGCAGTACGACCGCGTGCATGGTCGCGGCCTGTTCATCAAGGAGAAGGCACGCAACGCCACCGGAAAGAGCGCAGAGCGATTGGATGCCGCAACCGTCGATCTCGGCGCCATCCTCGACTACGCCTCATCGTTCGGAGCCGTCGCCATCTCGCGTGCCTACGCGGACTGGTCGGCTCCCGCCAACGCCCGCTACCGCTCCCAGCTCGTGGACCGCGCGGTGGACCTGGTGCAGCTGTTCCCGACCTCCGGCACCAAGAATGGCGCAGACATCCGCCTCGCCATCGATGTGATCGACGAGCTGAACCGGTTGCCCGACATCACCCATGTGCTGATCGTCGCCGGCGACTCGGACTACATTCCGCTCGCGCAGAACGTGCGCCGTCTCGGCCGCACCGTCGTCGCGGTGGGGGTGACCGGCTCCACGAGTGCGGCGTTCAAGAACTCCGTCGACGAGTTCTCGTTCTACGCCGACCTGCCGGGGCTCGAGGTCGCCGTGCCCGCCAAAGCCGAGGTGATCGACCCGCAGCAGGTTGCGACCGAGCTGCTGCTGCGGGCACTGCGGGTCGGGCGGCGGCGCGATGACGTGGATGACTGGCTCGCGGCATCCGCCGTCAAGTCGCAGATCAAGCGACTGGAGTCGTCGTTCGACGAGAAGACGCTGGGGTTCAAGTCGTTCACCGACTTCATCCGCTCGCGGGGCGACGAGGTCGAACTGCGCGAGGACGGCCAGAACCGCGCGGTGCGCCTGCGCGACCGCGGGTAGGCCGCGCGCCGGCTGCCACGCTGCCGCGACATCCGCAAGCCCCTCGTTCAGCCCCGAGGCGCTGCGTACGGTGAAGGCATGGCTGATCTCACGAACAAGACCGTGGCGTTCCTGCTGACCGACGGATACGAGGATGTCGAGTTGACCGAGCCGTGGAAGGCGGTGACCGGATCGGGTGCGACGGCGGTGCTGGTCTCGCCTGCCGAGGGCGAGGTGCACGGCGAGAAGGGTCACAGCCAGGGCGTCGACCGCGCCGTCGGCGACGTCAGCGCCGACGAGTTCGATGCGCTCGTGCTGCCGGGCGGTGTGCGCAACGGCGACACGATCCGCATGGACCCGACCTCGGTCGCCTTGGCTCGCTCGTTCTTCGAGCAGCACAAGCCGCTCGGCGTCATCTGCCACGGAGGGTGGCTGCTCATCGAGGCCGACGTCGTGAGAGGTCGCAGGATGACGAGCTGGCCTTCACTGCAAACCGACCTGCGCAACGCCGGCGCCGAGTGGGTCGATGAGGAGGTCGTCACCGACAAGGGTTTCGTGTCGAGCCGCAACCCAGACGACCTGCCCGCCTTTTGCGCGAAGGTGGTCGAGGAGATCAGCGAGGGGCAGCACAAGGGGCAGCACGCGTGAAGGTCGGGCAGCACGCGTGAAGGTCGGGCAGCACGTGACCTGGAACACGTCGCAGGGCGAGACCAGCGGCAGAGTCGTCGAGCGCAAGACGAAGGACTTCGAGTTCGACGGTCAGCACTTCACGGCTTCGGAGGACGAGCCGAGCTTCATCGTCGAGTCGGACAAGAGCGGCAAGAAGGCGGCGCACAAGGGCTCGGCGCTGCGGTCGGCTTAGCTGCAACCCCCTTCCGCTGACGCCGGTTCGTTCTATCGTGAATCATGGCCAAGAAACTGGATGTCGGCGACCGGGTGAAGTGGCACACCGGCATGAACGACACGCAGGGGTTCATCATCGAGTGCAGGGTCGAGAACACCGAGTTCGATGGTGATGTTTACACCGCATCGGAGGACGACCCCACGTTCATCGTCGAATCTGAGCACGGGCACCGAGCCGCCCGTCACGGCGGCGCCCTGCGGCGGGCGTGAGTCCGCCTACCGGTTGCGGATCTTGCCGCCCACCTTGCCGAGCGCCTGCGCATAGGCCTCCGTCAGGGTCGTCATCGTGTCGACGCTCAGATCGGCCCCGCGGCTCAACCGCTCACCGAGATCGATGAGCGTCACGACGGCACCGGCGAGCTTCGGAGACATCCGCTTCTTCTCAACCAGCCCCTTCACGACTGCGGGCACGCTCAGGTTGCTGGGTACCTCGTTGTCCTGAGCGAGCTTGCGCACCTCCTGCTCGAGGGCGATACGGCTCTGCAGCAGCCGCAGTCGCGGATCGGGCACCCCAGCCGTGTCGAACAGCGGGCGGGTGGCGTCACGCTGCTCCCCCGCGGCGACGACGTCGCGTTTGACGTCATCCACCTCGTCGCCGCCGACGATGTCGTCACGCTCGCCCTTTGCAAACACCGAAGGTCGGATGCCGTACTCGCCCAGCAGCACCCGTTGCGTTCCGAACGCCAGCAGCAACGCGAGCAGCGCGACCAGGATCAACTGGAAGACGACGCTCGCAACGGAGCTGCCCAGGAACGGAGCCTCGACCGGCGCCGGGCTGGTCGTGACGACGACCTCCCCGGCGGTCGGGGCCTGCTCAGTGGTCACCTCGGTGGTCACCCGCGGCGCCCGGGTCGGGCTGGTCGGCGGGAGGGTGGTCTGCACGGTACGGGTGCGTACGTCACCCGGAATCGGGGATGCCACCACCGTCGAGCTGATCGTCGAGGGTGTGTTCGGCGGGGTGAGCGCCCCCCAGGTAACGCCCACCACGCCGAGCAGGAACGCGAGCGCGCCCACTGCCGCCGAGACCCGATCGACACGTCGCCGCGCCGCATTCGTGAATACCGCCATGTGATTGTCTCCCCCGCGTCCCGACGATTCTGACCAGAACCGGGGTAGAACGACACGAACACCGAAGCGACACGCGGCGATTCGTCTGCACCTCAGGTTGAGGGTCAGATGCCGCTGGGAGCGGGCTGCGGGCGGGCTCGACGTGGGTGGGGTGAAGGTCGGACGCGGGCTGTGCGCGGCACGACTGGCGCGCTGATCACAACTGCGGAGGTCCGTCCCGACACGCCGTGGTTTCAGCGCGCGACACGCGGCAGCCGTCCGGCGATCTCCGCAGTTGTGCGCCGCGCCTCGGCGCGTCCCCGCACGCTCCGGCGCACCGCACGCCTCGGCGCACCGCCGCACGCCCCAGCGCGCCGCCGCACGACCCGGTGCGTCGTCCCCCGAACGTGGAGTTCCGCTCGACCCGATGCCGCGGCAGACTCGTGAGCACCGGTGGCCGGACCGGCTTGGGGGTACATGTATGGCGTCAGCAGGGGCATCCGCTGGTCTGGAATCGCGCCGATTGCGCGCGCAGGCCGACGCTCACGAAGCGGCCGCAGTGCAGGCGAGAGCCGCAGCCGGGCGATTCGAGGTGGCATCGAGAACGGAGTCGCAGATCGCCCGGCGACTTTCGAGACTCGCCGCCCACGGCTACACCCTGCTGAACGATCGCGCGTGGCCCGGCAGTCGCAGCGCTCAAGTCGACCTGGTCGTGGTGGGCCCCTCGGGTCTGTTCATCGTCGACACCAAAGCGTGGGCGAATCTGCGCCTCGACGGAACGCGAGTGTTCCAGGGGGACGACGACGTCACCCACCGGTTCGACAGTCTCGCGCGACTGCTCTCGGACACACAGGAGGCGTTCGCCGAGGTCGGGCTGCCCGCCGGTGAGGTGCACGTCGTCGCGGTCATGACGGCCAAACAGGGCATCCGGCAGTCGGTCAACGGCGTCACGATCATCGGGGAGCATGACGTCGCCGCGTACGTGGCGGGCACACCCCGGCTGGCTGATCACGCCGTCGATGCCGTGCTCACGCACGCCGTCGCGCACTTCCGCAGTCTCGACGCGCCCGCCGCTCTCGACCTCAGCATCGCCGAACCCGTGCTGCCGATCGTCGACGAGCCGCTGGCGCTGATCGAGGAGCATGAGGCGCGCGACGCCGTGATGGCCGGCATTCGCGCCGAGCCCATCGAGGCGTGGATGGCCTTTCTGCACCCGGAGCAGGCCAAGCTCGTGCGGCGTAGCTTCAACGGTCCAGCGCGAATCCGTGGCGCAGCCGGCACCGGCAAGACCGTCGTGGGCTTGCACCGTGCTGCGCACCTGGCCCGGATGAACCCGAGCGCCCGCATCCTCGTCACCACCTACGTGAAGTCGCTCCCGGCGGTACTGAAGACGCTGCTGAAGCGGATGGCGCCCGAGGTCGCCGACCGGGTGGACTTCATGAGCGGGCACCAGTACGCATCCCGCCTGCTGAGGAGTCGAGGCATCCGGCTGAGCATCGATCCTCGCGCAGGGCGCGCCGCTTTCGACGCCGCGTGGAAAGGGGTACGGCCGGAACGACTGGGCGAGGACCCGGACTACTGGCGTGACGAACTCGACCACGTGATCAAGGGCCGGGGCATTACCACGTTCGAGGCTTACGCGGCGCTTCCGCGCACCGGTCGGCGGCGGCCGCTCGGTTTCGAGCAACGCCGAGAGGTGTGGGCTCTGTACTGTGCATTCGACGCCGAATTGCGCAGAGCCGGTCACTCGGACTGGCACGACATGGCCAATCGCGCTCTGGCATCCCTTGCCCATCAGCCCGACACGACCTATTCGCACGTGATCGTCGACGAAGCCCAAGACCTGTCGTGCACGATGATCCGGATTCTGCACAGCCTGGTCGGCGACCGGCCCGACGGGCTGACCCTCATCGGCGACGGACGGCAGACGATCTACCCGGGTGGCTTCTCGCTCGCCGAAGTCGGCATCTCGCTCGCCGGCCGCGGTGTGGTGTTGAACACGAACTACCGCAACACCGGCGAGATACTCGAGTTCGCCAGTTCGCAACTGACCGGACTCGACATCAGCGACATCGAAGGGGTGGTGGATGCTGCGCCGTCCGCCGTGCGGTCAGGTGCGGTTCCCGAGCTCGAACGCTTCGCTTCGCGACGCACCTTGGACGCGCGCCTGATCGCGCGGGTTCGGGCGGCGATCGCTGAGATCGGCACCGGCCTGGGCGACATCGCGGTACTGGGGTTGGGCTGGCAGTCAGTCGGCGCAGCCCGCCGTGCGCTCCAAACGGCGGGCATCGCAACCATCGATCTCGATCACTACGACGGATCGACCGTCGAGGCGGTGAAGGTCGGCACCATCAAGCGAGCCAAAGGCCTGGAGTTCAAGCACGTGCTGCTGGCCGGGGTACGGGCACCACTGCTCGACGGCGTGGTGCCCGAGCGTCCGGCGGATCTCGAACGGCACGAGCTCGAACGCCGCGAGTTGTATGTGGCGATGACGCGGGCGCGGGATGGACTGTGGGTGGGAGTGCTGCCGTAGGGGGGCGTGCGTAGTGGACTAAGGGAGGTTAGTCCACTACCCTCGAGCGTATGAAGTCGGTCAACATCCATGAAGCGAAAACGCACTTCTCCCGTCTGATCGACGAGGTCGCAGACGGCGAATCCATCGTGATCGCAAAGGCAGGGTCGCCAGTGGCACGCCTGGTACCGCTCGAAACCGAGTCGAGTCGCCCCCGCAGCTTGATCGGATTCCTCGTCGGGCGGGTGGTTGTGCCAGACGATTTCAACCGAATGGGTGAAACCGAGCTCGTCGACCAGTTTGACGGACCCGCGTGATCTACCTGCTCGATACACAGCTCATCCTGTGGGCCGCCGCGAAACCAGAGCAACTCAGCGTCGGCGCTCGGGATGTTCTCTCGGACGAGGGCAACGAGTTCCGTTTCAGCGCAGCGGCCATCTGGGAGGTCACGATCAAGTCGGCACTCGGACGCACCGACTTCGCTGCCGATGCTCGGCTTCTCCGTCGCGGACTCCTCGACAACGGTGCCCGTGAACTGCCCGTCACCGGCGAGCACGCGCTCGCTCTGACGGACTTGCCCGCGCTGCATCGAGACCCGTTCGACCGAATCCAGATCGCACAGGCCAGGACGGAGGGCATCGTCTTCCTCACCGCCGATACAGCGCTGGCGGGATACGGACCGCCGGTCGAGTTGGTGTAGCGGCTACCCCTGCGCGCGCTCCAGCACCAGCTCGCGCACCCGCGCGGCATCCGCCTGTCCGCTCATCGCCTTCATGACCGCGCCGATCACGGCTCCAGCGGCCTGCACCTTGCCGTCACGGATTCTTTGGAGCACGTCGGGCTGAGCCGCCAGCGCTGCGTCGATCGCTACAAGTAGCGCGGTGTCATCCGACACCACCTTCAGACCCCGTGATTCGACGATCTCGGTGGGCGATCCCTCACCGGCGATGACGCCCTCGAGCACCTGGCGCGCCAGGCGATCGGTGAGCTCGCCGGACTCGACGAGCACCACGAGCTCAGAGATATGCAACGGGGATGCCAGGGTCGAGGCATCCACCCCTCGCTCGTTGGCGATGCGGGCGAGCTCGCCGGTCCACCACTTGCGAGCCTGGGCGGGCGCGGCGCCGGCGGCCACCGTCTCCTCCACCTCGGTGAGCAGGCCCGAGTTCACCACATCCTGGAACTCGAGGTCGGTGAACCCCCACGCCGCTCTGAGACGATTGCGTCTGAGAGAGGGCGCTTCAGGCAGCTGGGCTCGCAGTTCTTCGATCAACTCGGCCGACGGCTCGACCGGAAGGAGGTCAGGCTCGGGAAAGTAGCGGTAGTCGTCGGCGTCGCTCTTGGGGCGTCCGGCAGAGGTGACGCCGGTGTCCTCGTGCCAGTGACGGGTTTCCTGGATGATCTCGCCACCGCCATCGAGAATCGCCGCCTGCCGCTGGATCTCGTAACGCACCGCCCGCTCGACGCTGCGCAGGGAGTTGACGTTCTTCGTCTCGGTGCGGGTGCCGAGCGTGCCACTCCCCCTTCTTGAGAGCGAAACATTCGCGTCGCAGCGGAGGTTGCCGCGCTCCATGCGAGCCTCGCTGATGCCGAGCGCGACGACGATGTCACGGATGGCGGCGACGTACGCCTTGGCGAGTTCGGGGGCATCCTTCTCCGCTCCTGGGATCATCTTCGTGACGATCTCGACCAGCGGCACACCGGCGCGGTTGTAGTCGACCAGCGAGTACTCGGCACCCTGGATGCGGCCGGTCGACCCGCCCACGTGGGTGAGCTTGCCGGCATCCTCCTCCATGTGTGCGCGCTCGATCTCGATGGTGAAGGTGCGGCCGTCGGCGAGTTCGACGTCGACCTGCCCGTCAAACGCGATCGGCTCGTCGTACTGGCTGATCTGGTAGTTCTTCGCCAGATCTGGGTAGAAGTAGTTCTTGCGAGCAAAGCGACTGGATGCGGCGATCGAACAGCCGAGCGCCAGCCCGAGTGAGATCGAGTACCTGATCGCCTGCTCGTTCACCACGGGAAGCGAGCCCGGGAGACCCAGGTCGACCGGCGTGATCATGGTGTTCGGCTCGGCGGTCTCGGCACCGGCGGCGGCGGGATTCGGTGCGTCCGAGAACATCTTCGTGCGGGTGTTCAGCTCGACGTGCACCTCGAACCCGAGGGTCGGCTCGAACAGCTCGAGCGCTCTGTCGAAGTCCATCAGGTTCGCCTTAGCCACCCGACGATTCTAGGCGGGGCGGGTCGGGCTCGTCCCCTCCACAGGCGCCCCTCGCCGCGACTTCTCCACGGATCTCACCCGCCCTCTAGATTCACGTTTCCTGTCGTGTCCCTTCTGGAGAAAGGATTCGACAGTGCCAAAAGGACACCTCGGCGAGGTTCGTCAGTGTGCGGTTCGGATGACGCTGGATCCCGGCGGGTATCGGACTACTTGAGCACCATTTCGGGCACTCGCGCCGAAGTTGCAGATGGACGTCGAGATGCTGCGGATGTGGGTGATACAGGGCCAGGTGGAAGCGGGCACGAGGGCTTGCCCGCACAGCGCCAAGCTGGAGGAGACCAAGTAGTTGAGAAGAGAACCGGGGCCTCCGGGAGGTCGACGAGAGGTTGAAGGCGGCGACAAGTACCTCCTCGAGGGAGCTCACATCTCGCCACCGCGGGTTGCTACCTTCATCGACCAGATGCGGATGACGGCCACGGAGTCGAGCTGAGCGGTCATTCCCGCGCGAGCAGGGCTTCCAGCCTGGGCATGTGCTCCTCGACCGGATCAGTCGGCGACGCGTTCGATAGCGCGTTGATTGAGACTATCGAGAGCCCCTTTCGAGGCCGAGCGCATCCGCACGAAGGTGTTCCACCACCGCCCCTCACGGACGGTCGCGAACATCGAGTTCGCGACCGTCAGATGGGTCCGATTGATGCAACACACATAGACATCACTCGCGTCTCGGCTACTTCCCACCCGCCGAGTTCGAGCACGCCCCCTACACGATCCTCGACCGAGAGCCACAATGGACATCGGAGCGGTAGAAAACCCGGGGCACCTCACCTCGCCGTCGATCGGTGCAGGTCTGCGGGATGCTCGTCGGCACATCTGATCAGTACCATGGAACCCGGCATCAGCGCTTTTTCGGATTCTGGCCGTCGATGCAGGTGGACGAGCACGGAGGGTGATCATTGAGCGAGTCGTCATGGCTTCAGCCGGACTCGTCCAAGGCCGCGCGTGATGCGCTGCTCGCGGGGTTCGTGTCACGTGCAGATGACATGGTCCAGATGCACACGCGCATGCAGGCCCTGCTCTCCACCGTCATCTCGCTCGCGGAAGACGTCACTCTCGAAGCAGTGCTGGATCATGTGGTTCAGTCGGCGGCCCGGCTGGTCGGAGCACGCTACGCTGCCCTCGGCGTGATCGGCGAGGACCAGATGCTGAAGCACTTCCTCACCACGGGCATCGACGAGGAGACCGCCAACCGGATCGGTCACCTGCCGACCGGACACGGCGTGCTCGGACTGCTGATGCGTGACCCGCACCCGTTGCGATTGACGGACCTTCGGAAGCACCCGGAAGCCTATGGGTTTCCGCCTCATCATCCGCCCATGACCGGCTTTCTGGGCGTTCCGGTGCGAGTTCGCGACGCGGTCTTCGGCAATCTGTATCTGACCGAGAAGGCCGATGGCACCGAATTCACGGCGGAGGATGAGGAGCTGGCGGTGGCTCTCGCGGCGGCGGCGGGGGTGGCAATCGAGAACGCCCGCCTGTTCGAAGACGCTCGGATCCGTCACGACTGGCTCCAAGCTTCGGTGCAGGTGACGAGCGCGATGATGCGCGACCCGGCCGACTCGTCGGAAAGCGGATTGAGGGTGATCGCACGGGAGGCGCTTCGCGTGTCCGGCTCGGCTCTCGCGATGGTCGCGGTTCCCGCGGGAGATGGAGACCTGCGGGTGTACTGGGCAGCCGCGGAGGGGCGTCGTGCCAGCGAATGGGTCGGACGCACGACGACCGTCGCCTCTCCTGCCCTCGCAGGGGTCTCCCGCACCGGGACGGCCGCCATAGCGGACGACGCCGGTGCGGTTCTCGGAGCGGATGCGGGAGACGACTTCGGTCAGGTCCTGTTGACGGCAATCGAGTCCTCCGCGCCGGATCAGCAGCTTCTCGTTCTCGTCCGCGGCCGTGAAGCACCGAAGTTCTCGATGCGCGACACGCAGATGAGCACGGTATTCGGCTCCCAGGTCGGTCTTGCCCTCGAACTGGCCAGAAGCCGCCGAGTTCGGGAAGATCTTGTCGTGTTCGCCGACCGGGAGCGCATCGCACGTGACCTTCACGACCTGGTCATTCAGCGCATTTTCGCTGCCGGGATGAGTATCCAGAGTCTGAGGCCGTTCACCTCGGATGCGGTGGCGCTCGAGCGGATCGGCGCGGTGACCGGGGAACTCGACCTTACTATTCGCGAGCTGCGGGACACCATCTACTCGCTGCGCACCACCAGTGGACAGCACGAGCCGCTGAGCAGTCGCATACTCCGCGCGGTGCTCAGGCACTCGAAATCGATCGAATTCAGCCCCCGTCTCCGGTTCTCCGGCCCCGTCGACTCGGGAGTTCCTCCCGACATGGAGCAACACCTCCTTGCCGTGATCTCCGAGGGGCTCAGCAACGCCCTCAAGCATTCCGGGGCCGACGTCATCGAGATCTCCGTGACCGCCGAGAACGACCGCCTCGAACTGGTCATCGTCGACAACGGCTCGGGTTTCGTCGATCGACCGGTAGCGGGAAGCGGTCTGGTCAACATGGATGATCGCGCGCGGCAGATCGGCGGCACGCTCAGCGTGCAGAGCGCGCCAGGGGCAGGAACGCGTCTGGTCTTCGCGGCGCCTATCGCCCGGTGACGTTACGCCTGTCGATCCGCTCGACGGTCACGTCGGGGCGGCGTTCCGCCACGAAGACCGCAGCTTGGGTCCGCCGGTCGAACCCCAGTTTCGAGAGCAGGGACGAGACATAGTTCTTCACCGTTTTCTCGGCCAGGCCCAGCGTTTCTCCGATCTGTCGATTGGTCATCCCCTTACCGATCAAGGCGAGAACCCGACGTTCCTGCGGGCTGAGTGCGTCTTCGCGCGGATCCACCGGCTCAGCCGTTGCCAGTCCGGCGACGATGAACGACTTGAGGTCGACGTCGAAGAGCGACTCCCCCCGAGCGGTGCGGCGGAGCGCCGCGACGAGATCGCTTCCCACGATCTCCTTGAGCACGTATCCGGCGGCCCCGGCGAGGATCGCACCCTGCAGAGCCTCTCTATCGTCGTAGCTGGTCAGGATGAGGCAGCGGAGCGTCGGGTCCACCGAACGCACGTCGCGGCACACCTCGATGCCGGTCCCGTCGGCGAGTCGAGCGTCGAGGATGACGACGTCGGGGCGGAGTGCAGGAATGCGGCGGGTAGCCTCGATGGCGGAACCGGATTCTCCGACGATGACGAACCCTTCGCCTTCCAGCAGCTCCTTTAGTCCGCGCCGAACCAGTTCGTGGTCGTCGAGGATATAGGCGCTGATCGGCGCGCCCCGGACACTCGCCAGTTCGGGGGTCGGTCCGTGACTCATGATCGCCTCCCCGAGACCCGGTCTCAGCTCTTCTCAGATTTCGCCGACCTTATCTGCAGTCATGCTCTTCCCGGCACATGCCACTCTCGTCGGTCGGAGTCAGTGCGGATAGAGCACAAAGTCACTGGGTCCGGCGATGCCCTGTTACTACCCTGATTCTAGGGACCGGCAACGTCATCGAGTCCGTTGGCGCGGGCTGAGCATCGGGACAGAACATGAACAGGCAGTCGAAGTTGGCCATCATCGGAGCAGGGTCCGTCGGATCTTCGCTTGCCTATGCAGCACTCATCCGGGAGAGTGCCCGAGAGGTCGTGCTTTTCGATACCCAGGCCGCGCGGGTGGAGGCAGAGGTACTGGATCTTGCCCATGGAACCCGATTCACCGGATCATCGCGCGTGACAGGAGGGAGCCACGTCGACGTGATCACCGACGCCGATGTGGTCGTCGTCACCGCCGGCGCGAAGCAGCGGCCCGGCCAGTCGCGCCCGGAACTGGCCGCGGTGAACGTCGGCATGTTGCAGACCTTGATGCCGGCGCTGGTCGAACGCGCCCCGAAGGCCTCGTACATATTGGTGACGAATCCATCCGATGTGCTGACGATCGCGGCCCAGCGGTATGGCGGCATTCCGCGGCACCGGATCTTTTCGTCGGGGACCGTGCTGGATTCCTCCCGACTGACATGGATGCTCGCGCAGGCGGCCAAGGTGTCGACCTCGAGCGTTCACGCCCTGATTCTCGGGGAGCACGGCGATTCCCAGTTCCCGGTATGGTCCCAGGCCAGGATCGGCCCGGTCCCGCTCCGAGAATGGGTGCCGGAAGGGCGCGGACCCTTTGGACCATCAGAACTGAACGCCATCGCGGCGGAGGTGAAGGGTGCGGCCCAGCGGGTCATCGCAGGAAAAGGCGCGACGAACTACGCGATCGGCCTGTCCGGCGCGAGAATCGTCGAAGCAGTTCTCAACGATGAGGATGCCATCCTTCCGGTGAGTTCGATACTCGACGGCTACCGAGGAGTGAGCGGAGTCGCACTGTCCGTCCCCACGGTGGTCAATGCGACGGGGGTCTCGCGAGTGATCGATGTGCCCATGGACGATGACGAAGTCTCCCTCTTCCACGCCTCCGCTCTTGCTGTCGAGACATCCCTGACCGCGGTGGGGCTGAAGTGACGTCAGTCGCGCAGACGAGTATTCCGACCCGCCGCGCGCGCTGGAGTGTGCTTACCGGGCTGACTCTGGTCACCTTTCTCCTCTTGGTGGACGATACCGCCGTCTCAGTCGCCCTCCCGTCCATGCAGACGCAGCTAGGTCTCGAATTCAGTACCCTCCAGTGGGTCATCAACGCGTACACGCTGACCATCGCTGCCTTCACCCTGCTCGCCGGTCGCCTGGCCGACCGCAATGGTGCTCGCAACATCTTCCTGCTGGGGCTTGCGGTGTTCGTCGCGGGGTCGCTGGTGGCCGGGCTGGCCTCCACCGCGGCCGTGTTGATCGTATCGAGGGCCGTTCAGGGGGTCGGCGCGGCGCTCGTCGCGCCGGCGGCGCTGGCACTCATCGCGGTGACCTTCCCCATCGCGCAGCGCGGCCTCGCACTGGGGATCTGGGCTGGCGTGTCAGCCAGCGCGCTGGGGATCGGCCCCGTGTTCGGTGCCCTGGTCAACGACACGCTGGGCTGGCGGTGGATTTTTCTTCTCAACGTTCCGTTGGGAGCCGGTGCCTGGTTCGTCGCCCGGCTGGTACTCCCCGCATCCCGGGTGCGACGTCTGCCCATTCGTCTGGACCTCGTCGGAGCCTTCCTTTCCGCGCTGGGGCTCGTCGGGCTTGTGCTCGTACTCAATCAGCTAAGCGGAGCCAACTGGACGTCGCCGCCGATCGTCCTGCTCTCTGGTCTGACCATTGCGTCACTCGCGCTGTTCTTGGTACACGAGTCGCGGACACGCGACGCTCTGCTCGATCTCGCCCTGTTTCGAAACCGGTCGTTCGCCGGGGCGAATCTCGTCACCCTGCTCGCGACCGCGGTGATGTGCAGCCTGTTCTTCTTCCTTGCGCTGTACCTCCAGACCGTGCTCGGCATGTCCGCGCTCGCTGCAGGCGCCAGCCTCGTGCCGTTGACGCTGACCATCGTCATCGTCGCCCCACTCGCCGGGAGATTAGCCGACCGGTTCGGCGGGCGGGTGCTTGTCGTCGGCGGAATGCTCGTGCTGGCAGCTGCCCTGCTAGGCCTCGGCACGCTCGGGCTCAACGCCGACCCGATTTCACTTACGTTGTGGCTCGCACTCGCCGGTCTGGGTATTGGGGTGGCAAGGACTCCCACGACAGCCGCCGCTCTGGGTGCCGTCGACGCATCCCGATACGGCATGGCGGCTGGAGTATTCAGCACCTTCCAGGCCATGGGACTCACCCTCGGCATCGCACTGATGGGGGCGATTCTCACCTCTTTCGGACCGAACGCAGCCTTCGACCGCGACTTCGACGCCGCGCACCACGCCGCGTTCCTCAGCGGCTTCTCCATGGCGCTCACCGTGAACGCGGGGATCGCGGCGGCGGCTGCCGTGCTGGCCGCCATCCTTCTTCGTCCTAGGTCCCGATGATGGCGGGGCGACTCGCATCTCTAGTGTCGGCCCGAGAGGCGGCCAATACCCGGACGAAGACGACAAGCCACACGAAGATCAACGACGAGACGATCAATTCCACCGCAGTCAACCCGTAGTACCCGATCGGGAACCACAGAACCACCGAGACCGCGATGATGAAGAGGAACGTGTATCCCAGGATGGTGAACACCGTCGGGAACTCGGGGATCAGCCAGTGCAGCGCGATGATGAGCGCGGCGAACGTCACCACCATCCCGGTCGCCGCCGCATTGTGGACCACGAGCGATCGGTTGGCGGGAAAGAGGCCTACCAGACTGAGGAAGATCCCGATCACGATCAGAGTCCACTTCACCGCATGAATGTCATGGCTCGGCCTGACCCGGTCCGCGGGCACGGGCACCAGGTCTCTGGTGGCGTAAGCGGCCAAAGTCGTCAGAATGATGCCCGCCACCGCGAGGGTGAAGTTGAAGGCGAGTCCTGAGACGTCTGCTGTGATCCCGAGCGCGCTGATGTTGCTCTCCCACCACCGAGGATCACGAGCCGTCAGCATGCTCGTGAGCACCCCGCCGATGAGGAACACGAGTAACAGCATCGACAGACGTGAGGTCGTCATGTGCACGCCCGAGAGGTACGCGAAGTAGGAGCTGGTGGCGACGGCGAGCGCGGTCAGAAGGCTGGCAGCGACGGGGTGAAGGGCAGCTCCATCGAACGCCTGCTGTACGACGGAGAAGACGACCGCCCAGACCAGGAGGACGACCGTTGCATGTGCGAGCACGAGGGCAGAGAGGTCGAAGATGTCGACCGTCCGGCGGCGCCGGGTCGCCAGGTGCGCCGCGGGGATGACATACGAAATCGCATAGCCGATGGCGAAAGCGCCGCCGGCGAAGGCCGCCGCCGCGATTGCGGCGACGTCTCCGGCGGAGCCGCGCCCCGAGATGAGGATCGTGTCGCCGGCGAAGTAGAACAGACCTGCCGCCGCTGTGAGCACGAAGGCCGCGGCGGCGGTCACGAGCGCGCGGGTCTCGTTCTCGACCTGAGCGGCCCCGGCCTTGTCGCATCCGAAGCCGACCGGGCCCGTTTCCGGGCGGGCAACCCGTGCACTGATCCGTGACCCGCGCAATGCCGCGACGACTCGTCCGACCGACGTCAGGACGACGTGGCCGTCGGTACGGCGAGGCGGCTCTAGTCCCACAGCGCGTGAAATTCGCTCGTTCGGCTCTCTCCTGCTGCCGTCACGATATCGGTCTCAGCGGTCTCAGCGGCGATTCGTTCGGCTCGTCGCGAGCCGCATGAGTCTGCTGAACACGGGGGCGTTCGTGAGCGGAGGGACCGGCGGGCGGTCCCGTCGGCGTGCTCGTTCCAGCGCGATCGTGACGCGACCGGCAAGAGTCATCGCGACCAGAAGAATCACGGCGCCCGCTGCGAATCCGACACCCGCCAGAGGACTCGGCGGCGCGGATACCGCCATCGAGAGCCCGCCCGCGGCGAGAACAGAGACCCCGATCAGCACTGACAATGACACGTGGGCACGCCGAAGGGGCGATGCACCGCTGTGATCCGGCGTGCGTCCCCCGGTCACAGGTGGACCTCCGCCGGAGTGACAGCCAAGAGGATCGTCAGCACGATGAGGATGACGACGACCGCTGCGCCGACGATCATGACGATCGGCCGTCGACGCCACGATCGTTCCGGACTACGGTCGGCGAAGGGAAGTGCGGCGAGAAGCGCGAAGAACACAAGCTCTCCCCAGAGGATCGCCGACAGCCCGAACCAGTTCTCCAGGGTGAACGGCCACCAGAACATCCACGGCGGCTTGGTCACTTCGATCCCCGGTACCGGAGACGATCCGAGCGGGGCTGGGAAGAGGACCGCGAGCACACCGAGGATCCCGGTCAGCGCGACACCGAACACTACGAGTCGGCGCAAGTGGTGGGTGAACGGCCCGACCGGCTCATCGGCCGACGCCTGCTCGCTCGACTCGCCCACGGGGAGCGCCGGGTGGGGGGACATCTTGTGACGTTTGACGAGCAGGAAGTGCAGTATCACGAGAACGAGGATGATCCCGGGAATGATGAGCACGTGTGCGCCGTAGAGTCGCAGAAGGATCGGGATCTGGTCCGAGAAGCCAGGGGAGAACCAGAATCCCAAGTTGCCGAGCAGGTTGCCTAGCTCGATGTTATGGCCGAGCGCCTCGTAGCCTTCCTGATCCCACTTGAGGACCGTGCCGGTGAAGATGGCGAACGTCAACAACCCCAGCATCGCGACACCGATAAGCCAGTTGCCTTCCCGGGGCTTCTTGTACGAACCGGTCAGGAAGACGCGGACCATGTGCAGTACGGCGGCGACATACATCGCTTGCGACGCCCAGAAGTGCACTCCGCGGATGAGACTGCCAGCCCAGACGGTGCTCTCGATAGTCCGGATCGACTGATTGGCGTTTTCGGGCATCGGTGAGTAGAACTGCGTCAACACGATGCCGGTGCCGATGAGCACCACGAAACTGACCGCGGTGATGCCGCCGAGAGTCCAGGCAAACCGGTTGGCGTGCTCCGGCACCGGGTAGGCCAAGGCGGAGATCCCGAGTCGTTCGTCGATCACGTCCCAGACTCGGCGGATTCGCGAGCGGGACTGCGGTGCGTTCTCCCCGACGGGTCGAGCGATTTCGGTCGACATCACGCCTTCTTCCTGGTAGACGGGATTGAGCTGCCGCGGCTATCTTCCGCGGCCTGGATGTCGCGGCCCAGCTCCCGCAAACTTTGCCGCGGACGGAATCGCACCGCGAGGACGACACCCACGACAGCCACGAAGGCGGAGAGGGCGAGAAAGACCCAGTCGGTCGGCGAAAGCGCTTCTCGTGGCGGCAGCGGAGGCAGTACCTCCGTGGTGCCGGTCTCTTCGCCGACTGCCGGCCCGAGCGAGGTGACGGCTTCCGTGATCGAATCCTGAAGCAGCGCCCTCGCGGCGCCGGCTTCGCCTGCCTGGAGCGCCTCCCTCGCCCGCTCGAGTGTGGCTACATCGACCCCGTCCTGGTCGTCCGCCGCGAGTGCGTCGTCCAGCATTACGAGTGCCTGTGAGCTGCCGTCGGGCCCTGGGTCGATGACCAGGTAACTCAGCGCCTGCTGCACCATGATGTACCCCTCGTCGGCCGACTCGCCTGGATCGGCCCACGCGGGTTGCGCAGCGAGCCCTCCGCCGAGGATGGTCAGAACGACGATCGGAACTATCAGCCGGCCTGACGTACGCGCGTATTTCATCGATGACGCCCTTGCTGTTCGAAACGAGAAATTGCCTTGCCCGAGAATCTATGCTCCCCGCGAGGACCCTCCTAGGGCCTAAAGGCCCGAAATACGGGCGTCGAGCCCAGCTCTGAGGAGGCCCGGTATCCGGGACTTTCGGCCCTGATCGAGCGCCGACGACGCGGGTAATGTCGCCAGCATGAGGACATCGTGAGGGCACTCGTGTACGAAGGACCGGGCAAGAAAGCGTGGACCGAGGTCCCCGATCCCCGAATCGAGCATCCGACGGACATCATCGTGCGAATCGATACGACGACGATCTGCGGGACCGACCTGCACATCCTGAAGGGGGACGTGCCCGCTGTCACGGTGGGCCGCATCCTGGGCCACGAGGGAGTGGGCGTCATCACAGAGGTGGGCGAATCCGTGACCGATCTCGTCGTCGGAGACAACGTCATCATCTCTGCCATCAAGTCCTGCGGTCACTGCACATTCTGTCGACAGGGGATCTTCGCGCATTGCCTCGGCGAGGAGGGCGCGTCCGGCATCGGCTGGGTATTCGGCCACCTGATCGACGGCACGCAGGCCGAGTTTGTGCGGGTTCCCTACGCCCAGACCTCCGTGCACAAGGTCCCCGAGGGGGTCACGAATCAACAGGCGGTGCTTCTGAGCGACATCCTCCCCACCGGGTTCGAGATGGGGGTTCAGTACGGGCAGGTGAAACCCGGCGACGTGGTCGCCGTGATCGGTGCCGGCCCGATCGGTCTCGCTGTCATGACGACCGCGGGACTGTACGGGGCGGCGACGATCATCGCCGTAGACCTCGACTCGAATCGGATCGAGCAGGCGCTGACGTTCGGCGCGACGCACGGCGTCAACTCCGGCGGTGCCGACTGGAAAGACCAGGTGATGGCGTTGACGGACGGACTCGGAGTGGATGTCGCGGTAGAGGCGGTGGGGATCCCGCACACCTTTCAGATGGCCATCGACGTGGTCCGGCCCGGTGGGCACGTAGCCAATGTGGGAGTGCACGGGAGCTCGGTCGAACTCAAGCTTCAGGAACTGTGGATTCAGAACATCACGATCAGCATGGGCCTCGTGAACACCAACACGACGCCGATGCTGCTGAAACTCGTCGCCAGCGGAAAACTGCAGGTCGACGCATTCGCCAGTCACCGCTTCGCGATGGACGACATGATGGCGGCCTACGACACATTCGGTCGGGCCGCCGAGACCAAGGCGCTGAAAGTCATCATCAATCGCTGATCGGGGCCGTCTGCCCGGGAAGCTCCAATGGGCCACCGTCGAAAAATGGGAAAGAAC
>VFQO010001072.1_pt1 | contig 23516 bp, 21 predicted proteins | sample 3512331 | NCBI WGS metagenome assembly VFQO01 (sample SAMN10412371, study PRJNA504923) | tailings metagenome | isolation source: Replicate 3 from Balatoc abandoned mine | place: Philippines: Itogon, Benguet | collected 2017-08-28 | reverse complement strand
ATATAATTTTTGAACCAGCTGCTTTTCCAGAACTCATATCTTGGAATTGCATTGCTATTGAGTCTTTTTAAAAAATCTGAGTAGTTTAGCATTTCTGGCTTTGACCATAATACTTCACTAAGCGCAGTCATTCTGGGAAAAATCATATAATCTACTTTCTTTTCATTCTCCATGTATTCGGTCCACACATTGGCTTGACCTCCAATGATTTTATTTTGCAGGCCTTTTTCTGAAATGGATTTTGGAATCGGGTTGTATTTATATACCGCTTCCAGAGGATTGTAACCATGAATGGCAAGACTATCTTTGGGGTCTTGTGATTGGTAATGATCAAAATAAAAAGGTTTGCCAGGTGTATTGATTACGCTAAATCCTTTTGAAGCAGATTCGATGGCTTGCTTATCGGTTCCCCAGTTCATAACAATAGTACTCGTATCAAGGTCTCCTTCGTTAATCTCATGCCAGCCTATTGTCTGCTTTCCTTTACTTTTCAACAACTTTGCTACGTACTCTATAAAGTAGGTTTGCAGTGCTGTCTCGTTTTTGATTCCATTGGCTTTCATGAATGCCTGCGTAGCAGGGTCTTGTTTCCACCAGATTTTACTGCATTCATCCCCACCTACATGAATATAGGGCGAAGGGAATAAATCGGCTACTTCTGTAAATACTTTATCCAGAAATTCAAAACTTGCTTTGGTGGGTGCCAGCACATTGTTTTGACGATTGTACATACCCCATGTGGTTGCTACTTTCCAGTTGGAATCGGGGCGGGTACTCAATTCAGGATAAGCCGCAATGGCGGCTCTGCTGTGTCCGGGAATATCAATCTCGGGAATAATGGTGATGCCTCTAACGGTTGCATAGTCAATAATGTCTTTAATTTCGGCTTTAGTATAATAACCGCCATATTGTTTTCCATCGTATTTAGCGGGTTGATCTTTGAAATGGCCTATTAAAGTTTCGCTTCTGTAAGCAGCGACAGTATTGAGTTTGGGATAACTGTTTATTTCAATTCTCCAGCCCTGATCATCTGTTAAGTGCCAATGAAATGTATTGAATTTGTGGAAGGTTAAATAGTCAATGTATTTTTTTATATAGGATACTGGAAAAATATGACGTACTACATCCAGGTGCATGCCTCTGTAGGCAAATCGGGGTTCATCTTCTATGTAAACAGGTTCAAGAGAAATCTTTTCCTGCTTTTTCATGGGAATTAGCTGAAGTAAACTTTGAATTCCATTGATGATTCCCCGGATACCAGCAGATTCAATAACTATTTTTTCTGAATGAATGGTGATTGTATATTTTTCATTAGAAAGATGTTTATTCAATAATAGATATATGCCCTTGTCTTTTTGAAGATAGGTACTTGCATTCAACATGTTTTTGATTAATGACAAGCCGGATTGTTGAAGAATAGCCTCACTTAAATAAGTTGCCTGTTTGGTAAAAGTAGGATCATAATAAATGATGCTGGATTCCTGAATCTGAAATGGGGTTGGAACATGGGGATAGCTGATGAAATTGGGCTTAGGTATGATTTGATTTGCAGATTGTGCAATTGTGCCTAATGCGAATAACAAGCTAAAAAAAAGAGGAAATAGTTTTTTCATGGTATTGGAGAGGATATAGGTTTGGTAAAAATATAAAATTGAGGGGTTTATAGGTAAATTGCATTGCAGTATTTGCAAAAACAAAGCAAGCCGAATGAATAAATCTCAGATAAGAGAAATCTATTTGCAAAAAAGAAAAGCTTTGCATGGTCCCGAACAACTTAAAATGGATGATTTGCTTTTGATCCAATTCCAGCAATTTTCTTTTGAAGGGATTGAAACAGTGTTAACCTATTGGCCAATGCCACATAAGGCAGAGCCCAACACCCATTTATTTAACGGTTATTTACGACATATGATTCCGGGATTACAACTTGCATATCCTGTAGTCAGAGATAATTACATTATGGAAGCCATATGCATCAATGAGGATACTGTATATGCTACCAATTCGCTCGGCATTACAGAGCCCAGAGAGGGTGACAGGCTTGAGCTTAAAGATATTGACCTGGTACTGGTTCCCTTACTGGTTTTTGATGAAGCAGGATACCGGGTAGGATTTGGTAAAGGCTATTATGATCGTTATTTGGCAGAAAAATCTGAACAAACAATTTTGATGGGCTTTTCTTATTTTGATCCCATCCCTTTGATTAGCGACACCCATGAATTTGATATACCTTTACATGTAGGGATTACCCCCAATTGTATTTATGAATTTTAATACCCTTTTTCTTAAATCATTCAGAGTATTGCTTTTGCCATTAGCAGCGCTGTATGGTTTGATTATTGTAATCAGGAATCGATTGTTCGACAGGCAGATATTAAAATCTGCGGAGTTTAATTTTCCCGTCATCTGTGTCGGCAATCTGGCTGTAGGGGGTACTGGTAAATCACCCATGGTGGAATATCTGTTGACTTTACTAAGCCCCCAATTTAAAATGGCAACTTTAAGTAGGGGGTACAAGCGCAGGACCAAAGGATATGCACTGGCCAATGAAGCTACTACTGCATTGGAAATTGGTGATGAACCCATGCAATTTGCCCTGAAATTTCCCCATGTGGCAGTAGCAGTTGGAGAGGAAAGAATTGTTGCCATTCCACATTTATTACAGGATCATCCTGATTTGCAGGGAATTATTCTGGATGATGCGTTTCAACACCGTAGCGTTAAAGCTGGCTTTAATATTCTGCTAACAGAATATAATAATTTGTACACCAGTGACTTTTTTTTACCTACGGGTGATTTGAGAGATGAATGGGCTTCAGCCAAACGCGCACAGGTTATCATTGTTACCAAGTGTCCGGCCGATTTAGACGAATCTACCAAAGAAGCTATCATAAAAGACTTGCAGCCGCTGCCAGAGCAGCGTGTATATTTTAGCACAATTGAATATGGCGTTCCTTATCATATCTGTGACGCCAATATTCAATATGCTATTAACTCTCTGGATGAAGTGATGCTGGTTTGTGGCATAGCCAATCCAAAACCATTGAAAGACTTTTTGCTGCAGAAAGCTAAAACCTATTATCAGCAGGATTATGCAGATCATCATATTTTTTCTATTGATGATTTAAAAGAAATCAAACAATTATTTGATGATGTTTCTGCTGACAGAAAACTGATTGTTACTACTGAGAAAGATGCAGTTCGATTAATCAAGTTCAAAGAGGAGTTGAAGTCAATGCCCTTTTTTGTAATCCCAATCAGACACAGGATTTTATTTGATGAGTCCTGGCAACTCAACAATCAACTGGTCAATTTCATTAAGAATTTCTCTTTTAAACCTATTACACCAGAACATGAGCTCGAAAAAGCCTAAATCTAAACAGAAACGTAAAGCAAAAACCATTACGGTTCATACGCCAAAAGGAAGACTGGAAGTAACTCGTTCCGGCATGGGATATGTTATCATTGATGACGAAGGCGGAGATGTATTGGTTAAACCCAATGATTTCCTGACAGCTCTGAATGGAGATATTGTCAGGGTTAAGATTATCAAGGAAAATAGCCGAACAGGAAAAAGGGAAGGAAAGATTACAGAAGTAGTTTCCAGAAAACAAACGGAATTTATAGGTCATTTGCAGGTGTCTGCTCACCATGCTTTTTTTGTGCCCGATTCGGACAAACCTATGCCAGATTTATACATTCCTCTTCAATCGATAAATGGAGCTAAACACAAAGACAAAGTATTGGTGCGATTGGTTCGGTGGGAAAAAGAGGATAAAAAACCTGTTGGAGAAGTAGTAAGTCTTTTGGAAAATGATAGTCCGAATGATGCTGCCATGAAAGAAATTTTAACCGAAGCAGGATTCCCGATTTCCTTTCCGGATGAAGTGATGGAAGAAGCGGGAAGATTGCCTGATATCATTGGTGAAGCCGAAGTTGCCAGGAGAAAGGATTGTAGAAATATTCTGACCTTCACCATTGATCCAGTAGATGCAAAGGATTTTGATGATGCCATTTCTATCAGAAGATTAGGAGATGATAAATACGAGATAGGGGTACATATTGCCGACGTGAGTCATTACGTTGAGCCAGATACCGCATTGGATGAAGAAGCTTATAAAAGGGCTACTTCCGTGTATCTTCCGGACCGTGTTAATCCTATGTTACCTGAACATATTTCTAATCAACTCTGTTCTTTAAGACCTAATGAAGACAAGCTTACCTTCTCTGCAATTTTTCAGATGAATTCACAGGGAGAGGTTAAACAGTATTGGTTAGGAAGAACCGTGACACACTCCGATCATCGCTATACTTACGAAGACGTACAACAAATCATTGAAACCAAGGAAGGACTTTACAAGGAAGAAATTTTGCTGTTAAATGATATTGCACAGAAGTTAAGAAAAAAACGTTTCAGTAAGGGGGCCATTAATTTTTCCTCTCAGGAAGTAAGGTTTAAACTGGATGAAAAAGGTACTCCCATAGGAATTGTAGTAAAAGAAAGTAAAGAATCGCATCAATTAATTGAAGAACTCATGTTGCTGGCTAATAGAACAGTAGCCGAAAATATTGCCAAAAAATCGGTTAACGGAAAACCGATCCCTTTTCCATACCGCGTGCATGATCAACCAGATGAAGAAAAACTGGCACCCTTTATTCAATATGCCAAAAGATATGGACATGGATTTGATATTAGCAGTCCACAAGCCATTGCGCATAGTTTTAATCAGATGTTGAAAGATGCAGCCGGAAAACCGGAGCAGCATGTATTAGAACAGCTGGGCATCCGAACCATGGCGAAAGCCATCTATACGCCTGAAAATATTGGGCATTATGGATTGGCATTCGAGCACTATTGTCATTTTACTTCTCCAATTAGAAGGTATCCGGATATTTTGGTGCATAGAGTGCTGCAGTCTGTTTTAGACGATGCCCCCAAAGTAGACAAAAAGATGCCCGAGAAATGTAAACACACCAGTGAAAGGGAAAGGGCAGCTATGGAATGTGAAAGAGCAGGTAATAAATACAAGCAGGTTGAATTTTTACAAGGATTTATTGGAGAGACTTTTGAAGGAGTTGTAAGTGGGGTTGCCAGTTTTGGATTTTTTATTGAAACAATTGAACACAAGTGTGAAGGCCTGGTAAGCATTGTAAGCCTGAGTGACTATGATGATTTCAGATTGGTGGAATCTGAATATAGTCTGGTGGGTAGAAGGAGTGGACGCATTTTTAAAATGGGCGACAAAGTAACGGTCCGTTTAGTAGCAGCCAATCTTGAAAAACGACAATTGGATTTTGAATGGGAGTTAGGATAAGCAAAAGCACCAATTTTAGCAAGATATTGGGCTACCAGCCACTGGCCAATACATCGGCCAGGTGCATCATCTGAATGTTTTTGCCTTCGTGTTTTGCACATCCGTCAATATGCATAAGGCAACTCATGTCGGTGCTAATCAGAATAGTTGCACCCGTTTCTGCTGCATTGTTTATTTTTTGACTTCCCATGGCAATGCTGATGGGCTCAAATTTTACTGCAAAAGTGCCTCCGAAGCCACAACAGGTTTCTACATCGTTCATTTCTTTTAACTCAAGTCCGGTAACCTGGCTTAATAACAAACGGGGTTCTTGTTTAATTTTGCATTCTCTTAATGCAGCGCAGCTGTCATGGTAAGTGGCCGTGGCTTCCAAACTAGCGCCAAAATCAATTTGCTTCAGCACATTTACCAAGAAGTCTGAAAATTCATAAATCCTGGTTCCTATTTTCGATGCCTGATTTTTATATGCTGAATTTTCAAATAATTGGGTATAATAATTTTTTACAAATCCTACACAGCTGGCACTGGGCGCAACAATATAATCGGCCCCTTCAAAATCCTGTAAGAATTTGGTACAGACTTCCTTAGCTTCTCCATGAAAACCTGCATTGAAAGCAGGCTGTCCGCAACAAGTTTGCGAAGCGTTGTAATGAACCGAACAACCTGCTTTACGCAATACTTTAACCATATTGAAAGCTACATTAGGATATAGCTGATCTATAAAGCAAGGAATAAATAGCTGAACGTTCATCAAAAATTATTTTATGGATCGATTCAAATGAATCATTTTCAATGCAGTGATGGCGGCTTCTTCTCCTTTGTGTCCATGCGCACCACCCATTCTTTCAATGGCTTGTTGCACATTTAATACAGTTAATACACCAAAAATAACCGGCACATCAATCTGGAGGTTCAATTGCATAATGCCATCGGTTACTCCTTTGCAAACATAGTCAAAATGCGGAGTGTCGCCCTGTATTACGGCGCCTAACACAATGTAGGCATCTGGAGTACGTTTGGTATAAGTGTAATGCTGTTTAACACCAAAAGGCAATTCAAAAGCACCAGGTACTACCAGTGTTTTCACAGTTACTCCCGCTCCCTTTAATACTTTCTTAGCGCCTTTTTCCAAAGCATTAATGATGGTACTGTTCCATTCCGTTTTAACGATAACAACAAAGGCATCCTCCGGTGTGGGGATGCCTTTGTTTAATAAAGTATTTCCTTTAGTAGCCATTATTCAGCAAGGTCATTTTTTTCGTTGCTCAAGCGATAAATGTATTTATCTGCCTGAAAACCTTTATCTGTTTTGGGGAATTTGTTTTTTACTTCTTTGTACAATTCCAATGCTTCCGCGGTTTTCCCGGTAGACTCTAATAATAAAGCCGCACGGAATAAATATTCTGAAGAATTGTTTTCGTCTTCAATGAATGTAGCAGCAGCTTTCTTGTAAGCCTCAACTGCTTCCTCTTTTTTATTTAATTCTGCATAAGCATCACCCAAACATCCTGTAGCTAATAATTGAATTTGCTTTGCATCTGTAGAGAAGTCTTTTAAGTGCTTAACTGCATTTTCAAACTCACCTAGTTTAAGGTAGCTGATACCTGCATAGTAATGAGCAAGGTTAGCTGATTTTGTACCACCGAAATTGCTGATTACGTTTAACACACCTTTGTATTGTCCGTCGCCATTCAATACCAATCTAGAGGAATCCATTGCAAAGTATTGCTCCGCTTTAAATAAAGCTTCTGCTGCTTTTTCTTCTTTTGGTTTTACCACGTATTGTTGGTAAGCAAACCAACCACCACCTATTACCAAAACGGCTGCAATAGCCAGTAACAATGGTTTCTGAATTTTTGAGAAAGTGGTTTCTACTTTATGTGCTGCCTCTTGGGTTACTACTTCAGGCGCTTGTTTTTCGCTCATTCTATTTGATTATTCGGTTTTAATAAATTAGTCAACAATAAAAGGATAGTTCTGATCTATATAAACGTCTTTTAGAACTTCGTCATCATTTGGCCATGGGCTGTCTTCTGCAAATTTTACAGATTCATCAACCATAGCATTTACCCTGGCATCAATTGCATCCAATTCAGCTTGAGTAGCAAAGCCATTGTCCAAAATTGTGTTGGCAACTTTGGTAATAGGATCCTGGTCTTTGTATTCTTCTACTTCTTCCTTGGATCTGTATTTTTGAGGGTCGGATACTGAGTGTCCTTTGTATCGATAGGTCTTCATTTCTAAAAGGGTAGGACCATCTCCTTCTCTTGCTCTTTTAACCGCTCTTGCAACAGCATCGTGCACCGCTTCAGCAGTCATGCCATCAACTTTGTCAGCAGGCATTTCATATGCATCTGCCAGTTTATAAATATCAATTACATTACTGGTTCTCTCAATGGAAGTACCCATGGCGTAATTGTTATTCTCACAAATAAAAATTACAGGTAGTTTCCAGAGCATTGCCAGGTTAAAGGTTTCGTGTAACATACCCTGGCGAGCAGCACCGTCTCCAAAATAACATAGAACCACATTCTGGGTTCCTCTGTATTTTTCAGCAAAAGCCAGACCTGCTCCCGTACCAATCTGAGCACCTACAATTCCATGTCCACCAAAAAATTTGTGTTCCACGCTAAAGAAGTGCATACTTCCTCCTTTGCCCTTTGCACAACCGGTAGCTTTACCGTATAATTCTGCCATACAGGCATTGGCTGAAACGCCTTTAGCAAGTGCCAAGCCATGGTCACGATATGCAGTGATAAATGGATCGTCTGCCTGGGTAGCAGTCATACAACCTGCTGCAATGGCTTCCTGACCCACATAGGCATGGAAAAATCCACGGATTTTACCGGCCATTTTATACATTTCTTCTGCTTTTAATTCGAACTGGCGAATCAATTGCATTAACTCATACCAATAGAGGTAGGTTTCTTTAGAAAACTTTGTAGACACTTTTCAAAATTTTGATGGCAAATATAGGGGTTATCCTTGATAGTTCCCTACCCGGCATATTCGGCAACCCTATGTTCCTCAGGAGGGTATGGGATTCGGATAGAACTTAGGTATTGTTCCTCTAAAATATTGGCAAATGTGGAAAAATAAAGGATGACATCTTCCCTTACATTTTTTTTAAGCCAGCGGAATCCACCGGGTAATTGATCCAGCACAGATCTGTCATCTAAATATTCCAGATGGTGAATATCGGAAGGGGTAAGGCCAATATCAGTGAGCTTTTTAATCATCAGGTTAACCGGGGTATTACTAACGGGGCAGAATTCTTCAGCCAATTCAGTCCATTCCCCAAAGCCTGTATGAGCGTAGGTTAGTATTTCTTCTTTACTCACATTGGCTACCACCTGCAATAAATTCCCACAGTTGCAGGCACCGTGATTGCCCCATGCATAAGGGGCGCCGTTTGCTAAATGCTGAGCTGTTTGTCTTAACACGTCTACTAAAACCAGATTCGGATGAGCCATAACATTTTACTTTATAAATAAACAAGCCTGTCTTTAAAAAAGTTGATTTAATTAGAAAATTAAAAAACAGAAAAATGTACGCTCAAAATTGTGCAAGGCAATCAGAAAATTATTGCTGATTTACTCAACATAGCTACCGTTCATCCCTAAAATACCAATCTACCTAAAACCTTTTTCTTGTTTATGAGTTAGATATAAAAAATTAAACAAAAAATTTATGAAAATGCGCATTCTAACTTTGACAATGGTTGCCCTTATGGGATTATTCGGTAGTGTAAGTGCTCAGAACACAGTTGTGGATATTGCTGTTGGTTCTAAAGATCACTCAACATTGGTTGCTGCTGTTAAAGCGGCCGATCTGGTAGGTACTTTGCAAAGTGCTGGTCCGTTTACCGTTTTTGCACCGGTAAATGCCGCTTTTGATAAATTACCTGCAGGTACAGTGGCTAACTTATTAAAGCCTGAAAACAAAGCTGCTTTGGCAAAAGTGTTAACCTACCATGTTGTAGCAGGTAACTTAGACGCGGCTGCTGTAATTAAAGCAGTAAAAGATGGTAAAGGAAAAGCAGTAGTAAAAACGGTTGCTGGAAATTCATTAACCGTAACAGTAAAAGACGGAAAAGTAACCCTGACCGATGAAAACGGTGGAGTAGCAACCGTTGTAGCTGCTGATTTAAAAGCTGGTAACGGCGTGATTCACGTGATTGATACTGTTGTATTGCCTAAGTAAAATTCAATACAATTAAATGAAGTGAAGAAAGGTTTGTAGAAGTTTGGTTTGGGTAAAAAAAGAGGCTGCTTATTCAAGCAGCCTCTTTCATATTGTAACCGTTCAAAAAAAGTGAGCGGTAAGAATTCACGAATTATGCTTCCAGTAAAAACGGATAGCCATAATGAACTGGAGGATTATAAGTCTCCTTAATGGTGCGGGCACTTAACCATCTGTAAAGGTTCAATGCACTGCCGGCTTTGTCGTTGGTGCCAGATGCTCTTGCACCCCCAAATGGTTGTTGACCTACCACGGCTCCTGTTGGCTTGTCGTTAATATAGAAATTACCAGCTGCATTTCTCAGCATGTTAGTAGCCAATTCTACTGCGGCTCTGTCCTGTGAAAGAATCGCACCAGTTAATGCGTAAGGAGAAGTACTGTCTACCAATTGTAAAGTCTTTTCAAACTGTTCTGCAGGGTATACATAAATGGTTAACACTGGTCCGAAAATTTCTTCGCACATAGTAACCGATTTTGGATCCTTGGTTACAATTACAGTTGGTTCAATAAAGTATCCTTTTGTTTTACTGAAATTACCTCCCGCAACAATTTTTACTTTCTTGTTTTTCTTCGCATTGATGATATAACGGGTGATGCTGTTGTAGGCTTTTTCATCAATGACCGCATTTACAAAATTGGTGAAGTCTTCCACAGTTCCCACTTTCATGGTACTTACGGCTGCTACCAGTTTCTTTATAATTTCATCAGCAAGGTTGCTAGGGATATAGGCTCTGGATGCCGCAGAACATTTCTGTCCCTGGAATTCAAAAGCTCCTCTAGCCAATGCAGTAACTACTGCATCTACGTCGGCTGATTTATGCGCCACTACAAAGTCTTTACCTCCAGTTTCACCCACAATTCTTGGGTAGGTTCTATACATGCCCATATTTTCACCAATGGTCTTCCACATATTATTGAAAACACCAGTTGAGCCAGTAAAGTGAACGCCTGCAAAATCTCTGTGAGAGAAACAAACTTTGCCAATAGTTGGTCCATCCACATAAATCAAATTGATTACGCCGTCTGGCAATCCTGCTTCTTTTAAAATGCGCATGAACAGTTGCGCTGAATATATTTGTGTATTGGCAGGTTTCCAAACCACAACGTTGCCACACATGGCAGCAGAAGTTGGTAAGTTGCCGCCAATAGCAGTGAAGTTGAAAGGAGTTACAGCCAACACAAATCCTTCCAAAGGACGCCACTCCAAACGATTGTGCATGCCTGGTGCAGAGATGGGCTGTTGCTTATAAATTTCACTTAGGAAATGAACGTTGAAACGAAGAAAGTCAATCAATTCGCAAGTACTATCAATTTCAGCCTGAAAAGCATTTTTACTTTGCCCCAACATGGTAGCCGCCAGCATCTGATAGCGATATTTGGTGGCTAATAAATCTGCTGCTTTCAAAAAGATATGTGCTCTGTTTTCCCAGCTAAGAGCAGCCCACTTATCCTTTGCTTGCAAAGCAGCTGCAATGGCCTGGTGTGCGTGCTTTTCTTCTCCGGCATTGAAATGGCCTAATGTATGAGACAGTTCATGCGGCGGATGAATGGCTACTTTTTTGTCTGTTCTTACTGCTTTACCACCTATATACATAGGGATATCCAGTTGTTTTTTCTTGGCTTCGGCCAATGCTTTTTTTAAAGCTGCTTTCTCCGCACTTCCTGGTGCAAATTGCTGAACCGGTTCGTTGGTTGGCATCGGGTATGAAAATGTACCAATACTCATAGGTGAAAATTTATAAAGTTTGAGGTCGCAAGTTACGAAGAAAACTCTATTGGGTTTTGGCTACATTTGTGTATGGCTGTTATCCTATTTGATCCTACTTACAGGAATTTATTGGCACCGCTTTCTACTACCAAAGCGTTGGCACAGTTTCATTTTGGTTTATTGAGTATTCAGGAGCGATGGGAACTGTTGCTGAAGCAACCCGCTGCCGTTCATACAGCATCATACTTACAGGAATTATATGCAGGTACGAATGCAACGCTGCTGGTATCTGATTCAGCAGTAAATGCTAATCTCTGGATAGATGCTTCTGTAATTCCGGATGATGCGCTGATTGTACAAATACAATCCTTGCAAAATGGCGATTGCCTGATGGATGAACAGGGTTTGGTGGCTGGGAAAGCAGTGATTTCTTTCAGCGATTTTAATCCCTCCGAAACAGCTGCATATTTTTCACAAGCTAATAAACTGGCCAATGTTCAGCGAATTCGCTTCCCTTGGGAAATCATGCAAATTAATGATGCAATGATTCGTAAGGATTTTGAATGGGTTACTTCCGGCAGAAAGTCTCAACCCATTCCTGCTTCTGTAAACGCAATAGGGGATGATCAGATTTTTATTGAACCCGGTGCCCGTTTGCAATACTGTACTTTGAATGCAAGTACTGGCCCCATTTATATTGGTAAGAAAGCAGAGATTATGGAAGGATCCAGTATCCGTGGACCATTTTCCATCGGCTATAATTCAGTAGTAAAAATGAACAGCCGCATATACGGAGGAACAAGTTTGGGGCCTTACTGCATGGGAGGAGGTGAAATTAAAAATGCAGTGATGATGGGTTATTCCAACAAAGCGCACGACGGTTATCTGGGAGACGCTGTAATTGGTGAATGGTGTAATATGGGTGCTGGTAGCAGTAATAGCAATCTGAAAAATTCTGCAGGTACTATTAAAATATTCAGCATGGGACTGAATGAATATGTAACCGTTGGTCAGAAATGCGGTGTGATTATGGGTGATTATTCCAGAGTGGCCATTAATTCCAGTCTCAATACAGGATCCATGATTGGGGTAAGCTGTAATGTTTTTGGAGAAGGGCTCTTGCATAGTTCCATTCCGCATTTTAGCTTTGGTTTAAAAGGAAAAGTTTACCAAATTGAAACCGCCATCAGAGACATCAATAACTGGAAAGGATTGAAGGGGTTAGAAATGTCACAGGAAGAAATAAACGTTCTACAATATATTTATACAAACAACAAGCAATTATGAGAAAGCAAATCGCAGCAGCCAATTGGAAGATGAACCTTACCTTACAACAAGGCGAACAATTAATAAACGATCTATTGGCAAAACCCCACTCATTAAAGGAAAATCAACAGGCTGTTTTTGCAGTTCCTGCTCCTTACTTAATGATGGCGCAGGAAAAATTGGGAAACAAAGAAAGGGTAGCAGTTGCTGCACAAAACTGTTATAGCAAGAAAAGCGGAGCCTATACCGGAGAAATTTCGGTAGAAATGTTACAGTCTATCGGGGTGCATTATGTAGTGTTGGGTCACTCTGAAAGAAGAGAATATTTTAATGAAAGCAATAGCTTTTTGGCAGAAAAAATTGATATCTGCTTAAGTAGTGGCGTTACCCCCATCTTCTGTTGCGGAGAACCTTTGCAAATTCGGGAAGCGGGAACGCAGAATGAATTTGTAGGAACTCAATTGAAAGAATCTTTATTTCATTTATCTGCTGACAATATTAAAAAAGTAGTTATTGCCTATGAACCCATCTGGGCAATTGGAACAGGTAAAACAGCTAGCAGCGATCAGGCGCAGGAAATGCACGCATTTATTCGTGCAGAACTTGCTCATCAATATGGAAAAGAAACAGCCGATCAAATTTCTATTTTATATGGCGGCAGTGTGAAAGCCAGCAATGCAGCAGAACTGTTTTCTCAGCCCGATGTAGATGGAGGTTTAGTTGGTGGTGCTTCTTTAATTGCAGATGAATTTGTAGCGATTATCAATGCATTGAAATAGATATAACCTGATACTTCATGAATCCCGATTGCCAACCGTAATCGGGATTTTTATTTTAAGATAAACTGCGCTCTGCTGATCCGATCATTGATAGCAATGCCAATCCCTTCGTTGGGAAATATTTCAGAAAGAATGAGATCGAAGTTTGACTGATCGATATTTCTTAGCGTAGCAAATAATTGGCTGGCTGCTGTTGACAATTGATGGTCGGGTGCCAGTTTGAAATTGGTAGCCCCAATATATGCTGTATCCAAACTAATCACTGCGATTTTTTTTCCTGCATGCTCCTGTAGTAATTGTGGAATATTCCCAATGAACAAGGGTGTATGAGGGGCATAGTGGCTTTTTAGCTGCCCGGGGGTTGTTGGTTGAGTTGCTGCTTCCGAATTCGTGGCATTCACAACTTCAAGTCCACTAAATCGGCTGAGTTCCTCCGCAGTAACGCTTCCCGCTCTGTGTAATATAATATGGTTATCGGCCACTTCACAAATCGTCGATTCCAATCCCACTTTGGTATTGCCACCATCTAAAACATAGGGAATTTTACCATGGAGTCCATCCATTACGTGATGGGCATTGGTAGGACTGATATATCCGGAAGGATTGGCGCTGGGTGCTGCCAGCGGAAAAGATAGCCTGCTTAACAGCGATAAGGTTAAAGGTTGATCTGGTACCCTTACCGCCACTTTGTTACTTCCTGCCGTTGTGATATCGGGGACATTGTCTTTCTTGGGCAGTAGTAAAGTCAAAGGACCTGGCATAAATTTTTGGGCCAGCTTCAGACTCATTTCATCTACCACTGCATAATCGGTAATCTGGCTTGCGTTGGCAAGGTGTAAGATGAGGGGATTAAAACTGGGTCTGTTTTTGGCAGCGTATATTTTGGCCACAGCGGCCGGATTCAGGGCATTTGCTGCCAAACCATAAACAGTTTCCGTGGGGATGGCCACCAGTTCACCTGCCTGTAAAAACCCTGCTGCGATTGTAATATCTGTACCAATGGCCGTTTGCATACGCAAAATTAACAACTTGTGTTTGAATTGTCATTTAATTCAGCTTCCCCCACCTATCTTTGCACACTTATGAAGCATATCAGGAACTTTTGTATTATAGCCCATATTGACCACGGGAAGAGCACATTGGCGGATCGTTTATTGGAACATACAAAAACGGTAGGAGAGCGCGAGATGATGAACCAGGTACTCGATGATATGGATCTGGAGCGCGAGAAAGGCATTACCATCAAGAGCCACGCCATTCAAATTAACTATACCCACAAAGGAGAACAATACATACTCAATTTAATTGATACCCCCGGACACGTAGATTTCAGTTACGAAGTAAGTCGTGCTCTCGCAGCCTGCGAAGGTGCTTTGTTGCTAGTGGACGCTTCTCAGGGGATTCAGGCACAGACCATCAGTAACTTGTACTTAGCCATCGACAACGATCTTGAAATTATTCCGGTCATTAATAAGATTGACATGGACGGAGCCAAGATTCCGGAAGTAACCGACCAGATCATTGATTTGATTGGATGCAAGCAGGAAGATATCTTATTGGCCAGTGGTAAATCGGGCATTGGGATTGAGGAAATTTTGCAAGCCATTTGTGAGCGTATTCCTGCTCCGAAAGGCAGTGTGGATGCACCCTTACAGGCTTTGATTTTTGACAGTGTGTACAATAGCTTCCGTGGTATTATTATTTACTACAGAATCATGAATGGTACCCTTCGTAAAGGGGACAAAATTCGTTTTGTAGCTACTGGTAAGGATTATATAGCGGATGAAGTAGGGGTGTTGAAATTAAATATGACCCCCAAAGACCAGGTAGCTGCAGGTGATGTGGGATATGTAATTACGGGCATTAAAAATGCCAAAGAAGTAAAAGTAGGGGATACGCTAACATTGGCTAATAATCCGGGTGAAATGATTAATGGGTTTGAGGAAGTGAAGCCCATGGTATTTGCTGGTATTTTCCCTGTGAACACAGATGAGTTTGAAGAGTTGAGAGACTGTATGGACAAACTTCAATTGAATGATGCTTCCTTAACTTTTGAACTAGAAACCTCACAGGCACTAGGCTTTGGTTTCCGATGCGGATTCTTGGGGCTATTGCACATGGAAATTATTCAGGAGCGATTAGAAAGAGAATTCAATCAGACAGTTATTACCACTGTTCCTAACGTAAGCTTTACGGCCTACACTACGCGAGGTGAAAAAATATTGGTGAACAATCCAGTTGAAATGCCTGATCAGGTGAAGATTGACCGTATTGAAGAACCATTCATTAAAGCACAAATTATTACCTTGCCAGAATACATTGGGAATATCATGACCTTGTGTTTGGGTAAGCGTGGAATTTTAATTAACCAAAGCTATTTAACACCTACCCGTGTTGAATTGATTTTTGAAATGCCTTTGACCGAAATCGTATTTGATTTCTACGATAAATTGAAAAGTTCTACCAGAGGGTATGCGTCATTTGATTATAGCCCGATTGACCAGCGTGAAGCGGATATTGTTAAAATGGATATTTTGTTGAACGGTGATAAAGTAGATGCTTTGAGTGCATTAATTCACAGAAGCAGGGCCACAGATTTCGGAAGAAAACTTTGCGAAAAGCTAAAGGAATTATTGCCCCGTCAGCAATTCCAGATTGCCATTCAGGCCGCTATTGGAGCCAAAGTGGTAGCACGTGAAAATATCAGCGCCATCCGCAAGGACGTAACTGCCAAATGTTATGGTGGTGATATTAGCCGTAAACGCAAGCTACTAGAAAAGCAGAAAGAAGGTAAGAAAAGAATGCGTCAGATTGGAAACGTAGAGATTCCGCAGGAAGCATTTCTGGCTGTTTTAAAATTGGACTAGTATTTGCACGAATACAGCTTTAACTAGTAGGGTAAAGTCTGTTTGTTAGTCATGGATTGCTTGAATTAATCGGGCTCGACAGCTTCGTATTCCGGTATGTAAACCCAGCGACCAAATTCCCATTTAAATCCTTCTACGGTACCATAGGGAACCAGTGTGTGTTTTTTGGAAGGCTCATTGGATTCGCTTGCCAGTTTGGCAAATACTATGCGGTTCAGTTTGGTATCGTAATTTAATTTGGCATTGGCCTGCTTTTTAAACTCCAGACAGAAACGGCTTACGGGTTGTTTGGGTTTAATGATATCATTGGGATAACTGAAAAATTTTCCACCAAACAAAGGATTGCCTTGTGGGTCAAAGTGTAATACTTCAATCCATTTTCGCGTGCTTCTGGCATCGTTTTCATCATAGCCCAACAGGGTATAGTATTTTTTATTGTTGTATTCTTTCTGAATGATATTGTAATACACAGCGCCAATCCAGTTCTGATTGGTTCTTACAGAATCATAAGGGTTTTCTGTAAAATCAGTGCCGTCGTATAAAGGAATTAATTTGAGTGAACCGTCCTTGGTATTCATCTGAATTGCACCCTTGTATCTGTAATAACTGAAATCCTTCATGAGTTGCCAGGTAATGATTCTGAAACTACTATCAGGTGCGTAGATCCTGGAAATGGTTTTTAAAGAATCAAATGGATAATGAAAGGAATAGGGCGTCTTTAAAGCTTGTACCAATTGACGGGTAAAAAAACTATCGGCTCTCAGTCGGTCTTCTGTGTCTTCTGCATTTAAAATGGTAAATGCAAAACCGCTCAAATTGGTTTCTGCGGCAGAGAGAATGGCTCTATTGGACGGTGTTTGCGCCAATAAGCCTTTGTTACTGCCAATCAATACCATTAAAAAGAAAACCGTGATGAGGCGTCGCAAATTCATACAGCAAATTACCAATTATTCATTCCGTAAAAAGCTGTCCACTAAATTTTATCATTTTCTTGCATTTACACAAGCTTGGGCAAATTCAAGAAGGCTGTTAAACCGCGCGTCAATCATTGGATCGGGAAAGGGGGTTTCCGGGTGGGTAGTGGCCAGAAATACGGTGTGCATGCCTGCATTTCTACCAAATTTCATATCACTTATGCGATTGCCGACCATGACGCAACAATTAAAATCAATATCTGTAAAATCAGCTTTTGCTTGAAAAGCCATACCAGGCTGAGGTTTGCGGTTGGGTGAATCATCAGCCAAATCCGGACAAAAATAAATTTTATGGATATGTCCTCCCGCTTTTTCAATTTGCTGCAACATATGCTCATGAATGGCATCCAGGTCTTCTACGGTCATCAAGGCTTTGCCAATCCCTTTTTGATTGGTGGCAATTACAATTCGTTTAAAACAACTATTTAATAAAGCAACTGCTTCAGGTGCATTTTCATAAAAATGAAATTCTGATGCATTGCGTATATAGTCTTCTTTTTTTTCGTGATTCAATACACCATCTCTGTCTAAGAATAAAGTCCAGTTAGCGTTGATCTGTTCTAATGCAAACATCTTATGGAAATAAATTGGCTTCTACCAGTTCGCAAATAATATGTCCAATCATGATATGGCTCTCTTGAATTCGAGGGGTATTCTTGGAAGGGATATCAAGTAAAAATTGGGAAAGTTCTTCCAGTTTGCCACCGCCATTTCCGGTAAACCCAACCGTGATGATATTTTTGGCTCTTGCGGTTTCAAAAGCTTTTACAATATTGGGGGAGTTGCCCGAGGTACTCAGCCCAATCAAAATATCTCCGCTTTGCATGGTGCCTTCAACCAGTCTGCTATATACTTCATCATAACCATAGTCGTTGGCTACAGCGGTTAAATATGAACTATTGCAGTGCAATGCATCGGAAGGCAAGGCCGTTCTGTTTTTATAGAACCTGCCGGAGAACTCAGCCGCTAAGTGCTGTGCATCAGCTGCGCTCCCCCCATTGCCGCAGAACTGAACTTTATGTCCATTCCTAAAGGCCGTGGTTACCGCATCCACAACCCCTGCAATTTGTTCTAACAATGCAGCGTTGCTCAACAAACTTTGTTTCACTTGTATGGATTCGGAAATGATATGGTTAATTTTGTCTAACATCTGTTGTATTATTTGGCAAGATCAACGATGGAATTAACCAGTTGATCCCATTGGTATTTTTTCTTCCCTTTTCGAAGTTCCTGCAAATAATGGTCTTCGCCCTGCAAATATAATTCTTCAATGCCTGCTGCAATACTTTCCGGGTTGGGTTCTACTACCAAACCACTTTTGTCGGCCAGAATCATGTCGGGTAATGCCCCTACATTGGTTACCAGCATGGGTTTTTCAAAGTGATAGGCCAGCGGGGTAACGCCACTCTGAGTAGCATTTCGATAGGGCTGAATCACAAAATCGCAGGCACTCATATAGTATTGTACCTGGTCGGAAGGAATAAAATCTGTGAAATCATAAATAACATCTTCTAATGCTAATTCTTTGATGATGGATTGATAAGTTGCCGCTTCTTCGTAATACTCACCCGCAATCATCAATTTAACTGGAAGTGCGTGCTTGTCTTCGTTTTTAAGCTTCAACAGCTGCATGGCTTTTAATAAAAGATCCAGTCCCTTGTATTTTCTGATAAAGCCAAAAAACAGAATAATTCTTTCCTGTGTGGGAAGCCCCAAATGCTTTCTGGCGGCTACTTTGGTCATCCTCTTTCCAAAATTATCGTACAAAGGGTGGGGGCAGGTGATGGATTTTTTGTTGGTAAAAGTCTTCAGATCTTGATGCACTTTTTTACTCATGGTTATAAAGGCATCTACCGCACCTATAAAATATTGGGTAAACCATTTATCTCCTATACGCTTTTCATGAGGGATAATATTATCGGCAATACAGACCACTTTGGAAACTCCATTCCATCGAATAATGCGTAGGATGGTTCCCAAGCAAGGTCCCATGAATGGCAGCCAGAATCGAACCAGGATCAAGGGTACTTTTTTTCTCGCAATCACAAAGCCCATCCAGATCCAATTGAAAGGATTGATGGAGTTGATTTTAACATGGATGGTTAAATCGCTTGGCGCAGGGTCATTGCTGTATTGTGATTTGCCGGGGAATAAAAAGGAAGGGTATTGCAGAGAGAAAGTATAAATAGTAACCCTATACCCCTGAGCCTGAAATTCCCTTGCCAGTCTCTCATTAAAAGAAGCAATGCCACCGCTTCTGAAAGGCCAGGTGGTTCCTATTAAAATCAGCTCTTTTTTCATGGGCTGTTATCAGGCTTCTTCCAAACCCAGTTTATCTTCAATTAAATATACATTCCTTTCGGAAGCGTTGCGGGCAACTAGTTCTGCCACAAATCCTGTCAGAAATAATTGCATACCTATAATCATCACCGCGAGTGCAATATAGAATGCTGGTTTGTTGGTAATGCCTACTTCAGGATCCAGAATTTTGGCCACCATTAAATAACCGCTGGTAATAAAACCGATTAAAAAAGCTAGGGTTCCGTACAGCCCAAAAAATTGCATGGGCTTTTTACCAAACTTGCCTAGGAACATGATGGTTCCTAAGTCTAAAAATCCATTAATAAAACGATCCCAGCCGAATTTAGTAGTACCGTATTTCCTGGGACGATGTTCTACCACTTTTTCTCCTATTTTTCTGAAGCCGCTCCACTTGGCCAATACTGGGATATAACGATGCATTTCTCCAAATACTTCGATGCATTTCACTACTTTTTTCTTGTACGCTTTTAACCCACAATTAAAGTCGTGAAGCTTTATGCCCGAACTTTTTCTGGCAACTGCATTGAATAATTTGGAAGGAATATTTTTGGTCAGGGTATTGTCATAGCGTTTCTTTTTCCAGCCACTCACCATATCATATCCATCTTCTACAATCATTTTGTATAAGGCAGGTATTTCGTCGGGAGAGTCTTGCATATCCGCATCCATGGTAATGACTACATCGCCTTGGGCTGCTTTGAATCCCTCGTTTAACGCTGCAGATTTACCATAGTTCCGCTGAAATTTAATGCCTTTAATATTCGGGTTACTGTTGGCAAGGGTCTGAATTACTTTCCAGCTATCGTCTCTGCTACCGTCGTCAATCAGCAATACTTCATAGGTATAGCCGTGCTGATCTACAACCGATTTAATCCAGCTGCACAATTCCGGCAGGGATTCTTCTTCATTAAACAGAGGTACTACAATGGATAGCTGCATGCAAAATTATTGATCTTCAAATTTTTCTTCCTTACGGATGACTAAAGTAAGCAAAAGCGACTTTACGAAATCCCAAATTAATCCTAAACCTGTTCCCATGACGATTTCCTTAAGACCCGTTTTCTTCATGCTTTCTGCAGAAGCGGCTACCTGTTTTTCAATGTCTTCTTCAGATGCTCCAAATTTTTCCATCATGGCCCTGGTTTTTTCCAAACCAATCTGCGCAGACTTTTCTGTTAGCGTTTCATCAATTAAATTGTATAATACATAAGTAGCAACAGCTATAATTACTGCTGCAACTGCGTAGGCTAAAAAGTTGAATTTTAATCCCTCCTGAAAACTAAGGTAGCCGCCGTTTTGCTTTCTAACTGCGAAGCCACCCAGCAACAAGATGATAATCATATAAGGGATGAATGTTGAGACAAACATTACATTGGTAAAAGTTGTAACGTCTACCGCCCAGCTACCATACATAAGAAGTACAGCAGATAAGCCACAGATTAAGCCATATTTGGCACCTTCGTTAATTAGATTTGCTTTCATAATTTGATTTGTTAGTTGGTGGTTAATTGTCCGTTGCAAATAGTCCCCCAAACCTTTCCTTGTAAAGGTTTATTCAGAAAGGCATTGTTATGCGATTTGCTTTTTATTTGTTGCTTTTCTAAACTTGACTTTTGGGTTCGGTTATACAGGGTTATTTCTGCAACCGCATTTTCTTCAATATGAGTAACTGGTATGCCAAAAATATTACGCGCATTGATCGAAAATAATTCCACCAATCTTTCCCTGCTTATCGTTGGAAACAATTCGTTGAAAGCTGCAAATACACTCTCCAGTGCATTCATACCAAATTTGGCATATTCAAATTCACAGGTTTTATGATCCCAATCTTGAGGGAAATGATGAGAAGCCATGCAATCTATGGTTCCATCAAGGATGCCTTGTCTGAGTGCCAACATATCGGCCCTGCTTCTTAAAGGAGGGTTTACTTTTAAATTGGTATCGTACCCTTGCAGGTCTTCATCACAGAAAAATAAATGATAGGGAGTTACACTGCAGGTAATGGCCATTCCTTCCTGTTTGGCAGCCTTTATTAATTCCAATGAAGTCTTTGTAGTGATGCCCGTAAAGTGCATACGGGATCCACTGTAGCGAACCAGGTCAATATCTCTTTTGAGCATGCTGATTTCAGCAATGTCTGGTAATCCAGGCAATCCTAATTGAGTGGAAACAATTCCCTCATTCATTAAGCCGGTATGTCCAATACTTTTATCTATGGGTATTTGAATAATGACCCCATCAAATGCTTTTACGTATTGCAAGGCTTTCACGAGTAAGCCAGCTGATTGAACAGGGGATAATCCATCCGTAAATGCAATGGCACAGCTGTTTCGCATATCATACATTTCAGCCAGTTCTTTGCCTTCTGTTTTTTGTGTAATAGCGCCCAGTGGATGAATGGTTACCGGCAAATGTCTGGATTGACCTGCCGCATATTCTACCAATGATTTATTATCCGTAACAGGTTTTGTGTTTGGTAAAGTAAATACCCTGGTATATCCACCTGCAGCAGCGGCTGCTGCCCCAGAAGCAAATGTTTCATTGAACTCAAAACCAGGATCTCCGAAATGGGCAAAAATATCAACCCAGCCGGCAGAAACTTCAAGGCCCTCTTCCTGCACAATTGTTGCATAGTCAGCAACTAATTGTGTTCCTATTTTCTGAATCTTGTTGTCTATAATTAAAATGTCCTGAACTTGTCCGTGGTAAGGGGAGTGGGGGTCGTTAATCAGCACCTGCTTCAGTAGAATATTCATGCAGTAGTTGAAAATTTTATGCAATATAGCTTGAAAATTTCTTTTAGCCCTATATTTGCACCCCATTCAACAAATGAATGAGAGTTCGGGACGTAGCGCAGCCCGGTAGCGCACACGTCTGGGGGGCGTGGGGTCGCAAGTTCAAATCTTGTCGTCCCGACTAAAAAAGCTCCGATCGAAAGATCGGAGCTTTTCTTTTTTAATTTTTGGGTCTAAATGAACGAATTGGCGGAGCAGGTTCTTTCTTCAATTCAATGCCTTGTGTAGGCATCAATCGCAAAGCTTCCTGAACGGCTTTTTCCAATTGAGGATCTTTTCCTTCTATAATGGATTTAGGGTCATGGAATACTTCAATATCCGGAGCAACTCCTTCGGCTTCAACCGCCCATTTACCATCTGTATCAAAGAAACCGCCACGCGGTGCAACCATTCTGCCTCCATCAATAAAAGGAGGCGTATCCCATGTGCCTACTAATCCACCCCAAGTTCTAGTACCAACCAATGGACCCAGGTTCATTTTCTTGAACATATAAGGTAATAAGTCGCCACCTGAGCCTGCGTTTTCATTAATGATCATCACTTTAGGTCCCCAAATACCTGCCATGGGTGTAGTAGATACTTTATGACCTTCCACACGGTTATTGAAATATCCTTGCAGTTTGCGACTCATAATATCAATCATGTAGTCGGCAGCAGATCCACCTCCGTTGTTGCGTTCATCAATTACTGCGCCTTTTTTGTGTTGTTGAGAAAAATAATAACGATTGAAATAAGTGTAGCCAGGATCTCCTGTGTTGGGTACATAAACATAGGCTAGTTTGCCTCCTGATAACTCGTCTACTTTTTTGCGATTGCTTTCTACCCAATGTCTCGAACGCAATCCGGCTTCATTGGCAATAGGAACAACGGTAACGGTTTGAGCGCCTTCTAAATTTGGACTGCTGTTGACTTTTATTTTGATTTGTTTATTGGCAGTACCTTCGAATAAGCTATACAAGTTCATGGAAGCGTCTAGTTTTTTGCCCTCAACTTCCAGTAAATAATCGCCTTCTTTTACTTTCATGCCTGGCCCGCTTAATGGAGATTTCAAATCTGGATTCCAGCTTTCACCTGTGTAGATTTTTTTAATTCGGAAAAGACCATTTTCTATGCTGTAATCGGCACCCAACAGACCCACAGGTATATTGGGCACAGAGGGATAATCACCGCCGCTAACATAGGAATGGCCTACTGATACTTCACCGCTCATGATGTCGATGATATAGTTTAAATCGGAGCGATGCTTTA
>VFQO010001067.1_pt1 | contig 23566 bp, 18 predicted proteins | sample 3512331 | NCBI WGS metagenome assembly VFQO01 (sample SAMN10412371, study PRJNA504923) | tailings metagenome | isolation source: Replicate 3 from Balatoc abandoned mine | place: Philippines: Itogon, Benguet | collected 2017-08-28 | reverse complement strand
TGCCTGCGGTCAATGGGAGACCTAATCCAGATGTTTCTTGACAGGATCAAGCCGCTCGATGCGATCCTCGCAACGGCGGAAAAGAAGTCGCTGCATCGCTCGCTTGGCGCGGTGCAGCTGACACTGTTCGGCATCGGTTGCATTATCGGCACCGGTATCTTCGTGCTGACATCGGCAGGAGCGCAGAAGGCCGGTCCGGGCCTCATGCTGGCCTTTATCATCGCCGGGCTTGTCTGTATCGTTGCTGCGCTGTGTTACGCCGAGATTGCCGCGATGGTGCCGGTTGCAGGTTCGGCCTATACCTACACCTACGCCACCATGGGCGAATTGCTGGCATGGACGGTCGGCTGGGCTCTGGTGCTGGAGTATGCGATCGCCGCATCGGCAGTGTCGGTCGGTTGGTCCGGCTATTTCACGGGCACGATTCTCAATGAATTCTTCGGGTTCAGTTTGCCCGCCTGGCTCAGTGCCGGACCATTGGTGTTGGGCGGATCCGAAGGCGGGTTCATCAACTTGCCGGCGCTGGTTATTGCGCTGCTGGTGACCTGGCTGCTGATGGTCGGGACCACCGAGAGCGCGCGCGTCAATGCGGTGCTGGTGGCGATCAAGATCACCGCGCTGACGGCTTTCATCGGCCTTACCCTGACCAGCGCCTATTTCGATCCCGACAAGTTCAATCCGTTCCTGCCGGCCGGCATCTTCGGCGGCTTCGGGAGCGGGGTTGGCGCAGTCGGCGCGGCGGCGACGATCTTCTTCGCCTATGTCGGTTTCGATGCGGTTTCGACAGCGGCTGAGGAAACCAAGAACCCGCAGCGCAACGTGCCGATCGGCCTGGTCGGTTCGCTGCTGATCTGCACTGTCTTCTACATCCTCGTCGCAGCGGGCGCGATCGGCACCATTGGCGGTCAGCCGATCATGGGGCCGAACGGCGTGCCGTTCCCGGCAGGGTCCGAAGAGCTCGCCCGGCAATGCCTGATGCCCGAACATGCCGAGGCGCTGGTGTGTTCGAACGAGGCGCTGGCCCATGTGCTGCGCCAGATCGGCTTTTCGGGTATCGGCAACGTGCTGGGCATCGCGGCCTTTCTCGCGCTGCCTTCCGTTATCCTGATCCTGCTGTTTGGTCAGACCCGCATCTTCTTCGTCATGGCCCGCGACGGCCTGTTTCCTGAGAAGCTGGCCGAAGTTCACCCCAAGTGGAAGACGCCCTACATCGTCACCGGGCTGACCGGCCTGCTGGTGGCCGTGGCAGCGGCGTTCCTGCCGGTGGGCCAGCTGGCCGACATCGCGAATGCGGGCACGCTCTACGCCTTCTTCATGGTGGCGATTGCGGTGATGCTGCTGCGCAAGCAGGCGCCGGACCGTGAGCGCCCGTTCACGGTTCCCGCTCTGTGGCTGATCGGGCCGCTGACGATTGCGGGTTGCCTGTTCCTGTTCCTCAACCTGCCGTTCGAGGCGATGCTGGTTCTGCCTGTCTGGACCGCGCTCGGCTTCATCGTCTATTTTGCCTATAGTCGTGGGAACAGCCATCTTGGGCGCGGGGTTGTCGTGGTTGTCGACGATGTGGCGGGCGAGGAGACGATGGTGCCGATCCACCCGTCGGAAAAATGATCTTTTCTCACCCTTGAAGTTTCCCGGGGGCCGCCTGTCTGGGTGGCCCCCTTTTGCATCGTGGCGGTACGAGCGATTGCACTTGCGCCAATGTTGGAACATAATGCGAACATATGAGTCGTTCGCCCATGCTCCCGCAAGTCTCGCCCGCCCGTGTGCTGTCCCGCGCGCGCACTGATGCGCGCTGGCGGCCGGGGCTTGCCGCGCAGCCGTTCCACTCCGAAATCTTTGCCCCTGCCACCGAGGCGAGCGGGGCGGGGCTGGCGCTGGCGCTGGCGCGTGATGCGCTCGCGGCATCGGGACAGGGCGAGGATGCCCGCCCGGTGCTGTGGGTGCAGGACAGGAAGGCGATCCGCCTCGGCGGCCGGCCCTTTCTTCATGGCCTGCCGCCCGCGTGGCGCGACCGGCTGATCCATGTCGCCGCCAGTACGCCCGAGGATGCGCTGTTCGCGCTGGAGGAGGGGCTCAAGTGCCGTGAGCTTGCCTGCGTGATCGGCGAGATCGCGGGCAATCCCCGCGCGCTCTCCTTCACCGCCTCGCGCCGGCTCAGCCTGACGGCGGAAAAGCACGGGGTCAGGCTGTGGCTGGTGCGATTGGATGCCGTGCCCGATCTCTCCTCGGCGCGGATGCGCTGGCAGGCCCGCGCGGCCCCGTCGCCGCGCCCGCGCTGGAACCCGGCCGCACCCGGCAGCGCCACCTGGCACGCCGAACTGTTCCGCGCCCGGGGCCATGTGCCGGGCGAATGGATGTTGAACGATGACAACTCAGCCCTGCGCCTCTGCCCCGATCCCGCCGCCGAACCCGCCAGCGCGCCGCATCCTTGCCATCTGGTTCGACCGACTGTCGGTCGATCGCTGGCGGCGCGCGCTCGCGCCTGACGCGCGCGAGGCGGCCGAGGCGCTCCCCACCGCGCTGATCACCGAGACCGCGCATGGCCCGCGCATTGCCGCGGCCAATGATGCGGGGCTCGCGGCGGGTGCGCGTCCCGGAATGCTGCTGGCCGACGCGCGCGCGCTGTGCCCCGATCTGGTGACGGCAGCGGCCGATCCGGCGGGCGATCTCGCGGCGCTGGAGAAGCTCGCCCTGTGGGCGCAGCGCTGGGGCCCGTGGAGCGCGATGGATCCTCCCGACGGCGTGCTGGTCGATGTCACCGGCGCTGCGCATCTGCTGGGTGGGGAGGCGGCGCTGCTGGTGGATGTCATCGGGACTTGTGCTGCACAGTCTCTCGGCGTGCGCGCTGCGCTGGCCCCCACCGCCGGGGCGGCCTGGGCGCTCGCCCATTACGGCCCGCCTGCCGCCATTCTCGCGCCCGGCGATGATCCGCTGCGCCTGCTCGGCGATCTGCCGGTCGCGGCGCTGCGGCTTGATGATGATGTGCTGACGGTGCTGCGTCGGCTCGGGATCAAGCGGCTTGGCGAGCTCGCCGGCGTGACCGGCGCGGGGGGCGATGATCCGCAGGCCGAGGCGGCCTCGCGCGATGCGCTCCAGCGCCGCTTCCGCAACCGCCGCGCGCCTGCCGCCAATCCGCTGCTGCGGCTCGACCAGCTGCTGGGCCGCGTGCCCGAGCCGCTCCTGCCGGTGATCGCGCGTGCCATGCCGATGGTCCAGCGCCGGCTGATGGAACCGCTGCGCCACCGCGATTTGCTCGACCGGGTGGTGGGCGATCTCGCGCTCGACATGGTGCGCGCGCTCGAAGCCCGGGGCGAGGGTGCGCGGCGGCTCGAACTGGCGCTGTGGCGGGTCGATGGCGAGGTGCTGCTGCGCCGCATCGAACTCGCCGCCGCCACCCGCGAGGCGGAGCATATGCTGCGGCTGTTCGCGCGGCGGCTAGACGATATCGACGCCGGCTTCGGGATCGAGCTGGTGCAATTGCGTGCCAGCTGGAGCGAACCGCTCGGCCTGTCGCAGGCCGATCTTGATGCCGCCGCCGAAAACCACGGCACCGCGCTCGCCGCCTGCATCGACCGGCTGAGCGTGCGACTGGGGGCGCAGGCGGTCACTCGTCCCGTGGCGCGGGCCAGCCACATTCCCGAACGCGCGCAGGCCTGGCAGCCGCCGCTTGAGCCTGTGCCTGCGATGCAGGGCGCGCTTCGCGCTCACGCCCGCCCGCTCAAGCTGCTCGACCGGCCCGAGCCGATCGCGGTGCTCTATGCCTCGCCCGACGGCGTGCCGCAGCGCTTCCGCTGGCGCGGCGCGGTGCGCGAGGTGGTGCGGGTGGAGGGGCCGGAGCGGATCGCGCCCGAATGGTGGCGCGAACGCTCGACCGCGCGCCTGCGCGACTACTACCGCATCGAGGACGAGGGCGGGCGGCGTTACTGGATCTATCGGCAGGGGATCGCAGGCGACGGGCGCGGGGGCGTGCCCGACTGGTTCCTGCAAGGGCTGTTCGGGTGAAATTGTCCCGGGCGCGCTCAGATTTCCTTTACCCGTTTGTGCGATTCGCTGCCGTATGAATCTGCACACGATCCCCCGTGCTTCGGAACGTCGTCCGCTCAACCTGATGGTGAAGGGCAGGGTGCGTTCGCGCGAGGTTTTCGTGGACCTGATCGACATTTCGGAGGGCGGGTGCAAGATCCGCGGCAAATCCGGCTTTGCCACCATCGGTGACCGGGTGACGATGAAGGTCGCGGGCGTCAATGCCCCGCTGGGGACGATCGCATGGGTCGAAGGGCCGTTTGCCGGTGTTGCCTTCGAGGGAATGATGCACCCGGCCGTGCTTGATCACCTGTGCAGCGAAGGTGTCATCGTTCGCGACGGCAGCCGCTTTCATCGCACAGCCTGAAGCCGCTCCGGCGCGCTTGCAAGCTTTGCATTTGGCAAGGGAGTCATCGGAACATATAAGGAACATTGAAAGGTGTTCCTCAAGGTTCCCATGGTCCAGCAGTCACTTCGCCAACGTCTCGAAATCCTCGCCGATGCGGCGAAATATGATGCCTCCTGCGCGTCATCCGGCACGGCGAAGAAGAACTCGCTGGGCGGAAAGGGTGTGGGCTCGACCGAGGGGATGGGCATCTGCCACGCCTATGCGCCGGACGGGCGCTGCATCTCGCTTCTGAAGATCCTGCTGACCAACCACTGCATCTTCGATTGCCACTACTGCATCAACCGCAAGAGCGCGAACACGCCGCGCGCGCGCTTCACCCCGCAGGAGGTGGTCGACCTGACGCTCAATTTCTACCGCCGCAATTACATCGAAGGCCTGTTCCTGTCCTCCGGGATCGTGAAGAGCGCCAACCACACGATGGAGCAGCTGGTCGAAGTCGCCCGAGCCTTGCGCGAGGAGCACGACTTTCGCGGCTACATCCACCTCAAGACCATCCCCGAGGCGGATGCGGAGATCATTCATCAGGCGGGCCTCTATGCCGACCGCGTGTCGATCAATGTCGAACTGCCGACCGACAGCGGGCTGACGCGGCTCGCCCCCGACAAGAACGCCCGCCAGATCGAAGGGGCGATGGGCCGGACGAAGGCGCGGATCATCGAGGCGAAGGACGAGCGCAAACGCTTCCGTCACGCGCCGCGCTTTGCGCCCGCGGGGCAATCGACCCAGATGATCATCGGTGCCGACGATGCCAATGACGCCGCGATCATCGGCAAGGCAAGCCGGCTTTATGGCACCTTCGGCCTGAGGCGCGTCTATTACAGCGCTTTCTCGCCGATCCCCGATGCCTCGGCGGTGCTGCCGCTCAAGCGCCCGCCGCTGCTGCGCGAACACCGTCTCTACCAGTCCGACTGGCTGATGCGCTTCTACGGCTTTGCCCCGCAGGAAGTGGCCGATGCCGCCGGGGCGGATGGCAATCTGCCGCTCGACATTGATCCCAAACTGGCCTGGGCGCTGAAGTTCCGCGAAAGCTTCCCGGTCGATGTCAACCGTGCGCCCAAGGAGCTGCTGCTGCGCGTGCCGGGGTTGGGCACCACGGCGGTGGCGCGGATCCTCGCTTCGCGGCGGCACCGCAAGCTGCGCCTCGACGACGTGGCGCGGCTGACGGCTTCGGTTGCCAAGGTGCGGCCCTTCATCTGCACCATCGACTGGCGCCCGACGCTGCTGATCGATCGCGCCGACCTGCGGGGGTTGCTGGTGCGCAAGTCCGAGCAGCTGGAGCTGTTCTGATGACCGCGATGCAGCATGTCAGCCTCGGCGCGCACTACGCCGTCCACCTGCCCGCGCCTGACGATTTCGCCTTCTGGCGCGAGCGGGCGCGGGGGCTCATCCAGTGCGATGTGCCGCCTGACCGGGTGAGCTGGATCGAGCCGGGCGGAACCGGCGATCTGTTCGCCGAAGGCCCCTCCCGCAGCGAGAAGCGCCTGCCGGTGCCGCCCGCCGAGGCGCACCCCATCCGCGCCAGCCAGCGGTTCCTGACGCTTGCCCGCAGCGCCGCGCTGCATTCCGAGCGCACGCGCTTCGGCCTGCTTTACCGGGTGCTCTGGCGACTCCAGCGCAACCCGCGCCTGATGGAGGATAAGGCAGACCCGGACGTGCGCCGTCTTGAGCAACTCGCCAAGGCGGTGCGGCGCGATGCGCACAAGATGCACGCCTTCGTCCGCTTCCGCGAAGTGCAGGAGGAGGACGGCACGGCGCACTTCGTCGCGTGGTTCGAGCCCGATCACCATATCGTCCGTGCCGAAGCCGCTTTCTTCATGCGCCGCTTTGCCAATATGCGCTGGTCGATCCTGACCCCGCGCGGGAGCGTCCACTGGGATGGCGAGACCATGCGCGAAGGCCCGCCTGCACGGCGCGAGGATGCACCCGGCGGAGATCCGGTCGAGGCGCTGTGGCGCTCCTACTATGCTGCAATCTTCAATCCGGCGCGGCTGAAGGTGGGGGCGATGCTGTCCGAGATGCCGAAGAAATACTGGAAGAATCTGCCCGAGGCCGAGCTCATCCCGCAGCTGATCGCCGGCGCACAGGCGCGCGAGGCGGCGATGGTGGCGGCAGGTGCACGGGAAGAGCGGGCGCCCCCCGGTTCGCTCGCCGAAGTGGTGCAGGGGATCGCCGCCTGCCGCGACTGCCCGATTGCGGACTGCGGCACCCGCGCGGTGGCAGGGGAGGGGCCTGAGGCTGCGCTGCTGATGATCGTCGGCGAACAGCCCGGCGATCAGGAAGATGTGGCCGGGCGCCCCTTCGTCGGCCCGGCGGGGGAATTGCTCGACGACTATCTGATCCGCGCCGGGATCGACCGTGCGGGCGCCTATGTCACCAATGCGGTCAAGCACTTCAAGTTCGCATGGAAAGGCAGGCAGCGCCTCCATCAGTCGCCTACGCCCAAGGAAATCGATACCTGCCGCTGGTGGCTTGAAGCCGAGCGCGCGGCTGTGCGCCCCCGCATCGTGCTGGCGCTGGGAGCGAGCGCGGCGCGCGGATTGCTCGGCCGCACGGTCAGCGTCAGTCGCGAACGGGGGAGGGCGATCCCGCTTGATGACGGGGCGGAGCTGTGGGTGACGGTGCATCCGTCCTATCTGCTGCGGCTTGAGGGCGAGGCTCGTGAAGCACAGGCGGCGCTGTTTGCGCAGGATCTGGCGGCGGTGCGGGAGCGGTTGGGGGAGGTGTGAGTGCCCGACGCCCCGTTGACCCCTGACAAGCGCAGGCTGGCGATCGATCCGGCGGATATCGTCCCGCCCGAACGCGCGCCTTTCGTCGAACTCGGCCTTGTCAGCTGCTTCAGCTTCCTTCGCGGCGCTTCGGATGCGGTCGATCTGGTGCTGGCCGCCCATGCCGCAGGCTATGACGCGCTGGGGATCGCCGACGTCAATTCGATGGCGGGCGTGGTACGCATCCATACCGAGGCGCGGACGCTGAAACTGCGCCCCGTGATCGGCTGCCGGATCGAGACTGTCGAGGGGCTGGCCTTCCTCGCCTATCCCGAAACCCGCGCTGCCTATGGCCGCTTGTGCCGCCTTGTCAGCGCGGGCCGGATGCAGACTCTCTCGGGTGAATGGCAGGACAAGGGCGTGTGCGAGATCGACCTCGCGTTGCTGGCGGAGCACAGTGAGGGCGTGCAGCTGATCCTGCTGCCACCGGATGATCTCGATGCGGTGTTGACGATCAAGGTGCCGAGCAATGTTGTGCCCTTCCGTCGTCCCGGACTTGATCCGGGACCGCTTGCCGAGAGCGATCCCGGCCTTCGCCGGGATAACGTGAGAGAGATGGCCTTCGCAGACATCCTCCCCCACCTCGTCCGACAGCTTCCTACCCTCAAGCACCTCGCCGCCAGCTATCTCTACCGCGGCGACGATATCGCCCGGATCGAGCGGTTGGACGCACTCGCCCGGGCGAACGGTCTCACCCTGCTCGCCACCAACGATGTCCACTACCACGCCCCTGAGCGGCGCGCCTTGCAGGACGTGATGACCGCGATCCGGCACAAGACCACGGTCGCCGCCGCCGGGTACCTGCTGCACCCCACTGCCGAGCGGCACCTGAAAAGCCCGGCCGAAATGCAGCGCCTCTTCGTCCGCTGGCCTCACGCGATTGCCGCCGCGCGCGAAGTGGCAGACCGGTGCCAGTTCAGCCTCGATGAATTGGCTTACGAATACCCCGAGGAAATCTACCCCGGTGGCCAGACCCCGCAGGCCTTCCTCGAAAGCGAAGTCTGGAAGGGCGCGGCGCGGCGCTATCCGGGCGGTGTGCCCGATAGCGTCGGACGGACGCTCGAACGCGAACTCGCGCTGATCGCCAAGCTCGATCTCGCCCGCTATTTCCTCACCATCAAGGACATCGTCGATTTCGCGCGGAGTTGCGATCCGCCGATTCTGTGCCAGGGGCGGGGATCAGCCGCGAATTCTGCCGTTTGCTACGTGCTCGGCATCACCAGCGTCGATCCGGCCAAGCACCAGCTTTTGTTCGACCGCTTCATCTCCGAGGAGCGCAAGGAGCCGCCCGATATCGACGTCGATTTCGAGCACGAGCGGCGCGAGGAGGTGATCCAGTACATCTACCGCAAATATGGCCGCCACCGCGCCGGACTGTGCGCCACCGTGATCCACTACCGCCCGCGCATGGCGATCCGCGAGGTGGGCAAGGCGATGGGCCTCTCCGAGGATGTCACCGGCGCGCTCGCGCGCACGGTTTGGGGCGGATGGGGGCGCGAGATCAGCGAGAAACACGCCGCCGAAACCGGGCTCGACGTGACCGACCCGCACTTGCGACGCGTCCTGAAACTCACCGAGCAGATGATCGGCATGCCCCGCCATCTCGGCCAGCATGTCGGCGGCTTCATCCTCACCCAAGGCGCGCTGACCGAGACCGTGCCGGTCGGCAACGGGGCGATGCCCGAACGCTCATTCATCGAGTGGGACAAGGACGATATCGAGGCGCTGGGTATCCTGAAGGTGGATGTGCTGGCGCTGGGGATGCTGACCTGCATCAGGAAGTGCCTCGATCTGCTGGCCGCGCATCATGGCCGCCGCTTGAGCCTCGCCACCGTCCCGCGCGAGGATCCCGAGACCTATGCGATGCTGCGCAAGGGCGATTCGCTCGGTGTGTTCCAGGTCGAAAGCCGGGCGCAGATGAACATGCTCCCGCGCCTGCGTCCGAGGGAGTTCTACGATCTCGTCATCCAGGTCGCGATTGTCCGCCCCGGGCCGATCCAGGGCGACATGGTGCACCCCTACCTCAAGCGCCGCCGGGGGGCGGAGCCGGTGCAGATTCCCGCGCCCGCGCCCGAACACGGGCCGCCGGACGAGCTCACCAGCATCCTCGGGCGCACACTAGGGGTGCCGATCTTCCAGGAACAGGCGATGAAGATCGCGCTTGATGCGGCGAAGTTCTCCAGCCTCGAAGCCAACCGCTTGCGCAAGGCGATGGCGACCTTCCGCAGCCGGGGCATGGTGGACGAGCTTCAGGACATGATGGTCGAACGCATGGTCGCGCGCGGCTATGACCGCGACTTTGCGCAAAGGTGTTTCAACCAGATCAGGGGCTTCGGCGAATACGGCTTCCCCGAAAGCCACGCGGCGAGCTTTGCCCAGCTGGTCTATGTGTCGAGCTGGCTCAAGTGTCATTACCCTGTCGCCTTCGCCTGCGCCCTGCTCAATTCGCAGCCGATGGGCTTCTACGCGCCTGCGCAGATCGTGCGTGATGCGGCCGAGCACGGGGTCAAGGTGCTGCCGGTGGATGTGAACGCGAGCGAATGGGACTGCACGCTGGAGGGCGGCGCACTGCGGCTTGGCCTCAGGCAGATCGACGGCCTGCCCGAGCACGTCGCCGCCGCGCTGGTGAGCGCGCGCGAGAGTGGCGGACGATTCCGCGACATTGCCGATCTGCGCCAGCGCGCGGGCCTCTCGCCAGCACATATCGAGCGGCTTGCGAGTGCCGATGCTTTCACCTCGCTGGGCCTCACCCGCAGGCAGGCCCTGTGGGATGCGCGCAGCCTCATTGCCGCTCCCGATCTGCCGCTGTTCCGTGCGATGGGCGTGGGCGAGGAGGGGAGCGAGCGGAGGAGGATCGCCTTGCCCGCCATGCCGCTGTCGGAGGAAGTGGTGGCCGATTACCAGACCACCCGCCTCAGTCTGAAGGCGCATCCGATGGCCTTCCTGCGCCCCGCGCTGGCCGCGCGCGGCTTCGTGCGGGCGGCCGATCTCAGGGAACGCAAGTTCCGCTCCATGGTGCAGGTCGCCGGTGTTGTGCTGATCCGCCAGCGGCCGGGCAGTGCCAAGGGCGTGACCTTCATCACGCTCGAGGACGAGACCGGGGTGATCAACCTCGTGGTCTGGCCCGACCTCAAGGAGAAGCTTCGCAAGGTTGTGATGGGCGCGCGGCTGATGGAGGTGCGCGGGCGGGTGGAGTATGATGACGCGGTGATCCACGTGATCGCTGCGCACATGAGCGACGCCACCCACGCGCTCCACGCCCTGTCCGACGATCTGCTCGATGCCCCGCTGGCGCGCGCGGACGAGGTGAACCGTCCGATGCCCGAACGCGGGACAGGAGGGCATCCGCGCGACGTTCGGATCATCCCGAAATCACGCGACTTTCATTAGGCTTGCGCGGCGAAGCTCAACTCGCTTCGAGCGCGTATCCGGCCGAGCGGACGGTGCGGATCGGGTCCTTCGCGCCGTCGATCCCGATTGCCTTGCGCAACCGGCGGATGTGGACATCGACCGTGCGCAGCTCGATGTCCGAACCCGTACCCCATACCCCGTCGAGCAGCTGGCCGCGGCTGAACACCCGGCCCGGGCTCTCCATGAAGAACTTGAGCAGGCGGTATTCGGTCGGCCCGAGCTGGAGCGCGCGGCCGCGGCGCTGGACCTTGTGCGCAACCGGATCGAGGCGGATGTCACCGACCTCGATCGTCTCGCCGGCCAGCGCCGGCCGGATGCGGCGCATCACCGCTGCCACGCGGGCGAGCAGTTCGCGCGGGGAGAAAGGCTTGGTCAGGTAATCGTCCGCACCGGTTTCGAGCCCGCGCACGCGGTCATCCTCGGCCTCGCGGGCAGTCAGCATGATGATCGGCACGTGGGCAGTTTCCTTGTCGCGGCGCAACCGGCGGCAGACCTCGATCCCGCTGGTGCCCTCGATCATCCAGTCGAGAATGATCAGATCGGGCACTTCCTCGCTGGCGAGCACCAGCGCCTCGTCTCCATCGCCGGTGCAGCGCACCGAATAGCCCTCGTTCTGGAAGCGGTATTCAAGCAGTTCGGACAGGGCAGGATCGTCTTCGACGAGCAGAAGCTTGGCAGCGGACATGCAGAAGATGCCTCCAAAAGCCCGCCAATGCGGGCGTTGCCTGCGCCCTATGTGTCACTTGAGCGACAGTTTGATGAAACCGTCACACAAGACTTTTCCACACCCCGGCGCGCAGGGCGCAGCACAAGGCTCAGCGATCGCCTTCGGGGGGATAGGCCCCGGTCGCGGCAAAGTGCACCATCTCGGCCACGTTGGTCGCATGATCGCCGATGCGTTCGATGTTGCGCGCCACGAACAGCAATTGCGCAGCACTCGAAATGGTCGAAGGATTTTCGACCATGTAGCTGACAAGATTGCGGAAAATGCTGTTGTAGAAGGCGTCGACCTTGGCGTCTGTGGCGATCACCTCGCGGGCGAGTTCCGGATCGCGCGCAGCATAGGCGGTGAGCACATCATGCACCATCTCGCCCGCCAGCTCGCCCATCGTCGGCAGCAGCGTCAGCGGCTCGAACCGGGCGCGGCCCTCGATCATGCCGACCCGCTTGGCGATGTTCTTCGAATAATCGCCGATGCGTTCAAGCACGCCGCCGATCTTCAGCGCCGCGATCACTTCGCGCAGGTCGTCAGCCATCGGCGCACGCAGCGCGATAATCCGCACGGCGAGCTTGTCGACCTCGGTTTCCAGCGCATCGATCCGCTTGTCGCGGGCGACCACCTTTTCGGCCAGTTCCTCGTCGCCGCGCACCAGCGCGTCGAGCGCTTCCTGGATGGCGACTTCCGCAAGGCCGCCCATCTCTGCGATCAGCCCGCGCAGCCGGGTGATGTCTTCGTCGAACGCCTTGACGGTGTGCTCGGCCATCAGCCGTACCTTCCTGTGATATAGTCCTTCGTCCGCTCCTCGATCGGATTGGTGAAGATTTCGGATGTGGGACCATACTCCACCATCTTGCCAAGATGGAAGAAGGCCGTGCGCTGGCTGACGCGGGCGGCCTGCTGCATCGAGTGGGTGACGATGACGATGGCGTAGCGGCCCGACAGCTCGTCGATCAGTTCCTCGATCTTGGCCGTGGCAATCGGATCCAGCGCCGAGGCCGGCTCGTCCATCAGGATCACCTCGGGATCGACCGCGATGGCGCGGGCGATGCACAGGCGCTGCTGCTGCCCGCCCGAAAGCGCGGTGCCCGAGTCGTCGAGCCGATCCTTGACCTCGTCCCACAGGCCGGCGCGGGTCAGCGAGCGTTCGACCACGATGTCGAGATCGGCCTTCTTCTCCGCCAGACCGTGGATCTTGGGGCCGTAGGCGATGTTCTCGTAGATCGACTTGGGGAAGGGGTTGGGCTTCTGGAACACCATGCCCACACGGGCGCGCAGCTGGACCACGTCCATCCGGTCGCCGTGAATGTCTTCCCCTTCCAGCTCGATCAGGCCCGTGACGCGCGCGGCGGGAATGGTGTCGTTCATGCGGTTGAAGCACCGCAGGAAAGTCGACTTGCCGCAGCCCGATGGGCCGATGAAGGCGGTGACGTAATCGGGCGAGATGTCAATCGAGACCTCGTCGATCGCCTTCTTGTCGCCATAGAAAACGCAGACGTTGCGCGCACGGATCTTCGCGTTTTCGTCGGCCATGTTGGGATGGATCACAGTCACCAGCGTTTCTCGAACTTGTTGCGGAGGTAGATGGCAAGGCCGTTCATGGCGAGCAGGAACACCAGCAGCACGATGATAGCGGCAGAGGTGCGCTCGACAAAGCCGCGGTCGATCTCGTCCGACCACAGGAAGATCTGCATCGGCAGCACCGTGGCGGGCGAAGTGAAACCGTCGGGCGGAGTAGCGACGAAGGCGCGCATCCCGATCAAGAGCAGCGGTGCGGTTTCGCCCAGCGCGCGGGCCATGCCGATGATGGTGCCGGTCAGCATCCCCGGCAGCGCCAGCGGCAGGACGTGGTGGAACACCACCTGCACCGGCGAGGCGCCCACGGCCAGCGCCCCGTCGCGGATCGAGGGCGGGACTGCCTTGATCGCGTTGCGGCCGGAAATGACGATCACGGGCATGGTCATGAGCGCCAGCGTCATGCCCCCGATCAGCGGAGCCGAGCGCAGGTTGGGAAACAGCGTGAGGAACACCGCAAGGCCCAGCAGGCCGAAAATGATCGATGGAACCGCGGCAAGATTGTTGATCGACACCTCGATCAGATCGGTCCAGCGGTTCCGCGGGGCATATTCTTCGAGATAGAGGGCCGACAGCACACCGATCGGGAAGGCCAGCACCAAAGTCACCAGCATGGTCAGGATCGAGCCCTTGAGCGCACCCCATATGCCGACCGCTTGCGGGCTGGTCGCATCGGAACGGGCAAGGAAACCCCAGTCCCAGTTCTTGGCGAGTTTGCCGTCTTTCGCCAGCCGGGCCGCAAGCGCCTGCAATTCGGACGAGCCTTCGCCTTCGAGGCCTGCGGCGAGGCCCGATGAGGCCGGCAGCATGAAGGATTGCGAACGGGTGATCATCGCCGGGTCTGCCGCAAGCGCCGCAGCCACGTCGCGCCATGCGTCGGGCGAAAGCTCGGCAGCGGCATCGGCGCCAAGATCCCGCTCGGCATAGAAGCTCACCACATCGGGCAGGCCCTGCATTTCGAGCGTCTGCATCGCTCCCGGCGCGGTCAGCGAGACAGCATCGCCCGTGATACCGCTTTCGGCAAAGTCGATGGTCACGGCCAGTTCGGCCCGCTGGAAGCCGCCGATCCCGTTGATCAGCATGTTGCCCAGCAAGAACACCAGCACGGCCACGGAGAACACCACCGCCGACAGGCCGAGCAGGCGGAAATTGCGTTCCGAGCGATAACGCTGCGCGAGCCGCTTCTCGAAAGCCGGCGTGCGGGTCGGGCCGAGCTTCTCGGCGTCGGAGGAACCAGGGCTCTTCATTCGTAGGCCTCACGGAAGCGCTTGACGACGCGCAGCGCGACGAAGTTGAGCACCAGCGTCACCATGAACAGCACGAAGCCCAGTGCGAAGGCGCTCAGAGTGGCGGGGTGATCGGTGCTCTGCTCGCCGGTCAAAAGCTTGACGATCTGCACCGTCACGGTCGACATCGGTTCGAGCGGATTGGCGGTGAGGTTTGCGGCAGGCGAAGCGGCCATCACCACGATCATGGTCTCGCCGATCGCGCGGCTGACCGCGAGCATGATCCCGGCGACGATGCCCGGCAGCGCGGCGGGGAACAGCACGCGGCGGATCGTCTCGGACTTGGTGGCGCCCATCGCCAGACTGCCGTCGCGCATCGCGTTCGGCACGGCGGCCATCGAATCGTCTGCCATCGAGGAGACGAAGGGGATGATCATCACCCCCATCACCACGCCGGCGGCAAGCGCGCTCTCGGTCGAAGCGCTGGAGATGCCGATCGCCACTGCCGCATCGCGGATCAGCGGCGCCACCGTAAGCGCGGCGAAATAGCCATAGACCACGGTCGGCACGCCGGCGAGAATTTCGAGCAGCGGCTTGACCCAGGTGCGCACGCGCGGATCGGCATATTGGGTGAGGTAGATCGCGCTCATCAAGCCGAGCGGGATGGCAACGATCATGGCGATGATCGCCCCGATGAAGATCGTGCCCCAGAACAGCGGCACTGCGCCGTAGCGGGTCGGATCGACCGCATCCGGGCTGACCATTGTGTCCGGCCCCCACTTGGTGCCCAGTAGGAAATCGACCGGCGAGACCATCCCGAAGAAGCGCACCGTCTCGAAAACAAGGCTCGCGAAGATCCCGAAGGTGGTCAGGATCGCCACCAGCGAGGCGAGCAGCAGGATCGCCATGACCGTACGCTCGACGCGGGTGCGGGCGCTGAAATCGGGGCGCAGGCGCAGAAAGGCAAAGCCCCCGGCGGCGAGCGCGATCAGCACCGTCACCGCGATGCCGATGATGTTGTAGCGCAGGAATGCCTCGCGGAACGGCTCGATCAGCGCTTCGGCCTCGTCGTTGAAGACGCCCGGCGCATTGCCGAGCGCGACGGCCCGCGCTTCGCCGATGAAGGCATCACGCTCGAACCCGAATGCGGGCAGTTCGGCTGCGGCGGGCGAGGCGAGTACGGCCTGCGTCACCAGTTGCGGGGAGATTGCAGCCCACAGCGCGACGAACGCCAGCACCGGCAGGACGACCCACAGCGCAACATACCACGCATGATAAACCGGGCGCGACACCGGACGCAGTGCCGGGTCAGGGTTCTGGAAGCTCCACGCCTTGGCGCGGCCCGCCAGCCATCCGGCAAGGCCGAGCCCGATGGCAATCAGGATGAGCGTGATCGGCGACATTGAATGAACCTGTTTTCCCCGCAGGAGGCACGCATGAATCGGCCGGCCGTAATCAATGCAAGGGCCGCGCCCTCATGCCATGGTGGGCGCATGTTGAAGAAATAAGACATCACTATGACAGTTGTTGGGTTTCCGCCTCGCGTGGTGCGCTGCCTTCCTGTTCCTGTAACCCTGATTCCGCCGGATTTTCCGTCTCTGCCAAGGGGATGCGCACCACGACACGGGTGCCTTTGCCCAGTTCGCTTGAAATGTCGAGGCGTCCGCGATGGCGTTCCACGATGTGCTTGACGATCGCGAGGCCAAGCCCCGTCCCGCCGGAGGCGCGGCTGCGACCCGGATCGGTGCGATAGAATCGCCGGGTGAGATGCGGGATCTGCTCGGGCGCGATGCCTTCGCCCTCGTCGGTCACGGCAATCCGTGCCTGATCCCCCGGCGCCAGATCGAGGGCGACCGTCACCAGCTTGTCATGCGCCCCGTATTTCAGGGCATTGTCGACCAGATTGCGCACCACCTGTTCGAGCTGGTGCGGATCGCCCAGCACGAAGGGTTCTGCGGTAATCTCCAGTGCGATCCGGTCGATCCGGCCAGACCCAGCGGCATCGCGCGCCGCCCTCTGGACGAGTGCGGCAAGATCGATGCGTTCGGTCGGCAGATCGTGCTTTTCCGCCTCGACCCGCGACAGGCTCATGAGGTCGCTCACCAGAGCCTGCAACCGCTGCGCCTCGCGCTCGATGATACCGAGGAATTTCTGCGCCGTGGGCGTATCGACCCTGCCATCGTCCTCGCGCAGCGTCTCGACATAGCCGAGGATCGCGGCGAGCGGCGTTCGCAGTTCGTGACTGGCATTGGCGACGAAATCGGTGTGCGCGCGGCTGATGTCGGCCTCGGCGGTCTGGTTGGTGAGTTCCAGCATCGCCAGCCGGTCGTCGATTGCCTGCCGGTTGATCTGCCAGATGTCCTTGCGCCGGACGAGCCCGCGCACGATCGCCTCGCCGGTGCGGTTGTCGTTGAGCAGCGAGATCGCCTCGGGCTGGCGCAATGCGACGCGCGCATCCTGGCCCACCACGTGCTGACCCAGCATCGTGCGCGCGGCGCGGTTGGCCAGCGCGATGGTGTTGCGATCGGTGATCAGCAGCGGCGTCGAGAAATTCTCGATCAGGTCGCGGATCGATTCGACGTCGAGCCGCTGCCGGACGATCCGCTTGGGTGGTTCGGGCGGCCTTCCGGCGGCCACCATCAGCGAGCCGACCCATACCAGCAGCACCGATAGCGCGATCACCGCATCGACCCCGAGCAGCATCATCGCCACGAAGGTCACCGCTGCCAGCGCAATGCCCGCGACCGGAAAGTTCTGGCCCATGCCCATGGGGCCCCGCCTTACAACCAAGCGCAGGGACTGGAAAGCGGGGACGACGGGGGCCTGAAACGAAAAGGGCGGCAGAGCCGAAGCCCGCCGCCCGTTCGTGTCGCATCCGGAGAAGTGGTGACCCCTACGGGAATCGAACCCGTGTTTCAGCCGTGAAAGGGCCGCGTCCTGACCGCTAGACGAAGGGGCCACGTCCGTTGCGAGAGCGCGCCTTTAGGGGGGTGGGCGGAGCGGGTCAAGCCCGACTTGCGCAAAAAATGCGCCCCGTCTGCAAAGTCGCCGCTCAATCGGCGAAGGCAGCATCCTCGAGTTGCAGTTCCGCCGCCGGACGACTGCCCCAGTCGTCGATCCGCGCCCGTCCGGCGAGATGGAATCTCCGTCCCGCGCTGCGATGGAGCAGGGTCTGAGCCATCTCGGTTTCAGCGGCACGGAAGGCGATCGCCTTGAAGCTCTTGCCGTCATTGCCGCTCGCCACCAGCCGCAGGTGATCCTTGCCGACAATGTCGGCCTTGACGATCCGCACCGGCCCCACCGCAACCCGCGGCGCAGGCCAGCCGATGCCGTAGGGCCCGGCAGCTTCGAGCGTGTCCACCAGATCGGGCGTGAGGCCGCCCGGGGCGAGCGCGAGATCGAGCAACATCGCCGCCCCGGCCCGCGCGCGCTCGACATCGCGGGCGAGGCGTTCGTCGAGGAAGCCGGCGAAATCGGCAAGGCGTGACGGCTCGATCGTCAGGCCCGCCGCCATCGCGTGTCCACCGCCTGCCACCAACAGCCCGGATTCGCGCGCGGCGATGATCGCTGCCCCGAGATCGACCCCGCTGATCGAACGGCCTGAACCTTTGCCCTGCGTCTCGTCGAGGGCGATCACGATGGCAGGCTTGCCGGTCTTCTCCTTGATCCGACCGGCGACAATGCCGATCACGCCCGGGTGCCAGCCATGTCCGGCGAGCACCTGCACTGCCATGTTGTGCTGGCCTGCCAGCTGTGCCTCGGCCGCCTCCTGCACCTCGGCCTCGATCGCGCGGCGTTCTTCGTTGAGCTGCGAGAGCTGGAGCGCGATCGCGCGCGCTTCCTCGGCGTCGGTGGTGGTGAGCAGCCGCACGCCCAAGGTCGATTCGCCGATCCGCCCGCCCGCATTGATCCGCGGGCCGAGCGCGAAGCCGAGGTCGCTTGCCTGCGGGGCGCGGGTCAGGCGGCTGGCGTCGATCAGGGCCGCCATGCCGATGCGCTCGCGCTTGGCCAGCACCTTCAACCCCTGCGCCACGAAGGCGCGGTTGAGGCCGTGCAGCGCGGCGACATCGGCCACCGTGCCGAGTGCGACCAGATCGAGCAGCCCCCTGAGATCAGGCTCTGGCCGCGACGCGAACCAGCCCTTGGCGCGCAGGGTGCGGACCAGCGCCACAGCCAGCAGGAAGGCCACGCCGACAGCCGCAAGATGACCATGGGCTGCGCCAAGGTCGCTTTCGTCAAGGCGGTTGGGATTGACCAGCGCCGCCGCCTCGGGAAGTTCTGGCGAACACTTGTGGTGATCGACAACGATCACGTCGACCCCGGCGCGCTTCGCCATCGCCAGCGCCTCGTGCGCCATCGCACCGCAATCGACCGTCACGATCAGACTTGAGCCTGCCTCGGCCAGCCGCACCAGCGCCTCGCCGCTGGGGCCGTAGCCTTCGAGCAGGCGGTCGGGAATGTAGTAGCCCGCATCATGGCCAAGCTGGCGCAGCAGTTCGACCAGAAGCGCTGCGCTGGTCGCGCCGTCGACATCGTAATCGCCATAGATCGTCACCTGCTCCCCGCTTGTTACCGCCTGAGCCAGCCGCTCTGCGGCTGTGTCCATGTCGCGGAACCTGGAGGGATCGGGCAGGAAATCGCGCAAGGTCGGGCGGGCGTGCCGGGCCAGATCGTCCTCGGCCACGCCGCGGGTCAGCAGCAGCTGGTCGAGGATCGAGTGATCGAGCCCCTGCGCAGTCGCCGCGCCCAGTTCCATGTTGCCGCCGCGCCAGCGCCAGGCCTTGCCCGAAAGCGAGGTCGTCACGCCGAAGACATGGGCGTGGGGAGCAGCGGACAGCGAAAGAATGGCCATGTCCCCTCTCTAGCGCAAAGCGCGAGACGGGCACAGGCGCAGGTGATTGACAATCGACAGGAACGCGGGGCACGCCCGCGGCCATGGAAGAGACACTGCCCGACCGCCGCCTGCTGATCGTCTGGCACAGCCGCACCGGTGCGAGCGAGGCGATGGCGCGGGCTGCTGCCGAAGGGGCTCGGGAAGCGGTGCTGCTGCGGGCCGACGCCGTGACCGAAGCGGCGCTGCTTGCCGCCGGCGGCTACCTGTTCGTCTGCCCGGAAAACCTCGCCGGCATGAGCGGGCTGATGAAAGAGATGTTCGATCGCAGCTACTATCCGGTGCTCGGCCGGATCGAAGGGCGGCCCTACGCCACGATCATCGCGGCCGGCTCGGATGGCGAGGGGGCGCAGCGCCAGATCGACCGGATTGCCACGGGCTGGCGGCTCAGGCGTGTGGCCGACTCGATGATCGTCAACTTCGCCGCGCAGACCCCCGAAGCTATCGCTGCGCCCAAGGTGGTGCCGGACAAGATCCTGAAACAATGCCGGGAACTCGGATCGCTGATGGGAGAAGGGATGCGTCTCGGCATCTTCTAGGGTATGTTCCTTATCGGTACAGGGAGACCCTTTGGGGACTCGACGATAGCGGCCAAACAGGCCAAGGTTGCTTGCCGGATTGCGGCTCGGCCAGGCGAGAGACGAAGGGGGGCCTCGACAATTTCACTGTCGCAGCACGCCAGGGCCGCAGGGCTGCATTTGCTGTTCGTGCCCGGCAAGCGGCCCACGCGCGCCGCGATTCTCGATTTCGTGGCGCGCCAGCAGAGCGTTCTTCTCAGCCATGATCCCGCGAGCGAGGCCGGGGTTGAGCTCGCGGTCGCCGACGGAGAGCGGCGGCCGATTGGCGGGCGCAGTACCGGCGCGCGGGATGAAGTGTGGCTCGAACTGTTGCGTGACGGCCTGACCTTCGATCTGTGCGGACTCGCCCCCGGGCCATGTCCCGCCGCCCCGCTCGTCACCCACCGCTTCGATTTCGCCCCACATGATGACGAGCACGAGCTGGAGGCGCTCGCGGTGCAACCCGGCCCGCATCTCGCCGGGGGGGAGCGCAGCATGCCGGTGATGAAGGCAATGCTCGGCCTCGCCCGGGATCTGACGCAGCATTTCCCCGATCTCGTCGCGATCCATTGGGCGCCCTCGCACAGCGTGATCGGACGGCGCTTCTTCGAATCCGTGATCACCGCATGGCTCGATGGCGGCGCCTTCCCGGCGCTGGGGCTTACCGCCTTCGAGGAAACCGCCGACGGCGCCCTGCAGAGCGTCGGGCTGGATGTCTGGATCGGTCAGGAGATGCGGATCGAACCGCCGCTCACCGCCGACAGGATCGCCGCCACCCGGCTCGGGGTGCGGCTGATCAACCAGCTGGTGATCGTCGGCGGACTCGACGAGAGCGAGCGCATCATCGCCCCTGACGGGACGCGGCTGGTGATGCAGACCTCGCGCAACAGCCAGTACATCAGAGTCAGGCGCGAATAGATGCAGGGGGAGGGGCGCACGGGTTACCGCATTGTCATCGCCTTCCGCTCGGTCAACCGCCGCGGCGTGCCGGGTTACGATCCCTCGCTCCAGCGCCACCATCTGCTTCCGCGCCAGCTGCTCTCGCGCCGCTGCTTTGGCCCGATGTTCGAGCGGCTCGGACGCGAACGCGTGGGGTTTGACGATTTCCGCGCCAACGGCCTGTTGCTTCCGGCGAGCGAGGAAGCGACGATGCGCACCGGAATGCCGCTGCATCGCGGACCGCATCGGCGCTACAACGAGGTCGTCATCGCCCGTGTCGGCCGGATCGAGGCCGACTGGTCGCGCCTGCGCCCGCGCGATCCGGAGGCGGCACTTGGCGAGGCTCTGATGCGCCTGCAGCTGCTCCAGAATGCGCTGCGGCGCCAGTTGCTGGCCGAACGCCGGCGGATGGTGCTCAACCGCATGGACCCGCTCGGCACCGGGTTCGACTTCAGCGAGCTCGACGCCATGGCCGAGGCGCTGTGGAGCGCGAATTAGAGCCTGTCCCGTTGAGGTGGAAACATTCGCATCGCGTCAGGAAGCCCGCTGGACAGGAGTGGTCCGCCGCAGGGGCTGGTTGCCCCTGCAAGGGCCGAGACGCAGCCAGCGGGCTTCCTGACGTGACCCCGAAGGGGCGGGCCGATTTTGGCCCATCGCCACGTCTCTCGTCGCTCACTATGCTTCGGCATGGCTCGCTCCTCGTTCCTCGCGCTGGGCCAAAATCGGCTCCGTGCCAATGCCTCCACCTCAACGGGACAGGCTCTAGCGCGCGGCTATTCCGCAGCTTCCGCCAGCGCTGCCCACGAGGTGTAGCCCGAATTGCCCGCCAGCCTCGCCTTGGCTTCGTGGTATTCGCGCTCCAGACGTGCGACGAGGTCTTCCACCGTGCCGACGTCCTTGATCGTGCCGATGCCCTGGCCCGAACCCCAGATGTCCTTCCATGCCTTGGCCTTGGTGTTGCCGCCGCTGCCGAAGTTCATCTTGCTCGGATCGCTCACGGGCAGATTGTCGGGATCGAGACCCGCTGCCTCGATCGAGGAACGCAGGTAGTTGCCGTGCACGCCGGTGAAGAGGTTGGTGTAGACGATGCCTTCCGACGAACCCTCGACGATGCCCTGCTTGTAGCCTTCGGTCGCGTTGGCTTCCCTGGTGGCGATGAAGGCGCTGCCGGCATAGGCAAAGTCTGCGCGCAGGGCCTGCGCGGCGAGGATCGAGGCGCCATGGCCGATCGAGCCCGACAGGGCAACGAGACCGTCGAACCACTCGCGGATTTCCTGCATCAGCGCGAAGGGCGAAAGCGCGCCCGCATGCCCGCCTGCTCCGGCGGCCACGGGGATCAGGCCGGTTGCGCCCTTTTCGATCGCCTTGTGCGCGAAGCGGTTGTTGATCACGTCATGCATCGTCACGCCGCCCCAGTTGCGCACGGCGGTGTAGATGTCCTCGCGCGCGCCCAGCGAGGTGATGATCATCGGCACCTGCCACTTCTCGCAGGTCGCCATGTCGGCATCGACGCGATCATTGGTCTTGTGGACGATCTGGTTGACCGCGAAAGGCGCGGCCGGGCGATCCGGGTTGGCACGGTTGTGGGCGGCCAGTTCCTCGGTGATCTGGTGCAGCCACTCGTCGAGCTGCGACTGGGGGCGCGCATTGAGCGCCGGGAAGCTGCCGATGATCCCCGCCTTGCACTGCGCGATCACCAGTTCGGGGCCCGAGACGATGAACAGCGGCGATCCGATCAGCGGCAGACGCAGGCGATCGAAGGGGGCGGGAAGGGGCATCGGTTTCTCCTTAAAACTCTATCCTCAACCCGCGTCTCTAGCGCGGGTTCCGGCGCTGCCAAGCGTGATTTTGCGAGGTTACGCCACGTCAACCGAGCAGGTGTTCGATCCTGTAGAACCGCGCCGCGTTGCCTGCGAACAGCGCCGCCTTCTCCTGGGCGCTCGCCCCGCTCGACAGGCGCTTGAAGGCATTCCACAGCACCGCGTAGTCCGCGCCCCAGTAATCGACCGGGTAATTGCTCTCGAACATCGCGCGCTCCGGCCCGAAGGCCTCGATGCAGGTCTCGATATAGGGCCGCCACAGCGTCGCGAGATGCTCCGAGCCGTAGCCTGCCGCAGGGCCATCCTCGGGCAGGGCGCAGAACGCCATGGCAAGGCCGCCGAGCTTGACCACCACGTTCTCGCACCTGGCCAGCTCGCGGATATTGTCCCGCCAGATGTCGAAGCGTTCGTCGAGCCGACCCTTGTAGGCCGCAACCCCGAGCGGGGTGCCGCAGTGATCGAGGCAGATCGGCTGATCGGGAAAGGCGCGGGCGAGATCGATCACGTCGGGCAGCTGCGGTTCGAGCACCCACGCGTCGAAGGTCATCCCGCGCTTGCCGAGCTCGGCGAAACCGGCGCGGAAGGTGGCATTGCGGTAGAGGCCTTCGGGATGGTGGAACGGCGGGCCGAGCACCTCCGGATCGGCGTCCCATGCCCCGGCATGGCGGATGCCCCTGAACCGCCCGGGTGCCGCGGCCGCCAGCGCATCGAGCACCGCACCCGCCGCGCTCCCCAGCATCAGGTCGGCATGGCCGACAATCCCCGCACAGTAGCGCGCCGGACCATAGAGCCCGCTGGCCGATTGCGCGGCCACGCCATTGACGAACTCGACCTCGCCCACCGGCTTGAGCGCCTCGCCATAGGCGCCGTTGTAGAAGGCGCCGCACTCCATGAAGACCGTGCCGATGATGTTGTGCCCCGTGGTCAGGTGGGCGTGCAGCTGGTCGAAGGAGTAGTGCGCATTATCGACCAGCGCGGCGATGAAGTGGTGATGCGGTGCCGGGAACATCGGCAGCATTGGCCGCAGGTCCCACAAGTGATGGTGCGGATCGATGATCGGGAGATCGGGTTCGAGAATCGGCTCGGGCGTGGCGGCGGTGTTCATGTTTCTCTCCCCTTGAGCGCGTGTTGGAGACACATGAGACACTGTCCAGGAACAGAAATCCCGCGCATCTCGCCGCGCCTTGTTGCAGCATCACTAATGGCAGGATGGGCGAGCGTCATTCCTCAAT
>VFQO010001065.1_pt1 | contig 23667 bp, 19 predicted proteins | sample 3512331 | NCBI WGS metagenome assembly VFQO01 (sample SAMN10412371, study PRJNA504923) | tailings metagenome | isolation source: Replicate 3 from Balatoc abandoned mine | place: Philippines: Itogon, Benguet | collected 2017-08-28 | reverse complement strand
GATCCAGTAAGCGGGTACCACCGGGTCCGCTCACTTTAATTTCGTCAATTACTACGGTTGAACCCGCCTGACATCTGTTGAGTAAAGCTTTGGCTTCTGCATTAAAATAGGCACCGGAAACCTCTGCGATACCAAATCCACTTTCTTCAAATCCACGTCCAGTGCAGATTAGTGTAAAGGAAACGACTTGATAAGTAACACCTTCAAACACAAAATCTTTTAATTCAGCGGCTACACCACGTTGTACTCTGAAAACGTTTGCAGCAATCGGTCCACCAGCTTTACCCCCCACTGTTGCCAATGGATTCGGAACACGCTTGACGGGTATTACAATGCGCTGACTGTTTTTTCCGTCGGTTGCAACAACAGTTGCAGAACCCAAATTAGTGGCAGTAACAATATATTGACCGGGACCGGCTTTGCGATAGCTGATGCCCGCTCCTTCTACACTAACGTTTACTTTTTCGTCTCCACTTCCACCTGTTACACTCAATGGATTTTCTAATCCCTGATAAAACACTCTTGTCTTATCTGTTGATACAACTAATCCTGAAGGAACACCTACCGTGTATTTAATTTCTTTGGTAACCGAGGCCGTTGTGCCATCGGGTTTCACAAAAGAGATGGTTACATTCTTTGAGCCACTTGCATTGGGTCTGAACTTATATTCAAAAGAACCGTCTGCAGTAGGATTAGCAGATGCACCGTCTACAGAAACCCTAGGTTGAGAAGCGCTATTGAAAGCACCCACGCCAGCGTTAATGATAATTTCTTCCCCTGGCATAACGTAGCTGGCATTTGCATTGGCAATTGCCTGAAACTGATCATACACCAATTCCACTTCTCCAATTTCTTTGTGACAATATTCAACAGCTTGAGATTCGCTGTTTTTGATATCATTTTGAAATTTGCTTAACATGGTGATGGCCGCAACCGTTGGTGTCATATGAAAGAATGTATAGGCCCATTCCTCCTTATCCTTTTCAGATTTTATCTCAGGAAGATCCAGCGGTAAATTCGAACCAATATCCTTTTTCATTTCAGGATCTATCGCCAACAATTGTTCTTTAAAATTTTTCAATCTATCATACAATTCTTTACCCTTCCCTTTACCCGTTGGTGGTGCAGAAACAAACAAACGAGTAGATGCATCTAAATCGTCTTCTTTAAAGTCTTCCTTTCCTTCCACCATTTTCAATCCTGCTTCTTTCTTTAATTCAGCCTTTAAAGCCTCGATATAATTATATACTTCATCAGAAAGTGACTTAGCTTTCTGCGCTTTGGGAAGCCAGATTTCCGCCTTTTCTCTAGTAGTAGGATCTTCAATTTTTTTCTGGAAAGATTTAAAAATTTCAGAATTCTTTTTTTCCGCAACACCTGTAGCTGTCATCAAGCTCTTGTCAACGGTTTTAAAAGCATTCAATATTTCTGAAGAAACGTTTAGTGCAAGCAAAGCCGTTAACACGAGATACATCATGTTAATCATCTTCTGCCGCGGTTCCTTAGGTAATGCCATACTATTTTTATTTATCTAAATGCGATGTTCAATTTTTTTCTAAGCCTCATTGGCCATGTCAATCTTATCTACCCTGCATTGCAGTTAACATATTGCCATAAACCTGATTCAACTTGCTCAAGTTGGTAGCCAATGCTGCAATTTGTTCCTTAGCTCTCTGTGCATCTTCCGCAGTGCTGTTCATTGCTTCAGAAGCAGCTGATAGTTTACCATAGAACTGATTCAACGCCTTTAAATGATTATTGCTTTCCTGTAATTCCAACTCGTAGATGGTATTTAAGGAAGAAAGATTTTTAGTTAATCCCTGAACCTGCAAATGGAACTGCTTATTGCTTTCAGCAGCTGCTTCAAAACTAGACAAGGAATGAACTGCGCCATTTACTGCAGTAGCTACAGAACCCAATGCTGTTGCAGCTGCTTTTGAATTGGCACTAAAATCACCAGTAGACTTTACTACATCACTGATTTCACCCATTTTCTCTACAGTAGTTCCCAACTTCTTAAAACCTTCGCTTAATTTTCCAAGATTAGCAGGAGTTATATCTGCTTCTGCCAACATTTTTTCCATACTTTTTAAAGCTGGATTGCCTGCATCTGCAACTACAGTAGTGGTCCCCATATCTGGAGGAGGTAAAATGGCATATATGATGAAGATCAATGCCTCAGTTGTCAAACCAATTTTTAATGCCCAGTCGGCCCAAGAAAGGTGAAGGATTTTTGCCATTGCACCAAAAATCACCACGGCAGCACCAAGAGATACAACAACGTTTACCGCGCGATTAACTGTAGGAGAAACACCTGAAGCCATAATTGTATTTTTTGTAGTTTATTTATTTTTTCATTTTAGGAGCCAAATCGATTACACAACGGAAACCGATATAAGATTTTGCAGTATCCTGGTATTCATAATTACGAGTACTCACCTGAATTTGGTACTGCGTATCTTTCCAAGATCCGCCTCTAATTACTTTGCGTTTTTCACGAGGACGATCTGAATCTTTTGCGTCGTAACGAACATCGGGACTCATATCAGACAAGAAGTTATAAGATCCTTCGTAGAAATAAGAACCGGTCCATTCTGCAACGTTTCCACTCATATTATATAAGCCATAATCATTAGGCCAGTAGGCATCTGCCTTAACGGTGTAGAATCCACCGTCTTCTGCATAATTTCCTCTGCCTGGCTTAAAGTTAGCTAACAGACATCCTTTCTTATTACGAGTATAGTAGTTACCCCAAGGGAACATGGAGTTGGTTCTACCTCCTCTGGCTGCATACTCCCATTCAGCTTCTGAAGGCAAACGGTAGTCTCCATCGTATGCCAAATTCTTTTTAGCAAGGAAGGCATTCTGATAGTGCGTTCTCCAGCTACAAAAAGCCATAGCCTGTTTCCAAGTTACCCCAACCACTGGATAATTTCCAAATGAAGGGTGAGAAAAATAACGCTTGGTCATGGGTTCATTGTAAGAGTAAGAGAAATCTCTCATCCAAACTAAGGTATCAGGATATACTTTCTGGTTTCTTTTTACAATAAAATTCTTTCTGGGTTGACCAGCATTCTCTCTTTTAGCAGCTTCAGCCAAATCAAAATATTCAATGCGGTAAACCAATTTATCAGGATCAATTTCAGGTTTGCCGTACAATCTGTTATCTGGCGCAAGATTCAACTCATTCAATTGCTCAACCGTTTTTCTGTCCCACTTAATGGTTTTAACCTTTGCCCAATCAACCGCCATGGTATCGTCATCTTTATTGATTCCCTGACCAAATAATATCTTGAATGAGAGGGAATCTCTAACCCAGTTCACAAACTGACGGTATTGGTCATTCGTGATTTCTGTAGCATCCATCCAGAATCCAGGTATAGAAACCTGTCTGTTACGGGTAGTATATTGGTAGCTGATATCTTCATCGCTAGGGCCCATATGAAAAGTACCTGGCTGGATATACACCATATTCCTTGGTGCATTCATATTTTGCTTGGCAGCAGGAGCCACCCCGTGAAGCTGGCCATCGTCTGGCAAACCCTTTCCTCCCTTGCTTTTGAACAAGTTACAGGAAGTGACCGTAAACGCACAAATTGCCGTTACAACCCAATAAAAATGTCTATTCATGACCACAATTGATTTTGACAGGAGCAAATATATTGTTTCAAATGACTGAGTACCCTTAAAATGTACTGTATCAAATGGTTTTTAAGTAAATTTTACAATCAATAAAAACTAATTAAGTTCAACTAAATAGGTTTTGTTCATAGGGCCTGTCAATGGCAAATTACTTATAAAGTTGTTACATAATTGCTAAAGATAAATTAGAACGAAAAAAAAGACGAAATGTTGCCTGAACAACCAACATAAAACCCCTCATTTGAGGGGTTTTATCTATTTATTTTTTAACAGATTTAAGGGGCGTTTTCACTGCACTCTTTTTGGCAGCGGGCTTGGCTGACTTAACAGCCGGCTTATCTATGGCTTTGCCTGCCGGTCTAGAAGAAGACTTAACAGATGATTTTCCTGACTCTTTCTGGGCTATTTTGTCTGCAGGTGGATTGGCTAAAAATAAGTCCAAGGCAGCAACCATACTGGGTCTTTGAGGACTTGGAACCTGAATCTGCAGTTCAAAACCAGCATCTACTACCGCTTTAGAAGTATTGTTTCCAAATGCAGTAAATACCGTTCCATTTTGTTTAAAATCCGGGAAATTATCCAAAAGACTTTTTACTCCACTTGGTGTAAAAAGACATATCATATCGTAGTCGTTCTTTTGCAATACGGGTTTGATATCGTTGCTGATACTTCTGTACATATATGCCAGCTGATAATCGCAATGATTGTTTTTTAACCAGCCGCAGATTTCATTATCCTGCTGGTTCTCACTGCACACATAAAGGAATTTTTCAGCTTCCTTATGCTTATTGATTACATCAAGCATACTTTTATTGGTGCCATCTGCACCATAGAAAACTTTTCGTTTTCTATACAAAATGAACTTTTGCAAATACAAGGCAACCGCTTCAGTTATGCAGAAATATTTGGTATCCTGCGCTATACTTAGCTTCAATTCTTCAGACATTCTAAAAAAATGGTCAATGGCATTTCGGCTGGTAAAAATGATGGCCGTGTATTGCTGCACATCTATTTTCTGTTTCCTGAATTCTCTGGCAGGTATGCCTTCCAATACAATAAAAGGGTGAAAAACCAGTTCAACATTGTATTTACGCTCCAAATCGAAATAAGGCGAACGCTCACTTTCCGGTTTGGGTTGTGAAATCAGAATCTTCCTGGCTGGTCTTGAATTTACGCCTTGCTTTGCCCCGTTTTTGCTCATGCTTGCTCTATGTTTTGCAATTGTAAAATATCAGCCTAAATTTTCAACCAACAGCTTATAAATCAAGGCCATTGGTAAAATTTCTACCGCGCAAAGGTAAAGGAAAAAATGAAAAGGATTCACCTGTAACTCAGACCTAAGTATGCCAAACGAAACGATATAACGGTAAAAAAATAACAATGTTACAACACCGAACGAGATGGTGAGGGCAATAATGGCAATAGGCGCTTCTGCAAAAGCCATTATTACAATTAGGGGGAGCAAAACCACCCCCATGATACGGTTGACCACAGCCACAAGAAATAAATAGGAAGATGCCGACTGACTGTTATTAAAGACCCAGCCAGCAAAGGAAACAAACAGGTACTTTCCAAAATAAATGATTGCCAGTACAGCCGTTGAATAAGCATACAGTATCCAATAGGGCATATCCAGCCATCGATAGTGCTGAATCATTAAAGTAATAAACAAACCAGCAGACAACAGAAAAAACAAGTTAATCAACAACGAAGCCTGCCCATCTTGTTCTAATTGATCCTTGGTTTGTTTCTGTCTTAGAGATGTTTGAAAAAACAAACGGAAAAGATTCTGAAAATATTTTGGGAAAACGTTTTTAATAAAACCCAACATGAACACTAAAAAAAGTACAGTGTAGAACAATGCGTCCTTAGACTTTTTATCCTTATAATCTACAAGCATGAAAACCGGTGGTTGATTCAAGGGCAGATATGGATTTTGTGCAATTCGTCTGTAGGTGCTGGTATCAATCAATTGAACGGGCTTTTCAAAAGCCATTTGTTCCCGATTAATGCTGTCAGCAGCCAAACTATCTGATACAGATGCGCTATCTGTGGGAATCCGGAATGTATCCTGCATAATTTCAGCTAACTGCTGAATCCGGCGGTTTGAATCCTGCTGCGCAGCCATCCACTGCATGCATAAAAAAAAGACGATTACTAGATATAAACGATTCCGCATCCGCACAAAAATATTGATTGCAGTTTATTAAACGTTCAGGTTAACAGAACAATGCTAATTTTAATTTTAAAAAGCATGTCCGGCATCTATATACATATCCCTTTTTGCAAAAAAGCGTGCAATTACTGCAACTTTCATTTTTCTACCAATCAACAGAAAATGGAATACCTGGTGTATGCATTGACAAAGGAAATAAAGCTGCAGCAGCATTACCTTCGCGATACGGTTGAAACCATTTACTTTGGCGGTGGTACTCCCTCATTGCTTAAGTCTGCCGATATAAGCTTATTGCTTAACACTATTCACCATTTTTTTAAAGTTAGCAATGATGCTGAAATAACTCTAGAAGCCAATCCGGATGATATAAACCCGCACATAGTAAGTGAGTGGAAAAACCTGGGAATCAACCGGCTCAGTGTCGGGATTCAGTCTTTTCAGGAAAGCGATTTACAATGGATGGGAAGAGCCCACAATGCCATGCAGGCAAGGGATTGCATACAGCAGGCCCAGGAAGCTGGCATCACAAACTTGTCCATTGATTTGATTTATGGGGGTCCTACATTACCGCATGAAAATTGGAAATTGAATCTAAAAACAGCTATTGATTTGGGTGTACCTCATTTGTCCTGCTATGCCCTTACTGTTGAGCCGAAAACTGCTCTGGCGCTGAAAATTAATCGCAGGGAATTGCCTGAAATAGACGCGCTTCATCAGTCTGAGCAGTTTGAAATGCTGCAATCTATCACAGGGGAAGCTGGTTATGAACAATACGAAATTTCTAATTTTGCATTACCTGGAAAAAGAAGCATACATAATTCCAGTTATTGGTCCGGCGCCCATTATCTGGGTCTAGGTCCTTCTGCACATTCCTACAATGGTAAAAGCAGACAATGGAATATCAGCAATAATTCACTTTATATTCAATCGATAAAAAAAGGGCAAATACCCTTTGATATTGAAGTATTAACGCCAGTTCAACAAGTTAATGAATACATCATGACTGCTTTAAGAACAGTGGAAGGCATTTCCGCTGAAAAGCTTGACAGCATTGCGCAACAACCCATTTTTACTGAATTGGTTACCGCAGCGCAAAAGTATATCCAACAAGGCTTAATGGAATGCAGCAATGAATACCTCCGGATTTGCCCGCAAGGAAAATTCATGGCTGATGGTATTGCCGCTGAACTATTTCGTGATTAGTGAATATTGTCTACTGTGTTGTCAATAGTCTGCAACAAACTCATCACAATCGGATAAAAATCGTGCTTCTGAGGGTGCTTGGTATTGATCTTTCCTGCAATCTTATCTAATGACATTAACAGATTTTCTTTACACACGCTTTCTTTCTGAATATGATTCGGGCGGTGTATTTCAAAATCATCCCTTAATAACTCCATAATGGAAACTTCCAGAATTTTGGAAAGATCTTTTATATGCCTTACGGTTAACTGGGTATATCCATTCTCAATTTTGCTGTAGGCATTTTGAGAAATACCCATTTGCTTGGCTACAAATTCCTGTGTGTAATTTCTTTGTTCTCTTACTTTACGAATAATGGTTTCTGGCACTTTTAAAGATTTTTGGGGGTTGATGATGTTATTATCTTTTTAATACATTTTTAAGCCCAAATTTGTTTAAAAATTATTGTAAAAAAGCCTCAATTTGTTTAAAACCCTCTTCTGCGGGCAGATTCTCCCATAAAATGTCATGGATAGCAGCTGCAATGGGAAGGCTTGCTTTTAACGTTTGATTGGTCTTATAAATACATTTACTGGCAAAATATCCCTCAGGCAACATATTCAATTCCAGCTGAGCAGACTTTACCGAATAACCTTTCCCCAACATATTCCCGAAAGTGCGGTTTCTGCTATAAAGTGAATAACAGGTTACCAGTAAATCGCCCAGGTACACGGATGCCGTATAATTTTTTTCCTGGCAGGATCCCGGGGCAATTTTTTCTAAAAATGCACTCATTTCGCTGGCACAGTTGGCTATATAAACACTCAGAAAATTATCCCCGTATTCCAAACCATGGGCAATGCCTGCACCCAACGCGTAAATGTTTTTCATAACGGCAGCATACTGCACACCTACAACATCAGTATTTACCACCGTATTAATATAATCCGTAGTAAAGTATTTGGCTATTGCTTCTGTCTGACCGGCGTCTACCCCTGAAAAAGTAAGATAGGAAAGCTTTTCGGCTGCTACTTCTTCGGCATGACAGGGTCCTAATAAAGTAAAATACTGTTCTAAGGGTATTTGAAAATGCTCATTGAGAAACTCATGCAGTAACTGATTCTTAGTGGGTGTTATTCCTTTTACAGCTGAAACAATTTTCTTCCCAACCCACTTGTCTACTGAAACCTGAAGCAAAGCTTCTTCTACATAAGCAGAAGGAACAGCAACTACGACTACTTCAGATGCTTCAATTACAGCGTTAATATCTGCATCCAGATGTAATTGTGCCGGATTAAAATAGGCTGAACTTAAATAATGAGGATTGTGTCTTCGTTTTTTAAAGGATTGAATACTCTCTTCGTTTCTAATGTACCAGTGAATGGTATTACCATTATCTGTGAGGATTTTGGCTAATGCGGTTGCCCAGCTACCCCCTCCTATGATTCCAAACTGCATATGGCTGATTTATCGCTATTAATTCAGCAAACATACAGAAAAACAAATGGACGACCGGAGCCGTCCATTTGCATAGCTATTTTAAAAGAAGTTAGTCTTTTTTCTTTTCCTCAAATAGTTTATCCTTCTCCACAATAGTTACCAGATTACCATCTTTTAGCATTTTACTTACAATGGAATAAGGACCAGTAATTACTTTATCCCCCTCTTTCAATCCCTCTATTACTTCAATATTATTCAGATCCTGAATAGCTGTTTTCACTTTCACTTTTTTCACTTTATTATCCGCCTGTAACACAAATACAACTTCTTCAATTGTATCATCAGAAGATACAGACTTCTGTTCTGCTTTTTCTACCTGTGCAACTTTACCATCAGATTTCTTCTCGTCCTTTTTTTCCTTTTGATCTTCCTTGCTGTCTCTGGTTGTTACCGCATTCAAAGGAACAGACAATACATTGTATTTGCTTCTGGTCTGAATATCTGCACTAGCAGTCATTCCCGGACGGAAAGGGAAAGATTTACCAGGAACTACCAGATCATTATAGCTTTCGGGTAATAAACGAATATGCACTTTGTAATTCGTTACTTCCGCAGTTGCATTAGCTGTTAATGTATTACCCGTGCTTGGGTTAGCAATTTTATAAACAATACCCTTGAATTTTCTTGAGGTATATGCATCCACTTCAACAATAGCTGTATCGCCAATCTTTACTTTAGGAATATCGTTTTCCCCCACATCTACTCTCACTTCAAAACTGCGCATATCTGCTACACGCATCATTTCGGTACCCACATTAAAACTGTTACCCGCAACACGTTCCCCCTTTTTGATAGCCAGTAAACTGATTACCCCATCCATGGGTGAAGTAATTAAAGTTCTGCCAATATCTTTATTCGCTCTGTTCAATTGCGCTTGAACGCTTTGTACACCTGCTTTGGCACTTTTAATCCCTTCCATAGCCGCATTGTAGTTAGCACGTGCAGATTTCACTGCCTGTTCAGCTTGTTCAAACTCCAAACGGCTAATTACTTTTTCATCTAATAATTTCTTTTGGCGATTGTATTGAATTTCAGCCTGATCCAAAGTGGCTTTAATAGCTGCTGATTGCGCAGTAGTATTAGAGACTTGTGCTTGTTGCTGACTAACTCCAGCGGCAACCTGGTCTCTTTGTGAATTCAAGATATCTGCATAAATTCTGGCCAATACCTGACCACGTTTTACCGTATCTCCTTCAGCTACCGCTAGTTCAACAATTTCCCCACTTACGTCTGGACTTATTTTTACTTCAATTTCAGGATATACTTTACCGCTGGCATTTACAGTTTCAATGATAGTTCTGCGCTGAACAGCTTCAGCAGTTACTTTAATGCCCTCTTCTTTTCCTATCACCCCTGCTTTCTTAAGTCCAATGATAACACCAATGGTTACCACCAGCCCTACAATAATCCAGATTAACTTCTTACTCATAAATTGCTTTTTATAATTTGATTCCTTGGCCTTTGTAAAATTCTAAAAGTTTGATTCTAAAAATATAATCGAACTGGTTGTTCAATTGATCCAATTTTGCTCTAAGCAAGTTGTTCTGACTGGTAATTAAATCCAGTGTAGTAGACAAGCCTTCTTCAAATCGCTTTTTGGCATAGTCATACGCTTTCTGAGAAGCAGCTACCGACTTTTCACTGGCCAGAAAACGTTGCATGGCTGCCATAGCATTGGTATGAGCCTGATAGATATTTTGCTGCAATGTAAGATCGGCCTGTTGTCTGTTGATTTGAGCAGTTCTTAAATTCAATTTTGAACGTTCGTAGCCCAAGCGTGCAGATCCCGCATTAAAAATGGGAACCTGAATATTAAAACCAAAATTCTGTCTGAAGTTTTGCTCAATCTGCCCACCCCATCCATTCCACATTTGGAAAAAATTCCGCTTGCTAGACGTCAACTGAATATCTGGCTGAAACACTTGATAGTTCTGGTTGTTAACCGTAACGAAATTGGTAGTTGGTTTGGTTCCAATAACATTGGCTCCAGTAACTGTTGTGGCTGCATTGGCAAAGTTGGACCCCATTCCTCCAAAAGCAGAAATAGTAGGATAGAATGCTGATTTGGCTCTTTTAATAGAAGCTTCAGCAGACTTTATTCTCAAGTCACTCACTTTTTGTGCAGGCTGATTATTCAAAGCCAACTGATACAACATGGCGGGATCCAATTCAGCCAAAGGCTGCAATGGGATGGTATTTACAACAGGAATTTCTACATCAAAAGGCACACTCATGTCTAGGTTAATAGCAGCTTTTAACTGTATTACCGCCTGCTGGAATGAGGCTTTAGCACTTACCAATGAACTGCTGTCACGGGCCAATTGTGCTTCAATCTCTGCTGTGCTTAATTCAGGTAAAGTTCCCGCATCCACTCTCTTGCGGGTAAAGCCCAATTGAGAAGCGGATTGACCAACTTGAACCTCCGCAATAGCAATTTGTTGTTTGGCTGCTACTACCTGCAAATAAAAAGTAGCGATACTTAAAGAAACATCGTTGGTAATTCTTTCGATATCTGCCAGGGCCGCCTGCGCATTAAATCCGGCAATCTGCTTGTCTGCTTTTAATGCCCCCCAGTTAAAAACGGTAGCATTCACATTCAGGTTCAATTGCTGGAACAATAATTGAGTGGTGGTAAATAAGTTGGTGGTAGGGTCAATGGATCTACCAAACTGAGTACCCACATTCGTATTGGCACTGGCCGAAGGATATTGAGCCAGTTTAGTACGCTCTACCTCCAATGCTGCCAAACGTGCCTGAACATCCGCCTGCTTAACAGAAATATTGTTTTTGGCAGCATATTCAACACAGCGCTGCAGGTTCCATTTGTCTGTTGAAGGCTGGGCCATTAATTGCCCTCCCAACGTAAAACAACCGAACACGGTTAAAAGTAAATTCCTCATAGAACAAAAATAAGTTATTCAGCGAGGCTTTTACAGAATTTAGACAGACGGAAAGGAAAGGGATGGTTTTGTGTTTATAATAGTATGAAAGGCATTACACCCCTATTTTACCCTTTTTTTAGCCGTTGACTAATGAAATAAACTGCCATAAAGGCGGCAAGCACCCCAGTTCCTATCAGGGCAGTATGCGGTGTTTGAATGGCAATACTCACCCCAACAAAGCAATACGTAGCCATAAAAATCAACGGTAACAGGGGAAATAATTTCATTTTATAAATGCCAGTACCATCCAAATGCTTGGTTTCCTTTCTTAATTTAAATATGGTTGCACTGGAAGCCACCATACCAAAACAGTCCAGAAAGATGGTAAAGTTTAGAATGGCATCAAAGGTTTGGGCGAAAAATAAAATAATCAGACAGGTAGCAGCAAATACAGTAAGCGAAACCACCAAGACTCCGTTCTTTTCATTTTGTTTTGAAAATATTTTAGGGATGGAACCTTCGTCACTCATGGCAAACATCACCCTTGGGTTACTCATCAGCAAAGCATTCACATAAGCCAGCACACCAAAAAACAAAAAGAACGAAAACACAGCTGCTCCTTTTGGTCCAAAGACTTTATTAATTACAGCATATGCAATTTCTCTCTCTCCTTTCATCTGCTCAAATCCTACAATCTGGTAGTAGCTATAATTTACCAGCAAGTAGAGCACAATGATGATGGCTATTCCGAAGAAAATGCCTCTGGGAATATTCCGTGCAGGGTTTTTTACTTCAGATCCAAAATTAATGGTTTGCTGATAGCCCCCATACGTAAAGGAAACAGCAATTAAACTATACCCCAGACTTTGTATCCAGCTCATCTCGGGGGTGGGGGGGATTGAAGCTGAAGCAGACTCAGCAATGGCTGCGGCCGAACCAGCATCGTAAGGGAACAACAAGGCCGCAATCAAAACTAGAATCATTCCAATTTTAATAATCATCAGAATATTCTGTGCGCGGGAACTCATTTTTAGTCCACGCAGATTAATCAGATAAAATAAAATGATGGCGCCTGCACTTAACAATGCTTTGTCTACATCGGTCCATGGAGTACCCGGAAAAAGTTTGGCAATATATCCACTACCAATAATGGCAACCACACTTAAGCTGGCTGCATTGCTGATTAAAATAATGCAGTTGATAGCAAATGCTATACTCGGATGATAGGCATAAGAGAATACTTTATAGTACCCACCCGTTGCCGGAAACCGGCTGCCGATTTCTGCATAGGTTAGTGCCCCACAAAAAGCCACAAATCCGCCCATTAACCAAGCTGTAAAATAAACGGAAGGCTCAATGGCATGCTGTGCACTGGTTGCAGCCGATCTGAAAATTCCCATACCAATCACCAGACCCACTACAATCATGGTGAAACTAAAAACATTTAGTTGTTGATTCCCTTTCATAAGGATAAATATATACATTTGCTGCGTTACTGGTTCATCTGCCTCAGTCAGATGATTAAAAGGGAAGTCCGGTGTAAATCCGGCGCTATCCCCGTAGCTGTAACCCATGCCTTAGGGCAAACTTTTGAATCACTACAACCACTGTCTTGGTTTTATCAGGATGGGAAGGACCTTCAAAAGGTGGGGAGCCAGAAGACCTGCCAATAACAAACAAGTATTCACGGCTTTCGGGTGAAAAGCATGGAATCTAAAGTGCTGCTGCAGCAGTAGTTTATTTTTCGCCGTTTTTTTATTTTCCTGGAAGCTCATTGTTAACCTTAAACGAAATGGACAATGAGCAAAAAATTAACGCTCTTCCTAACCTTGCTGTCAGGTGCTAACCTGTATGCACAAAAAGACAGTCTGCGCACCAGTGTGCTGGACGAAGTAGTAGTTACTGCCAATAAGCAGGAACAGAAACAAAGCACAACGGGTAAAGTTATTACCGTTATTGGACCTGCTGAACTCTCTAAGAGTGCTGGCAAATCATTGGGTCAGGTATTAAATGAAACGGTAGGCTTAACCATCAATGGGGCATTGAACAATGCAGGTACTAACCAGACTGTATTCATGCGTGGCGCCAATAGTGGCCGAACCTTGATTTTAATGGACGGAATACCCGTATACGATCCTTCTCAAATTGGCAATGAATTCGACCTGAATTTATTTTCGATCAACGACGTAGAAAGAATTGAAGTGTGCCGGGGAGCCCAGAGTACTGTATATGGTAGTGACGCTGTTGCCGGAGTTATTAATATTATTACCGTTAAGCAAAATGTAAACAAGCCAGTCAATATAAAAGCAACCCTTACCGGCGGCAATCTGAATAGTTTTAAAAGCAATCTACAGGTATATGGGAAGTGGAAAAAACTCAGTTATACTATACGAAATGCATCCATTAATACCAATGGATTCAGCACAGCTACGGATACCTCGGGCAACCGTGATTATGATGGTGATGGGTACCATGGGAATACAACAACCGCAGCCATTCAGTATGCAGTTTCAGAAAAACTATTGCTAAAAGGATATGGCATGTACAGCCAGTATCGAGCAGGTATTGATGCCGGCGTATTCAGTGACGACAAACATTATCAGTTAAAAAACAATCTGCTAAACACCGGATGGGGAGCTGTTTATAAAACGAAGGGCTTACAGTTAACTGCCAATTACCAGTACAGCGAAACCAACAGAGGATACGAAAGGGATAGTTTAGATAAGCGTGTCTTCAGTTATTTTCAACGAAATCAATACTTCGGTAAAACACAGTTTGCAGAAATCTATGCCAATATTAAAATCAACCAGCACTTCTCATTATTACAGGGTATTGAATACCGTTACGCAAGCATGAATAACCAATTCAGATCGGTGAGCAGTTTTGGACCGTTCAGTTCCGGTTTTGCTGACACCAGTACTCATCAAACTTCAGTATACAGTTCTCTTCAGTATAGTAGCTTAAAGGGATTTTTTGCAGATGCAGGATTTAGACTGAACAAACACTCTATTTACGGCAACAGCACCACATTTACTTTTAATCCCTCCTATGCAATAAATGAGCAATTGCGCATTTTTGGAAGTGTGGCAACCGCTTTTAAAACTCCCTCTTTGTTTCAACTATTTGATACTTTCAGTGGCAGAAGAGACCTAAAAGCTGAGACCAGTACGGGTATAGAAATTGGAATGTCTCATCAGTATAACGGATTCAGCAGTCGTTTGGTAGGGTTTTACAGAAATACCAATAATGGCATTGATTACGATTATGTACGCAACAAATACTACAACTTTATAAAGCAGGTTGCATTGGGGGTAGAATATGAAACCAATGTACAGCTTAGCAAATCCATGCAATTGAAAATGAATTTCACCTATCTAAGCATGACCGATTCTACACAGAGCCGTGTTAACTTTAAAGATACAGGCTATGTATACGGTCTTAGAAGGCCTGGATTCCAGAGCAATGTAGTGCTACAATACAATCAACCCAAATGGTCTGTTTCAATAAGCGGTAAATACGTAGGAAGCAGATCTGATATTGGTGGCTTCAGAAGAGCAGATGTATTATTGCCTGCCTATTTTTTGCTGGGTGCATACGCGGAATATAGGCACAATGAAAAGTTGAAAATTTTTATTGATACACAAAATATAACGAACAACCGATTTACCGATTTGAGAGGCTTTAACGGAATTCCGTTTATAGTGAACAGCGGCATTTCACTTCAACTTTAGACAATCAATTGGTTGTTTTTGTTAAAGGTCGTGTCGTTATACCAACTTGCATATTACCCAATAAATATCTAAATACTACGCTATGCTAAATGATCAACTGCAAAATAAAATCAATGGTAAAACCAAACCTATCGGAGCTTTGGGAACATTGGAAGAGATTGCATTACAGGTAGGATTAATTCAATCCACTACTTCTCCTGCAATTAAAAAACCAACGATTCTTGTTTTTGCAGGGGATCATGGCATAGCTGCTACCGGATTGGTGAACCCTTATCCGCAGGCAGTTACGGCACAAATGGTTTTGAATTTTTTACAGGGAGGAGCTGCCATTAATGTTTTTACCCAATTGCACAATCAGGTTTTGATAGTAGTGGATGCTGGTGTAAATGCTGAACTGGGGCACTTGCAACAGGAAAATTTTATTCATGCCAAACAGGGAATGGGCAGCAGGAATTATTTAGATGGCGAAGCCCTTACGCAAAATGAAGTTGAGAAAAGCATTGCTGTTGGCAAGCAACTGGTTTTAAAGATTGCTACTGAAGGATGCAATTGCATTGGCTTTGGAGAAATGGGTATTGGTAATAGTTCTGCCGCAGCTTTAATCATGCATTGCATTACCAATTTGCCGCTCAGTGATTGTGTAGGTGTTGGGACAGGAACCAATCAGGAACAGTATAAGACCAAATTAGCCACTTTAGAAAAAGTAGCTGCACTGCATCAGGTTATTCATATGGCCAATGACCCATTGAAATTGTTGGCTGCCGTAGGTGGTTTTGAAATTGCCATGATGGTGGGCGCCTATTTATCTGCGGCCGAAAATAAGATGGTTATTGTGGTGGATGGCTTTATTGCAACAGCTGCTTTATTGATTGCAGCGAAAATATCGCCGGAGATTCTATCGAATTGCCTCTTTGCACATAATAGCCAGGAACAGGGTCATACAAAAATGCTGGAGTACCTGAAGGCAAAACCATTATTACAATTAGGATTAAGATTGGGTGAAGGAACAGGAGCTTCCCTGGCCATCCCCATTATTCAATCTGCAGTGGCATTCATTAACCAGATGGCATCCTTTGAACAAGCAGGTGTAAGTACTGCAACAGAATAATTATCTTCCACAAAAATTCAGGAATGGGCCAGCAGTGGATTTTATTCAAAACAGCCATTATGTTTTTTACCCGCATTAATGTGGGTAATCTTCCCTATAGCAAGGAAAATTTACAGGGCTCTGCACGATATTTCAGCTGGGTAGGTATAATCGTTGGATTAACAGGTGGATTGGTATTATGGGCAAGCAGTTTTGTATTTTCTCCCGCTTTATCTGTTTTGTTTTCAATGCTGACAACTATCTTATTAACCGGGGCTTTTCATGAAGATGGTTTTGCCGATTGTTGTGATGCTTTTGGCGGCGGATGGACAGTAGAAAAAATCCTAACCATCATGAAAGACAGCAGACTGGGAACTTATGGAGTAATTGGTCTGATTGGAATTTTGACTGCCAAGTATTTATTGTTACTGGAGTTAACAGAAAATTTTCCTGCTGGCATTATATTATTCGGAATAATTGCAGCGCATGCCAATAGCCGGTTCTGGGCAACTACCCTGATGCAGAAGTTAATATACGTGCAAGATATTGATGCCAGTAAATCAAAACCGCTTGCCGACAGAAAACTGACCAGCAAAGAAACAGCCGTTCTGGCTTTAGGCAGTTTTGCTCCCCTTGCCCTATTCTTTACTATTCTTTACACGCCTGTTAGCGAGTTGAATCATTTTCACCTTGATATAACATTTATTTCCTGGTTTTTATCTTTTTTATTCTGGGTACAAGTGCCCCCCTTTATTGTTCAGCTTTTTGCTGTTCGGTATTTTAAAAAATGGATTGGGGGGTATACAGGAGATTGCTTAGGAGCAACCCAACAAGTTTGTGAAATTGCATTTTATTTAGGATGTTTATGCTTATGGAAATTTATTTGATTAGACATACTACTCCCAATATTGAGAAGGGGATTTGCTATGGCCAGGCAGACCTGGATATAACGGAAACATTTTTAGAAGAAGTAGAAGCCATTAAACCCCACTTGCCGCAGAAGGACTTAAAAGTGTATAGTAGTCCTTTACAACGCTGTAAAAAACTGGCTGATGCCCTTTTTGATGGAATGGAAATAGATGTGCACGAAGACCTGATGGAACTCAATTGTGGAAACTGGGAATTGCAACGCTGGGACGATATTCCAAAAGAAGAGATTCAACCTTGGATGGATGATTTCGTTCATGTTCGCGTACCCAATGGCGAAAGTTATGTTGATTTACATGAAAGAGTAGTGAATCGTTTTAATGAAATAGCATTGCGCAAAGAACCTGCGGTAATTGTTGCGCACGGGGGAGTTTTAAGAAGTATTCTCTCGCATATCACGAATACACCTTTAAAGGAGTCCTTTGATGTATTTACCTTACATTATGGATGTGTGGTTAAAATCAGTTTATCAGAAAATGAAATGAAACACGAGCTTTTATACAATTATTCCCGTCAAGGTAAAGAATGGCATCGCCCCACTGTATCATAAAATTGTATCTTTAAAAAAACAAGTCCATGGAATTTCAGATTGATCAGCTGCTGACGGTAACGTTCACCCTATTTGCGGTAATTGATATTGTAGGTTCGATTCCCTTGTTAATTTCTTTAAAAGAAAAAATGGGAGGCATCCGCTCTATTCAGGTGACCCTGATTTCAGGAGCATTGATGATTTTGTTTTTATTTGCCGGGAAGCCCTTCTTAAAAATACTAGGACTGGATATTAGATCCTTTGCGGTAGGGGGTTCTATCGTGATATTTTTACTCGGTCTTGAAATGGTATTGGGCCATGAAATTTTTAAAGGAGACAACAATGCCAAAAGTAGTAGCGTTGTACCCATTGCTTTTCCTATCATCGCAGGCTCCGGAACCCTTACCACCATAATGTCTTTGAAAGCGAATTTTGAAGAACTCTATATTTTACTTGGTATTTTAATAAACCTTCTGGTAGTCTATATCACTTTACGATTACTCAAAGTAATTGAAAGAGCTTTAGGCGAATCAGGATTACTAGCCGTTAGAAAATTCTTTGGTGTAATCCTGATTGCCATTGCCGTTAAAATCTTTAGTACCAATATTGCCGCTTTTGGTAAGTAGGCTTACCAAAGCACTGTATACAAAGCGGTAATAATTCCGAATAATACCAAGACCCCTACTATAAAGGAAGGATGCAGTTTAAACATACTGCGATCTACCTCCAGGCCATTGGTTTGAACTCCTTTCTTGGCATCCCACATGCTAATAAAATACATACAAACAATACAGATTAGGAATACAATGCCCATTCTGTCTAAGAAAGGAATTTCAAAAACCCCTTCTGCATTGGCTACTGCATAACCAGATGAAGCCAGCCAGGAAAGATCTATATATGCGGGCATGAACTTGAATAAAATAGACAAAACAAATCCACCGATGGTTGCAAACAGTGCTGCATTGGAAGTTGTTTTTTTCCAGAAGAAGCCAAGGAAGAACATGGCAAATACACCGGGCGAAACAAAGCCTGTATATTCCTGAATGTATTGGAAGCCTCCTTTTTTATCAATGCCCATAAACGGTGCAACCGCCATGGCTAATAGCATGGCAAGAACAATTGAAATTCTGCCAATGTTCACCATTTGTTGCTCACCTGCAGCAGTGTTTATTTTCTTTTTGTAGATATCTAAAGTAAAAATAGTTGCAATACTATTGGCCTTCCCTGCAAGAGAAGCTACTACCGCTGCAGTAAGGGCTGCAAAAGAAAGCCCCTTTAATCCCACCGGTAATAAATTCAACAATACAGGATAAGCTCTATCCGGATTTACTTCTCCATCCTGTAATAGTTCTGTTTGAAAGTATCCCTGCTGATGCATTACATAAGCTGCAATACCTGGCAACACTACAATAACTGGCATGATTAATTTTAAGAAACCAGCAAATAGCAACCCATTTCTGGCAGTTGGCAAATCCGCGCCTAAAGCACGTTGTGTGATATACTGATTACAACCCCAGTAATTTAAATTGGCTATCCATAATCCCCCAATTAAAACCGTTAACCCTGGTAGATCTGAGAAGCTTGGGTTGTCAGGTTTTAAAATCATGTGAAAATGATCGTCTGCCTTATCTGTTAATACTTTAAAACCGTTGATTAATCCAGTAGTTCCATTTTGTTCTGCTACTAAGTTTAAGGCTATATAAGTTGCTGCTAATCCACCAAGGATTAAAAAGAATACTTGAATGACATCTGTGTATCCAATTACTTTCATCCCTCCCAGCGTGATAAGGACTGCAAAAAATCCCAGTGCAATCATACATACTGTAAAAGAAATACCCGAGATACTGCTGATAGCCAATGCACCTAAAAATAAAATAGAAGTGAGGTTTACAAATACATAAAGTAATAACCAGAACACTGCCATAATCATGGCTACCGTATCGTTGTATCGTACCTGCAAAAATTGCGGCATGGTGAAAATCTTATTTTTCAGATACACCGGCATAAAGAAAATGGCCACTACAATTAGCGTTACTGCTGCCATCCATTCATAACTGGCAATGGCCAATCCCATTTTAAATCCACTGCCACTCATGCCTATGAATTGCTCAGTTGAAATATTCGAGGCAATTAAAGATGCGCCAATGGCCCACCAGGTTAACGATCCTTCTGCTAAAAAATAATCTTTGGAACTGGCTTCTTTTGCCTTCTTTCTGCGGTATACCCAAATACCATATCCTGCTACTAGGATAAAATAAAATAAGAATACTAGGTAATCGGTTGTTTGCAATGCATTCATACAGCTTGGTTATTATCGTTTAGGTGTACCTAAGCTATACAATAATCAAATGTGTTTGTGTGGATGGGGAGAGATTTTTTTCTCAATTGTGGGGGGTGGGTGGGTCGGTACTTGCCAGGATTGTCGGACTGTATATACAGGATTGTAGGTTAAATCATGTTCAAGTTACATAAAATAGGTGCATTATTTATGTACTGCACAGTTCATGTTATATGTGCAGTCCTCCTTATCATTCGTGTTTGGGTTCGTGTAAGTCAAAAAAATTACCCTTTGTTTTGTCAAGTATTTCTGCTATGAGTTTAAAGTTATGGTCTGTTGGTTTTAGATTTATATACTTGTCAACTATTGTTCTGTGTCTGTAAATAATAAAAGTATTTTCAACATTCGGATTGATGTTGTTCAGGTTTACTTCACTTTCGGTGTCTGCAAATGAAGGAACAAAAGTTAAAGCAATTTTTTGAAGATTTAACTCTGTTCCAATTTTCTCTAATTCCATTTGACGTGTCTGTTTGTTGAAATTGTTAGAATTTCCGAAAACAAAATATGCTTTAAGGTATTTTTCTCTTATTATACTTTCGTAGTCCAATTGTTCAAGCCATTTTTTGATGTCGTCCCAATTTGGTTTATCTCCAACAAAATAAACAATTCCGTGATAACGTCCATACTTACAAACTGGGCAAGTTCTTGTTCCTTTGTCTGGTCCAAAGGCGTGAAATGGAATAAATGAAGGCTGGTCTTCGCCAACTTGTAAACCCGACTGTATGTCTGTTTTACTTTTATTAGGGTAGTCAGGAATATTCAGCCCTAATACAATATTGTGTTCTGCGATTTGAATGTTCCCATCTAAAACAATTCTTAGTAGTTCTGTTCCTGCTCTGTCAATTTTACCGTACTTTTTTTTATGGTTTAGGTACAATGGATCATCATCAAAATAAAGGTCAGCATAATATTCATTAGTGATATCTGGTTCTTTTATGGATAAGTGAATGTGTTGCGGAATGTTATCATTCGGATATGCAGCAGGTCTACTTGTCTTAATAGTATAGTTACCACTCTTGTCGGCCTTTACCCAACCCCTCAACTTACCGTGTACTTTTGCTTGTTCCGGTGTTTGATTGTTTGAAGAATATAAGCCTTTATCGTCAGTATGCCAATAATAGATGATGACATCAGATGCAGGTGTTTTTCCGTCAAGTTGGAAAACCTTACCTGTCAAAATGAGTTTATGTTTGCCCTCAGTCCAACCATTACTTGTATGCTCTGATGATATTACTTTTGGCATTCCCACATACATCAATTCACAGCCATCACAACCGCCACCAATAAGTTTATTCTTGTCTGTCTTGATTTCATTTTGGTTGCTTTCTGATTTTGTCTGCCCGTTACAATCTGTTAGGAAATTCAGTGTCGCAATAAAAAGCGCGATTTTAAATATTTGTTTCATCGTTAGATATTTTGACGGCAAAAGTGTCTCTTATCTACCTGCTACACAAATGAAATATAGTATGGTGAGTCTATTTTGTGTTGAGCTGATGAAAATCAGATAACTTTGATTTGAAATTTATAGCGTAGTTTCTGCTCAATCTCAATATGGTGTTGTCTGAAAGAGTAATATCATAATCTCCATTTTGTCGGGATTTGATCGACGAAATTTTATGGATGTTCACGATATGCGATTTGTGAATGCGTACAAACTGTTTGTTGTCTAACTGCTTTTCAAAAGACTTCAAAGTTTCGGTATGCAGATACCTTTTTTGTAAAATATAAATACCAATGTAAGGTGAGTTAGCTGAAAAATAGAGAATGTCATTTACCTTTAACAGTATTTTTTGTTTATTGTTGTCAACGATTAAAATTGAACTGATAAATTCTTGTTTGTCAGTTATTACTTCTACTTCTTTTTCTATCTGTGATAATTGGATTTTTTTATTAATTAGGATAAAAGCCAAAAATGAAAACCCGTAAATAATTACCGATTTTATAAAATAAGCCGATAATCCAAAACTGAAAGTCTGCCAATAATCAAAAGTGTGATAGTAAAAAATCTTTGAAATAAACCATACCAAGGCAGGATATGAAAACAAATGACATATAGTTGCTAAACTTACAAAAAGTAATTTCAGGCCTAATCTTTCAGTCCCCCGTATCATCTTGAAAACCAATATCTGTAAAGGCAGAAACAAAAGCCAATAAGAAGAACTGAACAGTAATGATTCCGAAATGTAAAAAAAACGGTTTTGGGATATGGTAAACGAAAAATCCAATAATACGTTTGCAAAAATGAATAACACAATACAAGTCGCTATAATGAAATTTACTTTCTGTTTGTATTGAAAGCTTTGATATGTCTGTTTGATTGTCAATGCGTCTATATTTACTAAGGCTATTCAGCTAGGATTTGTATTAACCCCCTAATTTTTGGATTAAATGATGTTAAAGGTTTGACATTTTTGGTAAATAATTAAATTTTTTTTTGTGTTTTCCAACAAAGGGCTCAATGCTGTTTGTAAGGACATTCTTTCGCCCTTTGTTGAAGTATTATTTTGGGAGTACCAGATATCCCAAACGGATTGAGGTGTTTTCATATTCAGGGAACCGTGTATTCGTTTTGCGTTATAAAATTCAACATAGTTGGTCATGATTAGTTTAGCTTCATAATAGCTACTTAATTCAAAACGTTCAACTACCTCTGATTGCAAGATACTGTGGTAAGCTTCGATGTAACTATTTTCTTGAGGAGTAGCTATATGGGTAAATTCTTGTTTAACTTCTTCACTTGATAAATATCTTTTTACGCTATTTGCTAAAAATTGTGAGCCATTATCATTTCTGATATTTACGCCTTTAATTGGATGCTGTTGATTAATTCTTCGAAAGATATTAATCACATCAATTTGCTTAATACTGCATTGAAGTATCCACGCTATTTTTTTCTACTAAAAACGTCAATCACGCTCAGAAGATAATACCATCGCTGTTCTCCATCCACCCATAAGTATTTAATATCTAAGCAAAGGTAATCCATGGGGCAGATAGCAGTAATTTTCCGGTGCTTCACAAACTGGCGTTTTCCTGCAGTTCTAATGACTTTGCCTAACAATAAATTGTTCTCATCCATCAAGCGATATACCTTCTTGTCATTGATCAAATACTTCAATTGTTTCAATGAAGCAATCACTTTTTTATACCCGTAGCAAACAAATTATTCACTCAATAACTTTTTAATGGAACCAATCACTTCTTCATTTACTACAACCTTACCATCTAGCATTCTTGTGTACAAGCTTGGTTTAGCACCCGGCTTACCTTCCAACGGTTTATAATGATAACTGCTCAGTGGCAATTGAACCCATTGGCATAAATTTTTGAGACCAATCTTTTGTTGATACTGATGTACCATTGCTATCTTGGTTTGATTTGAATAGGTGTTTTTTTTTAGCAGCTCACCCTATACTTCAAGCTCTAATGCTTGACGGGCTATGATGCGTTTTAAACGCTCATTCTCTTCTTCCAATGCTCTTACCTGTGGATCTACTCGGTTATACTGAGGCCTCAAGCCTGCAGCTCCTTTGGTTAAATAACGCTCCTTCCACTTAGATATCAGTGATGGAGATAAATTGTACTTACGACTGGTTTCAACTGTCCCTTCGCTTTCTGCTTCTTGCAGATTATTATCTACATACTCCCAGGTCATACCATCTATACCAGCACT
>VFQO010001063.1_pt1 | contig 23673 bp, 20 predicted proteins | sample 3512331 | NCBI WGS metagenome assembly VFQO01 (sample SAMN10412371, study PRJNA504923) | tailings metagenome | isolation source: Replicate 3 from Balatoc abandoned mine | place: Philippines: Itogon, Benguet | collected 2017-08-28 | reverse complement strand
GAATTCGTGTCCAGTTTCGTCTGGAAACCTTGTCCAGTTTCAACCAGAATACGCACGAAAAGGGACCAAAAGCAGCGATTCACAATCCACACCTGATGATGAATCCGCATTCCTTGATACCTACTTAAGCGAAATTAGCGGAAAGATTGGCACCGTACACCTTGAGTTCGCTCAAAGGTCGTTCTTCAAGTCCAATCCCTATCTTTCCTTGAGCAAGGATTTTGATGTCCATGATCTTTTGCAGAATCTTAATGTTTCTGACCATGTGCCACTTGAAATTGTCAGTAAAGAGCACGCTGAAGAGATTTCGGTACTCCTTTGGATCGCGATACAAACCGGTGGCAATCTCGAATCTGCCGCTGCGGTGATGATCAATTACACCCCTCAAAAAGGCTTTGGTTTGAAGCCGGACCTCAGTGGTATTTGGAGATCACGATCTCAGCAACAACGAACTACACCTGAAGTTGATAACAACTTATTCATTCCAATAAGCGATGTAGAAGAGCGCCACTTTCCACCCCACCTTGCTGACGTCCTAAGTAACCGATGGAAAAGTGAGTTTTTATTTTTGGGAAAGATTGTTTCGGCCGAGAAAGCAAAATTACTTAAGGCTGTAAGAGTGATGGGGCAAAGCCTCAAGTTGACGCATATCGATTGGACAAGCAATTTACTGCGCGCCAGCCTTGTAAAAGAAAACGATAATGAAACGAAGTCACAGCTTATTCAAGCAAATGCCAGCACCAAGCTCACCTCTGACAGTGCTTACTACTCTAACGTCGTAGAACGCTCGGGAACTTATGTCAATGAGGCTGGCTCACCGTATTTTTTTAATCTTGATGTTTTGGGCAAGTACCTCAACTTATTTCTGAAAAAAGAATATGCAGGCTCATCAATTGATGCATGGAATTTATGGACTGATAAGGTGCTAACGGTCCTATCGTGCTCCACTGGAGCCAGGCCGGTCATCGATCTTTTTGGAGAAGCCGAAAACTTTTCGCAAGACTTTTCGCTTCTAATCATCGATGACAAAGAAGTCATAACCCGTGAATCAAAGCGGCTAGTGATGCTTCCTAGAAAAATATCGTCCTTTTTAAGAAACGTATACATCCCAACCCTTAAGAATCTGGCAGCGAAGTTTGATTTAGATCACCCCATCCGTGATGCAATCGCAGGGCTAGTAGAAAGAAAGCCAAATTCAACAATTCCTTTGTTTTTCCACTTATCTGAACGTGGTGTTGAACGGATTCATTTTTCGTCAATCGCAACAGCAATTCATCCTGGATTACCTATCAATTTCGCTAGGCACCTGGTATCAAACCATCTTCCGGTGAAAGATCGAGAACTTATTTCCACTCAACTTGGTCACCAGATTGAAGAAATTTACACCCACGGCCCCACAAGTCTGCGTAAATTAGATTCTGATCTAAAAGATATTACAAATGCACTGGATGCGCTGCTTTCTCAGTTGAATGTGGAACTTCCCACACCACCCCAGCAGGACTCCGTTGAATATCAGATCGGTATCAACATCCCCAACAAATTTGGCAAAAAAGCACGCACCGCCGCAATGAAAGCGAATCATAAAAATCTTCGCTCCAAGATCATCGCTACAGTCAATAGCAAATTGTTTCAATTTAAAGGGGACTCGGCCCAGGCACAAACTCTCTTGGATCAAACAATCAATGAACTGAAACCACTTGTCGGGAGTACCACAAGTGAATTGATTATCAAAAGGCTATGTGCGAAGTACTTTCAGAACACACTTCCATCGGGTGTTACCGTATTTTATCCGGTACGAAAGAATAAAAAGCTGTTTGATCCATTCAGTAAAAATTTCCTGAACGCGCTGCAAGCAAGATCAAATACGCACACAGAGCTCATGAAACTGCTGAATACGTTTGAGCCCCGAACTCAATCCGATTCTTTAGTGCTCTTGGCGCTCTCGCTGATCAAACAGAATGGGGTCACCGACCACATTTTACTGAACCGACTTTTGAGTCACAGATTCAATATAGGGAAATTAGGTGGTAGCGCCTTCATAGAAATTTTCCCAGGTGAAACAGAACAAGCCAATGAAACCTGTCGTCGACATACCCTTCAAGCGAACTCAGTCAAATTCTTTTCCACTCTTCAAAACTTCAGCAGGAATCGAATCGATGAAAAAAGGATCAAAATATCGCAGCACTTGCACACGTTATTAACAAAAATTTTGGGTGACTTTTACCGCGTTGAAAGTGCAGTAGAACTTGTTCGTTATGTTCAAGAGTTTGAATATGCGCACCAGTATTTTACGTTACCTGGTGCGCTGGCGAGCATTGCTAGAGGAACTATTGAACACCGCAGCATCGATCTTCCTAGCCTGCAAGCAACACTCTCTATCGAGCCCGCAAATATCAGTTTGCAGCAATCATCTAGAAAAGAGAAAGTAAGCAACACTGTAGCCAAGGGACAAGTTGTCAAAAAAATCAAAGAACTCATGAAGTCGATTGGTTCACCCGAGGACTGTATCGACGATCTTTTCCCAAAACATGCCGCCAAAACTATTGCTTTAAAAGCGCTTCGAGGATTTACGGAATCACTCCTGACTCGCCGTGGTTTGAAGAGGAAAAGCTTAGCCGGTTCGACCAAAAAACTTTATTTGGGTCGATTATCTGAATTTTTCAAAAGAACAGATGCTGAGCGTTCTATCAACACCCTGGATCATGCCGGCCTGCAAGAGACCGTGAGTTCATATCTTGAGGATAGAAATGCGAGCATCGAAACAGTCAACGATGATGCGAGACAGATTAAGGAATATTGCAACGAACTTAGGTTATGCGGATTTCCAAACACGATAAATGTTCCCTTTGCTGATCGGGATTTTAATCCCTCAACCACGTTGTTCTCTAATTCCGAACTTGACGAGATTGAGCGCTTGGTCAATCAAACGCTCCCACCTGAGGATAAGTGTGCGTACTACCTTTACCGATACTACAGCCATCGTCGGGAAGAAGCGCTTCACCAAAATATAGAAAAAATGTTCTGGTCCGACGAGGAAGTTGTTTTTCAGGTAAAAGGAGACTCCACCTTCCGCACCAAAACACCTGGCTCAAATCGTCTGAGCTTTTGCTTGGATAAATTACCCGATAATTTCTACAGCTCGTTCAAAACTTGTGTTCATTCTCGTAGAGCTGAAAACCAAATTCGTCTGATTCCAAGCACAACACATCAATCCACGGTGGATCTGATTACCGACATCATTCAACGCGTCGCACAGAGGGGATCAATTCACACGCTGCGGCACAATTACGCAGATGCTCTAACGCGCAAACTTTTCGAAGAAGCTATTTGGGGTAGAAATCGAAGGATGCAAGTGCCATCTATGGCTATTGCTATCACCACTCCACAAGGTATCAGGCGACACACCCTACTTGCAGCAGCAAGACTAATGGGACATACAACACCAAAAATGTTGCTAACGACCTACTCGCACTGCGCATTTGATATTTTGGATAAGCTTTACAAGCAACAAAACCACTTTAAAGACAAGGTGATCTTGTCAACGCTGTATGACCTGAATTACCGAACCAATATTGATGATGCTACAGGCTCTCAGTTGCCTGCGGCGAATCCAAGCAATCCACAAAGCCTACAGCCGCTTGCGATTAACTTAATTAAAGAAAAAATTGCAATGCTCGAGGATGTCCTGTCCCTTGACCAAAACTCACAGTTTCAAAATTTTCAACGTTTTCTTAAATGCTTACCAAGTTCGATGCGTCCCCGTCTCGGAGACGCTACGAATGAAAAATACCTTAAATTCACAAGTGTTTTTCATCAAGAATTACAATCATTGAGGCTTCTTAGAAAACCCATCCCGAGTGTAATAAATGATCTAATACTTTACGCAAAAAAGAACATCAATTTAATATTTGAGCAGGAACCAAAGCAGATTCGTTTACAAAAGGAAAAACTGATTGAGAATTCATTTAGGTTCAATTCGAATTTCGAACCTATCTCCAATTTCAATAAAGACAAACTTTTTGCAGTTCGCGAATACCAATTAGAAAAAGATCTAACTTATCTTTTTAGCTTGCTTCACCTTAGTAACACCACACCACAAAATTACAAATTCAGAACCAATTCTCAGCCAGACCACCCTATTACTAGATTTCTAAACGATCTACGATTTCAAAATGACGAGCTCTCAAAACATGATCACCGTAAAACGCTAGGTTTCAACCTAGAGAATGGGCTTTTTTGGCTTTTCACTGTGAATCAAAAATCATTTCCAAAAAATAAATACAACAATCAAAGCCAGGACAGTCTGAAAAAAACCAATACGTTAAGCAAACCGCTGGAGTCTACAAGAAGTGGGTCCAAGGTAAACCTTACGCCAAGACAAAATGGATTCGACAATTCGAAGCTTTATCTTTACGGAATAACACTTCAAATCTTAATCATGAGCTACAACGATGAACATTGACATTATCAAAACCCCATCAACAGACAGAACGACAATAACTGTTGAAGGACTCTCCTTTTCCGACACAGAGAAAGCCGACAAACTCATTAATTCTTCGAAATCCAAACTTACGAGACTCTGGCTTAGAAAAATACTAAAGAATCTCGGGGAGATTGATACATCTGAGACTCGCTGGGATCTATCTGAAGATAAGAAAGAGGTAATTATTTTTCATGCTATAAAACTTGCGGACGAATCTAGAGAAAGAGTTCAATTCATCCGAGAAAATATCAATCACCTTATCAAATGTTTCCCATACTATCTATATTTGCTCAAGGATTATTCCTTCTCAAAATCAATTGACCCCCTGATAACTGACACTTCCATTTTTTCATCTCTGAATAGTGACATCAAAGAATTCATCAAAATTCAAATTGAAAGCGGAATAGCCTCAAAAGGCTATTACTTACTAACAGGATTTGATTTTTTTACACCTAACGAGAGTGATTCACTTCGAATCACTCCAAAAGAAATAAACAATTCAACACACGACTCAAACACCATCTTCACAACTAGGGGTGTGGTGATCGACTTCAACTATGAAGAACTTCAATTCACTCTCGCTATAGATGAAGAAGAAAACATGCCAGAGGCATCAGTTGAGCATTCAAAAACCAAGATGAAATTTTATTTCGCTGATGATGAGCTATTGAGTGCAAATCAAGAGGCTTATTTTCACCGGTATAAATACTCACCGCAGCCTGTAATCACAGTGCATTATGTTGCGCTACCTTTAGGCAATTTCGTCTGTCTCGATAAAATGGAAGAGATAGATGTAAGGAGTCCCCAGGCTTCAGGTTAGGGAAATGAAAAAAGCTTGAATACCAAACTGTTGAATCGCAGGTTCGGACCTACAGTCAGATTTTAGCCTTTAATTGGAATTCATTGCCAAGCCCGCAAAGCGAGTAGGGCCAAATACCGGGTTGGTATACCTGCCTGCGGACTAATTCGTATTGCCGATAATTAAAACAAATTCGTCTAAAGTTATTCCTCAAGCAAACTACGAAGCATCCACGCAGTTTTCTCATGTACATCGATACGTTGGGTCAATACATCTGCTGTCGGCTGATCGTTGGCCTCATCAACCACCGGAAATAACTTCCGTGCGGTTCGAGCAACCGCCTCTTGTGCAGAAACCAAATGACGCACCATGTCGTCCGCTTTTGGCACGCCATCAACTTCTTTGATCGATGTCAACTTTCCAAATTCTTTATAGGTACCAGGCGCGGGGAAGCCCAAAGCGCGTATGCGTTCCGCAATGATATCCAACGCGTTCCACTGCTCGGTGTATTGGGCCATGAACATGTTGTGCAGACTGTTAAATTGAGGCCCGGTCACGTTCCAGTGGAAGTTGTGTGTCATCAAGTAAAGCGAATAACTATCAGCCAAGAGGGCTGACAAGCCTTCAGCAATCTTTTTACGGTGAGCGGCCGTGATGCCAATATTGATTGTGGGCGATTTCGTTTTTGCTTGTTTCATGATTTTCTCCTTTTAATTTGACAGGTGACCTGATGGTTCACAGTGCATTTCCCAACTTGCGGTAAAGCGTTCTTTCACTCATGCCCAAGTACTCGGCCAACTCTTTGCGTGAGCCATCAAAATCACGCTCAATTTGCCGTAACTCGTCAACAGTCATCTTGCGTGTAGCGGGCTTGCGAGTTGATGATTCGGCACGCTCTTGTGTCCGAGAAGGACTCAACAAATCTTGAGGTAAGTGTTCCAGTTCAATACGACCATCATCAGCAAAAACTCTCGCTCGGTCCAATACATTCTTTAGCTGTCTAATGTTGCCTGGCCAATCAAAGTTGGTGAGAGCACGCATGGCAGCCTCACTCACCACATACTGAATTCCCAATGGACCAGCGCCTCGGCGCAACAAGGAATGAACCAACCGAGGAATGTCGTCTCTGCGCTTTCTCAATGCCGGAAGCTCGATCGGAAATGTATTGATTCGATAAAACAGGTCAGCCCTGAACTTGCCCTCATCCACCATTTTTTGTAGTGGTTTGTGAGTGGCAGCGACCAGCCTGAAATCAGAATTCTTGGTCTCCAGTCCACCGACCCGTCTAAAGGTGCCCGATTCAAGTAAGCGCAGCAGCTTGACCTGCATGGTCAGTGGCACATCACCAATCTCATCCAAAAATACAGTGCCCCCCTTGGCGGTTTCAATCAAACCCGCTTTGGCATGCTGCGCTCCTGTGAACGCACCTTTCTCGTAGCCAAATAACTCACTTTCGAACAAGGTGTCTGCCAAGCCCGTGCAATCCACCACAACAAAAGGAGCATTTTTTCTTGGGCTGCCATCATGTACGGCGCGAGCGAACAGCTCTTTTCCTGTGCCACTTTCACCCTGCAATAGCACGGGCAAATCTGTTTTGGCCACACGGGATAAATCAGACAGTGCTTTGTTAAAGACCGGGGAAGAGCCCACCAGACCATTGCCACTGGCATTGACTGAAGCCGACTTGATTGTGTTGATTCGCTCAACATAGGCCACTACTTCATTCGATTCATCAACGATCGGTCGAAGCTCAACATCAACATGCTCCTGACCACGCGGCGTGTAATGAATGTGCAACAACTTGGCTGGCGCCTTGGTCTTTTGGGCTGTATTCATCGGACATTGCTCACCCGACAAGTCGCATGGCTTGTCGTAGTGATGTGAAACCTGAAAACACTTCTTGCCAACCGGGCTACCCTCTGCCGGATTGCCGTAAGCACGAAGGTAAGAGCTATTTGCGCCCAAAATGGTGTAATCCAGATCCAGAACAATCGAAGGTTCAGAATCAATATCCAGGTACGACAAAAGTGTCTTGATATTTTCTTTCAAGTATTCCTACCCAAGGCATTTGTTCATTACTGCCAATTTTCCGCCAAGAAACTGCCAATGGCAGATTTTGCCAACCAAAAGAAATCTTACCACTCAGCCAAAAACTTAAAAAAAGTTTATAAGCAATTGTTTTTATTGATTTTAAAAATATATGAGCGATCAGGCATGTTTCTTGATAGTAAGAATGTAACAGAATTTCTTAGGGAGATTGACATGAAATCAAATGTAGGCGGATTTGACAAAGTTGGGCGCGTTGCAGTGGGTATTGGACTCATCGGCCTAGCTGCGTCAGGAAATATTGGGCTTTGGGGCTACATCGGCGCTGTGCCATTGCTGACGGGTCTAAGTGGTTATTGCCCGCTGTACAGCATCTTCAAAATCAACACATGCCCTCTTCAAGTCAAAAAAATTAAATAAGGAATTCATGATGAAAAAATTACTTAAACAAACTACATTGGCTTTGATCTGCGCAGGTGCGAGCATTGGAGCGATTGCCCAAACTGAACCGGTCAAGACTGAAAAAGCGTTGTTCATTTTGACCAGCGATTCACTTCAAACTCAAGGTATGAGCATGGTGTTGGCCAACGCCATGGCCAAGCAGGGAACACAGGTAGATGTTCTTCTTTGCGACAAGGCAGGTGATCTGGCTTTAAAAACAACAGTTAGCCCGCCACTCAAGCCCATGGGTGCTACGCCAGAAGGCTTGATGATGAATCTAGTCAAAGGCGGCGCTCAAGTGAAAGTGTGCGCACTTTATTTACCCAATAAAGGTGCAAGCAAGGAAGATTTGCGAGAAGGCATTAGCGTAGCCTCGCCACCAGAAATGGCTGCGATGATGGGGCAGCAAGAAACCAAGGTAATCTCAAACTAATCAGGGAGCTTCAAGATGGCTTATGAAATCAAGAAACGCCAATTTTTCCGAGACCTGGTGGTAATCGCTTTAATAGCCATCGGCCTCGGTATGGCAACACTCAGCTTTGCACAAGAGGTTAAACCGCGTTCGATTACGCCACATAAAACTTTCGAGATGGTGCTCAATGATCCTGGCGTTCTGTTTGTCGACGTACGCGATCCGATTGAAATCATGTTCATCGGTAGCGCCCCTGCAACACACGTGAACATTCCATTCATGTTCGCAGACAGCAAAGAATGGAATGCGAAGTCAGGCGCGTTTGCGATGAAACAGAACCCCAACTTTGTAAAAGAAATTCTTGCTGAATTGGAAAAGCGTGGCCTTGATCGCAATGCCACCATCATCACCATGTGCCGCACTGGTAGTTCGCGTGGACTGCCCAGTGCGGAATTTTTGATGAAAAACGGATTCCCCAACGCGTATTACGTTGATCACGGGTTTCAAGGTGAAACTTTGAAAGATGGTCCGCAGAAGGGACAACATTTGGTCAACGGTTGGCTAAATAGCGGTCTACCCTGGAGCAGCAAAATGAACCCAGACACCATTTACCGGTCAAAGTAGTAACCCCGAAAGTAGCGCGCTGTTTGCTGCTTTTCTTCAACGTCAGCTCATTGCGAGCTGACGTTTTTTTACAGGTGATTCTTTAACACCTCGACATCAAAGCCGTGGTCCTTGAACTCAGACACAACGGCCTCAAGATCTTCACCCTGTTTCAACTTGGAAAATGCCAGTGGCAACGCAGCCCTGCGGCCTGTTTTACAGAATGCATGGGCTGGCTTCGGTGCCTCTTCGATGATTCGATGCATCTGTTGCATCAATTCTGCAGAGACTTGCGCCACGTCGTACGGCAGGTAATAACAAACCAAGCCCAGTTCAGAGGCCTCACGGGTCAAAGTATCAAACTCGGGCTGCTCCGGATGCTCTCCATCCGGTCGGAAGCAGATCACGGACTTAACGCCCTGTTCGTGAAGATGTTTCAGTTCGTCTTTGGAAATTTGAGCTGAACAGGTGTATCCGTCAGTCAGATTCTTAATGTGCATAGTTTGATTGTCCATTTCAAAGTCCGTTGATTGGCACTTTTAAGTACCGTTGACCGTTGCTCTCGGGCTCGGGCAAATGCCCTGCTTTCATATTCACCTGAATTGATGGAATGATCAGCTTTGGCATCGCCAAGCTTGCATCGCGTGTTTCGCGCATCTTGACGTATTCATCCTCTGTGATTGCATCAGCCACATGAATATTCTCCCGACGTTGTTCGCCCACTGTGCTGACGTGTTTCAACTCGCGCCCATTGGGGGCATAGTCATGACACATGTAGAGAACAACCTCTTCAGGCAAACTCAACAGGCGATGAATCGACCGATACAAAGTACGGGCGTCCCCACCCGGGAAGTCTGCTCGCGCAGAGCCAGAATCCGGCATGAAGATGGTGTCGCCTACAAACGCAGAATTACCAATGACATGGGTCATGCAAGCTGGTGTGTGCCCTGGGGTATGCATGGCATGACCGATGAGTGAACCGATTTGATAGGAATCACCATCACTGAACAAACGGTCAAACTGAGAGCCATCACGCTGAAATTCAGTGCCCTCATTGAACACCTTGCCAAAGGTATCCTGCACGATGTTAATGTTCTCACCAATTCCGATCAGCCCACCAACTCGTTCCTTGATATAAGGCGCGGCAGACAAGTGATCTGCATGCACGTGGGTCTCGATGATCCACTCTACTTTCAGATCGTTCTTGCGCACGTAATCGATAATTTGATCCGCACCTTGGTAAGACAAACGCCCCGCTGCGTAATCAATGTCCAACACGGAATCGATAATCGCGCAGGAATTGCTCAGGGGATCTTTGACCACATAGCTGAAGGTGTTGCTTTGTTCATCAAAAAAATGAACAACTTCGGGCACCTGGCTCAGGTCCACATTGAATTTAATACTGTTTTGCTGGTTCATTTTTAACTCCTTCAACTTGTGTTGAAACTACAATTTAAATATATGCGCATTGACTCATATAATCCAATTGAATTATTCGACTAACTCAACAGGAAAAACCGATTACTCGTTTTGCTTGGCCAGCCGAACCGTTTCCAAATGAGTCAAACCAATTCGGGATTGAATACTTTTATACCAATGGGAACTTGCGAGCTGATCTTGAACAGGCCCCTTCACTTCAGACAAATACAAGGTCACACCCATAGCATGTAAGTTTTCATCAATCTTTTCCAAGGATTCCAAGGCACTTGCATCAATATGGTTAATTGCATTGCACTGGAGCACCAAAGCCTTTGTGCCCGGTTTCGATGCAGCCACCTCAAGCAGCGCATCTTCAAGCCAGCGTGCGTTCGGAAAATACAAACTTTCATCCACGCGTACGGATACAACGCCATCGACCATGCTTACCTTGTGGCGCTTCTCATTTCGAAAGTGTTCAGTGCCGGGCACCTGCCCCACAACAGCCATGTGCGGCTTGCTGATTGCTGCCAACAAGGCCAACACCGAGAAAACAACACCCGCAATAATGCCCGCCTCAACCCCAGCTAACAGCACAACAACAACTGTGAGCAAGTAAGCTGCAAAGTCGCGTTTGGAATATCGCCACAACATACCGGGCAAGTGCCAATCGATCAGCCCCAACACCGCAATGATGATGGTGGCCGCCAAGGTGGCGTGTGGAAGATTGGTGAGTAATGGTGTTAAAAACAGCGTGGCCAACAAAATGCCACCTGCCGTGAATACGCCGGCCATGGGGGTTTGCGCACCAGCATCGAAGTTAACCACTGAACGGGAAAAGCCTCCGGTTACGGAATAACCACCGAACACGCCAGACGCGATGTTGGCCGCACCCAAACCCAATAACTCCTGATTCGGATCGATTCGTTGCTTGCGCTTGGCGGCCAGTGCATGCCCTACTGATACGGTTTCAACAAACCCCACCAACGCGATCAATACAGCCGGTACAAACAGGTCAATCCAACCATTCAATTCCATAGAGGGAAAAAACAATTGAGGCAAATCAGTGGGAATCGTGCCCACAGTGCGTACTGAATTCAACTCCAGAACAGACACGGCAACAATGCTAAGAACAATCGCCACCACTGGCGCAGCGCGAAACACAATTTCAAGTGCAAGTCCCTTTAAGCCGATTTGCTTGAGTACTTGTTTGCCCCACTTTCTTGCTGCCCACAACCAAACCAATGCAAGCACACCAATCGCCGCAGTGGTCGCATTGATTGAAGAAAAATTGTTGAAAAGCGCGATTACTGTTTGATAAAAAGTCTCGCCCTTTGCAGAAACGCCAACCAATGAACCCAGTTGCCCAACTGCAATTAGCAACGCTGAGGCGGACACAAAGCCGCCTACTACTGGGTGGCTTAACAGGTTTGCCACAAAGCCAGCACGCAAAATACCGAGCACAATCAACACTGCGCCACCAATCAATGCGAGTACCACGGATGCTTGATAAAAAAGCGCCACATCGCCCTGTGCAAACTGGCCTGCGGCAACAGCCGACATCAGCGAAGCCACAGCCACTGGCCCCACGGCCATTGCCCTGCTACTGCCAAACACCGCGTAGGCCAGCAATGGTGCCATGCTTGCATAAAGGCCCACCTCAGCAGGCAAACCCGCCAAAAGTGCATAAGCAAGGCTTTGCGGAATCAGCATGATGGTAACCACCACAGCGGCTACCAAGTCGCTGGCCAACCATTCACGGTTGTACTGTGGCAGCCAACTGCTGCATCCAAACCAGGTGCTCAGTTTCATGCGTTAGCCTTCTGCTTCTCGCATTGGGTCAACCATTCATGTCCTTTAAGTGCACCAAACCAATACAGCGCCGGGAAAGCGTATTTCTTCAACATCCAGTTAAACCTACGGGGCACAGCAGGATTCAAAGGAAATGTTGGCGCTAACTTCCCACCATAGGAGAACTCGGCCAACACCACCTTGCCTTTTTCTACAGTCAGTGGACATGCGCCATAGCCGTCGTATTCGCCCAAAGGCTTCATGCCCTTTCGAATTCGAACAATATTGTTGGCCACAATGGGGGCTTGCTTGCGAATGGCTGCGGTGGTTTTCGCGTTGGGCATTGAACCGGCATCACCCAAACTGAACACATTGGCGTACTTCACATGCTGCATGGTGTGTTGATCTACATCGACCCAGCCCGCGGAATTGGCCAAGGGACTGTTGGCCACGAAGTCGGGTGCCACTTGAGGTGGTACCACGTGGATCATGTCAAACTGGCGTTCGATACGGCTCTTGCTGCCATCTGCTGCAGTTACTTCAAACGTAGCAATTTTGCTTGCCCCATCTACTTTCACAAGGTTGTGTGTGAAGTTGATTTGAGCGTTGTATCGCTTGATGTATTCCATCAAGGGCGGAACGAACGTGGGCACGCCAAACACGACAGCACCGGCGTTGTACATTTCCACTTGGATACTGTTTAACACGCCTTTTTCTTCCCAGTTGCTACAACTGAGATACATGGCTTTTTGAGGTGCACCCGCACATTTGATCGGCATGGCTGGCTGTGTGAATATCGCCCGCCCTCGTCGCATTTTCTGCACCAACTCCCAGGTGTATGGGGCCAAATCAAAACGGTAATTGGATGTCACACCGTTCTTGCCGAGCGCCTCTGGCAAACCCTCGATTGCAGCCCAATTCAGCTTCAAGCCTGGGCACACCACCAACTGGTCGTAAGTTAAAGCACTGCCGTCATCCAGTACTACTTTGTAGTGTTCTGGTAAAAACCCAGTCACAGCTTTATTGATCCACTTCACACCCTTCGGAATCAATTCAGCCATCGATTTGCGTGTTGCCTGTTGTGAATATTCACCTGCACCAACAAGGGTCCACGCAGCTTGGTAGTCGTGTGTTGGCGAGGGATCCACCAGCACAATATCCAAACCCGAATCCCGCTTAAGCAGACTGGTGGCCACCGAAATTCCTGCAGTGCCAGCACCGACAATGACCACATCAAACGTCTTACCTGTCGAGCCGATGGCTGCAAATTTTTTGGCTGCTTGGTGAATCATTTCAGATCGACGCCCGGTTCTACAAAATACATGAATCGGTTTCGGCATTTCATCAATTGCATTGTGATAGTTCTGCGCCAACAGTGCATCGGGCTTTTGCCCGGCAATCAAAGGCAGAAACACCCACTTCACACCCAACTGCTCAGCAACAGCTTGCAGGGCTGCGTTGCCGGGTTGCCCGCCTTCTTCCGCATCTGGACGATTATTTACAATGGTTTTAATACCCTGCGCTGCCAGTTGCCGAACTGCCTCTTCAGTGATCTGACCCGACACGGAAATTTCTTTATCAAGTTGCTTGTTCATATCCCTTCTCCCACTTCTTTTAGTTTTAACTTAGCTGTAACTCAGGCCTTGCGCCTTGCCCCAAAACACGCGGTAGGCATACACGGTGTATCCAAGAATTGCGGGCAGAACCACCACCACGCCATAGAAAATTACCTTCAGTGATTCATGGTGACTGGCTGCCTGCCACACATCGATTTTGTCAATTACGAGATATGGAAACAGGCTATACGCCAAGCCGTAGAACGACAGGAAGAAAACACCCACCGCACAGGCAAACGGCACCCATGCACCATACTCATTGCCAGTGGTCAAGCGACTGGGCAAGCGGCGCAATGTTCTGTCCGCAATGAAAAACAAACCCAAAGTGGCCAATGGAATTGGCATCAACAAAAAGAAGTTGCTAACAGCAAACCACTTGTCGAATATGCGCGTACTGATGAACGGGGTCACCAGTGAAATCGCGGCAATTCCAAGGCCAGCCAACCACAAACTTCTACGAGCCCAGGTCACTGCTTTCATTTGCAAGTCGCCACTGGCTTTCATCAGCAGCCAGGTCGAGCCCATCAACACATAGCCAGCCAACAAACACAATGCGGTCAACAGCGAGAACACAGTGCCCAAGGTGCTATCGTGAAAGCCCGTGATATAGCTGCCCAGCATGTAGCCCTGCGACAGCGCGGCACCCACAGAACCCAACACAAACAGCTTGTTCCACAAATGCTTTCTGTCTGCCGGCACTTTCACCCTGAAATCAAATGCAACACCACGAATAATCAGGCTGAACAGCATCAAGGTGACAGGCAAGTAAAGCTCGCCCAACACCACACCATGGGCCATGGGGAAGGCCACCAACAATATGCCTACACCCAACACCAGCCAGGTTTCATTGGCATCCCAGAATGGGCCTATGGATGCAACCATGGTGTCTTTCTCATCAGGCGTGGCAAACCCCATCAAGGCCCCCACACCCAAGTCGTATCCATCGAGAATCACATAGGCCAGCATCGAGATTCCCATCAGGATCATGAAGATCACAGGCAGAGCCTGCTCAAAGCTTGTCATCTCAGGCGTGAACATATTGACCACCTACTGGTTTGTTGGATTGAACAGCTTCGGCTTTCACGCCAGCTTTTTTGGCGAGGTAGAAGAGCGTTGTGACGTACGCAATCAACAGCACCGCATACAAAACCAGATAGCCAATAAAAGTGGACAAGATCATGTTTGGCGGCACAGCCGAGATCGCATCTTCTGTGCGCAAAATACCTTGTACCAGGAATGGCTGACGCCCAATCTCGGTGACATACCAACCCGATACGGTGGCCACCCAGCCAGAGAAAGTCATGGCGATCAAAGAGAACAGCACTGGTTTGTTCAAAGCCTGCTCGGAATTCTTGTTGCGCGCCATTCGCCACACCGCATACCAGCTCACCAGCAGCATCAACACACCCACACCAACCATGATGCGGAAGGCCCAGAACACTTGAAACACCGGCGGATGCTCACCCACAAACTCGTTTAAACCCTTGATTTCCCCATCGGCCTTGTGAGTCAAAATCAGCGAGGCCAGATTTGGAATACCGATTTCAAAATGATTGGTGCGCTCTTCATTGTCGGGAATCGCAAACAACAGCAAGGGCGCGCCCTTTTCAGTTTCCCAAACACCTTCCATGGCCGCAATTTTCTGGGGCTGATGTTCCAATGTGTTCAAACCATGCATGTCACCCACGAAAATTTGTACTGGAATAATCAAGGCTGCAACGGTTGCACCTGTGCGCAAAGCAGCTTTCACAGCGGGGGTGCGAATTCCTTTGTGCCACTGCCAGGCAGAAAGGCCAGCCATCAAAAAGGCACCGGTCAAACCGCAGGCCAACAACATGTGGGTTAAACGATAAGGAAATGAAGGGTTAAAGATCACTTCAAACCAACTGGTCACTACCGCCTTGCCATCGATCATCTCGAAGCCGGCAGGTGTTTGCATCCATGAGTTCAAAGCGAGAATCCAGAATGCTGATGCGGTGGTACCAGCAGCGACCAGGAACGTTGCAATGGTGTGCATGCGAGGACTGACCCGGTTGGTACCAAACAACATCACAGCAAGGAATGTGGCTTCAAGGAAGAACGCAGTCAGCACTTCGTAGGCCAGCAGAGGACCAGCAATATTGCCAACGGTTTCCATGAAACCGGGCCAGTTGGTGCCGAACTGGAAACTCATCGTGACACCAGAAACCACGCCCAGGGCAAAGGTCAAAGCAAATACTTTGACCCAGAATTGATAAGCTTCCATCCAATAGGCTTGACCTGTTGAATTAAACCGCAGCTTGAAAAACAACAGCATCCAGGCCAACGCAATCGTGATGGTCGGAAACAGAATGTGAAATGTGATGTTTGCACCGAACTGTGCTCGGGCGAGTAGTGCGGGATCGAGTTCCATGGCTTGTACTTCCTCTTGAAATTTGATTTCAATCAGTACAAGTGCAAGAATAATACCAGCGTCCACTCATATTTAATGAAAATCCTAATGCCATGATTTAAAACAATTTTTATTAAATCAAAGTTGCTGAGTTAAACAAACATTACTGCCAAAACTGCCAATTTATTGTCACACTGCCAATTAAGGAAAGATCAATGCCAAGCGTCACCATCCACCAAATCGAGAAGTTCAAATGCGATGTCGAATACGGCGCAGGAATACCACTGCTGAGAACCGACGAGCCATCACCGTTGGGCGAAGGCACTGGGCCAACGCCAGCGCAACTTCTGGCTTCTGCCGTGGGGAATTGCCTTCTTGATTCTTTTTACTTTGCGTTGAGCAAGTTCAAGAACACACCAAACCCGCTTCGATGCGAGGTTAATGCGGAGGTGGGAAGAGATGCCGATGGAAAGCTGAGAGTGTTGAGTATCGACGCGACACTGCATTTATCGAACACAGCCGATGAACTTAATCAGTTGGATCGGGCTTTGGAACAATTCGAAAGTTTTTGTACGGTGACTCAAAGCGTGCGCGCGGCAATTCCAATCCAGGTGAAAGTGATGGATAAGAACGGGCTTGGCTTAAAATAACAAACGGGCGTCAGATCACCCGACACCCGTTCTTGTTCAAGTCAATTCAAACAATCAGTTTGGCAACTTGGTTGTGCGCAAGTAAGGCAATTTGATATCAATGTTGCCGAACTTTGCCTTGGCTTGCTCGTCATTCAACGACAAAGCAACGATTACATCCTGACCATGCACCCAGTTTGCAGGTGTTGCAATCGGCACGCCGTAGGTAGCCTGCAAGGCATCAAGGGCACGCAGGACTTCTGCAAAGTTACGGCCTACGGACATTGGATAAGTCATCGACAGTTGCAGCTTTTTGTCTGGACTGAAAATGAACACCACACGTACGCTGGCTGAATCGGCGGCAGTGCGACCATCTGGCAAGTAAGCGTTAGCTGGCAGCATGTCCAATGCTTTGGACACCGCGCAGTCTTCGTCGGCAATAATCGGGAAAGTGGCCTTCGCACCAGCGAACTTCTCAATGTCGCATTTCCATTCTTTGTGCTCTTCCACGCCGTCAACAGACAAACCAATTACCTTCGTGTTGCGCTTTTCCCATTCAGCGGCCAGTTGTGCCACGGCGCCAAACTCTGTTGTGCACACTGGGGTGAAATCCTTTGGGTGGCTGAACAGAATTGTCCAGTTGTCGCCAATGAAATCGTGAAACTTGAAATTGCCCTGATCAGTGACCAAATCGAGGTTAGGCACCACATCGTTGATTCTCAGACCCATGTCTTTCTCCTTGTTGAGATTAATTGCAAAGTAAAAACGAAAGATCGATAAAAACTATCGGATGCAGTCGCTTCATTGAATCTATTAACAAGATCCGTGCCAAGTCAGATTAAAAACTTTTCCTCAATCTTTTCAGCAACTTATAAAAACTGCGAAAAGTCAGACTCTGCCAAGCCAATATCCTGACAGTGATTGGCAGTTGTTGGCAGTTACGTCACGCCATTCGTCTTGCGACCAATCTAGTCACCACACCAACACCAGAATGACCTGTCCCTTCTTGTAGTTGAACCTCGCCTTCGAATTCAAAATGCGGTACCAGCAAACCCGCAAAGTCGCTTCTAAGCAGTTCGCTTGTATAAAGCATCTCTATGTTCTTCGGGCCTCCGCTCGTTCTTGATAACTGATCCGGATGAAAACATTCGAGAATGAGCACGCCGCCTGGCTTGATTGCCTTCGCGATATTTTGATGAACCTGTGCCCGAATCGATGCGGGCAAATGCAGATAGATCAGAACGGCACCATCAAATTCAGCTTGCGGATAACTCCAGTTCGTCAAATCGCCTAGTTGTTGATCAAGTGAAACACCTTTTCGGCTGGCCAATGCTTTCGCCTTGGCCACCCCTGTCTCAGAGGAATCCACTGTGGTTACCTGAAAACCCTTTTGCGCCAACCACACGCCGTTGCGTCCCTCACCATCACCAGGCACAAATATTTTTGAATCACTTGGTAACACAGTGATCATGTCCGCCAGGAACTCATTGGGTGTTTCACCGTAAAGCAATTCCTCTGCAGCGTACTTTTGATTCCAAGAACTTGAATCCAACTCCGTTCTCCACACATCGGCTGCGACATAGTGTCGCAGTTGAAGGGTTAATGATTTAAAAGCGCACAACTTCGCGTGCGCAAGCACAGGTGCTCAATATACTGCGACTTGTTATAAACATGATCACTCGCTCATATTGATTCATGAAGCCCAATCTGCCCTTCCTGCTACTTCCCGGTGTGTTGATCGCCGCTGCGCCCTTAACCCACGCGAACACACCCACGCCATTGCCCACGGTTGAAGTACGTAGTGAGAACACGCCTGTTGGCGCAGCGCCGTATCCAACACCCATTACCGACTCACGCGAACTGGACAAACAGCGACCGGCGTATTCACTTCCCCAAGTACTCGAAGGGCAAACAGGTTTGATTGCAGAAGGTGTATTTGGTGGCATTGATCACCCTCGCCTTTCCATTCGCGGCTCAGGTTTGCAGCGGGGCACACAACCTGCCGGACGCGGCCTTGAAATTCGCGAACAAGGGCTGCCCTTGGGGTATGCAGACACCAGTTTCGATTTTGTTGAAGCCATCGACCCGTTGGCTTACGACGAGGTGCGTGTTCTGCGCTCTGGGCGTGCGGTGGTTGCGGGCTCATCAACCTTGGGCGGTGTAATCGACTTCATTCGCAGGCCAAGCCAGTTGGGTTTGCCCGAACACCGGCTTCGTGCTGAAACGGGTTCATTTGGCTTTCAATCACTACAGGGGCAGGCCACCAAAAAACTGGGGGCTGCGCAGGCTGAAATTCGATTGACCGATTACAGAAAAAATGGCTTTAGACAATACAACAAACAAGAAGCCTTGCGCAGTGTGTTGAATTTCGAAGGAAAATTGCCAGAATCAAGCTGGCAGTGGCGGGCCGGCATCAGCGACCTGTCTAGCGAGTTGCAACTACCTGGACCTCAAACATTTGCGCAAATTTTAAGTGGTTCCAACGCCGCACAGCCGGGCAATGTGCGCGGCAACTGGCGCAGAACAACTCAGCGCACCCGCATCAATGGGGGGCTGGAAGGGCAAACCGAGCTGGGTGAGTTGAGTATGAATATGGCCTATCAACTGGCTGATGTGAACTTCATTCGCCGTGATGAACAAGATGAGTCGAACGAAGACCTAGCGCTACAAACCCGATTTAAGCCACACAATAGCCCCTGGTTTTTTGAAGCCCTTTACCAGCACAACGAACGCGAACTTCAGCAATACCTGAACGGTGGGGGCACCATGCCCACCTTCACAGGCACACGGGGCTTGAAATGGGCCGACAATTCGCTGCAGGCTGATCGATTGACACTAACCGTTGGGCAAGACCGAAAACTGACCGACTCAATCAGCATTCTGGCCGCTGCAGGGATCAACCACCACACGCGAACCATCAAGGACAATTTTCAAACTTCGGCCAACCGTGCCGCTGCTGAATTGGACACCAGCTACACCCAGTGGTCTGGCATGGCAGAGCTACGCTACGCGTTCAGCCCACGCAACACACTGTTTTTAGGTTTCAACAGTGTGGGCGAACCTCCCACTTACGACATGCTGCTATTGAATGCAGCAGGAACCGGTGCAGGTGCAGCCTTGGTCAATGGCCTCGACCCTCGTCGGCCCACCATTGCAGCACTGGATGCCCAGCGCCAGAACACACTGGAAGCAGGATGGCGGTATGCCTCTGAAAGTGCCTTGGTGGATCTCACCATGTATTACGCGAGCTTGAAACGCGAAGTAATTTCTACACTGGACCCAGTGAATCAGGTGAACACTAACCTGCGCAACGCCGACGACACACAACGCGTGGGGGCTGAATTGAATATTCAAGCTGTGACCAACAAGAACTTCGCCGGCAGCGGTGCGGACTTGCTGGCGAAACTCAATGTGAATTGGGTTGATGCGCGTTTCGACAACGACCCGGTTTTTGGCAACAACACCCTGCCCGTCATCACCCCGCTGGGCATCTACTCAGCCCTAACCTTGAGCAAGACCGAGCAATGGCAAGCTGAGCTATTCGCCCAGTCTTCTACACGCGGCGCCTTTGTGGATTATGCAAATACTGTGCGTGCAGGCGACTATTTAACTCTGGGTGCACGCGGTGAAATTCAGTTCAAAAATTGGTCTGTATTTGCAGAGGCCAGAAACCTGACTGATGAGCTTTATGTGTCCACTGTAATCGGTGCCTCATTGAATGCTGCTGGTGCCGATTCAGCAAGCTTTGCACCTGGGGAGCCGCAAAGTTTTACGGTGGGTGCGCAGTTCAGGTTTTAAAGTCAGGTTTTGAGGACATCTTAATGAGAAAGTACATCGCATTGGGACTGCTTTTGTCCTCAAGCATCAGCCTGTTGTCTGCGATAGCAGGTGAAGTGCAGCATCAGGGATCGCTTAAGAAAATGCATCATGGGGAGTTTCAGGGCGTAGTCGATTTAAGCCTGCTTGCTGAAAAGCCTTTTCTTACCGCAGTTGGCCCATTGGAAAATCTGTCGGGAGAGTTCACGGCGTTCAAGGGTCGCCTGTTCTCAACACAAGCAGCTCATGGTCAGTTGAAAACCTTACAGAACTCAGCCCCTTTCAAAGCAAGCTTTTTGGTTTGGACTCACTCCGAAAACTGGACTATTCTCGCACCGATTCAATTTGATTCCGACGACCTGTCCACCCTTGAATCGAGAATTGAAAGCGCAGCAAAAAATGTGGGAATTGATTTGAACCAGCCGTTTGCATTTGCTTTGCATGGAAAGGTCGGGGAGTTGGAGTACCACGTGCTCGCGCCAACAACTCAAACCGACACCAGAAAAAACCACAAAGCAGGCGCATTTTCAAACACCATACGCGACACCGAGGTCACCTTGGTTGGTTTTTATTCAAATAAACACGCTGGCGTTTTTACCCACAAAGGCGCACGCGTTCATGTTCATGTTGTAGATGGAGTACACACAGGTCACGTTGACTCAATGAAACTCAATGGACAAATGAAAATTGAGTTTGCGATACCCTAGGGCAAGATCACTTGAAATTACTGCAATTGATGTTACATAGGGTGTGTAACTAATTTTGGAGACTTCCAATGCACTTGGTTTGCCCCGCCTGTGGAGCTGTTAATCGCGTACCGCCCGAGAGACTTTCTGACAAACCCGTTTGTGGACGCTGTCAGAACGAAGTGGCCCCCACCAAACCAGTTGCACTCAATGATTCAACATTACCCCGTTATCTTGAGCGCACAGAGGCCCCAGTGCTTGTTGATTTCTGGGCGGACTGGTGCGGACCATGTAAGGTTTACGGCCCGCAATTTGAAAAATTGGCAAACCTGCGCGGCGATATTCGTTTTGTAAAAGTTGACAGCGACCAAGCTCAACAAGCCTCGCATCGGTATCAGGTCAGAAGCATACCCACAACGATTCTTTTTAAACACGGCAAAGAAATTGCCAGAGTTTCTGGTGCGTTGAGCTCGTCTCAGTTGGAGCAGTGGCTAGACAATCACCTGAAAACATAACTTTGCAATCCATTTCAGCTAAAGGACTGCACCTTGTCAACGGCGCTCTAGGTGCGATTCAATCTTCCAAATACAGGAGATAAGGCCGTCTCTATGGTCGCTTAAAAAGCCCTCGATCGGAGAGTAAACCTCTTTTAAAAACCACATAACTCACAAAAACTATTGATCCAAAGATCAGCAATGCCTGAAATCGATTTATTTCCATCATCTCTCTTACGGGCTCAAGCAATGTCAATGCCGCCGTACCACAGACGATTGCTGATACAGGATCCGTCAACCTAAAGTCCCTCTGCCTAATACCCTCAATACCTTTCGCCAGCAAATTTGAATAAAAAATCAGCAGCATAACCCCCAACAATCCGTTTAAAAATATCTTCCAATGCGAATCTTTCGCAACGCTTAAATCAGTCATATTAATTTTATAAACATCCACAATTCTTGCATCTCCCTTCCAGATTGGCTTGGCACCAGATGTAAGAACATCAACTCGAATCTTGTCTTCGGAATTTAGAAGCAAGGGCTGAAGAATCAAAATATCCCCATTTATGACTAATTGGGGATTTAGATTGTTAGGCTCAATAGAAGCCAATTCTGCACGGACAATCTGAACGCCCTCTCCCGCGTTAAGTTTTAAAGGAGTTTCAAATTCAGAGGCGAGAATCGATCGATCACCTGAGTTTATGATCTCAATAACCGACAGATATGGCTGATCTAAACGTTCCCCATCTAATGTCAGCTCAAGACCCGGCACCTTTAAGTTACTTGATGGGCTCAGGCTTGTCGAAGACACAATTACAACGTCAAGTGCCTTAGAGCTGTAATCAATAATCCAAAATAGAACTGGTATGAGAAGACCTAATAAACTGAGAAGTATCTGAATCGAATTCCCCAACCTGGCTTTTTGTCCCATAGTTAATTGACTCGCTGCATGTGACTACAAAAATTACAAGTCCACGGATTAATCATTATTGTCAGAACTGAGTTTACGAATCCAAATTATTCGGAAAATAGCCCATGGCGCGGACGTCTCACTATCGGCTATGAGACCTCACTTAAAGCCCATGGTCTGCGACCCATCGACCGTCATCCAACAGACGAGCTCGGCCCAAGGCCACCAAAGTATCTAACAAAACCGGTAGGCGCTCTCGCCAGCGACCCCGTCCATTAAAATATCCACTGAGCCCCTCAAGATCGAGACCACGGCCTGAACTAGCCAACACCTCGGCTACGGCCTTGATCTGCTCAGTAATTTCAGCAGGCCAAGATCGCTGTACCACGGCGGATCGCATTAGGCTAATTTCTTTTGCGTCGCTATCAGCCTCATCGTCATCTATAGCAGCTAATGAAGCTTGTCCGCTTCGCTGGAATTCTGGGCGAAGCCAACGAACCGTACCCGCTGCTTCCTCGGCAGCTCGCCTCGCATTGAGTTCGACAAGACGCCCAAGCAAAGTATCGGTATCAGCAGGTAGCGTTAGGTCGCCCCAGCCGTAGGCCTCCAGCACTGCTGAGTCCAGTTCATCATGCAGGCTCTTTAGCACACCTACCAGACCATGTTCGTGGATTACCTTCTCCTTGACGTTCAGTGCTTCGCCGCTGCGAAGCTTTTCAAGCACGTTATACGTGGCGGTGAGGGTGGCATCTGCGTGAGCAGCGAGCTGAGTTTTGCGGTGGGTGTCGATTTGTTCGGCAAGAGAGCGGATTCGTTCGACCAACGGACTTGTTAAGTCTAGTTGGGGGAAGGGGAAGGCCTCGAAACAAGTGGACTTGCTGTAAACCGGATCATTTCCAACACCCAAACGCCCTCCAGCAGTCAGAGCCCAAGCAGCATGCACTGCGCTGGAAAGAATCCCTAAATGTAGCGCATCGGCACTGGCTACAACTATGAGCTTATCGTCCGGCAAAATGGAAGCGTCCAACCATTGGAATACGCGATGTTTGGCCACCTGCCCTGTGACTGTTGAGTTGCATCCAAAATTGACCCACTTAGGGTAAAGGGGGATGCGGACAAAATCTTGGACTTTTTTACGTTAAAAATCCCAGACTTTCACG
>VFQO010001062.1_pt1 | contig 23674 bp, 14 predicted proteins | sample 3512331 | NCBI WGS metagenome assembly VFQO01 (sample SAMN10412371, study PRJNA504923) | tailings metagenome | isolation source: Replicate 3 from Balatoc abandoned mine | place: Philippines: Itogon, Benguet | collected 2017-08-28 | reverse complement strand
TCATGTTCGTGTGCACCGCGAACAGCCTCAACCTGCCGCAGCCGCTGCTCGACCGGATGGAGATCATCCGGCTCGAAGGCTATACCGAGGACGAGAAGGTCGAGATCGCCCAGCGCCACCTGATCGAAAAGCAGGTGCAGGCCCATGGCCTCAAGAAGGGCGAGTTCACCCTTGAGGAAGACGCCCTGCGCGATCTGATCCGCTACTACACCCGCGAGGCCGGCGTGCGCACGCTCGAGCGCGAGATCGCCAAGCTGTGCCGCAAATCGCTGCGTCAGATCCTCGAAAAGAAGACCGACAGCGTCACCATCACGCCGGAAAATCTCGCCGACTTCTCCGGCGTGCGCAAGTTCAAGCATGGTGTTTCCGAGGAAGAGCCACAGGTCGGCGCGGTCACGGGGCTGGCGTGGACGTCGGTGGGGGGCGAGCTGCTCACCATCGAAAGCGTCACCACCCCCGGCAAGGGCGAGATCAAGACCACCGGCAAGCTCGGGCAGGTGATGAACGAAAGTGTCGCGGCGGCGTTCAGCTTCGTGAAGGCACGCGCGCCGGCCTATGGCATCAAGCCTTCGGTCTTCAACCGCAAGAACGTCCACATCCATCTACCCGAAGGGGCGGTGCCCAAGGACGGGCCGAGCGCGGGGATCGGAATGGTCACCTCGATCGTCTCGACTCTGACCGGCGTTGCCGTGCGCCCCGATGTGGCGATGACCGGCGAGGTCACGCTGCGGGGCCGGGTGCTGGCGATCGGCGGATTGAAGGAAAAGCTGCTTGCGGCCCTGCGTGGCGGGATCAAGACGGTCCTGATCCCCGAGGAAAACGTCAAGGATCTCGCGGACATCCCGGCCAATGCGAAGGAAGGGCTGGAGATCGTGCCGGTCTCCCACGTCGACGAGGTGCTGGCGCGCGCGCTGATCCAGCCGCTTGAGCCGATCGAGTGGACCGAGGCCGATGATCTGGCGAGCCAGCCGGGCGGCAATGCTCCGGCGGCAAATCCTGCCGCTTCGGACGTGCCAACCGCGCATTGATCCGCTAGTATATGCGACCTTGCCGCGATTCGCGGCGGGGTCGCATTCCATCCGGATAAAGGAGCCCGAAATGCATGGCGTGGCGAACGCCTGTTCGTCGCAATCCGCCGCCGCTTTGCGGGCCCCTTTGCCGGGGCGATTTGCCTTTGACAGCCCGGTCGAAACAGTTTCAAGTTCGGCGCTTTCGTGGGGCGATTCACCAATACGATAAAATCACGAGCCTAGGGGGTTCCCAGATGAACAAGAACGACCTGATCAGCGCGGTTGCCGATGCGAGCGGCCTGTCCAAGAGCGATGCCGCCAACGCCGTCGAAAGCGTGTTCGACACCATCACCAAGGCGCTTTCGAGCGGCGACGAAGTCCGGCTTGTGGGCTTCGGCACCTTCTCGGTTGCCAAGCGCAAGGCCTCGATCGGGCGCAATCCGCGCACCGGCGAGGAAATGAAGATCAAGGCCTCGAACCAGCCCAAGTTCAAGGCCGGCAAGGGTCTCAAGGACGCGGTCAACTGATCGCCTTTGCGGGCGCGCCGCGCTTGCGCGGTGCCCGCAAACAGAAAACCCCGCCAGCCCATGCGGCCGGCGGGGTTTTCTTTTGCCTGCATGAGGCGTGAAGCCGTGCTCTAGCCGCCGGTAACGATCAGCGCGGTCGGGGCCTGGGTGGTGCGCGGCGAGATCGTCCAGCGCAGCAGTTCGCCGCCGCCGGGCGCAGCTTCCGGGCCCTCGTCGGTGTTGTTGGCAAGGATCCGCATGCCGGGCGCGGTGCGGATGGTGAAAGTGCCGTCGAGCGTCGGCACGCCCGGGATCTGCTCTGCCGGAGTCGCGCCTTCCGCGCCCTCTTCGGCCGCACCCATAGCGGCAAGCCCGGCGAGCGAGCCCATGCCGCCCATCATCGCGCCCATCGGATTGTCGCCGTTCTGGAACACGAAGGCCGGCGCATTGACGCGCGCCTGCCCGCCATCGCGCAGGATCATCTGCACGAAGGGATTGGTCGCCGGAAAGCCCTCGATCGTCGGGAACATGAAATCATGGCCGAGCGTGCCGGAGACCGAATAGCTCACCTCGAACAGCCCGTCGCCCTTGTGCACCACCCGATTCCAGCCCTTCTGTCGTTCGAGCAGACGCACCATTTCCTCGGTCGCCTTGGGATCGGTCGGATCGATGCCGCCCATGACCGCCTTCATCATCTCGGCGTCTTTCTTGGCCTTGGCCGCGCGTTCCTCGGCTCCAGCCTCCCAGTCGGCGCGCTGCGCATCGAGTTCTTCCGCGGTGCATTCGCGGGCTTCGTAGGTTTCCTCGTCGTAGCATTCGGACGGGGTGAAGGCCTCTTCCGTCGTCGCGCCCATCATCGCCAGCTTGGAAAGCGTGAGGAAAAAGATCTCGCCTTCATAGCTGAAGGTGAAGGTGTCCGGCCCGGTCAACGCGAGTTCGGAGGTGAACTTGCCCGGCGACATGAAGCAGCCCGACAGGGCCAGCGCAAAGCCCGCCAGCACCGCAGCGGCGCGCAGGCGGATGGTCGAAAACATGGTCATGGCAATTCCCCTCCCTTTGCCGCGCCTTCTAGCCGCGCGTGGCCACCGCATAAAGCGCAATCGCCGCGGCGTTCGAGACATTGAGGCTCTCGATCGCCGAGGAAATCGGCAGCTTGGCGAGGGCATCGCAATGCGCGGCGATGTTGTGGCGCAGGCCTTCGCCTTCCGCGCCCAGCACGATCGCGACCGGTCCGGTGGGCATGATGTCGGCGAGCGCCGCCTCGGCCTCTCCGGCCAGGCCGATGCGCCAGTAACCGGCCTCGGCCAGCTCCTCGAGCGCACGGGCAAGGTTGACGACGCGCACCCACGGCACGGTTTCCAGCGCGCCCGATGCGGCCTTGGCCAGCACCCCGCCTTCGGGCGGCGCGTGGCGATCCTGCGTCACGATCGCCGCCGCATTGAACGCCGCCGCCGAGCGCAGGATCGCGCCGACATTGTGCGGATCGGTCACCTGATCGAGCACCACCACCGGACGATCGGGCTCGCCGAGGGCCACTTCGTCGAGGAACACATCCTCCAGCGGCGCACATTCGAGCACGAGGCCCTGGTGCGGCGCATCCTCGGCGACCAGCCGCGCCAGATCGGCGACATCGGCATATTCGACCGGGAAGCCCTCGGGCAGTTCGCCATCGAGGCTGGCGATGCCTTCGCGAGTCGCCCACAGCTTGCGGTGCTGGCGTTCCGGGTTCTTGAGCGCCGCCTCGACCGGGTGGCGGCCCCACAGGCGCACCTGCCCGGTGCTGGCCTTGCCCGATCCGCGTCCGCCCTTCATCCGCCCAGCGCGGCCCCTGAGGGCGCGTTTGCGTTCACCTTTGCTCATTCTCGTTCCTCGGCTGCGCGTTTCCAGCGCGCCCCCTGCCAGCAGGGCCATTGACAGGCAAGCAGTGCTTCGCCAAAGGGGCGCCTCTCGGCAGCGGGCCCCCTTGGGGACTCGCGCTAATTCAGGGCGCAAAAGCGCTCGGGAACGCCCCCCTCAAGGCAGGGGACTGTGTGGACAGGTGGCCGAGTGGTTAAAGGCAGCAGACTGTAAATCTGCCCGCGCAAGCGTACGCTGGTTCGAATCCAGCCCTGTCCACCACCTTCCCCATCGCTGGCAATCACCACTCACCGCCGAAAGTCGCGGTTTTCTGGGGTAGTTCTGCACATCCATCGCGAGCCCTCGTGACCCGGCTCAGGGATTGAGACGGATAGCATCCTCGTTCGGACTATAGCGCAAGTCTATGCCGAGATCCCGTAACTGGGCAAAGCTCACGAGGCCTTGCTGCGGTAGTCGCATCAGTGAATTTGCCGGTCTATCATCGTGTTGCCCGAGAAGTGCCCGCACCGCTTGTGCCTCAAGCAGGAGCCTCCCTTCGCTCTCGACGGTGATGTCGACCTTCCCGATCCTTTGATTTCCCACCAGGATCGGTTTTGTAACGGTTACGCTCGCGCCGTCCCGTGAGGGCGGTGAAAGTCTCGCGCCATCAAAATCCGCCAGCGAGAAATTGACAGCCATCATCGTGATCTCGCGAGTATCGCGGGGCGTCGCTGCTCCGAGGTTGCCGGATGCGGCTGTTGGCTGATCGTGAGCCGGACTTGTAACGGGAGCGGCTTCTGGCCCTTTGATTGCTGTCTCTGCGCTATTTCTGGCCGCAGCCTCCGCATCAGCGGGGCCAGCAGAATTCTGCATCCTGCGCCGATCATCGCTCCACCCTGTGATGTCATCGATCAGTGAGACCTGCTGAGAATTGCGCGTGGGCTGCCAGCGAAGATCGAGATTGGCTGCGAGCAGCATGGCAGGGATCAGGATGGCGAGCGCAACGAGCATGAAGGCCTCCTCCCAACTATTTCCCTCCAGTCGGCTTTCGGTTGTCATGCGCTCTCCAACCTGTTCCCAAGATCCCTTTTGGTGCTGCGCTCCGGCTTCTCCTGCGCTCAGGGGTCTTAACCTTGAAAATTTACGCTTCAACTGAACTGACGTCCATCGCTTTGGACATGGCTTGAGGTCGGGGTCATTCAGAGGAGGATTGGAGGCGCCGTGGAGAATTTACGTTCTCGCGAGAAGGTGATGTAACAATCTAATTTTTGTTATTTTTCTTGACATGCCGGGGTCGGCCCATCCCCTATGCCGGACTGAGGGAGGGCGTTCATGCTTCCCTCCGTGCGTGTCCAGAATCAAGACGCAGGCCCACCAAGGTGAAGGGAGTTAGTTTACTCTCCGCTAATTTTTACTAACATCGCTGAAAATAAACCGAGTCGCGGCAGGCATTTCCTCCGGAGGGGGGTAAGGCAATTTGCTCGGGTAAATTGTTGGTTCTCTTCCTCTGGATGGCAGGTCTGCCGTCGACGTTGGCAGTTTCGGGGTCACGGCCTCACTGCCGCGCAGGGGAATGGCGATGAACGAAGATCTGGGTGCCTTTGAGAGCGAACCGTTCGGTGTCGAGGGTGGTTCGCAGGCCTCTTTGCCGCTGGCGCAATTGCAGTCATCGCGGACAGGCGCGCAAGCCCTTCCCGCGGCAAGCGACAACGTCGTAGTTCTCGCGCCCGGCCAGACGATCGCACGGCTCGAGGCAGATGGGCTCGATCTCGTCATCATTCTGAATGATGGCACGCGGATTGTCGTGCCGGATGGCACCATTCTGGTTCCCCAGCTCATCGTTGACGGCACGCCGATTCCGGCTGCCAACGTGGCGGCCCTGCTGATTGGCAATGAGCCCGAGCCCGAAGCGGGCATCAACCCCAGCTCCGGCGGAAACTTTGCGGTTGATCCTGGCGCGATCCAGGCAGCTTTTGATCTGGGCGATCTGCTCCCCTACACCGAACTTCCGGTGAACCTCGCGGTTGAAGAAGAGATTATTCCCTTCCCGCCCACCGATGAGGAAGTCACGATCTTCGGTCTCGATGGCGAGGGGCCCGAGGTGGTGTTGGACGAGGACGATCTGGCGACCCCGGGCGATGACCAGGGCTCGGACCAGACCGATCCGCTGAGCGTTGACGGCAGTTTTGTTGTCAACTCGCCCGACGGGCTTTCGACTGTTCAGGTCAATGGCGTGAATGTCGTCGTTAACGGAGCCTTTGCCGGTCCGGTCGAGGTTGCCAACGACGGCATCTATGCGATCGTGATTACGGGCTGGACGCCTGTGCTGGGAACGGGCGGCCGCGTAATCAGCGCGACGTTCAGCTACAGTGCGACCTTGCTAAACAATACCCTTGATCATGCTGCAACGGGCGAGGATTCGGTGGTGCAGACGCTCACCGTCACCGCCACGGATCGGGACGGCTCGAGCGCGAGCGCCAGCGTCGATGTGCAGATCATCGATGATGTGCCGGCGGCGGCTAACGATACGGACAGCATTGCTGCGGGAAGTTTTGGTCCGGCGGTCGGGAACGTCATTACTGACGCTGAAGGCGATGGCGGCGCAGACACTTCTGGCGCTGACGGCATTACGGTAACCGCCGTTGGTGCAGGCGAAGGTGCGCTCAGCGCGCTGACGAACGGCTCGCTGGTCATCAACGGTACCTATGGTGTTCTGACCATCAACGCCAATGGCAGCTACAGCTATACACGCAACTTCAACACGCCGGGCGGTGTCAGCGATGTCTTCACATATCGTGTCACCGACGGCGACGGCGACACTGTCACCGCAACCCTGACGATCGCCATCGAGGACGCGCAGGACACGATCACTTTCGTTCCGGAGACTGGCGATGGCACCGTGGTGCGCGAACCGCATCTGCCGGAACGCGAGGACGAACCGGCAGGCTCCGATTTCGATGGTAACCCGGAGGCTACGACCGGCACGATCACGTTCCGGTCTCCCGATGGCGTGCAGAGCGTGACACTGGGCGGCGTGGTGATTACGCCGAATGCTCTGCCCCAGACGATTTCGTCGGACGAAACCGGTACCCTGATCGTAACCGGTTACATCTACGATCCGGTAACGGGCGAAGGTAGCGTCACCTACACCTACACGCTGAACGACAACACGCTCGATCCGGACGGTACCGACGTTCCCGTTGATATCGTGGTGACCGACCTCGACGGCGATGTCGCTAGCGATACGGTCGTTATCTCGATCATCGACGATGTTCCGACGGCGGCGGATGATGTGGACAGCCTGACCGAGGGAGGTCCGGTGTTCGCGAGCGGCAACGTGATTACCGATGCCGAGGGCAATGGCGGCGCGGATGTGACCGGTGCGGACGGCGGGGTGGTGGAGACCCCGGGTTCGTTTGCGGGCACCTATGGCACGCTGGAGCTGGGTGCGGACGGGACCTACACCTACACGCTGAGCGCGTTCGGGATCTCGCAGCTGGCGACGCTGGGTGACGGCGAGTTCTTCACCGAGGTGTTCGACTATGTGCTGATCGATGGCGACGGCGATGTCTCGCCGGCGAGCCTGACGATCACGCTGAACGGCGCGGATGACGGGGTGACCATCAACGGTCTCGACGGGATGGCGCCTGAAGTGGTGCTGGACGAGGACGATCTGGCGACCCCGGGCGATGACCAGGGCTCGGACCAGATGGATCCGCTGAGCGTGGGCGGCAGCTTCGGCGTGGTTGCGCCCGATGGTCTGGCCAGTGTTGTGATCAACATGGTCAACGTGGTGAGCGGCGGTGCGTTTGTCGGCCCGGTGACGGTGATCAACAACGGCATCTACACGGTGGCGATCACGGGCTGGACGCCGGTGTTCGCGGCGGACGGTGTGACCGTGATCAGCGCGACGTTTACTTACAGCGCGACCCTGCTCGACAACACGCTGGGCCACAGCCTGCCGGGCGAGGATGCGATCCTGGCAGGCCTGAACGTGACCGCCACCGACAGCGACGGCTCGGGCGACAGCGCGATCCTCGATGTGCGGATCATCGACGATGTGGTGAGCGCGATTGGAGGGGCCAGCGTCGGAACCGTTGACGAGGACGGGCTTTTCGGCGGTATCGCCGGTGGCACTGGCGATGTGCCTGGCGCTGCGCTGACTGCCATGGGTAGCGTTGCCGGGCTCTTCAATTTCGGTGCCGATGGAGTGGGCAGCTACAGCTTGGTCAGCAGTTCTCAGGTGCAGGCCGCGCTGGCAGCCCAGGATCTTTCTTCAGGCGGTGTCGACCTTGTCTATACGGTTGTCGGCAATACGATCACGGCGACCCGAGGTGCTGGCGGTGCGAATATCTTCACCTTCACGCTCGATGCCGGAAATGGCGCGTGGAACTTCACGCTCAGCGGACCGCTCGATCACGCGCCCGGCGCGAACGAGAACGACCTGTCGATCGAATTCGGCAGCCTGATCCAGGCAATCGACCGGGATGGTGACATCGCCGTGGCGACCGGATCACTGACCGTCACGATCGACGACGACATGCCCGTGCCGGTGACCCCTGCGTCTGCCAACATGGCTGACGCGGCAGGCGCAACGGGTGTGTTCAGCCTTGATACCGTTAATGGCAATGTCGACGACAATCTTGGAGCGGATGGCCGTGGCGGCGCAATCTTCACGGCAGCGACTGTCGCAGCCCTCACGTCCCAGAACCTCACATCGGGCCTCGCACCGCTGACCTACACGATCGAAGCGGAAGGGACGACGCTGATTGCGAGAAAGTCGACCGACGGAACCGAGGTCTTCCGCATCACGCTGGAGCCGGACGGTTTCGAGGATCAGTACGTCGTCCAGATCAGCCAGCCTGTCGATTCGGTCACCAATGTCGATTTCAACGATGGTGGCTACAACTTCGTTGGCGGCAACGGCTCGTGGGCTGGCTTCACCCAGCCCGGTGATAATGACAGCAACGATTTGCTCCTCACGCCAGTCGGCGGCGGCACGGTCAACACCAATGCCAACGAGGGTGGCATCGCATCAGGCAACTCGGTCGGCTCGGGCGAGGCCATGCGGGTCGACTATGTCGTCGACCTTACCGGCAGTCCGGTGCCTGGCGGTGATTTCTACGATGGCGACGACACGCAAAACTTCGATGGCCACTACACGACCAATGGTGGCTCGGCGCTCTTCACCGCGATCAATACCTCTTCCACGGTGCGGATTTCCGCGTTCGACGACAACGACTCCGGGACTGTGCGGAATGTGGGCGACGGCACGACCGACGTGATCACGCGTATCGCCATCTCGTTCAATGGGCAGACTTCGTCGATTACCGCAAGCGGCACATATACCGTCGGCGGGCGCTCCTTCACCGTGACCTTCAACGGCGGCGTTGTCGACGTGGCGGGTGTGGGAGACAATACGCGGATCGCAGCCTTCACGGCTGATGGTTACAACAGCATCGAATGGCGCTGGCTGGGCGGTGAAACGTTCAAGATCGGCGACTTCGGCGGCACGGTCGTGACCGATGATCCGGTCAGCTTCTTCGTGCCGGTGTCCGTGTCCGATGGGGACGGGGATATCGTCAGTTCCGGCAATCTCAACATCACCCTGAACCCGGTCGAGCCGTTAATTGTGCTCGATCTTGATGGGGATGGCGCAGAGTTTGTCGGCACCGAGGCCGGTGTGATGTACGACCTCAACGGTGACGGCATTGCCGAGGCAACCGCCTGGGCTGGTGCTGGTGATGGCATTCTTGTCCGTGATGCCAATGGTAACAATCAGGTAGATGGCGCGGCGGAAATCGTGTTCGGCAATACCCTCGGGGATGCCTTGGCGGCATTGTCGGTGTTCGACACCGCCGGTATCGCAGGCGCCCTCGATCCGGCCGATCCTGTCTGGACAACCCTGCGCGTGTGGCAGGACGCAAACCAGAATGGCGTCGTCAACACCGGCGAACTGCGCACCCTTGCATCGCTTGGCATCACCTCAATTTCGACCTCGGACGACAATGTCCGCTATTCGGATGTGAACGGCGAGGTCGTGGTGCAGGGTACGGGGAGCTTCACTGCCAGCGGCTCTGGCGCGCTGGCTGCGGGAACCTATGACATTGCCAATGCGCTCGTCGATCCCGTTGTCTTTTCCGATGGAACGGGAGGAGCTGCGAACATGATCGGTGTGGCGATGTTGCCCAACCGATCGCAGGTTGATGTGTCCTCGCTGCTGGAACAGCGGCTCTCGCTTGTCGCGATGAACCATGCAGCGCTCGCCGGTCTTCTGGCCGGTCTTCCGGTCGCTGCTGCGGCGCACTCCGATTTGGGCCAGTTCGTCAACGCCCGCGTTGCGAACGACTTTTCGGGCCTGGACTTCGGCGAAAGCATGTCCCTGCCAGCTCGTGCGGGCCTGGTCGGTTTCGAAGGAGCAATGCTTCTGGGTGAGAATGCGGCGCCGAGGGCCTGGGTCGATCTGGCCGCCTCCCGCTCGATCAGCGATGCCGGTGCACAGCTCCAGCACAACCCGCTGGAAATTGCCGGGGATGTATCCGGGGCACCGAGTGCGCCGGCTTGGGCAGCCGAGGAGTTCTCGCCTGCTGCGCCGGTCTTCTTCAATGGTTCGCAAGCGGGCGATCCGGGGCTGATGGAGGCTTTGCTGCTTGGCGGCGACAATGTCGCGCTTCCGGCGGCTGCGGACCTCGGCAGCGGCGATCAAGTGCCGGCCGATATGATGGATGCACTGCTTCTGGTGGGGGCCGACAATGCCCCGATGCCGGCGCTCGTGGATCTGGCTGGTAGCGCTCTTGCACAGCAGACCGTGGTGGACGCGCTTGCCGGTAATCTTGTCGACCACCTCATCGATCAGGTCATCGGTGGCTCCGAGATGGCAGGCCCGGCACCGATCGCAGCGAAGCCGGAATTCCTGATCGACATGCTGTCGTTCGACCTTACTGGTTCTGCCCACGTTTCGGGACCGTTCCAGGATTCAGCGCCATTGGACGATGCTGCTCAACTTGCTCTGATCAATGGCTAATTAACAGATAGAAGGGGGGAGGACGTTCCTATGCGACTTGCCAAAGTTGTTCTCACATCGGTGATCGCTTTCGGTGCTCTGGCCGGAGTGTCTGCCAAGGCGCAAACGGCGGGTACGTCCGGGCTGGCAGCCTTGGAAGACGATGATGCGCTCGTGAGCGAGCTGACGATGCGCTATGAAGCTGCGCTCGCCAAATCGCTCGACGCGAGCGTAACCGCTGCGAAGGACAGCCGTCATATCTGGGCGCTCGAGGCCAAGGTGCAGTGCGCCATTGCCCTGGGTTACATGAAGTCCTCGACCCGGGATGCGCCCAGCATCGGGAAATGCGAGCGTGCCTATGACCTGATGAACCGGGCTCCGGCTCCGGTCGTTGTACGTCCTAATCCCACCCCGCCGCCTGCCCGTCGGCCCGACTTCTGTGACGATGCCGGCGTGGTCACGGTCTTCTTCGAGTTCGATTCGACCGACCTGCAACCGGATGCCATCACTATTCTGGACACTTTGGCGCAGCAGGCCGGCATTTGCGGATGGGCTGCACTCTCGGTCGTCGGCCACACCGATCAGGCAGGCGGTGATCAATACAACCTCGCTCTGTCGCAGCGGCGTGCCGAAGTCGTGTCAACGGCGCTGCGCGGCAGGATCTCCGCCGCGACACAGATCAATGTGGACGCCAAGGGCGAAGCAAATCCGCGCGTGCCGCTGGCTGACGGAACACGCAGCCCGGAAAATCGCCGGGTTGAGATCACAGCGAAGTGACTGGAGGGATGAGTAAGATGAAAATCTCAGGCAAAATGATCATCGCGCTCGCTCTGGCGACCTGTTCGCCGACGGCATTCGCGCAGAATGAGGTTGGCCCGGTGTCGTTGCAGCAGGCAATCGAGACCGCGATTGCTTCGAACCCCGAAATCGCTCAGGCTCAGATGAACACCGAGGCGATCCAGTTCGAGCGGGAACAGGCGCAATCGCTCTATTTCCCGACCATCGATGTCGAAGCTTCGGCAGGCGCCCGCAGGCTCGAAAACCAGACCCGCAGAGTGCTCGGCATCGCCGACAATTGGCTCACCCCCCTTGAGGCGCAAGTAAGAGGGGACTGGACCGTCATTGATTTCGGTCGCCGCCGGGGCGAACTCCTGCGGCAGGCGGCAAGGGTCGATGGTGCCTCGCTGCGGGTGCTTGAGCGCTCCGAGTTCATCGCCCTGCAGGTTTCCCGTCAGTACATGAACATCCTGCTGCAGGAACGCATCGTGGCTGCCGCAACCGACAATGTCGTCTTCCATGAGCAGATGACGGGCAGTCTATCCGAAGGGGTGTCGCAAGGCTCTATCAGCGTTGCTGATCTGCAGCAGGCCGAAGAACGTCTGCAGGCGGCCCGTGTGCTGAAAGCGGAGGCCGAGGAAGATCTCGCAAACGCGCGTACCGCGCTGCAGCGCTTGACTGGCCTCGATATCTCACGCGCAAGCCTGCCTCCGGTTCTGACGCAGAATCTTCCTGCAAGTGAGGAGGTGGCGATCGGCCAGGCGCGTACGGCCAATCCGCTGGTCCGCGAAGCGCAGGCCGATGTCGATGCGGCGAATGCTATGGTCATGTCTGCACGGGGTGAGCTGGCGCCGAGAATCGGTGTTGATCTGACCGGCCGGATTGGTGACGATATCGACGGCTTCCAGGGAGAAACCAACGACATCCAAGGCCGGGTCTATATCCGCTGGCAATTGTTCGACGGCGGACGCCGGGCTGCTCAGGTCCAAGAAATGGTGCGCCGGTCGAGCGAGGCGCGTTTCCGCCTGCATGATCGGGTGCGCGAGGCGGAAGAGGATGTGCGCAATGCCTGGACGGCGATGACCACGCAGCGATCGGTCTTCACCGCGCTTGAACGCCAGGCGCAGGTGAGCGACGATTTGCTGCTGTCGTACCGCAGCCAGTTTGACATCGGACGTCGATCGCTTCTGGATGTCCTCGATGCGCAGAACACCCGTTTCAACACGCAGGTTCGCCGCGAGACGGCGCGGTTCTCGGAAATGTTTGCACAATATCAAGTATTGGCGGCAACGAACAATTTCCTGAATGCGCTTAATATTGCGCCGGGCACAGGTGCCGGCGCCGCGGAACGTGAGAGGTTCAATTACGGTCCGCCGGTCCCGGCCGAACTGCAAAGGCGTCGCTATCCCGAATAGGGGCGACGATCCTGGAGTACCGAAGTGCAATACTCATCCGAGTTTTCGGGGATATCCGAAGGCGATCCGCTGATCCTGGCCATCGTCCGGGTCGCAACCCATTTCGGTGCCCCTGATCCCAGAGTGCTGTTCGATGCCTTGCCTCGTGACGAAGCGGGGCTGCTGCCGTTTCATCAGGCGAGTGCTGCGCTCGATCTGGCGGGTTTCAATCACGAGGCTGTCACGGCACGCAAATTGCCGCGGCGGGCGGAGGTCTACCCGCTGATAGCCCGTCTTGGGGATGGCGGTGTCGCAGCGCTGCTGGAGCTCTCGGGAAGCGATGTGCTGGGTTTCGTCAAGGATTCGGGCGAGCCGGTCTGGATCGAGCTTGCCACCCTCGATGGTGACTTCACCGGCGAATACGTCAGTGTGGTCGCCAATCCCGACAGCTTGCGGGCCAAGGATGCCCCTTGGCATGCAAAGGGGCGCAATCACTGGTTCTGGTCGGAATTGCGCAAGGAACGAAAGGCGTTCCGGGCTGTCCTGCTGGCTTCCTTGCTGATCAATATTCTTGCCCTTTCACTCCCTCTGTTCTCGATGAATGTCTATGACCGGGTAATCCCCAACCGGGCCGAATCCTCTCTCTGGGTTCTGGCGTCCGGGGTTCTGCTCGCCTTCGGACTCGAATTTGCGCTGCGGACGGCCAGAACCAACGTCGTCGACGAGATCGGTCGGCGGCTTGACCTCAGCCTGTCCCAGAAGCTGTTCTCGCGGATAATGTCGATCCCGATGAGCGGCCGCCGCGGGAGCACGGGCGCACTGGCTGCCAGAGTCGGGGAATATGCCCTCGTGCGCGAATTCTTCGCTTCGACCACTGTGGTGCTGGTGGTCGATCTGGCGTTTCTCGTGCTGTTCATCGCGGTCATTGCCTATATCGGCGGCTGGCTGGCGCTGGTTCCCTTGACCGCGATGGCGTTCATGGCGGCGGCCGGGATGATCCTGCAGCGCAAGGTGATCGATGCTGCGCGCGATGCGCAGTCGGATGCCGGGCTCCAGCAAACGGTGCTGGTGGAAGCCGTTGCCGGGATGGAGACGCTCAAGAGCATCGCGGGAGAGCGCCGGCTGCTCGGGAAATGGCAGTCGCTGACCCGGGTCGGTACCCAGTCCCAGTTGCGGTTGCGGCGGATTTCCTCGACCGCGGTGACGCTCGCCACTTCCTTCCAGCAGATTTCGAGCGTGTCGCTGGTCGTTGGTGGGTATTATCTGTTCGCTGCGGGCGAAATCACGATGGGTGCGATCATTGCGATCGTCATGCTGGCATCGCGCTCGCTTGCCCCTGCCGGTCAGATTGCGTTCCTGCTGACGCGAGGACGGCAGGCGCACGAGGCACTCGCTTCGATCGAAGCGCTGTTTGCCGGGGACGATGAGCGGCGGCAGGGCAGCATCAGCCTCCCGCGATCACAGCGCGGCGGATATCGCATCGCACTGGAGGATGTCTCCTTCGCCTATCCGGGCAGCGAACTTGCCAGCATCAGCAATATCAATCTCAAGATCGAGCCGGGCGAGCGTATTGCGATTGTCGGCCGCGTCGCATCTGGCAAGTCTACTCTGGGCCGCCTGATGTGCGGGCTTTACCCGCCAACGGACGGTGCCATCCGGATTGATGGGATCGACAGCCGCCAGTTCTACCCTTCGGAGCTGCGCAACAAGTTCCGCTTTGTCGGCCAGGACGCGAACCTGTTCACCGGCAGCATCCGCGAAAACATTGCCCTTGGCGCTCCCGGTGCCAGCGATGCGGATGTGATTGCGGCGCTCGTCAAGACCGGGGGCGATGCCTACCTGACGCGCGATGCAGCCGGCTTTGACCGGGAAGTCGGCGAGCAAGGGCGCACCTTGTCGGGTGGGCAGCGGGCCTTTCTGGCACTGTCGCGGGCCTTCATGAGCCCGTTCGAATTGCTCTATCTCGACGAGCCTACGGGCGCGATGGATTCCCACACCGAGGCTCTCCTTGTCGCACGGCTCAAGGACGCGCTGAGCGAGAGCCAGACCCTGCTGGTGGCGACCCACCGGCCCGCCCTGTTCGAAATTTGCGACCGGATCATTGTCCTCAATGAGGGGCGGATCGTGGCCGATGGCCCCAAGGCCGAAATCCTGAAGAACCTTCAAACAAAGGTGGACAAGTGATGCCGGGCCCTTCGAGACCATTGCGCCCGCAAAGCGGCGCAAGATCACTGCGCTTTGCCGCCTGCAGCGTTGCGCTGTTGCTGTTGGCCGCACCGAGCTTGCCGCCCAGCCTCCACCAGACCTCGGCTGCGGAGTTTGCGACTGCCAGCCTGCCGCGTGAGCTGGCCCGCGATCTGGACAATCTCACGGTACAACCGGCCGCCTTGATCGATACCGGTGCGCAAAGCGCCGAGGAACGCAATGCGCAGATCGCTTTCGTCACGACGCCGCGCGGTTTTGCCAAGCCGTTCCGGGCCAGCACTGCTGGTGCCGCGACCTACCGGACAGCGCTGCACTGCCTGACCGAAGCGATCTATTACGAGGCTGCCAATGAAAGCCTCGCCGGCCAGCGTGCTGTCGCACAGGTGATTCTCAACCGGGTCGCTCACCCGGCTTACCCCTCGTCGGTGTGCGGTGTGGTCTATCAGGGCTGGAGCGAGCCCGTGTGCCAGTTCAGCTACACCTGTGACGGCTCGCTGGCCCGGCGGCCACTTGACCGGCTCTGGCGCCGATCGGCTGCGGTGGCTGCGGCCGCCCTCAACGGCCATGTTGAAAAGCCGGTCGGCACCGCGACCCATTACCATGCCGACTATGTCTTGCCGTATTGGGCCTATCGCCTCGAGAAGGTTTATGTCGAAGGGCGGCACATCTTTTATCGCTTCCCCGGCCAGGCTGGGCAGGCGAACAGATTCTCGGCGCGCTGGAGCGCAAACGAGCATTATCCTGTCTTCGATGCAGCCCGCTTCGCGGTTGCCGAAGATGAACAAAGCGCAGACGACCCGGGTGGTTTGCCCGAGCATTTGCAGCGCGCCCCGACCGAACGGCGTGCGGATAACGACATCGGGGGGCGCATGGATCCCCGGACAAACTGGCGGCTGTCGATTCCCGATCCGGTTGCCGCGAGCAGCGGATTGCATTCGGTTCTTGAACAGCAGGGCACGCAGGTTGCGTCTGAGGGAGCGGCCAAGGTGTCAGGAAATGAATTGCCATGACTTTGCGTGAACGTTTTGAAGTGCTTGATGCGAACCAGAAGCTCATTCTGGTGGCTGCGATAACGATGGGCTTGCTGATCCTCTGGAGCAGCATTGCCCAGGTCGATGAGGTGACGCGGGGCATGGGCAAGGTGATCCCGTCCAGTCAGGCCCAGCTGGTTCAGGCGGCCGAACCGGCTGTTGTCGCCGACATTCTGGTGCGCAGCGGCGAGCGGGTGAAGCAGGGGCAGTTGCTGGTGCGTCTCGATGACAGCATGGCAGCTTCCGAGCTTGGTCAGCTCCAGACGGAGAACGAGCGGCTTGCAGTGCGCGCATCACGGCTGGAAGGTGAGGCAGCGGGCTCTGTGATGGGTTGTCAGCCGGGATCTGTCTGTGCCGAAGAGCAAAGGCTCCAGCGCACGCGTTTGGCAGCAGCGCGTAGCCGGGAGGCCTCGTTGGCGGCGGCCGTGGAACAACGCCGGCGTGATCTTCGCGAAGCTGAAGCGACAGCTTCTGCCCTTTCGCAAAGTGTCCGGCTGGCGCAGGATCAGGTTCGCATGCTGGAGCCGCTCGCGGCGAAGGGAATTGTGCCCCAGACCGAGCTGATCACCGCTCAGCGCGAACTCGTCGATGTCAGAGGCAGGCTTGCCGCAGCTCAGCAGGCCGCCGGGCGCGCTTCGGCCTCAATCAGGGAAGCTCAGGCGGAGGTGCAGTCTGCGCGGCTCGATTTCCAGCAGCAGGCGCTCAATGAACGCAGCGAGATCGAAACCCGCATTGCCGTCAATGAGGAAAGCATTCGCGGAGCGTCAGCCCGCCGCAACCGGAACGAACTGCGCTCGCCAGTGGCCGGGATCGTCAACAATCTGCAGGTGACCACCAAAGGCGGGTTCGTGAATGCCGGTGAAACGATCATGCAGGTCGTGCCGGTCGGCGACCGCCTGCTGGTCGAGGCCCGGATCAGTCCGCGCGACATCGGCTTCGTCAAGGTGGGTGACCGCGCGAATGTCAAAGTTACCGCCTATGATTTTGCAACTTATGGGGGACTCCCCGGCAAAGTCGTCGAGGTATCTGCCGACAGTATCTATGACGAGCTCGAGCGGGAAAACTATTATCGCGTCCTCATCGAGACCAATCGCAGCTTCATCGAGAAGGACGGGCAGAGGTTCGCAATCGTGCCGGGGATGATTACCGATGTGGAGATCATCACCGGAGCAAAGAGCATTCTGTCCTATCTGCTCAAGCCGGTCAGCCGGGCGTTTGATACGGCCCTGTCCGAGAAGTAGGCATAGCGCTTTGCCGACACGCTGCCGGGTGTGGGGGGGCGTTCGGTCTGGCCGTGGACCCAAGAGGAACCGGCGCTGAAACTCAGCCGGGCCGAATAGTCCAATGAACTATCGGCAGGCAGGACTTCATCGACATTATTGTCGAGCAGATGATAGTCCTCGCCGAGCTTGACGATCAGAACGGCATGATCGCGCCGTCTCACCGTGTCCCAGACAAGGGTCAGATACATCGCATCAGACGGAATGCCGGCCTTGAGGAGTATCTGGTATTTGAGGATCGCGAAATCCTCGCAGTCCCCACGCATGCGGCGCAAAGTCTCGGCGGCAGTCGCCCAGTAGTCCGACTTCCCGTAAAGCCTGCGGTCTTCGACAAACGTGACCTGGTGGTTGACCCAGGCATTGACAGCCTTGATCTTGTCGAAGTCTGCGCTTGGCCGCTCACCGAGCCCGAAAACGACCAACGATACACCAGAGCTCTGCCGTGACACGCGCTTCCATTCGCCGTCGAAGGGCGTGCTTCCGATGGTGATAAGCGAGCTGCCCAGAAAATCACCGCGGGCTACGGGTTGTGCCGCGAACACATCGGGCGTGGTTGCGATGAATTGCTGGCCGAGCGAGCAAGGCAGCGCTTGCTCGCTTCCAGCGGGCAGCCCGGAAGCAGCATAGGCTGGCGCGTTTTGCGGGTTTTCTCCGGCTTGCTGCGCGCTGATGAGATCGAGCGCGCTGGGCTGTCCGCCGAGGATCGCGGAAGCCTTGTCGTTGACAAACGGACCGGTTTCCTGAGGATTGGCGGGCGAGGCCTGAGAATTGCATCCCAGCACTGCGCTGTATGCGGCAGAAGGGAGATAGGCGTAGGACGGCGTGGCGAAAAGCCCGGACAGCAGCCCCGCCATGCCGAGCGAGCCAGTCAGTCGGAACAGTCTCCGGGGCGTGTGGCGTGCCGCTTCCATACGGCCGGAATAATCGGTGGTCTGATAACACCCGGTCTCGACAAATGGTTAACGGGCGGTCAAGAATTTACAGGAGCAATACCATTGGCAGGTGCCTGAAACGTGCCTTGCGATCTTGGGAGGCTGGCCTGCTACCTTGCCGCCCTTCGTTGCGCTCTCCGCGCAATCGGGTCCGCAGCCGCTCACGGCGGTGATGAGTGGGCTCTCTTCAAGCTCTGCTGCCAATGATCCGATTGTTCCACGTGAAACATCCGCCGCAGCCGGGCTAGCGGGGGCGATAGCGGGTCTGGGCGGGGTCTGGCGCGCGTCTGGGCGCGCGATAATGCGCCTGAACCGCCGCCCACCCGTCCCGCCTGCCCGATGCGGGGATGGCAGGACGAGAACCCATGCCGGGCGGCGGTGCCCCGGTGCGACCCGAGGGCGATGGCCGGTCAGGCGGCGAGGGGCTGGGGAGCGGCGTCGGCGAAGGCGAGGCCGGGGCGGTAGCGCGCATCGAGCTTGCCGTCCTTGAGCGCGAACAGGTGCAGCCAGCCATTGTCGAACAGGGCCCGCACGCTTTCGTGCTTTTCGAGCACCTTGAGGATCTCCTCGCGCGGGGCCTCGATCATCACGCTGAGGCGCAGCGGCTCGTGCTGCAGCGCCTCGCCGTCGTGCACGGCCTGCCACGGCAGACCCGGCCGCAGCCGCCCGCCATTTCCCTCGATCACGCCGATCCCGCCGACCACGTTGTGGATCAGCTTGTTGCCGCCGCCGAAGATGTCCGGCGCGACGCTGGAGCCGAAATACTGGAGGCTGATCCAGCTCGCCACCACCACCGGCGCGGTGAGAATCAGTTCGAGCGTGCCAAAGCCTGCGTCCGCGCGCCAATCGTAGGAATGCAGGAAGGCGCGCCCGCCCAGGTCGCGGCCCGCAGTCGCCTCGCGCGGGGCGGCGATGAAGGCCGCACAGCCGGCAAGGCCCCATTCCGGGCGGATTTCGGCCCAGTTGGCGGCGCGCTGATGGATGGTGTTCCAGCGCGCCCCCGGCAGCCGCACCGCGCGTTCGGCGCGGGCGACCTTGGCGGCCTGCGCCAGCCACTTGCGCAACCTGGCAAGATCGCCGCTGCGGGCCGCGGGCAGGCTGTCCTCGTAGAGAGTGACGGCATCGGTGGTGGTATCGTGCAGCCCGGCGACGAACAGGGTGTCCGCCGAAACCTCGACGCCGCGCGCCGCCAGCCCGGCGCGGGTTTCCGGATCGTTCAGTAGCATCGCCAGCAGCCGCGCGGAAACCTCGCCGGTGTAGCCGCCGCACGCGCCGCAGTGATAGGCGCTTTCGTGCGGGTTGTTGGTGACATTGCCGCCGTGGCCGAGCAGCAGCACGATCTCTCCATGTCCGTGCGTCAGGCTCATCGCCTTGAGCACCGCCGCGCCGGTATCGGCCTTGGCTTCTGCGCTCATTCCGCCCAGCACCTGCGGCGCCGGCTCTGCCTTCGCCTTGGGGGTGAAGCCCAGCGCCGATTTCACCAGCTTGGCCGCATAGACCGGCCCCATCGCCTCGACGAAGGCGAAGGAGGAGACCGCCGCCTGCCGGAACCGGCCCCAGGCGCGGGCCGAGCGGGCGTTGATGCGGGCTTGCCGATCCTTTGCCGGATCGCCCGCGCTGCTGGTTTCGATTGCCGGGTTCAGCAGCACCGGCAGGCGCGCTTCGCGGATGTCCGAGCCGTGGGCGTGGTGCGCCAGCGGCAGGCCGAAGAAGCCGGCAAAGCCGATCGTGGCGATGCTGCCATCGACGCTTTCGAGCGCGCGGCGGAACACTTCGGAGCGCACGTCGATGCAGAAGGCGGCGTGCAGGAACGGCCGTGCCTCGCCTGCCGGGGCCGCACCGTCCAGCGCGGCGGCGAGGCGGCGCTGGTGGCCGCGATCGGCGGCGTCCTGAAGGATGGCGAGGGCCACCTCGTCCGTGCCCGGCTCGACCGGCTTGGCATGGGCGGCAATGGTTGCGGCCCAGCGCTCGGCGACTTGCGGGGCGAGGGCTAGCAGCGCTTCGTCCCAGATCAGGCGGATGGCCAGCAGATCGATCATTGTGCGATCGGTGTCGCCCGCGAGCTCAGCCTGCCACAGCAGCCAGCGGGCGTGCTGCGACCAGCCGCCGAGGCTCATGAACAGGCGGTGGAAGGCGGTTTCGGCGGCGGCATCGGTGATGCCCAGCGCCTCGGCCGCGAACAGGATCGCGCGTTCGGGCGTATCGGGAGCGGCGGCGACATGGGCGCAGAAGCCGTTCAGCCCGGCGATTTCCGGCGTGAGATCATGCATCGCCCAGGCGCGCCACGCGGCGAAGGCCTCGGCGCCCGGCGCAGGGCTCCACAGCGCCTGTCCGCGATCGAACTGGCCCGCAGCCCACAGGCCGATGCACTTGTCGATCAGCGCCGGCCAGTCGATGCCGGTTGCCTGCGCGGCGAGATCGGCGATGGTCGGCAAGGCGGCAGGCTGCGGCCCGTCACCCAGCCGCTCGGCGGCGCTGCGCAGCGCTGCGGTATCGGCGGGCTTGAGCGGCGAGGCGGCGGCGGCGAGGGCTTCGGCGAGATCATCCTCGCTGATGCGCCCTTCGCGGATCGCAGCGGCATAGTCCGCGCCGCTCCGCGTCACGCGCACGCCCGCTACCCGGCCCAGCCGGGCGGCGGCGGTGGCGAGATCCTCGTGCGTCTGGCCGAGGAAAGGGTTGACCGCGACAGTGGCATCGAGCGGGAAGGCCGGCGGAATGGCGCGCGCGGCCGCTTCGGCAGCTTCGAGAATGGCAGAAAGGCGGACCGGCGTGATCTGCGCGTGGTTCATGAACATGGGCGTTGCTCCGGGTAGGCGGGCGGTCAGCGGGCGGTGGTGGTGCGGAAGCCGCCGATCGCGCGGTCAAGCAGGGCGTTGAGGTAGAGGCCGTTGGCGAGGTGGACGCGCAGGCCGGCGGTCGACGGGTGGTGGGCCCACAGCGGGAACAGCGCCTGGGCAAAGGCGACGAGGCCGAAGCTCGCCACCGCCACCACCAGCAGCGCCCATTCGAGATCGCCCGGCATGGGCGCGGCGGGCAGGATCGGGCCCCACACCTTCTGTGCGATCGCCTGAAAGCTGAAATAGCCGATGGCGGCCGCCAGCGCCGAGGCGGCGGTGCGCTTGGTCAGCTGGGCGGGCGCGCGGTCGGCGAGGCCCTGCGCGACGAGGTAGGCGACCCCGAAGATCAGGATCGCGCCCAGCGCCAGCGCCTGCGGCGACTTGGGGCCGAGCGCGGCGGTGAAGGCAGCGGCAATTGCGGCGAAGATGGCCAGCGCAAGCGCGAAGCTCTTGAGCACGGCCGCGACGCTCGGCACGGCGACGGGGCCGGGGCGGCGGATATTGGCAACCTCGGCCACCGCTCCGCCCGAGGACAGGAAGGCGTGGGCCTTGTGGAGCGAGTGGGCGATGATGTGCAGCAGCGCCAGCGTCCACAGGCCGAGCCCGCATTGCAGCAGCATGAAGCCCATCTGCGAGATGGTGGACCAGGCGAGCGCCGTCTTGATCGCGCTCTGGGTGAGCATGACGGCAGCGCCGAACAGCGCGGTCAGCCCGCCCAGCATCACCAGCGCGGCCATCGCTCCGGTGCTCGCCTGCACCAACGGCGCGGCGGTGATGAGCAGCACGCCGCCTGAATTGATGATCCCGGCGTGAAGCAGGGCGGAGACGGGGGTGGGGGCCTCCATCACCTCGGTCAGCCAGCCGTGCAGCGGGAAGGCGGCGGTCTTGAGCGCGGCGGCGACGACGATCGCTGCCACCGCGAGCGTGCCGGCAAGGCCCAGTCCGGCGGTGCCGGCGGCCTCGCCAAGGGATGCGAAGTCGAGCGTGCCGAAGCGGGCGAACAGCAGACCGGCGGCGATCGCCAGCATCGCATCGCCCGTGTGCCACACCAGCGCAAACTTGGTCGCGGCGCGCCGGGCTTCGGCGCGATCGGGGTAGAACAGCAGCAGTCGCCCCAGCGCGATACCGACGATGAACGCGGCGAGGATCATGGTGGCAAGCGTGCCTGCCTGCACAAACACCAGCACCGCGGCGAGCCCGCTCAGCATCAGCGCATGGAAGGCGCCCTCGCGCGCCTCGCCGTCGAGATAGGTACGGCTGTAGCGCATCACGATCCAGCCGATGAAGCCGACGAGGCTCGCCAGCGCGGTGCTGACGAGATCGGCCCGCAACGCCAGCCGCGCAGCGCCCTCGAGGATGCCGACGCCCGGTAGCGTGCCGAGCGTGGCCTGCACCAGCCCGCCAAGGCCCAGCGCAAAGGCGGCGAAGGCCGAAGCCTCCGACCAGCGCGGCAGGCTGCCCGGACGCTTGCCGGGGCGGGCGACGGCGAAGGCTGCGGCCGGCAACAGCGCGAGCGGCGCGAGGAACGAGAGGGCAAGGGCGAGTTGCATGGCGGCACTCCGGGGGGAGGGGTTCGGGGATGTGCCGCCGCAATAAATTCTCGACAGACTATAAAAAATTACATATTTTGCCGCAAAACGTTCGGATATTTGGAACGTTCAGCGGGATTTTCGATGGCGAGCCTCAATCTCCACCACCTGCGCCTGTTCCGTGCCACCGCGCGTGAAGGCACGCTGACCGCGGCGGCCAAGGCGCTCAACATCTCGCAGAGTGCGGTCTCGACCCAGATCAAGGCGCTCGAGGCCGATCTCGGCCACGATCTGTTCGAGCGGCGCGGGCGCAATCTGGTTCTTACCGAGGCGGGGCGGATCGCGCTCGACTATGCCGATCAGATCTTCCGCGCCTCCGAACAGCTCTCCGCCACCTTCCGCGCGGTGGGCGGGCAGCGCAAGGTGCTCCGGATCGGCGCGCTGGCGACGCTGTCGCGCAATTTCCAGATGCGCTTTCTCCAGCCCCTGCTTGGGCGCGACGATGTCGAGGTGGTGCTGCGTTCGGGCACCCAGGGCACGCTGCTGCGCGCGCTGGAGGCGATGAGCATCGACGTGTTGCTGACCAATCTGGTGCCCGCGCGCGATGCGGCGAGCCCCTATCTGGTGCGGCGCATTTCCGAACAGCCGGTCAGCCTGGTGGGCGCCCGTTCGCGGCTGGCGCTGGCGGCGCAGGGCCTGCGCACGCTGCTGACCACCGCGCCGCTGATCCTGCCGACCCCCGAGACCGCACTGCGCGCCGGGTTCGACGCGATGATCGAGCGCATGGGCATCGTCCCGCGCATCGCCGCCGAGGCCGACGACATGGCAATGCTGCGTCTGCTGGCACGTTCGGATGCCGGGGTGGCGGTGATCCCGCCGATCGTGGTGCAGGACGAACTGGCCGGCGGCATGCTCTACGAGCTGTTCCAGCTGCCCGAGATCACCGAGGAATTCTGCGCTGTCACCATTGCGCGCACCTTCCCCAATCCATTGCTCGCCGAGGTGCTGGGGGGCAGCGCGGCTGACGGCCCGGACGCGTAGCCGGCCGGTGATGCCCATTGTTGCAGGCCTTGCAGCGCGCGGAGGCGGGCTTTAAGGCCGCGCGCTCCCCATGCAAGAGAATCCCATGCAGGAATCGCAACCCATGCTGACTGGCTGTCCCGTCATCTCCGCCACCGGCCTGTTCACGCCCGCCGAGACGATCACCAACGAAGAACTCGTCGCCAGTTTCAACGCCTTTGTCGATCGCCACAACGCCGCACATCCGGACGCCGAGCCGCTGGCCTATTCCTCGGTCGAATTCATCGAGAAGGCGAGCGGGATCAAGGCGCGCC
>VFQO010001061.1_pt1 | contig 23697 bp, 19 predicted proteins | sample 3512331 | NCBI WGS metagenome assembly VFQO01 (sample SAMN10412371, study PRJNA504923) | tailings metagenome | isolation source: Replicate 3 from Balatoc abandoned mine | place: Philippines: Itogon, Benguet | collected 2017-08-28 | reverse complement strand
GTTGTTGTTTTTATGCATGTGGCGATTCGGAAGCCGGAACTGGTCAACAAATCGCCAGATCAGACTGTTGTGCAATCCGTGCCTGGATACCAGACGGTCACGGATCTCCCGCGTCGGCCAGCACCTGGGCATAGCCTGTCCGGAAATCCGGGTAACGCAGGGGATAGCCGCAGGCATGCAGGGCGTGGTTGGCGATGCGCTTGCCCTGCCCCGCACCCGGTCGTGACTCGCCGGACGGCGCCGGCAGGCCCATCTGCTGCGCCAGCCAGGTCAGCACTTCGTGCTGCGGCGTCGGCGCATCATCCACCCCCAGCAGCAGCGGCGGCAGCGTCTCGCCCGCCAGCGCCTGCGTGACCAGGTGCACCAGCAGAGCGGCGGCATCCTCGACATGCAGGCGGTTGCTCCAGCTCGGCGGATCACTCTGCACCGGGCGCCCTTCACGCACCCAGCGCAGCAGCCAGTGCCGGCCCGGGCCGTAGAGCCCGCCAAAACGCACAATGGTGGCTGGCCAGGGCGCCTCCCTGACCAGCGCCTCGGCCGCCAGCAAGGCCGCCGCCGTGTCGGTGACGGGCCGCGCCGGCGACTGCTCGTCGATCCACTCGCCCGCCGACTCGCCGTAGACACTGGTCGACGACACCCAGAACTGGTGGCGCAGCTGCTGCCCCTGCAAGGCCTGCTGCAGCGCCCGCGTGCCTTCCACGTAGACGCGCTGGTAGGCCGCCAGCCCGGATTCGCCGGGACTCAGCGCGGTGATCACCACGTCGAGGTCCGGCGGCAGCCGCAGAGTGTCGGGTCGGGTCACGTCGGCGACCAGGTCGGTCACGCCCGGCCACTGCCGGGGATGCCGGCACAGGGCATGCACGGCATGCCCGGAAGCCGCCAGCAGGCGGGCCGCACGTCCGCCGACATCACCGGCCCCCACGATCAAAATGTTTGCCATATTTGAATATTTCGATAGTTTAGAACTAAATGACATCCTCGGCCCTGCGGAGATCGCCGTGACCCTGACCGAGCTGCGCTATCTCGTGACTCTGGCCACCGAACGCCACTTTGGCAAGGCGGCAGAGCGCTGCCATGTCTCGCAACCCACGCTGTCGGTGGCCATCCGCAAGCTGGAGGATTCGCTCGGCCTGACGCTCTTCGAGCGTCATCGCCACGGCGTGCTGGTGACGCCGGCCGGCGCCGACATCATTGCCCAGGCCAAGATCGTGCTGCAGGAAACCGATGTGCTGGAACGCATGGCCCGGCACTCGCGTGACGAATTTGCCGAGCCCCTGCGCCTGGGCGCCATCTTCACCATCGGCCCGTTCCTGTTCCCGGCGCTGATCAGCCAGCTGCGCCAGGAGCGCAGCCCGCTCAAGCTCTATCTCGAAGAGGACTACACCCATGTCCTTGACGAGCGCCTGGCCCAGGGCGAGCTCGACGCCATCCTAGTCGCCATGCCGTTCGAGCCGCCCGAGACACGCATCACGCCCTTGTTCAACGAGCCCTTCCACCTGCTGCTGCCGGCGGACCATCCCTGGCGCGAGCAGGACGTGATCCGGGCCGATGCGCTGGAAAATCATCCCGTGCTGATGCTGGGCGAGGGCAACTGCTTCCGTGACCAGGTCCTGGAAACCTGCCACCTCGGCAACCAGGGCAATCAGCGCACCGGCAGCTCGCTGACCACCTTGCGCCACATGGTGGCGTCAGGCCTCGGCATGACCCTGATCCCGGCCATGGCCGTGCCGGCGCTGGTCAACGATGACGTGGTGCTGAAGCCGCTGCAACCGCACCCGGGCCGCTGCGTGGTGGTGGCCAGTCGGCATCGCTTCCCGCGCAAGGCCGCGCTGGCCGAGCTGACTCGTGCCCTGCAGACCCTGCAACTGCCGGGCTGCGTGCCGGCGCCATGATGACCGGCGCCGGCAGCCTCGCCGACACCCCGGTCACGCGCCTGCGCGGGGTCGGGCCGGCCCTTGCCGGGCAACTGGCTCGGCTCGACATCCACAGCATCCAGGACCTGCTGTTCCTGCTGCCACGCCAGTACGAGGACCGTACCCGGCTGACGCCCCTCGGCGCCCTGATGCCGGGCATGACCGTGATGGCCGAGGGCGAGGTGCGGCTGGCCGACATCGCCACCGGCCGCCGCCGCGCCCTGCTGGTGCGCCTGCGTGACGGCACCGGCAGCCTGACCCTGCGCTTCTATCACTTCCGCATGAGCCAGAAGGACAGCTACCCGCCAGGCACTCGCCTGCGCGTGTTCGGCGAAGTCAGGGCTGGCGCCACCGGCCCGGAAATGATTCATCCCGAGTGCACCCTGCTCGCCGCCGCCACCCCGGACGCCCTGCCGCAGGATGACACGCTGACACCGGTCTACCCGCTGGTCGAGGGACTCAGCCAGCGCCGCCTGCGCGAGCTCATGACACGCGCCCTGCCCCTGCTCGAGCAGCCGGACGCCCTCATCGATCACCTGCCGCCCGACCTGGCAGGACGCTGGTCGCTGTCGCGTGCCCTGCACACCGTGCATGCGCCGCCCGCCGACACGGACCGGCAGGCGCTGAACGACGGCGAGCATCCGGCCCAGCAGCGCCTGATCCTGGAGGAGCTGGTTGCACACCAGCTCGGCCTGCTTCTGCGCCGGCAGGTGCAGCGCCAGCTGCCGGCACCGGCAATCCCCGGCAACGACCTGCTGAGCGGCAGCCTGCTCGCCCGCCTGCCCTTCCAGCTCACCGCCGCCCAGCAGCGGGTGCTGACCGAGATAGCCGCTGACCTGGCCCGGCCGCAGGCCATGCTGCGCCTGGTCCAGGGCGATGTCGGCGCAGGCAAGACCGTGGTGGCGGCACTGGCCGCCTGCCCGGTACTGGCAGCCGGCTATCAGGTCGCTGTCATGGCACCCACCGAGATTCTTGCCGAACAGCACCGCGAGCGCTTCCGGGAATGGTTCCAGCCCCTGGGCATCGAGGTCGGCTGGCTGACCGGCAAGCGCACCGGCAAGGCCCGCCAGCAGATCCTTGATGCCCTCGTCGATGGCAGCTGCCCGCTGGTGGTGGGCACCCATGCGCTGTTCCAGGACAGCGTGCAGTTCAGAAAGCTGGGGCTGGCCATCATCGACGAGCAGCACCGCTTCGGTGTGGCGCAACGGCTGGCCCTGACCCGCAAGGGCGCCGACAGCGGCCTGCAGCCGCATCAGCTGATCATGACCGCGACGCCGATTCCGCGCACCCTGGCCATGAGCGCCTACGGCGACCTGGACACCTCCATCCTTGACGGCCTGCCACCCGGCCGCCAGCCCATCCAGACCGTGGTGCTGCCCTCGACCCGGCGCGACGACCTGATCGCGCGCATCCGTCACCATGTCGCCAGCGGCCAGCAGGCTTACTGGGTGTGCACGCTGATCGACAGCTCCGACCAGATCGAGGCACAGGCGGCACAGGACACCGCCGAGACCCTGGCTGCCGCGCTGCCCGAACTGCGCCTGGGCCTGGTGCATGGCCAGCTCGGTGGCGCCGACAAGGCCGCGGTGATGACCGAGTTCGCAGCTGGCAGGATCGACATCCTGGTCGCCACCACCGTCATCGAGGTCGGCGTCGATGTGCCCAATGCCACCCTGATGGTGATCGAGAACCCGGAACGGCTGGGCCTGTCACAGCTGCACCAGCTGCGGGGGCGCGTCGGGCGCGGCAAGCTCGCCAGCTACTGCGTGCTGCTCTACCAGCATCCGGTCTCGGCGCTGGGCCGGGAACGCCTGCAGGTCCTGCGCGACAGCCAGGACGGCTTCGTCATTGCGGAGAAGGATTTGCAGCTGCGCGGACCGGGCGAAGTGCTGGGCACTCGCCAGACCGGTGACGTCAGCTTCAAGCTTGCCGACCTGCTGCGTGACCAGCATCTGCTGGAGCAGGCCAGGACACTGGCAGACCGTCTGCAGCAGGTGCAGCCGGAAGCCGCAGACGGTCTGCGCGCCCGCTGGCTGAAGCAGCGCGACCAGTACCTGCGAGCCTGAACAAGGCATTGTCAGAGATGGGGAAAAAATAACATACTGGCCGATATGTCGCCCGACGTTTTCACCATGCCAAGCCGGCATCGCGCTGACTGGATGCACTGATGCATTTGACGCCGTTTCTACGTTGCACGCTGCTCGCCACGCTGCTCGCCTTCGGGTCCGGAGCGGCGCTGGCCAGTTACCCGCGCGTGTCATCGGAAAAGGTCATCGGCTCGCCGCACCAGATCCGTCAGGCGGCCATGGCCGGCTCGCCGGAAGCCCAGTACAACCTCGCGGTGATGTACTACAACGGTGATGGCGTGGTGCGCAATCGCTACAAGGCGGCGGAGTGGTTCACCAAGGCCGCCAACCAGGGCCTGGCACGCGCCCAGTACAACCTGGGTGCGCTGTACTCCAGCGGAACCGGCGTGGCGCGCGACCAGCGCGTGGCCAACACCTGGTTCCGCGCCGCCGCAGACCAGGACTACCCGCCGGCGCTCTACGCCCTGGGCATGGCCTATTACGACGGCAAGGGCATCGCGCAGGACTACGAACTGGCGCTGCCGCTGATCGAGAAGGCCGCGCGGCTGGGTTTCCCGCTGGCACAGAACAACCTCGGCTCGATGTTTGACCAGGGCACGGGCGTCAGCCAGAACAAGCGTCGCGCCGCCACCTGGTACGAAAAGGCGGCCAAGCAGGGCCTGCCCGAGTCGCAGTTCAACCTGGCGCTCATGTACCTGAACGGAGACGGGGTGTTCCGCAATCAGCGCAAGGCTGCGGAATGGATGCAGCGTGCCGCCGACCAGGGCTTCGGCAAGGCCTTGCGGCGCATGGGGGATTTCTATCTGAACGGCACCGGGGTCGAACGCAACCCGGTGCTGGCCCGCGAGTATTACCAGCGGGCCAGCCTCATCGGCAGCTGAGACTCAGGCGAGGATGGGCGGCAGCGCGCGCGCCAGCTCGGTCTTCACTTTCATGTCGGTGGCGTAGCTGCCAGTCAGGGCGAACCCGGTCAGCTGGCCTTCCGGCGAAATGAAGGTGGCCTTGACGTTGGCACCATCCGCTTCGACCGCCCAGGCACCCGGACTGTTCGGCGCCACCGGCGACACCACCACCGGGCACACCGGGGTCTTGATCTGCACCGGCATGGCCGGGTAGTTCACCGCCGTCGGCTGACCGGCCAGGGTCTTGGCCAGCGCACGCGCCGCTGCCATCAGCGGCAGCACATACATCAGCACCTTGCCCTCGACCTCGGCACAGTCACCGAGCGCGTAGATGTGCTCGTTGCTGGTACGCAGGAAGCGATCGGTGACGATGCCGCGACCGACTGTCAGGCCGGCCTGCTGGGCCAGCGCGATGCGCGGGCGCAGACCGATGGCCGAGAGCACGACATCGGCAGCGACCTGGCTGCCATCCGACAGGGTCACGCTGACGCCGTCGCCGGCAACATCGACCGCCGTCACGCCGACACCGAAATGGAAGGTGACGCCGAGGCTGGCCAGACCGGCACCGACGGCCTGCGAGGCACGTTCCGGCAGCAGGGTTGGCAGCGCGCGGCCCATGGGCTCGACCAGATCGACCTTGTAGCCGCTGGCAGCGAGGTCATTGGCGAACTCGCAGCCGATGAGACCACCGCCAATGATCAGGACATGCTTGCCCGGCGCACCGATGGTGTCGCGGAACACGCCGTAGTCGACCAGGTCATTGACCGAATGCACGCGCTCGGCACCGTTGCCGCCCAGCGGCGGACGGAACACGTCGGCACCCACGGCGAACACCAGATCACCGTACTCCAGCACCTCGTCGCCGATGCTGAGCGTCTGTGCGGCCGTGTCGATGGCCGTGACCGTCACCTGCGTGCGCACCACCGCCTTGAGCTGGCTCGCCATGTCGTCGGCCGAGGCCATGCCCAGGTCGTTCGCCGTCTTGGCCTTGGCCAGGGCGTTCGACAGCATGGGCTTGGAATAGCTGCGGCCGTCATCCTGAGTCAGCAGCACCAGCGGACGCTCGGCGTCCAGCTTGCGAAACTCACGGGCCAGCGTGTATCCGGCCAGACCGGTACCCAGGATGATCAGCGGACGCATGCCTCAGACCTCTTCCATCTCGAAGTCTTCCTTGCCCACGCCGCAGTCCGGGCAGACCCAGTCAGCGGGGATGTCGGCCCAGGCGGTGCCGGCCGGGATTCCGTCCCAGGGCATGCCCACAGCTTCGTCATACACAAAGCCACACACGATGCATTGCCACTTCTTCATGATTTCTTCCTCGATGTATCGGTAAAAATTGCTGACACGCTACGCGGCCGTTGCGGCTTTGGCAATCCAGACAGCGCACAATGGTACATCAAGCGGATCAGGCCTGTGCAGCCGCCAGTACCTGCTTGTAGTGGTTGGCATGGCGCTCCTCGACCTTGGCCAGCGCGGCGAAGCGCTTTTCGGCCTTGAGCAGGGCCTTGCGGAACCACTCCGCATGCTCTTCCGACTCGGCGATCTGCTCGCTGAACTCGGCCACGGCAGCCTCGTTGTTCTCGGCATGCGCGGTTTCGCGGAACTTCGGATACATCTCGGTGTACTCGTAGGTCTCGCCGGCGATGGCGATCTCCAGCATCGCGGCAGGCGTCAGCGTCTCTTTCGGGTAGAGAATGTCGAGGTGGCCGAAGGCATGCTGGATTTCCTGCGCGGCGGTCTCCTCGAATGCCGCTGCCGTGGCTTCATCACCCATGGCGCGCGCCAGCTTGGCAAAGTAGCTGTACTTCATGAAGGCCATGGATTCGCCGGCGAAGGCGGCCTCGAGATTCTTGCCTGTAACCGTGACATTGATTTTCATGCACATGCTCCTGGTTTCCGTGGGTCGGGTGATGCACACCCGGGACAAGCTTACGATAGCGAGGCCATACCCACACAGCCAATGAAAGTATTCTGACCTTTCAATAGCAAAAGACTATCAATGCAAGCGCAATCCGATAGCGTCATCAATGGTCACCACACCGGCATCTCTTGCAGGCGCGACCACCTGTCGTCATGCTTGCACCCCATGTCCTCACCGCGTTTCGCCAGTCACTGGCCTCATCCCGCGCGCTGGCTCGGCCCGCGCTGCCGCTGGCAGTCGCCGCCCCCCGCCGCCCTGCTGACCTGGCTGGATGAAGCCGGCTCGCTGACCGCACGCCTGCAGGCACTGGCGCAGGGGCGGCTGCAGGTGCAGGTGCTGGACGAAGGCTGGGCACAGCCGACCCGCGATGAATGCCGCCAGCTCGGTCTGCGCGGCGGTCGTCTGGCATGGATACGCGAGGTCCGCCTGCAGTGCGACGGCGTGGCCTGGGTACAGGCCCGCTCCGTGCTGCCACGCGCCAGCCTGGTCGGCAGTGGCCGACGCCTGACCCGTCTCGGCAACCGCTCCCTGGGCGCCCTGCTGTTCCGCAATCCGCGCCTGCAGCGCGGCGACATCGCCATTGCCCCCCTGCAGCTTCACGGTGGCACGGTCTGGGCCAGACGCTCGGCCCTGCACCTGCACGGACACCCGGTGCTGGTTGCCGAAGCCTTCCTGCCGGCCCTGTTGCAACGCGCCGGCGACATACCCCCCGTCACTCCCTGCCCCGCGCCCTGAGCCGGGATGGACATCACCATGCACAGCCTGCCCCGCCTCGCCGACATCATCGCCCTGACCCGACTGGATCGTCCCATCGGCATCTGGCTGCTGCTCTGGCCCACGCTGTGGGCGGTGTGGGTTGCCGGTGACGGCACGCCGGCACTCGGCATCGTCATCGTGTTCGCACTGGGCGTGGTGCTGATGCGCTCGGCCGGCTGCGCCATCAACGACTACGCCGACCGTCATGTCGACGGCCAGGTGCGACGCACGGCGGATCGTCCGCTCGCCGCCGGCCGCCTGCGCCCGGAAGATGCTCTGCTGGTGTTCGGCGCGCTGGTCGCCGCCAGCGCCTGCCTGCTGCTGTTCCTGAACTGGCAGACCTTCCTCTGGTCCTTCGGCGCGCTGGCGCTGGCCACGCTGTATCCGTTCATGAAGCGCTGGACCTACCTGCCCCAGGTCGTGCTGGGTGCCGCCTTCTCGTGGGCCATCCCCATGGCCTTCGTGGCCCAGGGCAAGACCCCGGACGCGCTGTGCTGGCTGCTCTATGCCAGCAACCTGGCGTGGACGGTTGCCTACGACACCCAGTACGCCATGGCCGACCGCGACGACGACCTGCGCGCCGGCATCAAGTCCACCGCCATTCTTTTTGGCGAGCTGGATCGCGTCATCATCGCCGGCCTGCAGGGACTGTTCCTGCTCGGCCTGTGGAGCGTCGGCCGTCACCTCGAACTGGGCTCGCTGTGGCTGGCCGGCCTGGCCATCGCCGCCGCGCTGTTTCTGCGTCAGTGGTGGCTGACCCGCGAGCGCCTGCCCGAGGCCTGTCTGGCCGCCTTCCGTGACAACCACTGGGTGGGGCTGTGGCTGTTCATCGCCCTGCTCGCCGGCATGCTGCAAAAAACGCTAGTCTGACGCCACGAAATCGTCATATTTCTGTCATGAGTCGGGTTTGTAATGCCGTTGTCATCAGGTAAAGACCTGCCAACCCGGAATGCGCCATGAACCATGAAAAGATCCTGATCGTTGACGACGAAGCCGCCATCCGCGAAATGATCGCCATCGCGCTGGAGCTGGCCGGCTACGAAACCCTGGAGGCCGAAGACGCCCTGCAGGCTCACCACTGCGTGGTCGACGAACGACCCGCCCTGATCCTGCTCGACTGGATGCTGCCCGGCATGAGCGGCATCGAGCTGGCGCGTCGCCTCAAGCGCGACGAGAGCACCGGCGAGATCCCCATCATCATGCTCACCGCGCGTGGCGAAGAGGACAACAAGATTCAGGGGCTGGACGCCGGCGCCGACGATTACATCACCAAGCCGTTCTCGACCCGCGAGCTGGTGTCGCGCATCAAGGCCGTGCTGCGTCGCAGCAGCGCGCTCAGCCAGGAAAAGGCCATCGACGTCGACGGCCTCAAGCTGGACCCGGTCAGCCACCGCGTCACCGCGCGCGACAAGCCGGTCGAGATGGGCCCCACCGAATACCGCCTGCTGGCCTTCTTCATGAGCCATCCGGAGCGCGCCTACACGCGCACCCAGATGCTCGACCAGGTCTGGGGCGGCAATGTCTATGTCGAGGATCGCACCATCGACGTGCACATCCGGCGCCTGCGCAAGGCCCTGGAGCCCTACGGCTATGACCGTTTCGTGCAAACCGTGCGCGGCACGGGCTACCGCTTCTCGACCCAGGTCGAGAGCAAGACCGAGGAAACATGAGGCGACTGCTCCCTGCCCCCGAACGCCGTCAGCTGCTGCTGGGGGCAATGCTGTCACTGAGCGTCGGCTGGCTGATCGGCCATCCGGGCTGGGCACTGGCGATCTACCTGCTGCTGCACCTGATTCGCCACCTGCGCGAGCTTGATCGCCTGCAGAGCTGGCTCAACGACCCGGCCAGCGAAATTCCCGAAAGCCGTGGCACCTGGGATGACATCTTCCGCGGCATCTACCAGCTGCGCCGCGACGAGGAACGTTCACGCAACAACCTGCTCGGCATCATCGAGCGCGCCCGCGAGTCGGTGTCGGCGCTGGAAGAGGCGGTCACCCTGATCGACAGCCAGGGCAACCTGGAGTGGTGGAACCCGGCGGCGCAGACCCTGCTCGGCATTCGCCCCGAAGACCAGGGCCAGCCCATCATCAACCTGATCCGCTCGCCCGGCTTCATCCGCTACTTCAATCAGGCGCAGTACGAGGAAGGTCTGCGTCTGCCGGCTCCGCGCCATCCCGGTCGCCACTTCCAGTTCGAGATCACCCGTTTCGGCGGCAACGACCGCCTGATGATCGTCTACGACATCACCCGCCTCCACAACCTGGAGCAGATGCGCAAGGACTTCGTCGCCAATGTCTCGCACGAGCTGCGCACGCCGCTGACCGTGCTCAGCGGCTACCTGGAAACGCTGAGCGACCAGGTCGAGGATGTCGCGCCACGCTGGACACGCCCGCTGCAGCAGATGACACAGCAGGCCACGCGCATGAACAACCTGGTCAACGATCTGCTGCTGCTGTCGCGCCTGGAGAACCAGCCCGACGAGCGCCAGCCGCAGCCGGTCGACGTGGTGCGCCTGCTCACCCACATCCGCCAGGATGCCGAGGTCATGGCGCAGCCGCGCGGCCAGGTCATCGTGCTCACCACGGAGCCCGGTCTCGGCCTGATGGGCATGGAGTCGGAGCTGCGCTCGGCGTTTTCCAACCTGATCACCAATGCCGTCAAGTACACCCAGGACAAAGGCCAGATCACCATCGTCTGGCACTCGGATGCCACCGGCGCTCACCTCACGGTGCGCGACAACGGCATCGGCATCGATCCGGTACACATTCCGCGCCTGACCGAGCGCTTCTACCGTGCCGACGCCGCGCGCAGCACCGCCACCGGCGGTACCGGCCTGGGTCTGGCCATCGTCAAGCACGTGCTCATGCAGCACAAGGCGACACTGGAGATCCGTTCGGTGCCCGGCAAGGGATCGACCTTCACCTGCCATTTCCCGACCTCGGCCATCCAGCGCATCGAGAACGACTGAGGGCCGGATGCCAGCTCGCCATCGAGGCCGCCGCCCGTCACGCGCCCATGAAAAAACCGGCCTTGCGAGCCGGTTTTTTCATGCCGCGAGGAGCCTGTCTCAGCGCGTCTCGAGACGCTGCTGCACCTGCTCGACGCTGTTGTGACGCACGTCCATGCCCTTGACCAGGAAGATCAGCTGCTCGGCGATGTTGCGTGCGTGATCACCGACGCGCTCCAGCGAACGCAGCACGCCCATGACGTTGAGCACGCGCGAGATCGCACGCGGGTCTTCCATCATGTAGGTGACCAGGGCGCGGGTGGCGGTCTTGTACTCGAGGTCGATCTCGGCATCGGCCTGCATGACCTTGAAGGCCTGGTCGGCGTCGAAATGCGCGAAGGCATCCAGGGTGTCGTGAATCATCAGACGCACCTGGTTGCCGATGTGGCGGCACTCGACGTAGCCGCGCGGCGACTCGCCTTCCTCGCACAGGCTGATGGCGGCGCGCGCGATCTTGGCGGCTTCGTCACCCATGCGCTCGAGGTCGGTGATGGCCTTGCCGATGGCGATGATCATGCGCAGGTCGGAGGCTGCCGGCTGGCGACGGGCCAGGATGCGCACGATTTCCTCGTCGATGCCGGTTTCCATCTGGTTGATGCGGCGATCGTTGTCCTGCACGCTCGAGGCCAGCGCCGAATCGGCATCCAGCAACGCCGCGATGGCATCGGCGACCTGCTTCTCGACCAGGCCACCCATGGCGAGGAAGTGCGAACGCACCTCGTCGAGCTCGGCGTTGAACTGCTGGGAAATGTGCTGGCTGTAATCTTCGCGCTTCATGGCGTGCTCTCCCCGCTCAGCCGTAACGGCCGGTGATGTAGTCTTCGGTCTGCTTGTTCTTGGGGTTGGTGAACAGGGTGTCGGTGTCACCATACTCCACCATCTTGCCCAGGTACATGAACGCCGTGTAGTCCGAGACGCGCGCGGCCTGCTGCATGTTGTGGGTGACGATGAGGATGGTGAAACGTTCCTTGAGCTCATGGATCAGCTCTTCCACCTTGAGGGTGGAGATCGGGTCCAGTGCCGAGCAGGGCTCGTCGAGCAGCAGCACTTCCGGCTTCACCGCGATGGCGCGGGCAATCACCAGACGCTGCTGCTGACCGCCGGAGAGACCGAGCGCGGACTCGTGCAGACGATCCTTGACCTCGTTCCACAGCGCCGCGCCCTTGAGCGAGTTCTCGACCGCCTCGTCGAGCACGCGCTTGCTGTTCTCGCCCTGCAGGCGCAGGCCGTAGGCCACGTTCTCGTAGATGCTCTTGGGGAAGGGATTGGGCTTCTGGAACACCATGCCGACACGACGACGCAGATCGGTGACATCCACCGAGCGGTCGAAGATGTTCTGGTTGTCGAGACGGATCTCGCCCTGGATGCTGCAGCCATCCACCAGATCGTTCATGCGGTTGAAGGTGCGCAGCAGGGTCGACTTGCCGCAGCCGGACGGGCCGATGAAGGCGGTCACGCGCTGCTTGGGAATGTGCATGTTGATGTCGAACAGCGCCTGCTTGTCGCCATAGAACAGGTTCAGGTTGCGCGTTTCCAGGCACAGGTCCTCGTTGACGAGGTCCCGGTTGCGGCTGGCACGGCCCATGGCTCCGCCTTCGTTGCCCGTCATCGCGTAACCACCGCGGCGGGTGGTGTTCTCGGTGCTGTCGTTCATTGCTTGCTTGTCCATTTCGAAGCTCATGGGTCGTCTCAGGATACGTGCTTGGATCGCGGATTAGCCATGGCCATCAGCTTTCCAGTGCCTTGTACTTTTCGCGCAACCGGTTGCGCAGGCCGACGGCAGACAGGTTCAGCGCCGCCACCACGGTCACCAGCAGGAACGCCGTGGCATACACCAGCGGACGTGCCGCCTCGACGTTGGGGCTCTGGAAGCCGACGTCGTAGATATGGAAGCCGAGGTGCATGAACTTGCGCTCCAGGTGCAGGAACGGCGCGTTCATGTCCAGCGGCAGGGTCGGGGCCAGCTTGACCACGCCGACCAGCATCAGCGGTGCCACTTCGCCGGCAGCACGCGCGATGGCCAGGATGACACCCGTCATGATCGACGGCGTGGCCATGGGCAGGATCACCCGCCACAGGGTCTCGGCCTTGGTGGCGCCAAGCGCCAGCGAGCCTTCCTTGAGCGCACGCGGAATCCGCGCCAGGCCCTCTTCCGTGGCCACGATGACCACCGGCAGCGTGAGCAGGGCCAGGGTGATCGAGGCCCAGAGCAGGCCGGGCGTGCCGAACACCGGCGCCGGCGCGGACTCGGGGTAGAACAGCTGGTCGATGCTGCCACCGAGGAAGTAGACGAAGAAGCCGAGACCGAACACGCCGTAGACGATGGACGGCACGCCGGCGAGGTTGTTCACCGCGATGCGCACGACCTGGGTGGCGACGCCCTGGCTGGCATACTCGCGCAGGTAGATGGCCGCGATCACGCCCAGCGGCGTCACCATGATGGTCATCATCAGCACCATCATCACGGTACCGAAGATGGCCGGGAACACGCCGCCCTCGGTGTTGGCTTCGCGCGGGTCACCGGACAGGAACATCCACAGGTTGTGGAAATAGGCCACCAGCTTCTCGGCCACGTTCATGGCGTTGGGCTGGGTGGCCGCGACGATCTTGTTCAGCGGCAGGCTCAGCTCCTGGCCCTGGGCAGAGACGAACAGCGCGCTGTCACGTGCCGAGGCCTGCTTGAGCTGCTCGAGACGACCGGAAATCGCGGCATAGCGGGCATCCAGCTCGCCACGGCGGGCATCGAGACTGGCCTGCGCCGCCGGCGTCAGGGCATTTTCCAGCTCGAGCTTCTTGGCTTCCAGACGCAGCTTCTCGATCTCGAAGTTGATGCGACCGATCTCGCCCTTCTCGAGGTCTGCGATCTCCTCGAGGAAACCGTTGCTGCGCTCGATGCGGTCCTGCAGGGCATCCCAGGCCTTGTCGCCTTCAGCCACCAGGTTGCCGTTCTCGCTGACCGACTTCAGGCGACCGTAGAAGTTGCCCCACTCGTAGCGCTCCAGCACCACGATGTCCTCGGGGTGGCGGATGTCGCTGAGGCCGTCAGCGAAGACCCAGCGGAAATCGGCACCACCGAGGTCGCGGTTGCCCTGCTTGATCGAGACGCGCTCGACGGTGTCCTTGCCGGCAGGAATCTGCAGACCAGCCTCGACCAGGCGCTTGGCGGTGTCGAACTTGCTGTCGTAATGCTCGCCCAGCACGATCTCGCGGGTGTCGCTGCCCGGCGCGACATAGCTCGCCTGCATGACATCCGCCGGCCAGAAGTGGCCGAGACCGCGCACGGCGATCATGCCGAGGATGCCCACCACCATGATCAGGGAGATGGCCACGGTGCCGGCATTGAGCCAGACCCAGGCCTCGCCGCTCTTGAAGTAATCACGTGTCTTCATGGTGTCGGTTCCTTACAGCGAGCCATATTTCTTGCGCAGACGGGTACGGACGACCTCGGCCACGGTGTTGAGCACGAAGGTCAGCACGAACAGCACCAGCGCCGACAGGAAGAGGATGCGGAAGTGCGTCGATCCGACCTCGGCCTCGCCCATTTCCACCGCCACGTTGGCCGACAGGGTGCGCATGCCCTCGAAGATGTTCCACTCCATGACCGCGGTGTTGCCGGTGGCCATGAGCACGATCATGGTTTCGCCGACGGCGCGGCCGAAGCCGATCATGACCGCCGAGAAGATGCCCGGCGACGCGGTCGGCAGCACCACGCGGGTCAGCGTCTGCCACTGCGTGGCGCCCAGCGCCAGCGAACCGTTGGTGAGGTGGCGCGGCACCGCGAACAGGGCGTCCTCGGCGATCGAGAAGATCGGCGCGATGACCGCGAAGCCCATGGCCAGGCCGACGATCAGCGAGTTGCGCTGGTCGAACTTGAGACCGGTTTCGGTTTCCAGCCACAGGCGCACGTCACCGCCGAACACCGCGTTCTCGATCGGCTGCGAGAAGGTGAACGACAGCCAGCCCACCACCAAGATGGGCACGATCAGGATCACCGGTGCCCAGCCATCGGCGAAGGCGCGCTTTTCCAGCGGCAGGCGCGACCACAGCGCACCGACCACGAGCACGGCCAGCGGCGTCAGGATGAGCAGGCTGAAGATGCCGGGCAGGTTGGCCTCGATGGTCGGCGCAAGCCAGAGACCGGCGAGGAAGCCGAGGATGACCGTGGGCAGCGCCTGCATCAGCTCGATGGCCGGCTTGACCTTGCGGCGCAGGGCCGGCGACATGAACACGGCGGTGTACATGGCACCGCAGATGGCCAGCGGTGCCGCCAGCAGCATGGCGTAGAAGGCCGCCTTCAGGGTGCCGAAGGTGAGCGGCATCAGCGACAGCTTGGACTCGAAGTCGGTGGTGCCCGACGACGACTGCCAGGTGTAGGTCGGCGCCTCGTAGGACTCGTACCAGACCTTGCTCCAGGACGACGACATGGAGATGTCCGGATGCTCGATCTCCAGGTGCCAGAAGCCGTAGGCATCCTCGGACTGCACCAGAACGCCGGTCGAGCGGGCGCTCATCGAGAGCGCGCGGATCGGCGTGGTGGCGACCTGCTGCTGCGTGATCAGACGCTCGGAGGTAGTGTAGTAGTAGCTCACCACACCCTTGGCGTCGCCGGCGAGGAAGCCCTTGCGACGCTGTTCGGCGGCAATCGCGGTGATGGGCGCATCACCGAGGTCGACCTGGCGGATCTTGCGCAGGTTGAAGCGATCCATCTCCGAGGACGCATCACGCACCAGGAACCACTGCGCGACAGTACCGGTGTCATCACCCACCAGCAGCGAGATGTTGCCTTGCAGGGCGGTCAGCGCGGTGACGCGGGTCTTGCCGTCGGTGAGTGCGATCTCTTCCGTGCGCACCGGCTCGTCACGCAGGCTGAACACGCTCAGGCGGTTGCCATCGTGCAGCGCATAGCCCCAGTGGCCTTCCTGGCCGAGCACCAGACGCGTTGGCGCCGTGCCGGCATAGGGCAGCTCCTCGGTCAGCGTGACCTCGTAGGACTTCTCGCCCTCCTCGTCACCGCCGAACGACAGGCTCAGACCCTCTTCACCCGTGCTCACCACCTCGAAGGTCTGGCGCACCAGCTTGCCGTCCGCCCAGGCCAGCACCTTGAAGCTCTCTTCATCACCGCGCAGATAGAACACGGTCAGCGGCTTGCCCGAGGCATCGACGGTGACCGGCTTGTCGCCGTAGGGGAAGGCCAGGCTGGTGCTGACGCTGCGTTCGTTGTCAGCGCCATAGCTGACCTCGTAGTTCGGCTTGGCGATCAGCAGCTGACCGTTGCTGAGGCCGATGCCAACCAGGCCGGACAGCACCGGGCCTTCGTTGAGGGCAGCCACGCTGACACCTTCCGGCAGTGGCAGGCTGGTCGTGCTGCGCACGGCACCGGTACGGGCATCAATGATCTCGACCTGGCCATCGGCGAGCACGCGCAGACCGGAGTCGTTGTACTCGTCGGCATTCAGGTACAGGGCCGGCGCCGAAGTCTTGACCGCCTTCTCGGCATGCACGTCGGCACCCTTGAACAGCGGCCAGACCTCGAACAGCAGGTAGAAGAAGATCAGCGCGATGGCCACGATGACGGACACGCCGCCCAGCCCAATGGTGAAATTGGCCAGTCTGTCCTTCAGCTGGCGCTTGCGCTGCCGTCTGATCACTGCTGCCGATGTCATCTTGTCCATCATCACAACCTTGAAATTTGACTAGGGGAATGTGCACTTCTCAAGGCACTCCGGCAAGGCTGGACCTTCCGCAGCACCCTGGTTGCTGACGTGACAAGAGGGGCCACGAGGCCCCTCTTGTCATGCTCTGCCATTTTCGCTGGTCTTACAGACCCAGCATCTTGCGAACCTTGGCAGCCTCCTTGGCCGGCAGCGGGATGTAGCCATCCTTCGCGACAACCTGCTGACCCTGCTTCGACAGCACCAGCTTGAGGAACTCGGCCTCCAGCGGCGGCAGCGGCTTGTTCGGCGCCTTGTTCACGTAAACGTAGAGGTGACGAGCCAGCGGGTACTTGCCGGACAGGGCATTCTTCTCGCTGGCGTCATAGATCTCGCCGTCCTTGGACTCCAGAGCCACCGAGCGCACGCCCGAGGTCTTGTAGCCGAGGCCGGAGTAGCCGATGCCGTTGATCGAGCTGGACACCGACTGCACCACCGAGGCGGAGCCCGGCTGCTCGTTCACGTTGTTCTTGAAGTCACCCTTGCAGAGTGCCTTTTCCTTGAAGTAACCGTAGGTGCCCGACACCGAGTTGCGGCCGTAGAGCTGCAGGTCACGGCTGGCCCAGGCGCCGGTCAGGCCGACATCGCCCCACTTGTTGGCAGCCTTCGGGAAACCGCACTTGCGGGTCGACGAGAAGATGGCGTCAACCTGCTGCATGGTCAGGTACTTGACCGGGTTGTCCTTGTGCACGAACACGGCCAGGGCGTCGATGCCCACCGGCACGGCCGTCGGCTTGTAACCCTTCTTCTTTTCGAAGGCCTGGATTTCGGCATCCTTCATCAGACGCGACATCGGGCCGAAGTTGGCGGTGCTCTCGGTCATGGCGGGAGGAGCAGTCGACGAACCGGCACCCTGGATCTGGATGTTGATGTTCGGGTACTGCTTCTTGAAGTCCTCGGCCCACAGGGTCATGAGGTTGTTCAGCGAGTCCGAACCGATGCTGGTCAGGTTGCCCGAGACACCGGTGGTCTTGGTGTAGTTGGGCAGGTTGGGATCAACAGCGGCCTGGGCGGTCAGGGCAAGACCCAGGCCCAGCGCGGCGACAAGTGCCTTCACGTTCATCATGTCACTCTCCATCGAGGGTGTTGGTTGATTACGGGGCGCATGTTGCCGGCGGAATATGACTGAAAGATGACAGCGGCCAATTTTCCGGCCATCGCTGTCATCAAAGCGACATCAAAACACACTCCGGGCGGCGGCTGTCCAGTCCGCCCATCGCTTTTGCCATGGGCAGCCCGTGACACGGTCATACCGTGCCGGTAGTCTTGATCAAAATAAAGTCGGATCCGGTTGATGACCCTCACGGAAGAAGAAGAATCCCTGCCCCGCCCGCGCGGCATCCTCAGCCTGCAGACCATTGCCATGCCACGTGACGCCAACCCGCATGGCGACATCTTCGGCGGCTGGCTGGTGTCGCAGATGGATCTGGCTGCCAGCGTCGCGGCGCGCAAGCGCGCCCGTGGCCGCGCCACCACCGTGGCGATTGATGCCATGGTGTTTCTGCGCGCGGTCAGCGTCGGCGACCTGGTAGCCTTTTACACCGACATCCAGTCCATCGGACGCTCGTCGATGAAGATCTTGGTCGAAGTCTGGGGCGTCAGTGACCAGCTCGAAACCCGCACCAAGCTCACCGAAGGCCTGTTCACCTTCGTCGCCATCGACGAATCCGGCCGCACCCGGGCGCTGCCGCCGCTGAACTGAGCGCACGGCCGAGCTAGGCTCAGACCCGCGTCAGCCGCGCGTACTGCGCCACCAGCCACTTGCTGCCCAGGTCAGCGAAGTTGACCTGGACGCGGGCATTGGGCCCGCTGCCCTCGAAGGCCAGAATCACGCCTTCGCCAAAGCGCGGATGGCTGACGCGCTGGCCCAGCGTCCACACCCCGTCGCCACTGGCATCGCCCAGCGAGGTCTGCTTCAGGCCCGCCGGCAAGGCACGCGCCGTGGTCGCCGCAGCGGCCTGACCACGGCCCTGGCCCCAGCCCGAGGTCTGCCGCACCGGCGCCAGCAGCACCTCGGGAATCTCGCGCAGAAAGCGTGACGGCACGTGGTAACTCTCGCTGCCGTAGAGGCGCCGCACCTCGGCGTAGCTGATCACCAGCTGGCGCATGGCCCGCGTGATGCCGACGTAGCAGAGGCGGCGCTCCTCCTCGAGGTTGTTGTCCTGCAGCGCCATCTCGTGCGGGAACAGGCCCTCCTCGAAACCGGCCAGGAACACCACCGGGAACTCCAGGCCCTTGGCGGCATGCAGCGTCATCAGCTGCACCGCATCCTCGAACTCGCCGGCCTGCTGCTCGCCCGCCTCCAGCGCGGCATGATCCAGAAAGGCCGCCAGCGGTGACGGCGCCTCCTCGTCGTCAACCTCGAACTCGCGCGCGGCGCCGATCAGTTCGCGCAGGTTCTCGACCCGGGCCTGGCCCTTCTCGCCCTTCTCCTTCTGATGATGCTCGACCAGCCCGCTCTGCGTGATCACCGCCTCGACCAGCTCGCCCAGCGGGGCCTCGCGGGTGTCGGCATCAAGACGGTCGATCAGCTGCAGGAAGGCCGCCAGCTTGCCGCTGGCCAGCGCCGGCAGCAGCTTGCCGCGGATCACCGCGTCTGACGCCGCCCACAAGCTGATGCGCTCCTCACGCGCGACCTGGCGCACCATCTCCAGGCTCTTGTCACCGATGCCGCGGGTGGGCGTGTTGACCACGCGCTCGAAGGCGGTGTCGTCATCACGCAGCTGCATCAGGCGCAGGTAGCCGACCGCGTTCCTGATTTCGGCGCGCTCGAAGAAACGCAGGCCGCCATAGATACGATACGGAATCTGTGCCCGCAGCAGGGCCTCTTCCAGCACCCGCGACTGCGCGTTGGAGCGATACAGGATGGCCATCTCGCGGCGCGAGGTGCCGCGCCGGAAGTGCTCGTCCAGGCTGCGCGCGATGAACTGGGCCTCGTCGAGGTCATTGAAGGCGCCGTAGACGGTGATCGGCTCGCCCTCGCCGCGATCGGTCCACAGGTTCTTGCCGAGGCGGTCGCCGTTGTTGGCAATGACCGCATTGGCGGCCTGCAGGATCACCGAGGTCGAACGGTAGTTCTGCTCCAGACGGATCAGCTCGGCCTCCGGGTAGTCACGCTGGAAGGTGCGAATGTTCTCGATGCAGGCGCCACGCCAGCCATAGATGCTCTGGTCGTCATCACCGACGGCAGTGAGCATGCCGTGCTCGCCGGCGAGCAGGCGCAGCCAGGCGTACTGGATCTTGTTGGTGTCCTGGAACTCGTCGACCAGGATGAGCCGGAAGCGCGCCTGGTAATGCCGCAGGATGTCCGGGTGATTGAGCCAGAGCTCGTGGCTGCGCAGCAGGATCTCGGCGAAATCGATCAGGCCGCCACGCTGGCAGACCTCCTCGTAGGCGCTGTAGATGCGCAGCTGGGTGGCGGTGAACAGGTCGCCGTTGTGCTGGATGTGCTGCGGTCGCCGGCCCTCTTCCTTGTGGCCGTTGATGAAGCTGGCCGCCTGCCGCGCCGGCCACTTCTCCTCGTCGAGCTGCAGGTCCTTGAGCACGCGCTTGATGACGCGCTGCTGATCGTCGGCATCGAGGATCTGGAAGGTCTGCGGCAGACCGGCCTCCTTGTGGTGGGCGCGCAGGAAGCGGTGCGCCAGGCCATGGAAGGTACCGATCCAGAGCGGATTGGTGGCAATGCCGAGCTGCTGCTCCAGGCGGGCGCGCATCTCGTGCGCGGCCTTGTTGGTGAAGGTCACCGCCAGCACCGCGAACGGCGACATGCCGAACTCGCGGCAGAAGTGGCTGATGCGCGTGGTCAGCACGCGGGTCTTGCCGGAGCCGGCCCCGGCCAGCACCAGCAGATGCTGGCTGTCGCAGGTCACGGCATCACGTTGCGCCGGATTGAGCCCGGCGAGCAGATCGGAAGTAGTCATTCGTCTATTGTAGTGCAGCGACCACATGCGTTTTCGCACAGCGTCGCAGAATGCTATCGTATGCCCCAAACAAGGCTGCTCGATCATGCGTCGGCAGACCATCCCAGGGGAAGGCTTCATGACGGACCGTGGCACGGCCGACACCGCGCAGACAGTGGCAGGCAACGGCACTGTTCAGGGCAGGAATGCCCTGCCCCTGCAATATGCCGCCCTGCAACAGGTGTTCAGCCAGCTGCCCCGCTTCCTGGTGACGACCACGGTGTCCATCCTGGCCACCGTGCTGCTGCTGCAGGACTGGCCCTATGCCAGCCAGAACCAGATCCTGATCTGGGGTGCCAGCTTCTTCGTGTTCATGATGCTGCGCACGGCCCTGGTGCTCTGGGTCAGGCGCCAGCCCCTGGAAACCGTGCTGCGCCTGCGCTGGATTCTCACCGTCAGCGCCTTCTTTACCGGGCTTTTCTGGGCCTACGCGATCATCGCGTTCAACCCGAGGCTGTTCCCCACCAACGAACTGATGATCGACATCGCCAACCGCCAGGTGCTGCTGTCCGGTCTGCTCGCGGCCCAGGGCATCAGTGCGCTGGCAGCCTATGCCGGCCACCTGCGCGCCTTTGTCGCCTTCACCACGGCGCTGTTCCTTCCCGGCTTCGTCTACCTGCTGCTGCATCCGAGCTCGACCGCCCTGACCGTGGTCGGCATCGGCGTATTCTGGTGGTTCTTCCTGATGCTGAGCGCGCGCTTCCTGAACCGCATGGTGAACAACTCCCTGCGCCTGCGCCTGGACAACGAAAGCCTGATTCACCACCTGCGCGACACCCAGTCGCGCACGCTGATGATGAACCAGCAGCTGGCCACCGAGGTCAACACCCGCACCCTCGCCGAGACCCAGCTGCAGAAGCTCAACGGCGAGCTGGAGGAGCGCGTGCGTCAGCGCACCATCGCCCTCGAAGAAAGCCAGGAAGGCCTCACCCTGGCCATCGAGGCCGCCGACATCGCGCTCTGGGACTGGCAGATCCGCGAGCGCCGCATGACCCACACCAACCTGGAGCCGCTGCTCGGCTGCGCCGGCCAGATTCAGGGTGACCTGCCGCGCCAGGCACGCCACCACGTGCACCCGGACGACCTTCGCACGGTCAAGCGCGCCCTCATCCGTCACCTGCGCGGCCTGACCCCGCAGTACGAGGCCAGCTACCGCCTGCGCCACCACCTCGGGCACTGGGTCTGGGTGCTGGACAAGGGCCGCGTGGTGACCTGGGATGCCGCCGGCAAGCCGCTGCGCGTGCTCGGCATCCGTCGTGACATCAGCCGCGAGAAGGAAGCCGAGGAGACCCGCAAGAAGGTCGACTACCTGGCCAACTACGACCGTCTCACCGGTCTCGCCAACCGCCGCCAGTTCCGCAACCGTCTGCACACGGCCATCATGCAGGCGCGAACCGACGACACCCGGCTCGGCCTCATCCACCTCAATCTCGACCGCTTCCGCCAGATCAACGAGAGTCTGGGCTTCGAGACCGGTGACGCCATCCTGCGCGAGACCGGCAGGCGCCTGACCGAAATCGGCGGTCGCCTCGACACCCTTGCCCGCCTCGGCGGCGACGAGTTCGCGCTGATCTATTCCGACCTGCGCGACAACAGCGATCTCGAACGCCTCAGCGAAGAGATCATCGGCGTGCTGCACATGCCCTTCCGCGTCGAGAGCCACGAGCTCATGCTCGGCGCCTCGGTGGGCATCAGCGTATTCCCCGAGCACGGCCGCGAGCTGGCCATCCTGGTCAATCACGCCGACCTCGCCATGCAGCAGGCCAAGCGCCTGGGCGGCAACCAGTGGCGCTTCTACACCCCTGAGATGCGCAGCGCCACGCTGGAGCAGCTCAACCTCGAGAACAGCCTGCGCAAGGCGATCTTCCGCGACGAATTCGTGGTGCACTACCAGCCCAAGGTGTCGCTGGCGACGCAGCGCATCGTCGGCATGGAGGCGCTGGTGCGCTGGCAGCACCCGACCCTGGGCCTGCTGCATCCGGGCAAGTTCATTCCGCTGGCCGAAGAGACCGGTCTCATCGCCGTGATCACCGAGCGCGTGCTGCAGCAGGCCTGCCGGCAGACCCGGCAATGGCGCGACGAAGGCCTGGGCGAGCTGTCGGTGGCGGTGAACATTCCGCCGCAGCAGCTGCGCCGTGGCGACCTGCTCAGCGTGCTGCACCAGGCCCTGGATGACAGCGGCCTGCCCGCGCACCAGCTCGAACTGGAACTCACCGAAAGCTCGCTGATGGATGACCCGACACTGGCCAACGACCTGCTGCTGCAGGCCCGCGCCCTCGGCGTGACCATCGCTCTCGACGACTTCGGCACCGGCTACTCGTCACTCAGCCACCTGCGCTCCTTCCCGCTCGACACCCTGAAGATCGACCAGACCTTCGTGCGCGACCTCGGCGACAAGGACGAGGATGCCGCCATCATCCGCGCCATCATCACCATGGCGCACAACCTGGGCATGACCGTGGTAGCCGAGGGCATCGAGTCGGGCAACCACCTGGCCCACCTGATCCGCGAACGCTGCGACTACGTCCAGGGCTATTACCTGAGCCGTCCGCTGGCCGCCGATGCCATGGCCCAGCTGCTGCGCACCCAGAGCGACACCCTGCCCAAGCTCATCGCCGACGCCGCCACCGCCTGGTGACGGCGCTCAGCGCCCTTCCCCGCCGCTACGACAGTCCGCCACAACGCTCGTCACCGATGGCTGCTCCGCCAGGGCCGCCAGCGCGTCCTCGCTCATGTCCGGGAACAGGCTCAGCACCTGCATGAAGCTCTGCTCCGGCGCAGCGCACAGCGTCAGCAGCAGGCTCGTGTGCGGATGACGCAGCTGCAACCGGGTTGATGCCAGCATCAGGCGCCCGCCGCCGAAGCGCCCGGCGAAATAGTGGTTGTGCCGGGTGCGGCCGTAGTTGGTGTCACCAATGATGGGATGACTGATGTGCTGCATGTGCCGGCGCAACTGGTGCTGACGCCCGGTTTCCGGCTGCAGTTCGAGCAGGCTGTAGCGGCTGGCCGGATAGCGCTCGATGGCGACAGGAATCTCGGTGACGGCGAGGCGCCGGTAACGCGTGCGCGCCTCGCGCAGGGCCTGCTCGCGGTCATCACGACGGTCGATGGCCTTGTCACGCAGCGGCTGGTCGATGACGCCGCTGTCCGGCGTCCAGCCCCGCACCACGGCGAGATAGGTCTTGCCCACCTCGCCGGCCATGAAGGCCTCGCCGACCCGGCTGGCCGTGTCCGGGTCACGCGCGAACAGCAGCAGGCCGGAGGTCGGCCGGTCCAGCCGATGCACCGGATACACATGCTCGCCGCCATTGAGCGCACGCGCATGCTGCAGCGCGAACTCGGTCTCGTGACGGTCTATGGGACTGCGGTGCACAAGCAGGCCGGCGGGCTTGTGCACGGCCAGCAGGTGGTCATCGCGGTGGATGAGCCGGAGCGGGTTGG
>VFQO010001060.1_pt1 | contig 23701 bp, 23 predicted proteins | sample 3512331 | NCBI WGS metagenome assembly VFQO01 (sample SAMN10412371, study PRJNA504923) | tailings metagenome | isolation source: Replicate 3 from Balatoc abandoned mine | place: Philippines: Itogon, Benguet | collected 2017-08-28 | reverse complement strand
ATCGAGGAAGGCGGCTCGCTCTCGATCATCGCCACCGCGCTGATCGATACCGGCAGCCGCATGGACGAAGTGATCTTCGAAGAGTTCAAGGGCACCGGCAACAGCGAAATCGTGCTCGATCGCAAGGTCGCCGACAAGCGCATCTTCCCGGCACTGGATGTCGGCAAGTCCGGCACCCGCAAGGAAGAACTGCTGGTGGCCAAGGACAACCTCAGCAAGATGTGGGTGCTGCGCCGCATCCTGATGCAGATGGGCACCGTAGACGCGATGGAGTTCCTGCTCGACAAGATGAAGGATTCCAAGACCAACGAAGACTTCTTCGCCACGATGAATCAGTAGGTTACCCTGCCAATCGGGCCATGGGGTCGGCCCGCGGAACAGGTCTGAAGGACGGGAAACAGTGCTCAGCCAGTATCTCTACATCAGCACCGCGCCGACCCTGCCGCGCGAGGAAGTCGAGGCGATCCTTGCCGCGAGTGCGCGCAACAATCCGGCCCGCGGCATTACCGGCCTGCTGCTGTTCAACGGCCGCAACTTCCTCCAGCTGCTCGAAGGGGAGGAGCGCGAGGTGGCCGCGCTGATGGAGACCATCACCGCAGATCCGCGCCACAGCGGGGTGTCGGTGCTCGATCGCCGCGGGATCGCCGAAAGGGCCTGCCCGGACTGGGCCATGAAGCGGGTGATGATCGCCGAGAGCATCGAGGCGCGGCGCGAGATGCTCGAGCGGGACCTTCCTGCCGATCTCAATCCCGACGTGCGCAAGATGATCGTCAACTTCGCGGTGCTGAACTAGGCGTCGCGATACGGGTAATCCCTTAGATCCCGGCAAACCCCCCACAGGTCCCCTGCCGCTATGCCTTCGGTCCGTTCAGCAGGGGGACCGCCATGCGCCGAATCATCTATCGCAGCCTTGCCGCACCCGGCGTCGATAGGGTGGAGACATTCCGGCTCGTCTTTCAGGCCCGCGTGGCGAATGAGGCACGCGGGCTGGGCGGCTTCCTCGTCCATATCGACGACCGCTTCTTCCAGGTGCTCGAAGGCGAGACGTGGAAACTGGTCGCCGCCTTTGAGACGATCCGCCGGGATGGCCGCCACACCGACGTCGAGGTGATCGATGAACGATCAATCCCGGAGGCGTGTTTTGCAGGTTGGCGGATGCGCTATTTCGATGGCCGCGATATGCCGAGGATGATGGCCCAGATCAGGGAGGTGGCTTGCGGGCAGGTGCCGCGCATCGTGCAGGAATCGCTGATCGATTTCCTCGGCCCCGAGCTGCTCCGCCCGGTTGTCGGTGCCTCTCCACCCATCAGCGCGGCAGCGCGGCCACCCCTGCTTGAAGCTGCGCTGCCATCATCTCCCAGACCTTGTTGATCGCCTTCAGCGGGCGCACCATCACCTTGAAATCGCTTATCATTCCTGCCTCGTTGAAACGGATGATGTCGACACCGTTGATGTGCGTTCCGTCCAGTTCGGTGACGAATTCCAGCATCATCTCGTTCCCGTCGACCAGTTCCCGTACGTAGCGGAAAGATTCGTTGCCTAGCACATGGGAAGCGGCGACGAGGTACGCCATCACCACGCGCTTCCCCACTTGCGGCGTGTGGACCACCGGGGAGTGGAACACGGCGTCTTCGGCCAGCAGTGCGGCCAGGAGGGCGGGATCGCTCCCGTTTTCCATGTAGGCATGCCAGCGGGCGAGGCCCGCGTGGGCGGCCTTGGCGTCGGTCATGCGAGGTGCTCGGCGAAGAAGGCCGAGGTCCGACCATCGGCCAATTGCGCGGCTTCCTCGTTGCGGCGCTTGCCATGTTCGGTAGCGAAGCCGTGGTCGAGCCCGTCGTAGTCGTGGAGGGTCACCTTGGGGTGATCGTCCAGCCCGGCGTGCATGGCCTCTTGTGTTTCACGTGGAACAAAGCCGTCGTCGGTCGGGATGTGCAGCATCAGCGGATGGGCAATGGCGTGCTTCTCGTGGAGCAGCCCGTCGATGCCCACGCCGTAATAGCCTACGCTGGCGTTGATGTCGGTGCGCGCCGCGGTCATGAACGCGAGCCGCCCGCCGAGGCAGTAGCCGACGCAGCCGACCTTCGCGACGCCGAGTGTGCGGCGGATGTGGTGGATGGTCGCCTCGATGTCGCGGATGCCGGTATCCTGATCGAATTCGCCGAAGAGGCCGAGTGCTCGCTGGAACTCTGCTTCGACGTCAGGGTCGAGCTGGATGCCGGGTTCGATCCGCCAGAACAGGTCAGGCGCGACAGCGAGGTAGCCGTCCTTCGCCAGCTTGTCGCACTTCTGGCGGATGCCGGGGTTCACGCCGAAGATCTCCTGAATGACGATGATCGCGGCGTGCGGGGTGCCTTCCGGCTTGGCGACATAGGCGCCGAAGGTCGTGTCACCATCGAGGGTGGGGATGCTGTCGTTGAGGCTCATCGGGTCTCTCTCCTGAAGGGAATACCCCTAAGGTCTATCTCTTGCGTTGGAGGCGTGCCAAGCGCAAATGACAGAGGAACGACGAGAGGAGGGCGCCGCCCATGAAGATCACCATCGAAATCGACTGCACGCCGGAGGAGGCGCGCAACTTCATGGGCCTTCCCGATGTGAGTGCCGCCAACAATGTCTATGTCGACAACCTGACCAAGGCGATGCAGGGCGTCTCGAGCCCCGACCAGCTTCAGCAATACGCCAGCGCGCTTGCGCCGATGGGGCAGGTCGGGCTGAAGCTGTTCCAGAGCTTTGTCGAAAGCGGGATGAAGGCCGCCACGGGTGCTGCGGGGACCAGGACGTCCGATTGACCCGGTGAACGACGCAGCGACGATCTTCGCGCTTTCCAGCGGCGCGCCGCCGGCGGGTGTGGGGGTGATCCGGGTCTCGGGCCCGGCGGCGCGGGCGACGTTGGAGGCACTCGCAGGGCGGGTGCCGCAGCCCCGGCGCGCCTCGCTGGCAAAGCTGCGCAGAGCCGATGGCGCAATGCTCGACGAAGCGTTGGTGCTGTGGTTTCCGGGACCGGCGACGGCGACGGGCGAGGATCTTGCCGAGTTCCATTGCCACGGTGGGCGCGCGGTGATCGCGGCCGTCGAGAGAGCGCTCGCTTCGCTTCGCGGGGTCCGGCGCGCGGAGCCCGGAGAGTTCACCCGCCGCGCCTTCGTTAATGGCCGCATCGACCTCGCCGAGGCGGAGGGCCTGGGCGACCTGCTGGCCGCCGAGACCGAGTTGCAGCGAGCCGCGGCGCTCGCGAGCGCTGGCGGGGTCGTGTCGCGGCAGGTCGAGGGCTGGCGCGAACGGGTGCTGGCGCTTTCGGCCGAAGTCGAGGGGGTGCTCGATTTCTCGGATGAGGAGGATGCGTCGGACCTGCCGGAATGTTTCACGTGGAACATTGCTGCCCTCGCGCAGGAGCTGGGTACGTGGCTATCCCGGCCGCGCTCGGAGCGACTGGGAGAAGGTTTCCGGGTGGTGCTCGCCGGGCCGCCCAATGCCGGCAAGTCGACGCTATTCAACGCGCTGGTCGAAAGCGAGGCGGCGATCACGTCGCCGATTGCCGGCACGACGCGCGATGTGATCGAGCGTTCCGTTGCCATTGGGGGTCTCCCGTTCACTTTTGCCGATACCGCGGGGCTGCGGAACGAGCGCGAGGCGGACCCTGTCGAGGCGATCGGGATTGATCGGGCGCGCGCCGCTTTGGTGCAAGCCGATGTGGTCCTTTGGCTTGGGCAACCGGGCGCCGGGCCAGCAGGCGCGTGGGAGATTGCAGCGCAGGCCGACCGACCCGATTTCATTCCTGATCCAAGTGCGCGTTTCACCGTTTCGGCGGTGGTGGGCACAGGTGTGGCGGCTCTCAAACACGCCTTGATCGAAACCGCTCGGGAAGCCTTGCCGAAAGCCGGAGAGGCTGCACTCAATGCTCGCCAACACGCGCGGCTCGGTGAAGCGGCCGAGGCCCTTGCGGCAGCAGGGCGTCTTACCGACCCGTTGCTTGTGGCCGAGGAACTGCGCCGTGTCCGCCTCGCGTTCGACCGATTGATCGGCCGGGCGACGACCGAGGACATGCTCGATACCCTGTTCGGACGGTTCTGCATCGGAAAGTGAGCTCCAATGTTTCACGTGAAACATTGCGGCTCAAAGTTGGAGAATGTTTCACGTGAAACATTGGTGAGCAACGAGCGACCGTCGAAACGTCTTTGACGATTGCGCCCCCACGCCCTATCTGCCCGCCCATGCATTCCTTCGATGTTCTGGTCATCGGCGGTGGTCACGCCGGGGTAGAGGCAGCCTGTGCGGCAGCCCGTATGGGTGCACGCACCGCTCTGGTGAGTTTCGATCTCGACGCGATCGGTGCGATGAGCTGCAATCCTGCAATCGGCGGTCTCGGCAAGGGGCACCTGGTGCGCGAGGTCGACGCTCTTGACGGGGTGATCGGACGCGCCGCGGATTCCGGGGCGATCCACTACCGGATGCTCAACCGCTCCAAGGGCAGCGCCGTGTGGGGCCCCCGCGTGCAGGCGGACAGGGTGCGGTTCAGGGCAGCCGTACAGGACGCGGTGCGCTGTCAACCCAATCTGAAGCTGATCGGGGGCGAGGCTGCCGCGTTGGTGCTGAGGGGCGGACGCGTCGCCGGGCTGGAGCTGGCCGACGGAACGGTCCTCGATGCGACGCGCGTCGTCCTGTGCACCGGCACCTTTCTCGGTGGCATTCTGTTCCGAGGTGAAGAGCGGTTCGAGGGAGGGCGGATCGGAGAGAACGCCGCACACCGTCTGGCGCAGCAACTCCGCGGGGCGGACCTTCCGATGGCGCGCCTCAAGACCGGCACGCCCCCCCGGCTCGACGGTCGGACAATCGATTGGGCGGTGCTGGAAGAACAACCTTCGGATGGCGAGGCATGGACCATGTCCCCGCTTACCCTTGCGCGGGTCAATCCCCAGGTGTTCTGCGCCATCACTCGCACCACGCAGGCTGGCCATGACGCGATTCGCGCGAATCTACACCGCTCGCCGCTGTTCTCCGGGGCGATCGCGGCGGCTGGGCCGCGCTACTGCCCGTCGATCGAGGACAAGATCCACCGCTTCGGCGACCGGGAGGGGCATCAGGTGTTCCTTGAGCCCGAGGGGCTGGACACGCATCTGGTCTACCCCAACGGCATCAGCACCTCGCTCCCCGTGGACGTGCAGGAGGAAGTGGTGCGCACCATGCCGGGCTGCGCGCGCGCGGTGATCGTGCAGCCGGGTTATGCCGTGGAGTATGACCACATTGACCCGCGCGCGCTGACGCCGGACTTGCAGGTGCGGGCGATCCCCGGGCTCTATTGCGCTGGGCAGATCAACGGTACGACGGGCTACGAGGAAGCCGCCGCGCAAGGGCTGGTCGCCGGGCTGGAGGCCGCGGCTGCCGCGCTTGGCAAGCAGGCGCCGCGGCTCGACCGGGCCAATTCATACATTGCAGTGATGGTCGACGATCTGACCTTGCAGGGCGTCTCCGAGCCCTACCGCATGCTTACCGCCCGCGCGGAATATCGCCTGCGACTGCGTGCCAGCAATGCAGCGACCCGCCTCACGGGCCTGGGGATCGACGCCGGATGTATCGGCGAGGAGCGCCGCCGCTGGTGGGAACGTCGCGAAGACGCGCGCGAAATGTTTCACGTGAAACATTGCGAGCGCATCCATGCCCGGGAGCTTGCCCATCACGGTTTGCCGGTGCGACGCGATCATGGCGAGAAGACCATCGCGGAGTGGCTGCGCCACGACGGCGTCACGCTGGAGGCCCTCACGCCGTGGTTGGGCGAGATCACTGTCCTTGACCCGCTACTGGCCGAGGAAATGGCCGAGGATGCCGCTTATGCCCCCTACCTCGCCCGGCAGGATGCCGAGTTGCGCGATCTGCGCGCCAGCGAGGCACTGCCGCTGCCCTCCGACTTCCCCTATGCCGAAGTGCCGGGGCTTTCTAACGAGATGGTGGAGCGACTGACCAAGGCCGCGCCCGGTACGCTCGCGGCGGCGGGCCGCGTGCCGGGGGTAACGCCCGCGGCCCTCTCAGCATTGCTTGTTCATGCCCGGCGCGTCGTAGCGGCATGATCGAAACTGAAGATCAGGCCCACGCCTATGTGGCTGGGCTCACCGACGAGGCGGGTATCGCGCGGCTCGCGGCTTTCGCCGCGTTGGTGCTGGAAGAGAACCAGCGCCAGAACCTGATCGCCAAAGCAACCGAGCCACACCTTTGGCAAAGGCATATTGCCGATTCCGCGCAGCTCATCGAAAATGTTTCACGTGAAACATTGGGACCGAATGCGCAGGGCCCGTGGCTCGATCTTGGGAGCGGGCCCGGCCTTCCCGGGCTCGTGATCGCGGCGCTTTGCCCGAACATGCCTGTGGTGCTGGTCGAATCCCGCGCCCGGCGCGTGGAGTTCCTCCAGCGCGCCATTGAAGCGCTCGCGCTCCCCAAATGCCGTGTCGAAGGCCAGCGGCTCGAGCGGGTCACGCCCTTTGCAGCCCGCGCCATTTCGGCACGGGCTTTTGCGCCTCTCAACAAGCTTCTCGATCTATCCGCACCCTTCTCCACAAGGGCTACGGCCTATGTCTTGCCGAAGGGGCGTTCGGCGGCGCAGGAGTTGGAAAGCTTGAAGCCTTCGATTCGAGCAATGTTTCACGTGAAACATTCCTTGACCGATCCCGAGGCGGGGATCATCGTGAAGTTGTGAGGCGTATTTCCGCGCGGATCGGCGCGAACAGGACAGGATTCTGCCATGCTGACGATCGCGATTGCCAATCAAAAGGGCGGAGTGGGGAAGACCACCACCGCGATCAACATTGCCACCGCCATGGCCGCGACCGGGTGGCGGACGCTGTTGATCGACCTCGATCCGCAAGGCAATGCTTCGACCGGGCTGGGCGTCCAGGCTGCTGCGCGGGAAGTCTCCAGCTATGATTTGCTGGTCGATGAGGTTTCGCTGGAGTCGGCGATCGTTGGCACCACCATCCCGCGGCTCGACCTTGTCCCTGCGACAGTGGACCTGTCCGGCGCCGAAGTGGAGCTGGTGGCTGTCGCGGGGCGGACCCATCGGCTCGACAAGGCGCTGGCCGGGCACAAGGGGCACGAGATCTGCTTCATCGACTGCCCGCCGTCGCTGGGTCTTCTGACGCTGAACGCCTTGTGCGCCGCCGATACGCTGCTGGTGCCGCTGCAATGTGAGTTCTTCGCGCTCGAGGGGCTCTCCCAGCTGCTCCAGACCGTCGATCAGGTGCAGCAACGCTTCAACCCCGATCTCGGGATCATCGGCGTGGCGCTGACCATGTATGACCGGCGCAACCGTCTGACCGATCAGGTCTCCGACGACGTTCGCGACTGTCTCGGCAAGCTGGTGTTCGAGACGGTGATCCCGCGCAATGTTCGCTTGTCCGAAGCGCCGAGCCACGGGCTGCCTGCACTGATCTACGACCAGCATTGTACCGGCAGCCGCGCCTATATGTCGCTGGCACGTGAGCTGATCGGGCGCTTCCCTGCAGAAAGACAGGCCGCATGAGTGACGATACTGTTGAACCCTCTGAAATCGCTGTGAATTATCGCTCTGATGAGAAGCCGCGGCGGCTTGGCAGGGGGCTCGGTGCGCTGTTGGGTGAGACCCGGCGCGAGGAGCCGCTGGTGCGGCGCGAGGATGCGTCCGCGGCCGAGGTTCCTGCAGCTGGCAGTTCGCCGCTGCGCAATCTGCCGCTCGCCAGCATCAAGCCGCTTCCCGGCAACCCGCGCAAGTATTTCGACGAGGCAGCGCTGGATGAACTCGCCGCCTCTATCGCGTCGCGCGGGGTGATCCAGCCGATCATCGTCCGGCCTCACCCCAATGGGGAAGGTTATCAGCTGGTTGCGGGTGAACGTCGGTGGCGCGCGGCGCAAAAGGCGCGGCTCCACGAAATCCCGGCGCTGGTGCGCAACCTGTCCGACCGTGAGGTCATGGCGCTCGCGCTGATCGAGAACCTGCAGCGCGAGGATCTCAACCCCGTCGAAGAGGGGCGCGCCTATCACCGCCTCTCGGAAGAGGAAGGGATGATCCAGGTCGATATCGCCAAGATGGTCGAGAAGTCGCGCAGTCATGTGGCCAACATGATGCGGCTGGTGACCTTGCCTGATGACGTCCTGGACCTGATCGAAGAGGGCAAGCTGTCGATCGGCCATGCCCGGGCGCTGATCGGGCGAGATGATGCCCGCGAGATCGCCGCAATCGCCGTGGCCGAGGGGCTTTCGGTGCGTGACATCGAATCGCTCACCAAGAAGCTCGCCAAGCGCGCCGAACCGACGACGGCGCAGCCAGCGTACCAGACCGGCGAGGATGCCGATATTCTGGCTGTGCAGCAGCATCTCGAGGAGTTTCTGGGTCTGTCTGTCCGGATCAAGCCGGAAGCGGATCCGCGCAAGGGGACGATAACGATCCGCTATACGACGCTCGACCAGCTCGACCTGGTCTGCCAGCGGTTGACCGGCGGCGATTTCTAGGGCGCTGCGTTCCGCCTGTATCGTAACGAGAAAGCCCCGCGGGCCCGATCGGACCCGCGGGGCTTTCTCCAATTCCGGGCGCTGATGAGGTGCCGGGTCAGCGCTGCTTGATCATCTTCGGCGAAGGGCGCGGCGCCGGGGTCGGGATGATCCGCGTCGCGCCGGGAACGGAGTAGCTCTCCTCGCGCACGGTCTCGCGCACCACCACCTGTTGTTGCACCTCGTTGCGCACCGGCACCATCACCATCTGCGGCGGCGGGGCATAGGTGTAGCCATAGGAATAGCTTGCCGGGTAGCCGTAGTCATAGGCCGGATAGGCGATCTCGCGGCTGGCGATGCGGGTCCCGGGGGCGCCGTAAGCCGAAAGGTAGCTGTCGAGCGCGGCCTCGCAATTGTAGAGGTTCTTCTTGCGCCCGCCATCGAAGAGGCTGCCGAGAAGGCCGCCGATCAGGCCGCCACCCCCCACGCCGAGCACCGTGCCCAGCACGCGGTCGCCTGCGCCGGCGATCTCGTAGCCCGCAAAACCTCCCGCAATCGCGCCGAGCAGGCCGCCGATGATCAGGCCCGTATCATTGCGATTGCGCCCGCGGGTGCGGCGGCGGCATTCCTCGATCCACTGCTCGCGTTCGAACACCACCGGGGCCGCTGCGAAGCCCATCGGGGCAGCATAGCCGTAGCCTGCATAGCCCTGAGCCGGCATCGGCGCGGGGGCAGGGCGGGCCACGGGCGTGGCTGGGAGGGGCCGGGGCGCATCAATCCGGCGGGTGCGGGTGATGGTCTCCACCCCGTCCACGGTGGTCACGGTTTCGTCCGTCCGGGTCACAGTCATCGGCGCGCTGCGCATGTCAGCGGGGAGGCTGCGAACCTCTGCCTCGCCCATCGGGGTCAGCGGCGGGAGGTCGGAATAGTTTTGCGCCTCGGCAGCCGCCGGGATGGCGAGCGCAAGGGCGAGAAGCGGCAAGGCGGGTACGGATCTGGGCATGGACAATCCCCCTGAATCAGCCGGATGCGCTGATGGTTAGCAAAAGCCTAACATCGCCGCACCGATGCGCCCAAGCCGCGCGTCGCCGCTGTCCCGTTTCGGGAAGGATCAGACCCGATCTGCCAGCAATTGCGCGAGCGCTTCGATCCCTGCGGCATCCTCGGCGGTGAAGCGTCCCGGGTTGGGGCTGTCGAGGTCGATCACCGCCACCACCGCACCCTCGCGCAGCACCGGCACCACCAGCTCGCTGGCGCTGGCCGCATCGCAGGCGATGTGACCGGGGAAGGCGTGGACATCGGCGACAAGTTGCGTGGCGCGACTTTCGGCTGCCGTGCCGCAGACACCCCTGCCGAAGGGTATGCGAATGCAGGCCGGGCGGCCGATGAACGGACCCAGGACCAGCTCTGGAGCGGGGCTGAGCCGGGCTGGAGCCACCCTGTAGAACCCTGCCCAGTTGAGATCAGGGAGAAACTCCCACAACAGCGCCGCCACATTCGCCATGTTGGCGACCGCATCGGGTTCGCCCCCGGTCAGCGAGTCCGCTGCGGCGAGCAGCTCGCGGTACCGCGCTTCGGGGGCGAGGGAGGCTTGGGGCTTGAAGTCGTACATGGCGGGGCCGGGCGTCTTTCATCGCTTGGGAGGTTGCCGCCGGGGCGGGCGGCCTTTATCCCAGCGCACATGGCCATTTTCCGCAAGATCGCAATCGCTCTTCTCGTCGCTGTCGTCGCTGCGGGGATCGCGCTGTTCTTTCTCACCCGCGGCGATACCGCCGCGCTTTCGGTCGAGGAGGTCGCGGGCACCGATCCCGTGCTGCAGGAGGGCAACGCCCAGACCTTCCCGACGGTGCAGATCGCCGAGCCTGTGGGCTGGCAAGCCGACGAAGCGCCGACACCGGCCGAGGGGCTGGAGGTCGCCCGCTTCGCCGAGGGGCTCGATCACCCGCGCACGCTCTACGCGCTGCCCAACGGCGACATCCTCGTCGCCCTGACCCGCGCGCCCAAGGTGGACAACACCGGCGGCGGGATCATGGACACGATCAAGGGCTGGATCGCCGGCATGCTGCTCAGCAAGGCCGGGTCGACGGGCGAATCCCCCAACCAGATCGTGCTGCTGCGCGATGCCGACGGCAACGGGACCGCCGAAACGCGCAAGGTCATCGCCAGCGAAGGCCTCGATTCGCCTTCGGGGATCGCGTGGAAGGACGGCACGCTGTTCATCGCCAATCACAATGCGGTGCTCGCCTTTCCCTATGCGCTCGGCAGCGATGCGGTGAGCGGGCCGGGGCGCAAGCTGATGGACCTTGCACCGGGCGGCGGGCACTGGATGCGCAATCTCGAGCTCTCGCCCGATGGCACGCACCTCTATGTCGCGGTGGGATCGGTCAGCAATATCGGCGAATCCGGCATGAAAATCGAGGAAGGCCGGGCGATGATCTGGGAGTATGATCTCGCCGCCAATCGCCAGCGCCAGTTCGCTGCGGGCCTGCGCAATCCCAACGGCATGGATTTCAGCCCCTGGTCGGGCGAGCTGTGGACCACGGTGAACGAGCGCGACATGCTCGGCAGCGACCTCGTGCCCGATTACCTCACCAACGTGCCGATCGGCGCGCAATACGGCTGGCCCTGGGTCTATTATCGCACCAACCGTGACCGCCGCGTGGACGCGCCGATGCCGCGCTTCCTGATGGAGTATGTCCGCCAGCCTGAATATGCGCTCGGGCCGCATGTGGCGGCGTTGGGGCTGGTGTTCTCCAGGGAGGGCGACCGGATGGGCGAGGCCTTCGCCAGCGGGGCCTTCATTGCGCGGCACGGATCGTGGAACAGGAAGCCGCCTTCGGGCTATGACGTGGTGTTCGTCGATTTCGACGCGCGCGGCAATCCGTCGGGCAAGCCGAAGCCGGTGCTGACCGGGTTCCTCAAGAACGACGGCACCACCCGCGGACGCCCGACTTGGGTCGAATGGGCAGGCGACGGCGCGCTGCTGGTCTCGGACGACACCGCGGGGATTATCTGGCGGGTGCACTCACCCTCGGCCGCTCCGGCGAAGGCGATCGCGCGGCTGGACGGCGAAAGCCTGCCCCCGCGCCAGCTCTCCGATCCGCGCGCGGATTTCGAGGCAGATTATCTGCGCCAACAGGCCGGGCAGAAGGCGAACTGAGCCGGGGGTCTGCGCGAAGGGCGCCAGCTCCGCGCAATCGGCCGCCTAAAGCAGCACCCCCGCACGCCCCGCCAGCTCGGTGGCGAATTGCCGCGCAGTGCGGCCTGACCTGTTGCCGCGCCCGACGGCGAAGGCCATTGCCTCCTCCGGATCGAAGGCGAGGCCGAGCGGGGCGGTGTAGCTTTCGAGGATCGCAAGGTAAGTCTCGCGGTCGGCGGGGTGGAACCCCAGCGTCAGCCCGAACCGGTCCGCCAGAGCCAGCGCATCGTCACGCTCGTCGCGTTCGTGAATCGCGGTGGAGGTGTCCTCGCGCTCAACGATGCCGCGCCGGTTGGCGGTGACGGCAAGGCGGATGTGCGGCGGACGGGGCGCGACGCCGCCATCGAGCAGGCTCCTGAGCGCCAGCATCTCCGCGCGGCCATCGGCGCCGAAGCCGAGATCGTCGATGAACAGCAGAAAGGCGCGCGGCTGCTCCGCCAGCGCGGCGATCAGCGCGGGAAAGGTGGGCAGCGTGCCAGGGGCGAGCTGGACGAGGGCGAGCGCGTTCGTCTCCCGCTGCACATCGGCCACGCCCGCGCGAACCAGCGCCGATTTGCCCATGCCCCTCGCGCCCCACAGCAGCGCGTCATGCGCCGCTGCTCCCGCGGCGAGCCTGGCGCAATTGTCGCGCAGCGCGTGTTTCTGGGCCGTGATCCCGTGGAGGGCACCGATGGGCAGGGCATCCAGCACCGGCACCGCGCGCGCCCGCTCACCCTCCCACAGATAGGCCGGGGCCGCCAGCCAATCGGTCGGCGGCGGAGGCGGCGGCGCGAGGCGTTCGAGCGCGGCGGCGATCCGCTCCAGCGCCGCCCCCTCGCCCCCTTCGCCCATGTCAGCCGACCAATGCTTCGGCGGGGAGCGCGTAGAGCAGGTCGGCCCCGGCGACCGCGCCTGCCTTCAGCCCGGCGGCCTCGGGCACGATCCGGTCGAGGAAGAAGCGCACCGTCACCGGCTTGCTCGCGGCGAGTTCGGGCGCGGCCCCGGCAGCGACGGCGGCCGCCTGCTTCATCAGCTGCCACCCGGCGACGCATACCGCCGCCATGGTGCAGAACGGGACGCTGCCCGCCAGACGATCGTCGAGGCTCGCCTCGCCCTGCATCCAGCGCGCCACGTTGGCGCAATCGCGGGCGAGAGCGGCGAGGGCGAATTCCTCCGCCGCCTCGCGGGCGATGGTCTCGAACAGCGCGATTAGCGCCTCGCCCCCATCCAGCCCCAGCTTGCGGGTGACGAGATCGGCGGCCTGAATGCCGTTGGTGCCTTCATAGATCGGGGCGATGCGCGAATCGCGCCAGTGCTGGGCCGCGCCGGTTTCCTCGACGAAGCCCATGCCGCCATGGATCTGGATGCCGAGGCCCGAGACCTCCACGCCCACATCGGTTCCCCACGCCTTGAGCAGCGGCACGACGATCTCGCCCCGCGTCTTGGCCGCCTCGTCGCCCAAGTTGCCGCGATCGACCTGCCCCGCGCAGAAATAGAGCAGCGCGCGCACGCCTTCGGTCAGGGCCTTCATGCGCAGGATCATGCGGCGCACATCAGGGTGCTCGATGATTGCCACCGGGGTCTTGTCGGGGGATCCGGCGCGGGCGGACTGCACGCGGTCGCGCGCATAGGCGAGCGCCTGCTGCGTCGCCCGCTCGGCGATCTGCGCGCCCTGATTGCCGACATTGATGCGCGCATTGTTCATCATCGTGAACATCGCGGCGAGGCCCTTGTTGGGCTGGCCGACCAGCTCGCCGATGCACTCGCCATTGTCGCCATAGCTCATCACGCAGGTCGGCGAGGCGTTGATGCCGAGCTTGTGTTCGAGGCTGACGCAGCGCAGGTCGTTCCTCGGACCGAGGCTGCCGTCGGCGTTCACGTGATACTTGGGCACCACGAAGAGGCTGATCCCGCGCGAACCCTCGGGCGCGCCGGGCAGGCGGGCCAGCACAAGGTGGATGATGTTCTTCGCCAGGTCGTGCTCGCCCCAGGTGATGTAGATCTTCTGGCCGGTAATCCGGTACTTGCCGGCGTGCTCGCCATCCTCGACGGGTTCGGCGGTCGAGCGCAGCGCGCCGACGTCGCTGCCGGCGGCGGGTTCGGTGAGGTTCATCGTGCCCGACCACTCGCCGCTCACCAGCTTGGGCAGATACATCGCCTGCTGGGCGGGCGAGCCATGATGCTCCAACGCCTCGATCGCGCCGACGCTCAGCATCGGCAGCAGGGTGAAAGCCATGTTGGCCGCGCCGAGGTTTTCGAGCACGTTGCAAGCGAGCGTGAAGGGCAGGCCCTGCCCCCCGTGGGCGAGCGGTGAGGCGATGGCGTTCCAGCCCTGTTCGACATAGGCGTGATAGGCCGCCTCGAAGCCCTCCGGCAGGCGGACGACGCCGTTCTCCAGCTTCGCGCCCTCGAGATCGCCGATGCGGTTCAATGGCGCGAATTCCCCGGCCGCGAACTGGCCGACCCCCTCGACGATGGCTTCGACGAGGTCGGGTTCGGCATGGGCGAAGCGTTCGGTGGTCGCCAGCTCGTCGATCCCGGCATTGACGCGGATGGCGAGCAGCTGGTCGGCGGTCGGCGGAGTGAAGGGGGTCACGGCGGGGCTTGTCCTTGCGAATGGAAACTGCAGCTGCACTTGGCAGGGCGGCGAATCGAATATAGCGCCCGGGCATGAGCGGCAAGGACGTTACGGAAGTGGTGGCCGCAGGGCCGAAGGGGATCGCGCAGGCCGCGCGAATCCTCGAATCGGGCGGGCTGGTGGCGGTGCCGACCGAGACGGTCTACGGCCTCGCCGCGCGCGCCGATTCTGCCGAGGCTGTCGCAAAAATCTATGCCGCCAAGGGCCGGCCGGATTTCAATCCGCTGATCGTGCATGTGAGCGGGTTGGCGCAGGCCGAGCGGTATGCGGAGTTCTCTCTCGAGGCCCGCGCGCTGGCGGAGGCGCACTGGCCGGGGCCGCTGACGCTGGTCCTCCCGCGCCGCGTGGATGCGGGGCTGGCCGAGGCGGTCACCGCCGGCCTGCCGACCATTGCGCTGCGCGCGCCCGCGCACCCGGCAATGCGGGCGTTGCTCGATACGCTGGATTTCCCGCTCGCCGCGCCGTCCGCCAACCGCAGCGGGTTCATCAGCCCGACCACGGCCGCGCATGTCCTCGCCTCGCTCGACGGCCGGATCGACATGGTGATCGATGGCGGTGCGACACGCGCGGGGGTGGAATCGACCATCGTCGCGGTGCGGGCCGACGGCAGCGTGGAGGAACTGCGGCCGGGCCCGGTGCAGGTCGGCACGCGCGGCGCGGCGCGGGGCATTGAGGCCCCGGGCCAACTGGCCAGCCACTATGCGCCGGGCAAGCCGGTGCGGCTCAATGCCGCCGGGGCCGAAGCGGACGAATTCCTGATCGGCTTCGGTGCCGTGGCGGGCCATGTCACGCTGTCATCCGGCGGCGACCTCGCCGAGGCGGCGGCGCGTCTCTATGCGTGCCTGCACGAGGCCGCCCGCGCCCCTCAGCCACGCATCGCGGTTGCCCCGGTGCCCGAGGAAGGCGTAGGCCGCGCGATCAATGATCGGCTGCGGCGGGCGGCAGCCTAATCGTCCTCGGGCTCCACGGGTATGCCCGGCAACAGCGCCTTCATCTCGGCGCGGATCGCCTGAGCCCGGTCGCAGGCTGCGTCATCGCCCTCGGCGCAGCGGTCCATCTGGCGCGCATAATCCCGATCGAGCGCACCAAGCCGTTCCTCCCGCTTGCGGATATCCCGGCCGCGCTTCTCGTCGGCTTCGGACTGGCTGGTCGTGACAGCATCCACGCCCGCGCCCACCGCCCGCACCGGCAGGGTGACGGCGGACACCACCGCCTTCGCGACACAGCCTTGCAAGGCGAGGGCGCAAAGACCGAGGGCGAGGAGAGGTGCGGGCAACATGCGCGCAGAGTGTCACCCGGACCTTGCGATCAGGCAAACACTATTCTGCGGAAGCCGCCGGGGCCGGAATCGCACCGCTGGCGCCGCCGCCGATCACCGGCGTGCAGGTCAGCGTGCCCGAACCGAAAGCGTTGACGGTGCACTTGGCATTGCCGCTGACCTTCACGTCGCCTGCGCCGCCGATGTTCGCCTCCACCGTGCCGTCCGAGGCGAAGGCGACATCGCCGCTGCCGCCGATCGTCACCTCGGCGGTGTCCGCCTTGAGCGCGGGCATCAGCACTTCGCCCGCGCCGCCGATCAGCACCTCGAGCGTTTTCGCGCTGCCCGAGCCGCGCACCGTGCCGCTGCCGCCGATATTGATCCCGAGCGTCTCGGCTGCGACCTGGCCGAACTCGACCAGCCCGCTGCCGCCGATATTGATGCTGGCTTCTCTGGCGAGGCCCTGAGCCTTGACCGTGCCTGCGCCGCCGATGATGATTTCCTGCGGCGGGGGCATGGTGATGCGGATGGTGGCGTTGCTCGTGCCGTTCCACCCGTTCTCGCGGGTGATGCCGATCAGCTCGCTGTCGCGCACGAAGCGCAGCGATTCGGTGTCGCTGCCCTCAACCTTGATCGCGAAGGTGTCACCCTCGGTGAGGATCACCGTGTCACCCGAGGCGAGCAGCAGCTTGGCCGGCGGGGAACCGGCGATCTCGATCTCTGAAAGGGGGACGCCCGTCTGGCCGTTGATCTCGACATCCGCGCCTTCGCACGCGGCGAGTGCGGCGGTGCCGGCGAACAGCAGCGCGAGGCGTGCGTGGATCATGACGTTTCCCTCCAATTAGCGTATTGGTGATGTAATACACTAAGGGGCGAGGCGCAAGACAGGTGATGCGGGCCTCTGTTCACCGCAAGCCCGGCCCACAAAGCAAAGGGGCCGCCCCGGCGGACGGCCCCTTCGTCTTCGCTGCGACCGGGAAGAAGCCTTACGCTTCCTCGGCGCTGTCGTAATATTGCGGCGCGTGTTCGCGCAGCACGTCGAGGATCTTGCCGAGCGCGGTCTGCTCGTCGGTTTCTTCCATCGCCGCCAGTTCGCGGGCAAGGCGGCTGGAGGCCGCTTCGAAGATCTGGCGTTCCGAATAGGACTGTTCGGGCTGGTCTTCCGGGCGGAACAGGTCGCGGGTCACTTCGGCGATCGACACGAGGTCGCCCGAGTTGATCTTCGCTTCGTATTCCTGTGCGCGGCGCGACCACATGGTGCGCTTCACCTTGGGCTTGCCCTTGAGCGTTTCCATGGCCTGCTTGAGCGTCTTGTCGGAAGACAGCTTGCGCATCCCGATCGCTTCGACCTTGTTGACCGGCACCCGCAGGGTCATGCGCTCTTTCTCGAACCGCAGGACGTAGAGTTCGAGCTGCATCCCGGCGATTTCCTCCTTCTGGAGTTCAACCACCCGGCCCACGCCGTGCTTGGGGTAGACAACATAATCGCCGACGGTGAATGCGTTCGCGGTGCTCGCCATGCACGTTCCTTTCAATCGGCCGACATTCGCAACGGGGGAGAGGGATGCCTTGCCCGGCGGCGCGACCTCCGCCTCCTCACGAGGCGAGCGCCGGGTGCGGATCATCCGGTTTAGGGGGTTGCTGGTGTCGGGCCTTCCTGGTTTCAACGCCTGCGCGGGCTCGAGGCCCGGCGCGGTCGTTCCATTATATAGCACGCCTGCAACAAAATTGCGAGTCGGCGTTTCAGAGAGGCTTGCGTTTGTCCCGATCTATGCCGGGGGGCGCGAGAATCAGTCGCCGTCGCCGGGCTCGTCGCTGAAATACTTCTCGAACTTGTCCTTTTCGCCCTTGTGCGCGTCGGCGTCTTCGGGCGGGGCCTTCTGGCTGGTGATGTTGGGCCACACCGCCGAATACTTGGTGTTGAGTTCGAGCCACTTCTCCAGCCCGTCCTCCGTATCCGGGAGAATCGCCTCGGCCGGGCATTCCGGTTCGCACACGCCGCAATCGATGCACTCGCTGGGATTGATCACCAGCATGTTCTCGCCTTCGTAGAAACAGTCGACCGGGCACACTTCCACGCAGTCGGTGTACTTGCACTTGATGCAGTCTTCGGTGACGACGTAAGTCATTGCGGCTCTTTCACGAGAAGTCTTCGGGATCGTCGGGCCCGGAACCGGACCCGGAAAGCGACGCTGCTATGGCGATTTGCCCCATAGGGTCAAGACCGCCTCCGTCAATCTCATTAAAATCGCCAATCTCGCGATAGTGCAAAGCCGCCTCGGCGGGCGAGCCGCGGCGGGCGGGCAGGGCGAGGAGTTGGATCACACGGACACGGTTTCCTACGGCGATGGTCAGCACATCCCCGATACGCGCCGGCTGCGCGCCGCGCAGCACATGCTTTCTGTTGCAGCGCAAAGCCCGGGTTTCGATCAGCGCGTCGGCGGCGGAGCGGGTGCGGGCGAAGCGCAGGTAGACCAGCAGCCGGTCGATGCGGATCGCGCCTCCCGCAGCCTCCGGGCTCATCCCTTGAGCAGGTCCGCCAGCTTGTCGAAGGCTCCACCGGCCCGTGCCGGACCTGTATCGACGGGGGGTCTGGCAGGGGTCTGGGCGGGTCTGGGCGGACGCTGGTTGGCATCACGCGGGGGTCTGGCACCGGCCTGCGGCGCCTTGCCACGCGGAGCGCCGCTGTTCTTGCCCTGATCCGGTCGGTTCCCCTGCCGATCCGGACGGCGCTCCCCGCGTTTTGCCTCGCGGTCCTCGGGACGGCGCGGGCGCCAGTACCAGCGGTCGGGAGCGGGCGCGCCTTGGGCACCTTCGGCCAGCGGCCGGGCGCGCTCGACCCGGAAGCCTGCGCTGCCGAGCAGGCGGCGGGCATTGTCGGCCTCCAGCCCCACCGACACCGCCAGCGCCAGATCGACCCGGAACGGGCGATTGCGCTCCTTGGGATGCGCCGTGATCACTGCGCTCCGCGCTTCGAACGCCGCGCGAAAGATCTTCTCGGCAAGGTCGACGCGGATCGCCTGGGCGCCGGCATAGCGATAGCCTGCAGGCAGACGGCCCTTCGCCCAGCTCCCCTCAGCCAGAACGGGGAGCATCCCTTCCTGCACCGCGCGCTTGTCCAGCCCGAGTGCGTGCAGCAACCGGCGCGGGGCGGGCTTCAATAGCGGCGCATCGAAGATGTCGAGTGCGCCGAAGGTCACGCCGAGCTTCCTGAGGTAGGGCCGCATTTCCTTGGGGAGATTTTCCAGCCCTGCCTCCTCGCGCGAAATCACGCCGCGCGCCTCGATCAGGGTGATGACCAGCGCCCGCGCCTGCGAGCCAGCGTTGGGATCGCGCGCGGCTTCGGCCAGCTTGCGCAAGGGCTCCAGCGGTTCGAGCTGCTTGTCGAGCCATGCCGCAAGACCCGCCTCCAACTTCGCCTTCGCCGCATCGGGCAGCAATGCCACGTCGCGGGTCAGCGCGAGGCGCGGCGTGCCGAAATTCCCCGAACCGGGATGGCCGGGAAAGGTGATCTCGGCCAGCGCGCGGTTCTGCCAGCGGATCGCCCCGCCGGATATCTCCAGCTCGGCGATGCCTTGCGACAACAGCCAATCAGCGCGGCGCTCCAGCAGCGCGGGCAAAGCCTTCTCGCCTGCCGCCAGCAGCATCCGTCGGTCGGCGACGCCTGCGGCAGGGTCGACATGGAAACGGAAGCCCTCAAGGCGGCCGATCGACTCCCCCTCCACCGTCAGGTGGCCATCGGGTTCGAGCGTGACGGGCAGCGCACTTGCATCCTGCCCCAGCGATTTCATCAAGAGTGTCGTCCTTCGGTTCACGAAACGCTCGGTCAGCCGCGCGTGCAGCGCATCCGAGAGCTTCGCCTCGACCGCGCGGGCCCGCGCAGCCATTTCGTCGCGTGCCAGCACCCAATCGGGCCGCTGGCAGATGTAGGCCCAGCTGCGAATCGCCGCGATCCGCCCTTGCAGCGTGTCGATGTCGCCCTGCATCCGGTCAAGCTCGGCGATGCGTGCGGCGACGAAATCCGCGCCGAGATAACCCTGAGCAAGGTCATCCCACAGCCGGGCGACGAAGCGGGCGTGCTGTTCCACGCCAAGATTGCGGAAGTCGGGGAGCGAGCAGGCTTCCCAGAAGCGCCGCACCGCACCCGCTCCGCGCACGGTATCGGCGATGGAATCGCCCGCGAGCCGCCGCAGCACCGCCATGTCGATGGCTTCGGGCGCGGCCTTCAGCACGGCGTTGTCAGGCCGCGCTTCGAGATCGGCGATCAGCGCGCCCAGCGAATCGAATCGCGGATCGGCCTCGCGCCAGAACAGGTGGGTGAGGGGGGCGAACTTGTGCTCCTCGATGGCGTAGACTTCCTCGTCGGTGAACTGGAGGGGTTCGCCGTCCCCCTTGCCTGTCCCCGACAGTGTCCCGAAGGTCCCGTCACGCTGGTGCCGTCCCGCGCGCCCGGCGATCTGCGCCATTTCCGAAGGGGTGAGGCGGCGCTTGCGCCTGCCGTCGAACTTCGAAAGCGAGGCGAAGGCGACATGATCGAGATCGAGGTTCAGCCCCATGCCGATGGCGTCGGTGGCGACGATGTAATCGACCTCGCCCGCCTGGAACATCGCCACCTGCTTGTTGCGCGTCTCGGGGCTGAGTGCGCCCATCACCACCGCCGCCCCGCCGCGGAAGCGCCGCAGGGCCTCGGCCATGGCGTAGACCTGTTCCACGCTGAAGGCGACAACGGCGCTGCGCTTGGGCAGGCGCGACAATTTGCACACGCCCGCGTGGGAGAGCGTGGAGAAGCGCGGGCGGCTGGTGATTTCGGCCCTGGGGATTAGCGCCCTGACCATCGGTTCGAGGGTCGCGCTGCCGAGGATCATCGTCTCCTCCCGCCCGCGCGCGTGCAGCAGTCGATCGGTGAAGATGTGCCCGCGTTCCGGGTCGGCGCCCAGCTGCGCCTCGTCGAGTGCGACGAAGGCGACCTCGCCCGTGCTCCGCGGCATGGCTTCGGCGGTGCACAGGAAATATCGGGCGTCTGGCGGCTCGATCCGCTCCTCGCCGGTGATCAGCGCCACCTGCCTGTCGCCCTTCAGCGCCCGCACCCGGTCATAGACCTCGCGCGCCAGCAGGCGCAGCGGGAAGCCCATCATGCCGGAGGAATGGCCGCACATCCGCTCGATCGCCAGATGTGTCTTGCCGGTGTTGGTCGGGCCAAGCACCGCGCGCACGCGTGCTTCGTCGCCGGGGCGGGTGGGGGAAGGGGCGGTCACGGGCCTCGGGTTGTGTCAGGCTTCCGGCAGGGGGGCAAGCGCATGGGTCAGGATCGGGCCCGGCCATGCACAACACCTTATCGCAAGCGCGGTGCGGCTGGTCGATGGTTAAGCGCGCATTTACTTTGTTCTGGCAGAGAAATGGGACATGCGAGGGTGCATCGGGTAGATTGGGGGTTGCACCCCGGGCGAGGCGGCGGGCACGCTTTCGCGTTCGGCACCGCTTCCGGGGCAAAGATGTTGGATCACGCGCGCAGATTGAACGAGGCAGCCGAGCCGGACGAAGCGCCGGCCGCGGACGACGCTGCCGCGCAGGGCCGCGCGCTTGTTCCCGCCGCGCCCGCACCCGTCGATCCCGAAACCGCGCGCGAGCTCATCCCCTATCTGCGCAATTCGCGGCAGTTCACCCCGCCGACCCGCACCCGGCAAGCCCGCCGCAAGCTCGCCGCCGGGCTGGGCCTGTTGATCGAACGCCACGAAACATGGCGTCTTGACGCCTCCGCTTGGTTCGCGAAGCTCGATCTCGCGCCGGATCTTGCCGAGGATATCGGCAGCCGCCGCTGGTTGCGCGGGCTGGGGACGATGGTGGGGCTGGGCGTGGTGGCGCTCGCCTTCTGGCCCGATCTCACCCCGCTCGAAGCGCGGCCCGCCATGCCGCAGGGCGAGGATGTGCGCAGCGAATTGCGCAGCCAGATGATCCTGCCGCTCGCCTTCGGCGCCGACAGCGGGCGCAGGATGGGGCCGACCGAGGCCGTGATCCCGCTGAAGAGCGCGCCCGAACGGCCGCAGATCCAGATGGTCGTGACCCTCGCGCCCGGCGACAGCTTTGCCGCGATGCTGCGCCGCGCAGGCGTGGCGGGCGAGGATATCGACCGCGCCGCCGCGCTGGTCGGGCAGGCGGTGGCGGTCGGCGATATCCAGCCGGGCACGCAGATGGACCTGATCCTCGGCCGCCGCCCGGCACCGGGCCAGCCGCGCCCGCTCGACAGTCTCGCCTTCCGCGCCCGCTTCGATCTCGAACTGGCGCTGACCCGGCCCGGCGTGGGCGAGATCAGCCCCGATGGCACCCCGGTGGTGCCCTCCGGACCGCTCGCCCTGCAACGCAACGTGATCCGCGTCGACGAGACACCGCTGCGCGTGCGCGGGCAAGTCGGCAGTAGCCTTTACCGCTCGATGCGTCAGGCCGGGGTGCCGGCGAGCGCGGTGCAGGAGTATCTCAAGGCCCTCGACGCGCAGATCGACATGGACCGCGAGGTGCGCGCGGGCGACGAGTTCGACATCATCATCGCCTACCGCCGCGCGGCGACCGGGGAACGGCAGGCAGGGCAATTGCTTTACGCCGGGGTGGATCGCAGCGGGCTTCCTCGCACCCAGCTGATGCGCTGGGGGAGCGAGGGGCGCTTCTACGAGGCTTCGGGCGTGGGCGAACAGCGCCGCGGGCTGCTGGCGCCGGTGCCGGGCGCGGTGACCTCGAACTTCGGAATGCGCCGCCACCCGATCCTCGGCTACATGCGGATGCACGCCGGGGTCGATTTCCAGGCGCGTTACGGCACGCCGATCGTCGCGGTGAGCGATGGGCGGGTGCGCAGCGCGGGCCGCGCCGGCGGGTGCGGGATCGCGGTGATGCTCGACCACGGCGGGGGCCTTTCGACCCGCTATTGCCACATGAGCCGCATGGCGGTCGCCCCCGGCATGTCAGTGCGGCGCGGGCAGGTGATCGGCTATGTCGGATCGACCGGCCTGTCGACCGGCGCGCACCTCCATTATGAGATGTATCGCGGCGGGCGGGTGATCAATCCGGCCACCGTGCAGTTCGTCAGCCGCGCGCTGCTGTCGGGCAGCGAGCTGATCGATTTCCGCATGCAGCTGAACCGCCTCAAGCAGATCGAGGTCGGCGCCGCGCTCAAGGACCTCGAGCCGCAGCCGGGCGAGGTGAAGGCGCCGGTGCGCGAGATCGAGAAGGTCGACACCGCCCGTATCGGCGCGCGCGCCGGGGTCCGGCCCGCCACGCTGTAACGAGCGCTTGTCGTAAAGCGGGGTTTGCGCCTAAGTCTGCCTCCCATGACTGGAAGCTACCCCAACACCCGCCTGCGCCGCACCCGCGCCCACGGCTGGAGCCGCGCGCTCCACCGCGAGAACATCGTCACTCCGGCGGACCTCATCTGGCCGCTGTTCGTGACCTCCGGCAAGGCTGTGGAGGAGCCGATCGCCACGCTGCCGGGCGTGTCGCGCTGGTCGGTCGACGGGATCGTCGCCCGGGCGAAGGAGGCGGCGGCGCTCGGCATCCCGGTGATCGCGCTGTTCCCCAACACGCCGCAAGACCTGCGCAGCGAAGACGGGGCCGAGGCGCACAATCCCGACAACCTGATGTGCCAGGCGATCCGCGCCATCAAGGACGCGTGCGGCAACGACATCGGCGTGCTGACCGACGTCGCGCTCGATCCCTATACCTCGCACGGGCAGGACGGGCTGGTGGACGAGACCGGCTATGTGCTGAACGACGCGACCGTGGCGATGCTGGTCGATCAGGCGGTCAATCAGGCCAATGCGGGCGCGGACATCATCGCGCCCTCCGACATGATGGACGGCCGCATCCACGCGATCCGCATGGCGCTGGAGATGAACGGGCACCCCAACGTGCAGATCATGTCCTATGCGGCCAAGTATGCGAGCGCCTTCTACGGCCCGTTCCGCGACGCGGTGGGCAGCGGCGGGCTGCTCAAGGGCGACAAGAAGGCCTACCAGATGGACCCCGCCAACGCCGACGAGGCGCTGCGCGAGGTGGCGATGGACATTGCCGAGGGCGCCGATTCCGTGATGGTCAAGCCGGGCCTTGCCTATCTCGACATCATCTACCGCGTGAAGCAGCGCTTCGACGTGCCGGTCTTCGCCTATCAGGTGAGCGGCGAATACGCGATGATCGAGGC